>Ga0307967_1002546_pt1 | contig 10537 bp, 10 predicted proteins | sample OrgLakmetagen648_FD_201828 | JGI IMG/M metagenome (GOLD analysis project Ga0307967, IMG submission 201828) | Saline water microbial communities from Organic Lake, Antarctica - #648 | ecosystem: Environmental > Aquatic > Non-marine Saline and Alkaline > Saline | place: Antarctica: Organic Lake...
GTCAGGATATCTTCTTTGCTGAGTTCCTGCTGGATACGCAGTGCAAAGGGTATTTCCTTGAGTTTGCGCGCATATACATTGTCGCTGTCAAAGGAGATATTGTTCGCCAGTTGCATGGTAATGGTGCTGCCCCCGCCCAGATTGACCCCGCGTAGAAAGCCATAAAAGCCACGAACCAGGCCACGGAAATCGACACCGGGGTGGGAGTAGAAGCGGGAGTCCTCACTGGCAATGACCGCCTGTATCATCAGAGGGGGAATTTCATCATAAGTGATGGGGTCGCGGCGAACGCCGATTTCCTCGATCAATTTGTTATCGGCGGTCAATATGCGCAGCGGTGTTTCCAGCTGCACCTCGCGGTAACTTTCCGCTGACGGCAGCTGGGGAGACAAATACAGATAAGCTGCCGAGACAACCATGAAGATGCCGCTTAGGCAGAATATGCCAAACCAGAGCAGAATTTTAACGGTTTTTAGCATGCAATCTGTCCCGCCTGACTGTGTCGGGTGACGTTGGTGTGATTGGTTTGGCCTCAGTTGCTGCAGTTTCCGTTATCTTGTCCCGGACCTTTCCCGATTATATACCGCATTGACCCGAATTTCCTGTGATAAATCCCGGCAAAGGCGTTGCAAATCCGCTAAACAGACATTGTGGAGGCCAGGGAGGGCAATCATGCTGGGAGTTGACATCGGATGCGGCGCGATCAAGCTTGCCTTGATGGACAGGCGAGGCGGTAACTGGTGCTTGCGGGCATACGCTGTGCAGTGCTTGCCAAAATGTTCCAGCGACAGCGCTTTGCTGGACAGTGCGGCCGCACGCGACGGCCTTGCCGCGGCATTGAAACAGCTGCCCGGCAAGGTTCATAAAGCCGCCGTGGCGCTCAATTGTAATGAGGCGATAACCCGGACAACAAGACTTGATGCGGGCTTGCAAGATCAGGACATCGAAAACGAACTCGCAGTCGATGCCGATGAACACCTGCCTTTTCCGCTGTCCGATGCGAGTATGGACTTCTGTCGTCTGGGTGAGCGCGTTGACGCACAAGGGTTGGGACAGGAGGTGTTTTGGGTGGCGTGCCGTCACGAGCGTTTGGCTCAGCGCGTGCGATTGTTGACCGGGCTTGGTTTGCACCCTGCTGTGGTTGATCTGGACGCCCTGGCCTTGAGCCGGATAGCAGGGGAGCAGTCAACGAACACACCGCATGTGGTGCTGGACCTGGGGGCAAGCGGGTTTCGTTTGCACGCCTTCGCCGGCGGGAGGCTGCTTTACAGTCGGTGTCATCAGCTGACTGAACCCATGTCGGGTGATGTGCTTTCGGGTTCAGTGCCGCAGCCGCAGCCCGATAAAAGTCGCGCAACGAAATTGGCACAAGAGATCAGGCGGGCGGTCCAGCTCTTCCTGATCTCGACGGCGTGCCAGGAGCTGTTCAGTATTTCCATGGTCGGGGGCCTGGCGTCGTTGCCCGGGCTGGCAGCCGCGATTTCCGAGTCTTGCGGACGGCCAGTCAAACTGTTGTCACCGCCATCGATTATCCGACCCCATCCTCGGGTGGAACTGGCGCAATGGCGGGCGCTGGCGCCACAGTTATTGCTGGCTTGCGCGCTGGCGATGAGGGAGAACTGATGCCGGTGAGCGCCCTGCCTGTCATTAATCTGTTGCCATGGCGCGAAGCCCGACAGCGCCGACGGCGTGTTCTTTTTTTCGTGATACTGGGTACGTTGTTGCTGATGGTCATGGCAATAGCCGCCGGCGCCGTCCTCCTGACCAAATCGATCCTGTCCGCGCGCGAACAGGCTAATGTTGCCATGAGTTCCCAGGTTGCGGCACTGCAACACGCCATCAGTGAGCAGGATGCTGTGTTCGATGCGTATCAACTGCAGGGCGTCGAGCTCGCGCAAACAACGCGGCTGCACACAGCGCGACTGAGACAAATACGAACCTTTGTGACATTGCTGGGCATGGAGTCAGAGGGTTTGACTCTGGATCGGCTGCGTTACGAGCCAGCCGCAATTTATGCCGCAGGCTCGGCCGACTCCGCGCGGCATGTAAGTCGCTGGATGAGAATGTTGGGTGAACATTCAGATGTCCTGAATACCGAGTTGCAAATGTTGTCCATTGAGGAAGATCGATCGCAGGAGCGCCATGTCTATTTCTACCGTGTCAAATTTGAGTTGAAGCTGCCCGACATGGGGCTCATGCATAGGGAGGCTGGTTCATGATGAAACGCAGTGCGGTGCCGTTGCGTGAATTTTTTACCAGTCTGCGCCAGTTCGATTGGTCTGAGCTGCGTTACCTGTCGGCATGCGGATATTGGCCGTCTTCGGTTTACGTCGTCATATGTCTGGCAGGCGTATTAGTTGTGCTGCTGCTCTGTTACCTGGTGCTGGTGCCAGCAATGAGGCCGCCATGGCACCATGCCCATACGCAGGCAGCCAGCCTTGCGATTGAGCTGACAGCATTGCGGGAGCAGGCTTTCGCGTACTCGGCAAGAAATGCCAGCGTGGCCGGATACAGGCTGCAGCAATCGTATCTGCACAGGCACCTGCGTCCGGGTGATTCCATGCCGGCGGTGCTGGATCGACTGAGCGAAGTCGCCGCAGCGCGAGGCGTCGAGGTGGTCACACTTCGCCCTGCAAGCTCCTGGCACCAGGCCTCCTTGCGCGCTTTTGAGATTGAAGCTCGATTGCACGCCGACGCAGGGCAACTGGCCGCGTTTCTTGGTGACATACAAACCTTGCCATTTGCTTTTGCTGTTAAACACACTGACTGGAATGTGGGGCTGTCGCGGGGACACCTGACGCTGTTTCTGCTGATTGACGACACTGGTTTTGTGCACGACAGCGAAGCCGCCGCAGACGCCAGGGGCGATGGCACAGAGATGGCAAAGACGTCTGACGGAGATGCTGTTGGTCCCGGTTGGCAACGCGTTGGTTTGATTCAGCGTGGTGATCGTTACCTGGAGGTGCTGCGCGATGCTCGCGGAGAAACTCGACGCCGCGCGGGTCCGTTGGCTGAGGTGACGCCATGAAATTGATTGCCAGCCGATGCAGACAGGTGGCAGGCATTTTGATTCTGACTTGCGAATGTTTCCTGGTGCTGTCAGCCCCGGCTGCCGAAGAAGCGCCGGCAGCCGGGGCAACGGCCGGTGTTGTGCCGATCAGTATTACCTTCAATGATATTGATTTACGCGAGGCCATACAGATACTTGCCGATGAACTGGGTCATAAGCTGGTACTGGACGAATCGGTCAGCGGTAACATCAGCCTGCAAATTGAGGATGTTGACCCTTGGCAGGCGCTGGATATTGTGCTGAACAGTCGTGGCCTGGAGATGCGTATTCAGGATAGTCTGCTGCATATCGCGCCAATGAGTGTATTTTTAGCCCGGGACGGTGAGGCACAACGCATGCAGGAAGCGATGGCCGCGCTGCAGACCGAGTACCTGCAGGTCAATTACGCAGACGTTGCCGTGATTCTGGCACTTGTTATCGGCGAGGCGGAAGAATCTGGTGGTTTGCTGTCGCAGAGGGGTTCGGCGAACATGGATGCCCGAACCAATACCCTGATTGTGCGCGATATCGCCGCAAGGCTTTCAGACGTCAAGGAGTTGTTGCTGAAGCTGGATGTCCCGGTACGACAGGTACTGATTGAAACCCGGATTGTGAGCGTGTCGACCGAGGTTGGTCGCCAGCTTGGCGCCCGCTGGGGCGCATTCAGCGCTGACTCCGTGTCGGCGCTAGCGGAAGCGGGCGCTCTAAGTGATCTTGATGCTGGTCTGACGTTGTTGGCAGATCATCGGCAGGCCAGCGCCTTGGCGGCCAGCGTGCTTCGTCGCAGCCTGCTGCTGGAGCTGGAGCTGTCTGCGCTGGAAAATTCCGGTCAAGCCGAACTCATTGCGCGGCCGCGTGTCACCACCCAGGACAATAGGCCGGCAAGCATACGTTCCGGTGTGCGCATTCCCTACCAGGCGCAGGCAGGTGGCACGGCAGGCGGGTCTATAACCGAGTTTGTCGACGCGGTTTTGTCGCTGGATGTGACGCCATTGATCACGCCGGACGGTCGCATTATCATGCAGCTGGGTATCCGCCAGGACTCTGTGGCGTCCGGTAGCGGCGATGTACCGGCTATCAACACCAATACCGTCAATACCCGAGTGCTCGTTGATAATGGTGCTACGCTGGTGCTTGGTGGGATCTTTCGCGACGAACACACGCGCGAGGATATCCGTACCCCGTTGCTTGGTGAAGTGCCCGTGCTGGGACGCTTGTTCCAGCGCTCACAGCAGGCTGCCAGACGCACTGAACTGCTGATTTTCATCACGCCGAAAATAGTTCAGCCCTGATAATGACCAGGTTGCCGCGGCAGCTCGCTGCTGCTTTTTACTTGAGTTCCCCCGCGCAGACGGGTTAGATTGCGCCCTTGAATTTGCATCCACCCGCCAAGGACACCTGACCGCTATGCAGCAAAGCGCCAATGTTTACCTGATCGGCCCCATGGGGGTTGGCAAAAGCACGATCGGGCGGATGCTGGCGTCGGCGCTGGACATGCCCTTTTTTGACTCCGACCGGGAAATTGAAGCGGTCACCGGGGCCGATATTCCCTGGATTTTTGACGTCGAAGGAGAGGCTGGCTTCCGGGTCCGCGAGGCGCGCATGATTGACATGCTGACGCAGCGGGAAGGCATTGTGCTGGCAACGGGCGGTGGTGCCATTTTGTCCGCACAAAGCCGCGTCAATCTTAACAGTCGCGGCACGGTGGTTTACCTGAAGGCGTCTATCGCGCAGCAATTCGAGCGCACCGGCAAAGATCGGAACCGGCCGTTGCTGCAGACCGCCGATCCACAATCACGAATACGTGAATTGATGAAAGTGCGTGAGCCTTTATATACTGACACTGCGCACATCACGGTTGACACCAGTCGCCGGGGGCCGCGCACAGTGGTAACAGAGATATTGCGCCGCATCAGTGAATATGAAGCCCCGACTTTGCCGGAGGCCTGATTTGCCGCAAGCACGCAGTGCCTGCTACCTAAACCCAACGCGGAAATCGATTTAATGCTGAATCTTGAGGTTGATCTGGGCGAACGCAGCTACCCTATACTCATTGGCCCTGGCTTGCTTGGGCAGCCCGGCAAGCTGAGCCCCTATATAAAGGGTTCGCGTGTGCTTGTGGTCACTAATGAAGTCGTCGCCCCGCTGTACCTTGAAGCCTTGATGGCATCATTGCAGGCTGCTGGTAATGTGCAGGTTGATACCCTGGTGTTGCCCGATGGTGAACACACCAAAACGCTGGCGACCTTGCAGCTTATCTACGACGCGTTGCTGAGCAATCGGCATGAGCGCAGTACCACACTGATCGCACTGGGCGGTGGTGTAACCGGGGATATCACCGGTTTCGCAGCGGCGACTTATCAGAGGGGCGTCAATTTTATTCAAGTGCCCACGACACTGCTGGCGCAAGTGGATTCGTCGGTTGGTGGCAAGACGGGTGTCAATCATGCCCTGGGCAAGAACATGATCGGGGCGTTCTATCAGCCGCAATGCGTGCTTGTCGATATTGATGTGTTGTCCACATTGTCTGCACGTGAGTTGCGGGCGGGTATGGCTGAAGTGATCAAATACGGCTTGCTGGGCAACTACGAATTTTTTGTCTGGCTGGAGCAGCATATCGAGGCATTGCTGACAGGCGATGCCGATTTGCTGACCCAGGCGGTGAAGATCTGTTGTGAAGAGAAAGCCAGAATTGTGGCGGCAGATGAGCGCGAGGGCGGCATGCGCGCGCTGCTCAATCTGGGCCACACATTCGGCCACGCGATTGAAGCGGCCATGGGCTATGGCAACTGGCTGCATGGTGAGGCAGTTGCTACCGGCATGGTTATGGCGGCCGATTTATCCAGGCGTATGGGTTGGATTGGCGCTGATGATGCTGCTCGCGCCCGCGAACTGGTGGTGCGCGCCGGCCTGCCGGTTTGCCCGCCGCCAGAAATGACGGCTGATCAATTTATGTCATTGATGGCCGTCGACAAAAAAGTCCAGTCGGGCAAAGTACGCTTCGTTTTATTGCGCGGCCTGGGTGGTGCCGTTATCGAATCTGAGATTGAGCCGACTTTGTTACAGCAAACCCTGCTGGCTGGCGAACGCCTTTGTCAGTAAGTCCTGACTCTGGTACACATCCGGGTCGGTTTTACGTGTAAAATAAAGCCTCAATATTGATAGGAGTTGCCTGTGACACCGCTGAAGAATGACCGATTTTTACGAGCTCTCGCCGGGCAGTCTGTTGATGTGACGCCGGTCTGGATGATGCGCCAGGCGGGTCGTTATCTGCCCGAATATCGCGCCACCCGCAAAGTTGCCGGAGACTTCATGAGTTTGTGCCGGTCGCCCGAGATGGCGTGTGAAGTGACTATGCAGCCGCTGCGCCGCTATCCGATGGATGCGGCCATCCTGTTTTCTGACATTCTTACCATCCCGGATGCCATGGGACTGGGCCTGTATTTTTCTGAAGGTGAGGGCCCGAAGTTTCGTAAAACCGTTCGCACCGCTCAGGATGTTGAGCAATTGCCGGTGCTGGATATCGCCAGAGACTTGCCCTATGTAACGGATGCAGTGTCCTTGATCCGCCGCGAACTGAACGGCTCGATGCCGCTCATTGGTTTTTCCGGCAGCCCCTGGACGCTGGCGACTTACATGATCGAAGGCAGTGGCAGTAAGGATTTTCGCCATGCCAAGGAATTCATGTACAACCACCCGGCGCTGATGCATCAATTACTGGACAAGCTGGCACAGGCAGTGACTGCGTATTTAAACGCACAGATCGCTGCTGGCGCCCAGGTTGTGCAGATTTTTGATACCTGGGGCGGCATTCTGTCGACGGGTGCTTACCAGGCATTCTCGCTGAACTACATGAAAAAGATTATCGCTGGTTTGACCCGGGAAGCCGACGGACGCAAAGTTCCGGTTATCCTGTTTACCAAAAATGGTGGTTTGTGGCTGGATGAGATTGCTGACAGTGGCTGTGATTGCGTGGGCCTGGACTGGACCATTGAAATGGGACGTGCACGGACCATGATCGGTGACAAGGTGTCTTTGCAAGGCAATATGGACCCAACCATTCTGTACTCATCACCGGCTGCTATCCGGTCGGAAGTGGACCGTATTCTGGCCTCTTACGGCGCAGGCAACGGCCACGTTTTCAATCTGGGTCACGGCATTACGCCGGGCGTAGATCCGGACAATGTGACAGCCTTTATTGATGCGGTTCATGAGCTGTCAGCCCAGTACCATCGCTGAGCTCGTCGCGCGCTTCGCCCGCGAGGGGCTTTGTGCTGAGCGGCTGGCGATTGTGTCGCTGGGCGCCAATCTGCCGTCACGCTCAGGGCCCGCCCGGAGTACGCTGAAACGGGCGGCGCAGGCAATGACCAGGCTGAGTGCCTGGCCGGTGGTGCTGTCGCCTGTCATTGAGACGGAGCCGGTAGATTGTCCACCCGGATCACCACCGTTCTGCAATGCGGTGGCCGTGCTGGACCCGGGCGAGGCTCAGACGCCTGAGCAGTTCTTGCGCGAGTTGCAGGCCATCGAGACCGCGTTGGGGCGAGTTCGCAGTGGCCGGGTCAATGAGGCCAGAGTGCTGGATCTGGACCTGATCAGCTTTGGCCAGCAACGGCGTGATACTCAGAATCTGGTCCTGCCCCATCCACGCGCCGCGCAGCGGGATTTTGTGCTGGCGCCACTGGCTATGATCTGGCCCGAATTCCGACTGCCGACCTATTGATACTGGGTTTGAAGTATGTATACTGAAATGCTCGAATACCATAAACAAGAACGTCCCTCGATGATTACAATGCCAGAATGAACTCACAATGAAAAAAGCCAGTCCACATCTCGCCAGCCTGCTGCTGGCCCTGTGCACTCTGACGGCAATGCCATCGGCACTTGCCCAGCAATCAGTTGGCGCTCAGCTTGAAGACAACAGCCGTGGTGTGGGGCTGGACATGTTTTCCAGCGCAGCACAGTCCATCTCGCAGAGTGTCGGACGCTGGTTTGGTTTCCGTAGTGAGTCCCCGTCCGAGCCGGCAACGGCGGCAATCAACGTCAACGATAGCGCACCATTTGTTGAGCCGAGCCTGCTCCTTGACGTATTTCCGGCATTGCTTTCTGCCAGTGACACCTCGCCCTTGGTCGACGTCAGCCGGGAGCGCAGCTTCCTGCAGGCAAACCCTGGCGTGCCGCAGGAGCTGGACCTGAACGCTTCCTATATCTGGGAGTCGCCAAGGTTTGGTCAGTTTATCCTCAGCACCAACACAACCTATGTCTATAACACCAGCCATGCGGATGTATCGCTCGATTCGGTTGCCCAGTTGCCGGTGTCGGAAACCAATGTCGCAGCGTTTGGTATGAGTCCGGGCATGAGTCCGGAGCTGCAAAGCAGTCTCACGTTTACCTGGCAAATGGGTAACCATACGGCGACGGCCGTCACCAGCTACGTTGACGGACTGGAGACGTTTGGAAAGCTCGGCAACGACACCCTGAATATCGAGCAATTGAACGAATTAATGGGTGAAATTGCAACGCTGGACCTGAGCTACGGCTACAACGTAAAGGCGGGCCGTCAGGGTAATGCGTCGATTTCCGTCGGTGTGCGCAGTCAGTTTGACCGTCGCCAGTTGACACCCGCCATCAGCCCGGCGAGTGCCCTTGGGCTCAATACACCAGAGCGCATGGCCTACGGTACAATCAAGTACCAGTTCTGATCAGCTCTTTCCAGCGTGTCGGCTTTGCTTTCGGTTAACTTCACCCCGCCCCCCCTCACCCCGACAAAATGCGACTGAACATTCGCTGTAGCAACAGCTTGCTTTAGTCCCTGACACTGATGGCCCCCAAGTACTTTGACCTCTGTCACGGCCGCAAATGCTTGATGGTCAGCGACAGCGCGCCGAGCTATTTGATTCGGTCTGGGCACGGGTATTCAGCCATCCGGCTGATGATTGCTGCGGGCCAGCGCCCACACATCGATTCTGACTGCGCCGCGCCCGTGCATGACAGCAGCCATGGCCTGCGTCGTTGCGGTCGTGGTGACAACGTCATCAACGATCGCAAGGCGCTGGCCAGGTGTCAGCGCGGCGCAGGCTTGCGGGCCGAACATGCCCTGCATGTTATACAGCCGCTCGGCCGCGTTCAGGCCTCGCTGTGAGTTCCCGCTATGACGGCGCTGGCAGCTGTTCGCGAGCACCGGAATCCCGGTACGTCTGGACAGCCGTCGGGCCAGCAGCAAGGCCTGATTATAGCCGCGTGCGCGCAACCTGGATGAGTGCAGTGGTACCGGTAGCAGCAGGTCTGGTAATGGGGATTCAGTGTCGTCGTAGTGTTGCATGAAATGCTCGTTGAAGCAGTTGGACAGACCGCGAAACTCGGGAAATCCGGCTCTATCCTTGAAGTGTCGGATCATGCCGGAGATCGGGGCCTCGTAGGCAAAGGTGCAATGGCACTGGGTAAACGTGGGCGGCTGATAGCTGCATCGTGAGCACACTTTACCTGCGCCATGTGGCTGCTCTGCGCGCCCAGACTGGCTCGCGATTAGAATAGCAGGCGATGTCTCTGACCACGGTGCAGCAAGCGCAACCCCACACAGGAGGCAACCAGGTGGCTGCCAGGGCAGCTCCTCTTCACAGGCCGCGCAAAAGCCCCGACGCAGGGCGGGTACAGCAAGGCACACCAGGCAGGGGGTTGCCATCAGCCTGCTGGCGAGGTTCTTTGCCAGTATCTTCATCCGGGCCTCTTCATGCGGGCCTCTTCATGCGGTTCTCTCCATGATCGCCGCAGTCTCACGATATACGCCGCGCAGGTAACATGTCTACTTTAAAGTTAATATTAAGTTGACAACGATTCTTGCTGACTTAAAATAATCAGCCTTCATGACTTTATTCAAGACCACCGTTAGCATTCAAAATTATTCTAGCAGCGCTGCCGCGCCGGTGCTGTTTAATCGGGGCCAGGACCACAAGATGAACCAAAACACCGCAGGTATTCAACACGAATGGGCACGCAAGGACATTCAGGCCTTGTTCGAGCAGCCTTTCATGGATCTGATTTATCAGGCGCACTCCGTGCATCGTGCCAATTTTGATACAAACCAGGTGCAAATGAGCACGTTGCTGTCTATCAAGACCGGCGCCTGTCCCGAGGACTGCAAATACTGCCCGCAAAGTGGCCACTACAATACCGGGCTGGCAAAGCAGAAGCTGCTGACGGTGGACAGGGTTTTTGAGCAGGCCAGGTCCGCCCGCGACAACGGGGCTGCCCGCTTCTGCATGGGGGCGGCATGGAAACATCCGTCTGACAAGGACTTCCCTTATGTGCTGGAGATGGTCCGCCAGGTGCGTTCTCTCGGTATGGAGACCTGTATGACGCTGGGAGCCTTGTCTAATGAGCAGGCGCAGGCATTGGCAAGGGTCGGGTTGGATTACTACAACCACAACCTCGACACCTCACCGGAATATTATGGCGAAATCATCACCACCCGAAGCTATCAGGAGCGCCTCG
>Ga0307967_1002551_pt1 | contig 10528 bp, 11 predicted proteins | sample OrgLakmetagen648_FD_201828 | JGI IMG/M metagenome (GOLD analysis project Ga0307967, IMG submission 201828) | Saline water microbial communities from Organic Lake, Antarctica - #648 | ecosystem: Environmental > Aquatic > Non-marine Saline and Alkaline > Saline | place: Antarctica: Organic Lake...
TTTCATGTGCGCCGGTTTCGACAGCACCATAGCCGCGTTGGTCGCCATATCACCGTGGGATGGGTCGCGCGGCGGCTCCACCGAGACGCGGCTGAAATCGATGTCCGTGGGCAAGGTGCCCGCGCTTTGCAGCTGCGTTAGGGCGACTTCAAGTTCGCGCTGCATTTCTTTGAAAACGTTCATAACTCTTCTCTTTACTCTTCTATTTTTGGCGCCGCATCACGCGTGGCGCATCCGCGTCGAGCCTGCGAACAGATGATCATACTGACGCCGGGCAAACCGATCGGTCATGCCAGCGATGTAATCGGCGACAATCCGGGCGGTCTCCTGACCGTAAGGGCCGTCGCAGCCTTCGCGCCAAATCTCTGGCAAGCGCTCAGGCCCCTTCATGTAATAGCGGAACAAGCTGCCAATCACACGGCCTGCATCCGTGCGCTCGTCATTAACGGATGGCGAGCGGTACATATTCGCGAACAGAAAGGCCTTCAACGTCTTTTCGCGCGCCGCCATCGCGTCGGAAAAGGCCACCATCTGGCGCCCGGCCCGTCGCAGGGCGGCGGCATCGATTGGATTATCCTGGGCCAGGCGGGCCTTGGTCTCGGCCAAAACATCCTTGACCATCTCGCCGATCAGGCGGCGCACGGCCTCGGCAATGCGCACAGGGCGCGGCGCATCGGGGAAGGTGTCGATCACCTGATTGAAGACGACACCAACATGGGGCACCGCCTCGCACACCTGGCGGATGGTGAATAGCCGCGCGCGCAGCCCATCATCCATATCATGGTGATTATAGGCGATATCATCCGAAATCGCGGCGATCTGCGCCTCCAATCCGGCATGGGTGTCGATTTCCAGGTCAAAGCGCTGATTGATCTGCGATAAGGTCAGGGGCAGTTGGGCCTCTGTCACTGGCCCATTATGCTTCACCACCCCTTCCAGCGTCTCCCAGGTCAGGTTCAGGCCGGGATGGGTCGGATAGCGGGCCTCAAGCCGGGTCAGGATCCGCAGTGCCTGATCATTATGATCGAAGCCGCCGAACGGCTTCATCAGATCATCCAGCACCTCTTCCCCAACATGGCCGAAGGGCGTGTGGCCAAGATCGTGGGCAAGCGCGATGGCCTCCGTTAAATCCTCGTCGCCGCCAAGCGCGCGAGCCATCGAGCGCGCGATTTGGGCCACCTCCAACGAATGGGTAAGGCGCGTTCGGATATGATCGCCTTCGGGGGAGATGAAAACTTGCGTCTTATGGCCCAGCCGGCGGAAGGCACTGGAATGAATGATGCGATCACGATCGCGCTGGAACGGGGTGCGGGTTTCCGACGGCGCCTCCTGATGAAGGCGCCCGCGGCTTTCCTCCCACAGGGTCGCGTAGGGCGCGCGCTCAGGCGTCATTGGGCTCCCCCCCCGGGGGCTCCACCCCGGTTTAATCGCTCGACAGTTATTCTTGTCGTCTACAGGCGGGCGCATCGAAAGGCAATGCGCTGGGCCCATCCGGCAAATCATCGCGTGCGCAGAAATTGACAATTTCCCAGCAACCCTTACCTATAGGGGGTAGTTATCAAGGAGACGGTCACCTTAAACCGCGCTCCCGACCCCAGGATACATGCCATGACCGATACCCAAAGCGAAAGCAGCCAGGACGCGGCCAATTTCGACGACCCCTTCGCCGTGACTATCGGCGATAGCGTGCGGGAGCTCGGCATTTCCGAATCGGCGGCCAAGCGCCTGATCTTCCTGCTTTCCCAGGAAGACGACCAAGATCAGATGCTGCGCGTCACCGTCTCCGGCGGGGGCTGTTCGGGCTATCAGTACGAATTCGGCTTCTCCAAGGATGTCGGCACGGACGATATGGTGTTTTCGCGCGATGGCGTGAAGGTCGTCACCGACAATGCCTCCATGGACCTGCTGGCCGGCAGCCAGTTGGATTATGTTGATGATTTGATCGGGGCCTTCTTTACGGTCAACAACCCGAATGCCAGCTCATCCTGCGGCTGCGGTGTTAGCTTCTCGGTTTGAGATTCTTCTAGCTGGTATCGCGCGTTATGACAGCTTAGGCTCGCCCCCATCATGAGCCAGCAAACCCTCCGCATCGCCACCTTCAATGTAAATTCGATCAAGGCGCGCCTGCCGCGCGTCCTGGAATGGCTGGATGAGGCCAAGCCGGATGTTGTGCTGTTGCAGGAATTGAAGTGCCAGGACGAGAATTTTCCCACGCTTGAAATCGAATCGACCGGCTATCAAACCGCCGTGCATGGTCAAAAAACCTATAACGGCGTCGCGATTCTGTCGCGCCATCCCCTGGAGAATATTCACAGGGGCCTGCCCGGCCAAGACGAAATGGACGCGGACGTTGACCAAGCGCGCTATATCGAAGCCACCATTCAGGGCATCCGCGTCGCCTCAATCTATCTACCGAACGGCAATCCGGTCCCGGGCCCGAAGTTCGATTTCAAACTGCGCTGGATGGACCGGCTGTGCGCGCATGTGCGCGACACGCTGCTACCCAGCGAACAGCCCGTGGCGCTGGGCGGTGATTATAACATCTGCCCGACGGATGGGGATGTCTATGACCCGAAAGGGTTTGCCGATGATGCGCTATGTCGGCCGGAAAGCCGGGGCAAATACCGCGCTCTCCTAAATCTTGGCCTGACGGAGGCTTGGCGGGCCCTGCATCCCAATGCGCAAGGCAAATACAGCTATTGGGACTACAGCGCCGGGGCGTGGTCGAAGGATAATGGCCTGCGCATCGATCATTTCTTGTTGAGCCCACAGGCCGCCGACCGCCTTGTCAGCTGCGAGATTGACCGGAACCCACGCGGCAAAGAACGCCCGTCCGATCACACGCCCGTGGTGGTGGAATTGAAGATCGGCTAGGCCGCTAATCCGGCGTTGGCCAGTCGGGGGCCAGTCGGGGGCCAGTCGGGGGGCTAGTCGGGCACCCGGACCGTCATCGCCCGGCCTTCATAGCCATGCACGCTATCGCGCGCGCGGACCGTGACGGTCTCGATGTCCGGCGGGATTTTCACGCCCGATAACGACCGGGTGAAGGGCTGCTCCTCCACATGCGGGTGATACAACACCCGCTCGTCCAAAAGCTTGCCGTCCATGGTCTCCACCACCCATTTGTTGGCGTAGTGGTCCCACCCCTCATCGCCGTGGCGCACGGTGACGGCGAAGCGATAGGTATCCTCGCCCGTGCGGCGCACCTCAACGCTTTCAACATCCGCCCCACCGGCAATCGCGGGGCCAGCGGAAAATCCAAAGGCCACAGGCACGGCGATCAGGCCGGCGCTTATCAGACGACGCAGCATTTCATTCCTCCTGCAGCTCAGCCCTCAATCGCGCGCGGGCGACGATCATCGCCGATCGCGACATAGGTAAACAGCCCTTCGGTGACCAGCACCCGCTCGCCAGCCCCCCCGCGCAGGGCCCAGGTTTCGACATGGATCGCGACGGATGTGCGCCCGACGCGCTTCACATCACCATAGCAACACACGACATCGCCCACGAAAACCGGCAGATGGAAGGTCATGCTATCGACCGCAACCGTCGCGACCCGGCCTTGGGTCGCCGCGCGGGCGCGAATGCCGCCGGCGACATCCATTTGCGCCAAAACCCAGCCGCCGAAGATATCGCCCGCCGGGTTGGTATCCGCCGGCATGGCCAGCGTCCGGATCGCCAGTTCCCCTGAAGGTTCCCGCTCATCCAAGCTGGTCTGATCATCGCTTGGTGCGCTACTCATGGAATTCACCCTGTCTGTTGCGGTGGAAGGCGGTTGCGTGCGCTATATCTTGTGTGGCCACATGCTTTCCCCTACTCTATCTCCCCAAGCGTCGGGCTTCCAGGGCCAAAGCGGATGATCAAAGCATGAGCGATCTTTTCCAGGATAATGATAAAGCCGGTGACGGCTATAGCGCCAAGGATATTGAGGTCCTGGAGGGGCTGGAGCCCGTTCGCCATCGCCCCGGCATGTATATCGGTGGCACGGATGAGCGCGCCTATCACCATTTGGTCGCAGAAATCCTCGATAACTCGATGGATGAAGCGGTCGCCGGCCATGCCAGCCGGATTGAGCTTGAGATGGGCGAAGACGGCACCATCACGATTTCCGATAATGGCCGCGGCATCCCCACCGACCCGCACCCTAAATACACCGATAAATCCGCGCTTGAAGTAATTTTGACCACGCTGCATTCGGGCGGCAAATTCTCGGGCAAGGTTTATGCGACCTCGGGCGGGCTGCACGGTGTCGGTATTTCCGTGGTCAACGCACTGTCTGAGCGCATGGTGGTTGAGGTTGCCCGCGACCGCCAAGTGTGGCGCCAAAGCTTCGCACGCGGCGCCCCCACCACGGCGCTTGAGAAGATTGGCGAGAGCAATAACCGGCGCGGCACCACCATCACCTTCGCGCCCGACCCGCAAATCTTCGGCGATACACTGCGCTTCAAGCCGGGCCTGCTGTACCGCCTCGCGCGATCAAAGGCGTATCTGTTCAAGGGCGTGGAAATCCGCTGGAAATGCCCGGAAAGCCTGCTCAGCACCGCCGATAAGGACGCCGGCATCCCGCCGCTCGACACACTGCATTTCCCCGGCGGCATTCTGGATTACCTGACCCTTCAAATCGGCCAGCGCGGCACGATCACGCCGCGCCCCTTTGCCGGGCAAATGAAGGCGGATGAAGGTGCGGGGCGCGTTGAATGGGCCATCCATTGGCCGGCGGACGGCGATGGCTTCTGCCACACCTATTGCAACACGGTCCCCACGGTCCAAGGCGGCACGCATGATAGCGCGATGCGCGCAGCGCTGGGTCGTTCGCTTCGGGCTTACGGCGAATTGGTCGCCAATAAAAAGGCCAAGGACATCACGGGCGAAGATGTGACCGGCGAAGCCGCCATCATGCTGTCCGTCTTTATCTCCGAGCCGCAATTCCAGGGCCAAACCAAGGAAAAGCTGGCCAGTCCGGAGGCCGGTAAGCTGGTGGAAACGGCGATCAAGGATCGCTTCGACCATTGGCTATCGGAAGATCCACGCAGCGCCAATGACCTGCTGGAACGCACGCTTGAGCGGGTGGACGAGCGTCTGAAACGCCGCCTGCAAAAAGAACAGCGCCGCAAGGCCCCCACGCGCCGGCTGCGCTTACCGGGGAAGCTGGCCGACTGCACCTCTGCCTCGCAAGAAGGGACCGAGATTTTCTTGGTCGAGGGCGATAGCGCCGGCGGCAGCGCCAAACAGGCGCGTGAGCGGACCAATCAGGCGATCCTGCCTTTACGCGGTAAGATCCTGAACGTCGCCAGCGCCAGCCTGGAAAAGCTGCAACAAAATCAGGAAATCAAAGACCTCTGCCAAGCGCTGGGTTGCGGCACGCGGGGTGACTTCAGCCTCGATAAGCTGCGCTATGAACGCGTCATCATCATGACCGACGCCGACGTCGACGGCGCGCATATCGCCAGCCTATTGATGACCTTTTTCTATCGCGAAATGGCCGGGCTGATCGAAGCCGGGCGGCTTTACCTCGCCCTGCCCCCGCTTTATCGCCTAACCCAGGGCGCCAAGACGCTCTATGCCCGCGACGACGTCCATAAGGACGAATTGCTGAAAACTGAATTCAAACCCAGCAAGGTGGAAATCAGCCGCTTTAAGGGCCTGGGCGAAATGCCGCAAAAGCAATTGCGCGAAACCACCATGGACCCCAAAAAACGCGCGCTGCTACAAATCCAACTGCCCGATCGCACCATCGAAGAAAACCTCGGTGCGGTCCGCCACGTCGCCCAACTGGTCGAAACCCTGATGGGCAAAAAACCCGAACTGCGCTTCAAATACATCCAAGAAAACGCACGGTTTGTTGAGGATATTGACGTTTAGGGGCTTCGGAACCGTTCTTTATCCACTTGATATAAAACCGTTCATGCTGTGAACGCAGGTTTTTCGAGTCCGCGCAGCGCTTGCCAGACGGGGGCGTCGGGGCATAGGCTTAACCCAATCCAATTTGGGCTTCCGGGGGACGCGGCGGATCGGCTGCGCGGGGGGCGGTTTCGTCCCAACGGCCTTAAGGATATGGCACAGATGTGGGTGCGATGGGTGATGTTTGGCGCGGCGGCTATTTTGGGCGCCTGCACGAATTTTCCGATCAAGGGATTCAATGATTATGTGCTGACCCAAACAGTGGTTCAGCCGTCTTACGATCCCGGCAATTTCCGCTTGGCCCATGGGGGCAAGGACATGCCGGTCGTGGTTCACGGCCAAACCTTGGGCCAAACCCCGGCGCAAATCGGGGCGGCGATTGCGGGCGCCATGACCGGGCACACGCCCGCCGGCCCCACCACCTTCAAAAGCCAGCAGCAAGCCGGTGGCAAGGAGAGCCGGCTGGCCGTCAAGATCGACCCCGTTCTCTCGATGAGTGCGATCGACCTGTGCGAAGGGCGCAAGCTTGAAAGCCGTCTGAAAAGCGCGCCCGAGGAGGTCCGCATGATCATCGCCTATTGCAACGGCGACCGGCGGTTAAGCTCTACCCACCTGTCGTTGAACCTGGGCGACGATCCGCGAGGCGTGAACGCGGTCGCCTTCCGCAAGGCGATGGCGGTGGTGGCGCTTCGCCTATTCCCCGCCCGCGATCCCAATGACGACCCGGATCGCCGACCTTTCCTGAATAATTAAGGCGCCTTAGCGATCATAGACCAAACAATCGCGCATCAGGGCGGTCACGGCCTGCGGGCGCTCCATCGCGGGCAGATGGCCGCAGTCTTCGATGATCGCCAACCGCGCGGTTGGGATTATCGCCGCCATTTCTTCATGGAGGGGCAGCGGCGTCAGCGCGTCTTGCCGACCGCATAGAACCAGCGTCGGAACCTCGATGCCGCCCAGGATATCGCGGCTATCGACCCGGTCCATGATGGCCTGCTGCTGGCGGGCGAACCCCTCTTGGCCGACCGCCGCCGCCATCGCCATGATTGCGTCGATCAGGCTTTGATCCCCCAACCGGTCTTCATGCACCAGCATCGGCAGCAAGCGCGGGGTCACGCCCTTGAATTCGCCGCGCTTGGAAAGGCTAAGCAATCCGCGGCGTTTGCGTTTGCTCTCCTCGCTGTCGGGGCGGGCTTGGGTATCCATCAGGGCCAATTTCGTGACCCGTTCAGGCGCTTTACGCATCACGCTAAGCGCCACATAGCCGCCCATGGAAAGCCCGGCTAAGGCAAAGCGTGCCGGTGCGGCGACCAGCAACCGGTCCGCCATCGCCTCAATCGATTGATCGCGCAGGGTATCGGCGATGGTGATATCGGCCAGATCGCCCAAATGCCGGGTTTGATGCGCCCACATATCGCCGGTCAGCAACAGGCCGGGGATGAGCACCAGCGGCGTTTTTTGGAGCGCCTCGGTCATTTAATCACCGGCAGCAGGTCGCGAAATTCCGGCGTTGCCGCCTGCCCGATCCATTCGAACAGCACCATTTCGCTGGTCACGACCTCCACCCCGTTGGCGGCCAGGCGCGCGAGAGCGTGCGCGGCGCTAGCCGATGTGCGGCTAGCGACCGCGTCGGCCACGACCGCCACCGCATAGCCCTTGCCCAAAAACCCCAGCGCGCTTTGCAACACGCAGACATGCGCCTCCGCCCCCACCATCACGATCTGGCTGCGGCGGCTTTTCGCGAGTGCTGCGGCGATTGGGGATTCGCAACTGGCGTCGAAATGGGTTTTGGGCAAGATCTCTTGGGCGCCCAAACGCTCCGCCAAGGCAGGCGTCGTGTGGCCCAGGCCGTCCGGGTACTGCTCACTCGCCAAGACGGGAATATCCAGCCGCCGCGCGGCAGTTAGCAAGCGCCCCGCATTGGCTTCAACCAAGGCGGCACCGTCGATCACGGGCAGCAGGCGTTCCTGCATGTCGATGATCATAAACAAGCTCCGGTCGCGCGCAATCAGCATGAAAACCTGCAAAAAATGAGGGCGCCCCCGCCAGTTGAGTGGGTCGAGGATGAGCGCCAAAGATTGCCACAGACTAGCCCCTAGCGTGACCCCACAGCAACGCTTGGGTAAGAAAGCGTCGAATTTCGGGCTAAACCACTGCCATCGCCCCGCAAACCGCCGCTTCCGGCGTTGACTTGGGACCCCTAACCCCTATAGTTCGCCGCGGTGCGCCATCGGCCGCCCGCCCCCACCGATTCACGGTCTGGGCGTCATAGGATTAGGTTGGCCATCGGGCCGACCGGGTCAACGGGTGCCTTCGGGTTATTTCTCCCAGACACCGCAGCCCGCAACGCTTGGGATATTGAGCGTCAACCATATGACGAATTTTTCCGATCTGGGTCTATCCGACCCCGTCTTACGCGCCGTCAGCGATGCCGGATATGAAACGCCCACTCCCATTCAGGAGAAGGCGATACCCTATGTCCTTATGAACAAGGATATCTTGGGGTGCGCGCAAACGGGGACGGGCAAGACCGCCTCCTTCACGTTGCCGATGATTGATATATTGAGCCAGGGGCGCGGACGCGCGCGCATGCCGCGCTCCGTCATTCTTGAGCCGACGCGCGAATTGGCAGCCCAGGTCGCCGAGAATTTTGAAACCTACGGCAAGTACTGCAAGCTTGAGATGGCGCTGCTGATCGGCGGCGTTAGCTTCGCGGAGCAGGAAGCCAAGATCACCCGCGGCGTCGATGTGCTGATCGCTACCCCCGGTCGCCTGATGGACCATTGTGAGCGCGGCAAGGTCATCCTGACCGACGCCAAGCTGCTGGTGATCGACGAGGCGGATCGCATGCTCGATATGGGCTTCATCCCGGATGTCGAACATATCGTCTCGATGATGCCGCGCACGCGTCAAACGCTGATGTTCTCTGCCACGATGCCGAAGGAAATCCGGCGCTTGGCCGACAAGTTCTTGGATAGCCCCAAGGAAATCACGGTCGCCCCACCGGCCAGCACGGCCGATACGATCGAACAGGCCGCCATTCCCGTCAGCCCGCACGGCAAGCGCAAGAAGCTGGTGGAGCTGCTGCGTGTTGCCGATGTCACGAACGCGTTGATTTTCTGTAATCGTAAGCGCGATGTGGCGACGCTGTACCGCTCGCTCGAAGAAGACGGCTTCAATGCCGGCGCGCTGCATGGCGATATGGATCAGTATAAGCGCATGGAATGGCTGGCCAAATTCCGGGCGGGTGAAATCAATGTTCTGGTCTGCTCCGATGTCGCAGCCCGTGGGCTCGATATCCCCTCGGTCAGCCATGTCTTCAATTACGACGTGCCGAACAATTCCGAAGATTACGTGCACCGCGTCGGGCGCACGGGTCGCGCAGGCCGTAAGGGCAAGTCGATCACGCTTGTCACCGAAAATGACGACAAGCAAATCGCGGATATCGAAAAGCTGATCGGTCGCAAGATCAACCTCGCCAAGCCGACGGCGACGGCTGAGATTATGGCCTCACCCGAAACCGCGCCCCTAGCCGATAAGCCGCTGGGCGATGGTGCCGCGCAGGAGGCGAGCGCGCCTAAGGACGATAAATCGGCAGACGAACAGTCATCCGACGATAAGCCGGCCAAAAAGCCCCGCGCGCGCCGGTCTCGCTCGCGCAAGTCTGAGAGCGCGCCGCGCGATGCGGACGCGCCCGAGGGAAAAGCCGAAGCGAAGGCTGAGGATAAGGCTGAAACACGGGCTGAGCCAAAGGCTGACGCCCCTGCCCAACCGCAACCCGCCTCCGAAAAGGCGCAAGAGCCTGCGAAGCGCGGCGGTCGTAAGGGCGGGCGGAAGTCCGATTCCGAAACCGGCCATTCCAGCCGCCATAAGGGCGAACGGGTGCCCCCCGATGTCTCTCCGGATGATCTGAACAAGCCCTTCGGTGAAACGGATCTGGTCCCGGCCTTTTTGCGCCGCTGATCGACTTGTTAAGCCGCTTTGCTTTTAGAAGCTCGGCGGCGTGCAGGCCGACATGATGACGCAATCATCTTCGCCGATATTGCGGAAGCGATGCGGCAGACGGCTGTCGAACAGATAGCCGTCGCCGGGGCGTAGCACGCGCACCTGATCGCCCACGCTCACCTCGATCAGGCCTTCGACGACGATGCCGCCCTCCTCCGCCTCATGCGCCAGCATTTCGGAACCTGTGTCGGCGCCCGGCGGATAGGTTTCATGCAGAATTTGCAGCTGATGGCGCGCCGCGTCGCCCACTTGGCGCAGGCTCACCTTCCGCCGTCCCCGCCCGGCAGAATCTATATCCATTCCCATATCGACGGGCGAAAGCTCGGTAAACTCATCTGCTGCAAAGAAATAGCGCGGCTCAAGATCCGCCCCGGTGGCGGAGAAAAACTCGGACAGCGGCATCGGCAGGCCATCCAGCACCTTTTTCAACGATGAGACCGACGGGCTGCTTTTATTCTGCTCAATCAGCGAGATCGTGCCGTTGGTCACGCCGGAGCGCTGCGCGAGGGCACGCTGCGACAAGCCACGGCCCTCCCGAACCTCTTTCAAGCGGCGCCCAATGTCGATATCCATCCCTTAAATCCTCGTTCTGCAGGCTCTAAGCATGTTTAAAAAAATAGAC
>Ga0307967_1002557_pt1 | contig 10517 bp, 14 predicted proteins | sample OrgLakmetagen648_FD_201828 | JGI IMG/M metagenome (GOLD analysis project Ga0307967, IMG submission 201828) | Saline water microbial communities from Organic Lake, Antarctica - #648 | ecosystem: Environmental > Aquatic > Non-marine Saline and Alkaline > Saline | place: Antarctica: Organic Lake...
TGGTACGATTTTTATATCTGGAGTTCGCGGTTGAAATCCGAAAGCGAAATACAAAAAGAAATATTAAAGTATTGTAAGCTGCATAAAAAAATAGCTTGGATTGATAGGGCAAACAGCGGCAAGGTTAAAGTTAAGGGCGGATGGATGCAGTTACACGAAAATGGCACGCCTGATTTGTTGGGGTATGCCATTGACGGAAAGCTAATAGGCATCGAGATAAAAGACAATCCTAGCTTTAACAGCAAGAATAACGGACTACGAGACGAGCAAATAACAAGGCTAGCAGATATGAAAGAAAAGGGTTGTTACGCCGGTGTTGCTTGTGAGTTGTCACACATAGATAAAATAATGGAGTTAATATGATTTATCCGAAATGGTACATAGAATATTTATTTGAGTGTGAGTGCAATGGAGAATTACCAATGCCTTACGCTGCTTAAACACAAGGCCGGAATTAACCGGCCTTTATGGAGGCAGTATGATTAAGCATATTTTATTATTGATAGCATTAATAAGCGAACCATTGTTAGCTGATGGCGTTTACGTAGGCGGGGTTTCAAAACATTTATTTCAAAAAGGCATGAATGAAAACAACCCGTTGTTAGCCGTCGAAGTAAATAATTATATTGTAGGAGGATTTAAAAATTCTTACAGTGATTTTACAGTCTTTGCGGCTAAAAACTTTAACTTAAAGACGGTTGATAATTTTTCTTTAGGAGTTATGCTAGGCGTTACTTATGGTTATGATTGCCAGTACGAAAGTATTTGTTTAAATAATTTTATCCCTGTGTCATCTCCCTACGTATCATTTACAAAATACAATATAAAGCCTACCGTTTTATTATTCGGCGAGGCTCTATATTTTACAGTTAAGATAAATTATTAAATAAACCCGCCGTTAATTTCTGGCTTTTTAGTTGATATAACTAGCACGCCATCTTTATTGCGAACGTAATCTCTTAACGCCTCTTTGTACGCAACCAATTCAGCGCGGGTGTATTCAGCGCGTGAGCTGTTTTCGTTGGTTAGTTTTAGCTCTGCATCGGCCTTGTTTAACTGCTCAATAGCGTGCTTTTGTGCGTCTTTTGCTAATGATTTTTTGCTAGTTGTTAGCTTTTTACCATCCCATAACTTGCCCATTATAGGGTTTTCTTGCTCAATTATTTCATCTTGCTCAGACAAAACTGCATTCTCAAAGCCTGTTTTATTTATTGCAACAACCACGCCGCTTTTTATTAATGCAAACATTATGAGACCCCTTCTTTTAAATATCCAATAACAAATCTTACCTGGTCATTGCCAAAGTTACTAACCTCAAAGCTTGTAGTACTGCTATGACGTATTGCTGCCCTGTTTCCTTTTTCTGAATGGCTTGTTGCCCTCCAGGTGGTAGGGTAATCTGCTATATGCTCTTTTGTTACTGTTACTGAGTTTACTATGTCTTTAGATATGGCGTTGTTAGACCCTGACAGTACTATTAAATCATACTGACTTTGTGTGTGAGAATTTGGATAGCTATACGTCCCTGCCGTATATTGTCCACTTGCTAATATAACTTCGTAATTACCTGCTAACCCATTGTTTGTTTTAAGAGCTGCGTTATCTAAAATTGCCTGTGCTTGCACAAGTGTTTGCGTTAAGTCTCCACCAGTTCCTGATACTCCTACGCTTTTATTAATAGTGGATTGCAGTTCAATCAATGTCTGAGTTAAATCACCACCAGCGCCAGAAACCCCTACGCTTTTATTTATTAATGATTGTAACTGCACGAGCGTTTGCGCCAACTCTCCCCCAGCGCCACTAACGCCAATCGTCATGTATCGCAACGCATCAAAGTACTGAGAAGCGCCCACCGCGTCAACGTTGCCGTTAGCAGATACGCCTTGAGCGTTTAGTATTGAGCTAAAAAAGCCTGACCAATCATTAAGCCAGTCACGTTCAAAATAAGAACCGTCTGTTGATACTGCGGTTGTTCTGTTTCTAAACGGGCCTTGTGGCTGACCCGCTGTAGGGTTGTCATATCGCCCTGGATATTTTGTGTTTCTTTGTAGTGCCATTTTTAATTTACCTCTATTAGTCCAACGCATTCCGACGACGTATCGCCAGACATTAGTGATTCATTACCTAGCTCAGTTATTCCTATTCCGTCCAAAACACCCCTTAACTTTACGCCTTGCGGTCTTGGTATTATATCCTTTGTTAGTAGCACTCTGTCAATATCGCTTAACCCGTCATAAATTTCTATGGTAACCGTCATATCCTCGCTATCTCGAAGCTTAACATTTTGATTGGACGATAGTATTATTTTAGTTGCCGATATTATAGAGTCAATTGTTGCGTTAGATGTGTTTTTGGCGACCTTAGCTTTAAGAAGCGGCCTAAAATATTGGTCCTCTAAATCTGAGCTATCAGACAAAAATCTAAAAGAGCACTGCGCCTCAGTGTTTCCCGCCTCAACTGTTTCATCTCCGCACTCAAAAACAGGAAAATCAACAGTTCCTATAATACTTCTGTCTATATCAATTACGCGGCCAATAATGTTTAATTGCTCACCAAAATTTGTATCAATATCATAAGACGTTTTTATGTCGCCGTATGCCGTTATAAAATTCTGACCTAAAGTCGGCGTTATATTATACCATTTTACAGCATTTTCTTTATCTCTGTATTGATTATAAACACGAGAATAAGCGAGCGTAGATAAATTAATCATTAAGATGTCACCGTTATATTTCCAGTAGTAAATCTTGATTTTTCATTAAATGCTATTGCTTTAACGGAGCCTCCATTGACTGTGATGCTTGCTGCATAGCTATTGCCGTACGCACCCACTACGCTATTGACAGGCGTAAACAATTGTCCTGCTGATATATCGTTTCCTATTTTAAATCCTCCTGCCCTAAATCCTCCTGTGACGCTTAAATCACCACCGGCAAATGCAATAATAGCAGCAGAAACTAAATCGTCTATATTACTTGGCAAAGAGCCATCATCGACTAATCCAACGTCAATAATTATATCGACAAATAAAGGCCTAGAAAATGTAATATCTTTTTGATTGCCAGTTGTGGAAGATGTGACGGAAACAGTAACGGCGGTGTTTGCTGGGTGCAGCTTTACGCCCGGCGATTTGTCGTTGTAAATTGTTGTTGCAACATCTAAATCAAGTCCACCATCAACAATCGGAGCAATGCTGTGTTTTGGCAAGCCGTTACCGTAAAAGTTATCTGTGCCGGTGTCATTTTCAGGCATGGCAACGTCAATAACATTTAAAGTTGTTAGTAATTTAGATATCATTGTATCAATTTGGTTTTGACCTGATATTGATACACTACGATTACGTCTTGACCGAACTTCTGGATCTGTTTCTGTGTTTGTGCCGGGCGTTGCTATTGCGCTATTTGTAACTGACTGCCAACCGCTAATTGGGTCAACAATAATTGCTATTGCTCCGGCGCTTGCCTCTAAGTTTCCGCTGAGTATGGATGTAGCTGATACTGTGGCAACCCCTGCCGCTATAGTTACGCTTGCGCTAGTCTGCCAACGATAAGCCGATCCAGTTGATTCAACCCTTGAGCCTTTTGGAATTATTGTTCCGTTAGCGCCAGCTATTGATAAAGATACAACTGACGGTGTTCCTAGGTTTCTTGTGTCGCCCGTAGTTAAATATAGTAGCGTGTCTAATTCTGAGTTGCTCGCCTTGTTTGGGTCTTTAGAATTAAACGCCTGTAGTCCAACTTCATCAAGTGTCGCAAATATTTCAGAGTCACTAGCTATTTTTAAGCCGTCTGGGGTCGATGGATCTAAATTCCAGTTTGCATCAATACCAATATATAAGTTTTTCTCTTCTAAAAACCAAGTGTTAGCATTTTTGACAACATAGCCGTTAACCGTTATTTCAGCCATTTATAGAACCTCGTTTATTGTTATGTTGCCAAGTGTTGTTTTAACAGAGCATTTAATTGAAAAACTTCTGTTAATCAAGTCAAAGTCTGAACTGTATTCTAGTATACCACTGACCCCATCAGTTTGCGAAATGCGGCGTCTAATCTCTGCATCAGCAACGCCTAAGGTATTTCCTTTTCCTAGAACATCCTCAAACCATCGAGTACCATCATTTATATTGCGGAAATACTCACCAAAAAATAACTTTAATCGTGTAACAATAGTTTGCGCAATTTCATCAGTGCCAGTTGTAAAGTGCTTTCCGCTCGTTACTATGTCACCTGTTGATGTTAATTTCCTAACCGTCATTGTGGATCTCCCGATGTGGCTGTGACAGGCGTACCGCTGACATTGTAAGTACCTGCCGCGTGTTTGTGGTCGTCGCCTATATTCACGCCGTTATGCGTTAGAGCAGATGATTCAATATTTACATTGCCGGCTTTGATAGCTAGGTCACCGTTATTTTTTAACCAAAAGTAGTTTGTGCCATCTGTAATTCTTACGCCATTATTGTCAAAGTCTGATAGTTTTTTGTTTTGAGAACGATAGCCCGGTGTGAAAAATGCGTCATTAATATCGTGAAACCGCTCAATAGGATTATTAGAAACGCCGCCTTGGTCGCGCCATGCGGTTATGCACCTTTGACTAAATGTAATTATACCCTCGTCACCGGCGTTTAATTCGTGCTCTATTCTATATGTTGAGCTACCGGCAAAATGCACAGTTACCTCTATAATTGGCTGATGCGCTGTTTGCACGCCTTTTTTATCTACGCGCTTTACGCCAACCTGAACTTGTGCCAATTGCGTAGCAGGGTCAAAGCTTAATATTGAACCCGGTATAGTCGTGTTGATAGTTTGCAGCACTTCATTAAGAACTGACTCTATTGCTTGCGTCATTGATATCATACATACCCCGTAATTTTGCTGCTCCAATCGTCCCCGTAGGAGTCGCCAGAATGCTCTATCTTTTGTATATTATACACGCCTAACCCCTGTGATGGCTTTATGCGCTGAAAATATATCTGGCTAAAGTTAAAGTTTTTAAATTCAGACGATATGTTAAAGCGACCGCCTATTTTTATTTTAGGGCTAAGTTTAACATTAACGTCAGCACCGCGCTCTGTAATCTCAGGCGCTCCAATCATTCCGGTGAACTGGCTTACCTCATTTATTACGCCGGGCCTAAATGAATCTTTTTCAACTACTACAAGCCGGTTGTTTTCTATTACCCAATTAAAATTGTTTGCCTTAGATAATGATTTAAGATATTGAACAGGGCTTCCATTCATATTAAAACCATCGTAACTAACGCCTTCAAATTGGCTCTCATCAATTGCAAGCGGATAGCTTAGTGATTCAGCAAGTGCCTCAAGAATATCAACCAGCGGAGAACCCTTGCCAAATTCTTTAACTATTGTCGCCTCTTTTCTATTGATTGCACCACTTAGGCAAATTAATTTTGTAACTCTGTCAGGGCCTTGCTTGCTTTTTAATATGTTGGTTATCTCGCCCCGAAAAATGTAATCAATTGAGCTTTTATAACCTGCTTTAAAATCTATTTTTTGTCCCTGCCTAAATGCTTTTTTCTCTGTGTCAGTACTTAATCCGTAAATTGATATTTCGGCATAAGAAACGTAGCCGCCAAAATCAGACAGCACAGTAAACACCACGCGAAATTGACGACCGCCAGTTTCTTCGATAAAAGTATTTCCGTCCAAATCTATTTGAAACCTTCTGTCGTAATAATCAGACATAATAAACCAGCGTGTTATCTATACCTAAGTTATCAATGGTAGGCTCTAAACCTACAAAAAATATACGCTCAGGTATGTTTGTATATTGCGCTGTTATTTCACAACCCGGCTTTAACTCAACACCGCCAGCTAGTAAAACATTTTCTGAGTAAATATCAGCAACCCAAGCATTAATATAACCGCGCCAGTTAATGCGAAACTCAAGTAAACGTGTTGCAGGTTGATTAAAAAAAGCTTGATGCGAATTTTCAACGCCTCCCTCTATTGGTATTGTTATCATAAAAGCGCTCCTACTGATGCAGCGGTGAACGGTGATGATGTTGAGCCTAAAACCTCGCCCTTTCCAATGTCTGCCGCTGCTTGTGACTGGGACGGGTCGCCAGCATTTAAGTCTCTTATAGCTGGCTGGTTAACTAATATTGTTGTTGATAATAAAGGCAGCTCTTGCATTTCTACAATTAAATCAATGCCGCCCTCGTTTTCTACATCTCGCGTTCTACGTAGTCGAGTGATCACCATATTTTCAAATAGATAATCAACTGAATCAACATCAAAAGGCGTGCGAGAATACATTATGCTAACAAATGTAGATAAAAAATCTTTTGCTCTCGAGTCCTCTGTGCCATCTAAAAATCCGGACGACAAACCCGCAAGTGTTGAACCTAACGGCACTTCATCTAAAAAGTTAGATACAAAGCCACTAGCGTATGATTGCAAATTTTGTGATAGCGGATTGTTTGATACAGAGACGGTCATTACTTGCGTGGCTGGTCTAATTATACCGTGGTCCGATGCGTCTGCGCCTATCTCAATTGGGTATTGTGTATAGTCAACAGAAAACTCTAGTGCATCTTCTATCACAGCGTCAAAAGTTAACCACTCAGAATCCCGCTCAGAGTTTCCTTGCTTGCCTATCCTTAGTGCTTTTTTTGTAAATATAGAAGTTAGCGACATTAATTACCTTCCGTTACTAGTTGAATTATCTTCGACTAACTGTTGATTTTGCTCTTGATTAAATTGCTTAACAATTGCCTTGACTGGTGCGCCATCTAAAAACACTTCGACCTTAACATTTTGTTGCTGCGTTCCATAGTTGCTTGATTGTGATGTGCCCGGTCGATTAGACAAACCGCCGAAGTCAGGAACAAAATCAGATATTGATTTTATTAACTCATCGACACCGCCAAACATTGAGCCGTCAATTAAAAGCGTATCTGCAACGGCTGCTGCTTGGTTGGTATCTTTATTCTCGGCTATAATGGGTGCAATTATTGATTTTGCAACATCGCTAATAGCTATCCCTACGCCAACCAATCCAAGACCTCTAGATAACGCACCTATTCCTCTTAAAGCATTAGCAGAATTTGTTGATATAATCCCTATTCTTCTTCCTGCCGCTGCTAGGCCGCTTAATACTCCGGCCGAACCAAAGCCAGCCAATGCCAAAGATATTCCGCTTATACTGTCAGCCACGGCATTACCAGACAAGGCCGACATTGTTCTTAACACCTCTCGGTTTGCTTCAATCCAGTCATTCATTCCGACCATAATATCAGCAAGACCAGCCGCTATAGGTTCGGCCACTTCATTAGAAAATCCGCCAGCATTAGTCTTTAAGTCTTGCAGCTCATCATTAAAATCTTTAGCGGTATCAGACATCTGCCCAGTAATAGTAGACATGCTTTTTTCGGCAGCTACAGCAGATAAAATACCGGCCCTGCCCTCATCTAATAGTGCAACGCTTGCTTGATCAAAGCCTAAAGCTTCTATAAACTTTTCGCGCTGGCCACCTGAAAGCGTGCTTAATTGGTCAGCAGATATAAGGAAAGAATCAATAGCATCTTTGCCTTTTAAGACCTCGCCAACCTGTCCGGCTATTCCAAGAGGTGCCAATTTACCTAGTAGCTGTGCTTTTTCAAATGGCAGTGTAGCAAGCGCCTTGGATAGGCTTGTTATGTTACCAAGAAAATCACCAGCCGCGCCGCCTGCGTGCTGTTGCGCTCTATCATAAGCGGCTACATCATTAGCGGCAATCCCCCATCTATCAGAGAATTTTGATACCTCGTCAACATCTTTGGCAAAGCTAGAAGCAAGCAGCCCAACGCCAAAAGCGCCAGCCAAAACAGATCCAACTTGTAGAGCTTTGGATTTTAAACCGTCAAGCGAACCCTCTGCGTTTTGCAAAGATGCCTGATCTGTTTGGAAACCGACGCCTATTAATAAGCTGTCTATGACCTGTGCCATTACGTAGCCCTTTGATTAATGGATTTAATGCGCTCGTCTATTGCAATGTTAAACAGTAAGGCGTCGCATAAGTTGTGTGTTCCGTCTCGAAAATCTGAATACTTGCAAAGAGAGCCGCAAACTTCTGGGACTCCCATAGCGGGCCTCATAAAAAACCAATTTACAGGAGACTTTTTTCCTTGCTTCTTACTGCCGCTATTAGTTCCGTAACCTGATTTTCTATAGAGGTAAAAAAATCCGACAGATTCACCATTAGCGCATGACACACAAGCAAGACAAAATGATCAATGTTCCCTTGATAGTCTGCAATATTGACAGCTTTTTCTGCACCTTGCTCGACACAGTGCGGTAGCATTACATCAGACAAATGCTTGATAGTTCCTTTTGGAGCGCCTAATAAAAGACCCTTTAATAAGTTGACATCAATCTCATCTTTCAATGCATTAGCACAGTTGGCAAGTAATCGAGCGCCTATCTCTTCGTAAAGACCAAGCTGCTCAATGCCTGACACCTGCCCAAAATGATAAGTGCGATCATTAACTACAATAACCTTATGCATTAAGCGCCGCCTGTTGAGTCATTGTATTTATTACACTCAATAGTAAACACGTCATCAGTAATTGTTTGACCACCACGGCCAGAACTTTGACGGTTTTTAATCATACCCTCTCGACCAATGCCAGCTTCAAGCGTGCCCAGTTGAGAGTGTGCAATTGTAATTGTTGCGCGTGAAGTCTTAAGCGCAGATATAAAAGCCGAATCAGGCGAACCGGGTTGCAGGTATAAATTAAATACTTGCCCTGGTTCAACTAAATCCAATCGAGCAGCACCGCCGCCCACACCCTTTCGCATAACACCAAGTTCACTTGGGAAGTCATGGTCAAACGGTGGATCGTTTTCGCCCCAATCCGTCAACTGTCGCCCATTAACAATTACAATTAGTTTATCTGTTGAAAAATCGTGAAAAGCCATTTTGTTTGCCTCTTTTAGTAAATAGTCACATCTATAATGACTTTATGGATTGCGCCAGCTCTAAAAATGCGCAGTCTAATCGGCGCAGAAAAACGCTCCGTTCTTTCGCTTGCTGAGATGTCTAAAATATCCTCAGCAACAGTTAGTATTTCATAGCCGCGTGTAAATTCTTCTTGCCCATTGTCAGGGTTTAAATAATTACGCTCACCTAGATATCCGTTGTCAATGTATTGCTCACATGTATCTTTTACATTGTTCAATATTAACTGCTGTCCTGCCAATGTTTGACCAAGTTTTGTCGGCTGATTAGCTACAGCATTAAATGCATTAACTTTCAGCGTGTTGATAAACGCATCAGAGTTAAATACGTCATCAATATACTCAAAATTTGCAGAGTGAGTCAACGAATTAACGTAGCGGTTTTTAACAGCCTGACCTTGCAAATCAATGTCAGAAACGAACCCTGTTTTAACCTGAACATCTAACAAAGCATTTTGCGCAGTAGTTGTAAGTGCAACCGCTGGCGAGTTTGTGATGGTCTTGTATTCGCCGGTGATTGTTGAGTTAGCTAAAGCATAGTTAACTGTCGCAAACCAAGCGAGTATCGGGAAAGCACAATAACGGTCAGCGGGATTGTATGTTGAATGTCCGCGACGATATCCTAACTGCGTCAACTGATAAGAGATACTAGTAGTGTCGCCGGGTACAATTGTCTCTGTATCGAATGCACAGTTAGCAAAGTAAGATTCGTTACTGTTGCACCAAGAAAAGGCGGCAATAGTATCTGTAACATCATCATACAAATCAATAGTGTTTAATGTAATGTACCACCAGAAGCTATCTCGCGCGCGTGCGTATGTATCCACGTAAGAAGCATCAGTATCAGGCTTCACATAGATTCGCAATTGACGGACGTTAGGAGTTGCCCCTAACCACTTATCTGCAGCTTTGTATGCTTCATCAGATGACGTAAAACCATCCGACAAAATAGCTGCTGTGTTTGTATAGTCGCGATACTCATCAACAGCAAGACCAGCGGCAACGCCCTCAGTCTCAGTGATGAATAGAGTAGCAAAACCAAAGTTTGCAAACCCAAGAGCACCCGGCACAAACCGAGTTGTTACTTGAATTATATTGTCTACGCTGTATGACATTTAAAATCCCCTTACGGATTTGGTGAAATTATTGTAATATCGTTTATTATAACATTATTGTCGAAATCTTCTACTTTCACTGGTAGTTGATAAATAGCATTAGTAGTAACAAGCGTTGTCTGCTCGTATGTGATGCGTATTGTAATTTGTGCGCGACTCTCCCATGAATTAGATTGCAGGGCTGTGAGGTCATTTATAGCGTTTGTACCATTCCAACCAGCGTTATTTAAAAACAATAATTCTTGTATATCAGGTCGTTTATTTGATTGAAATAATTGTTCTGCATAGTCGTTAGCGTTGCCACGGTAAAAATTCACGCTTACGTCTGCTATTACCTGCGCGCGTATGTCATGTTGTACCTCTTTGACATTGCCGATCGGACTGGTAACCGGTGCTGTGTTTGTTTTGCGTATAATAGCTTGTCCACGGTGACGCTTAGGCCCCTT
>Ga0307967_1002561_pt1 | contig 10505 bp, 8 predicted proteins | sample OrgLakmetagen648_FD_201828 | JGI IMG/M metagenome (GOLD analysis project Ga0307967, IMG submission 201828) | Saline water microbial communities from Organic Lake, Antarctica - #648 | ecosystem: Environmental > Aquatic > Non-marine Saline and Alkaline > Saline | place: Antarctica: Organic Lake...
GTGCATGTGTGTGTGTGTGTGTGTGTGTGCGTGTGCACTGTGTGTGCAAGCATGTGGGAGTGTGCGTATGTCTGCGCGCGCATCAAAGTGTGTCTGTGTGTGTGCAGCGTGCGTGCGTGTGTGTGCGTGTGTGTTTACATGTGCATCACCTGTTTATAACGCCGGAATCTGTCGCTTGCAGCAGTGAGGTCCTGTTGGGAAATTTAAACGGGAGCAGGCTCACTGCCATCAACTGGAGGCAAAGGATCATACTGAGTAGTAGTTCCAAAGTTAGGCTAGAAGGACGGTCACTTGCATGCCGAGGCCAGCTACCACTCCTCTCAGCTTGCCCATTGCAGCTGTCGGGGCGCAATGGACTTTAAATGCTAATTTAAATCATTGAAAATACTCTTTCAAACAAAAAAAGAATTAAGAGCTGGGGTGCAGTATCCAGTAACCGCACCTGCTGTGTGAGATAGGTCATCGCCCTTCTGATAATTAAATTTGTCAAACAAATAAGTCATTGTCTTGACTTTTAGCCTTTTTGAACCTGAACTTTGCAAGAGCTTTTCACATGAGCAGGACACATCTCCACTGCAGCCCTGCCCTCCATGATAACCCTCTTGTTGATCCCTTCTAAACTCCAGCGTCAAGGCTAGAGAAATGGGAAAGGGAGACGGACGAATGGCACCCTCTAATAAGTGATAATGGCAGCACAAGGGACAACAAATGGACAGCATCAGGCACAAGAGCATGTGAATCACCTGGAGAGAACAGAGGAGGAAAAGCTGCTCCCACAACTGGGAGTACCCGTCCAAGAGGAACCTCCGGAGCCCTCGGCCCACGCCCTTCTCTCCCTATGGCCGCTAGTTATTCTCATCTTCTTTGAGGTCAGCGGAGGACCATTTGGGACTGAGGTGAGTGTGACACACACACCTCTCTTGAAACCATTTCTTTTCCCTTGCTGTCAACTGGGGAAGGTTGTCCGAGGGGAGTGCAGCAAGCAGGATGCGCAGGATGCGCACAAGGGCGTGTGTGTATGTCTGTGTTGTGTGCGTGTGTACTAATGCGTGTGTGTGTGCGCGTGTGTGTATATGTTTGTATGTGTGTCCGTGCGTGGTTCGGAGATGTCACTTGCTATAACCTTCCTAATTATGGGTTCCATACATTGAGCGCATCATTCAGCCTCAGAAATTGATATCCAAGTCAAAGTCTGCATATTTTTCTCTACCCCCTCCCTCAATTTGCTTCGATGCACTACCGGTTTCCTCCTGCTGTTGACATTTGGAAAGCACTCTGTCTCAAGTCCCAAGATAATTTATGAATGAGCTGTGCCTACTTGTCAGGATGCTGTGTCTTCTGGCGGCCCTTTCCTGACCATCCTGGGCTTCATAATCCTCCCATGGGTGTGGAGTGTGCCCGAGGCTTTGATCACCGCAGAGTGTGCCACGATGTTCCCTGAGAACAGGTGTGTAATTCCTTTGATACCAGAGCCGTCTCGTGTGGTGCTTGTGGGCACGCCTTTGCCTGTTGCCTTGCCTGTGCCTTTGCCCACACCTTCTTCACTCATCACGCCATAGTACGTGCTGTGATGTGCACTGTGCCTTTGCCCACACCTTCTTCACTCATCACGCCATAGTACGTGCTGTGATGTGCACTGTGCCTTAGCCCAAACCTTCTTCACTCATCAAGCAATAATACGTGCTGTGATGTGCACATGGAAGGTGCACACAGATACGATTTGTTGGGAGCTCGTGCCTGAACCAGGATCACAAATTTAGGCTTACACGTTAGTATCGTAGGTTAATAGGTAAACAGGATTTGAGCTTAGTCATGGGAGTAGAGCCTGGACCTGGGTAAACAAAGTCACGTTTCCTGAGATGAAGTCTAGTAAAGTGGTTTTTGAATTTTTCCCTTCCTTTTAGATCTCTCTGAAAGACGAGTAATCACTCATATGCCCTATAAAAGGTGTCCAGCTCACCACGTAAAAAGCTTATGAAAAGCAACACTCATCACTTGTTCACCAAACTCTGCTGGAAAGATTTAGTGTACCTTGGCCACCAAAGCACACCACACATTTCTTCACTTGAGCTTTTCTCAGCTACCCTATCCACAGTGCAATGGAAAAAAAACTGCTTTCGTGCAGCGGCTATGTGGCATGGGTGACAGCGGCATATGGCCCTTTTTGGGGCTTCCAAGAGGGCGTGTGGTCCTGGCTGAGTGGCATCGTGGATAACAGCTTGTATCCTGCAATGCTGGCGGCCAACCTGCAGCTGTTCATCCCGGTGCTTGGCGTGGAAGGCTGGCAGAGGAGGTGGGGTCAATTGAGATCGTGCCTATTGGTTTACCTGAGAAAGCTGTTGATTGAGCTATCCAGATTTGCTGAACACCAGAATGTAAATAAGAATGCATCAGACTATAGCGTGTGACATTGGCGAATGATGAACACACGCTGCCGTCAGCGAGCGAAACTGCCAAGTCTGGCCAACTTATTGGCCATTTACCTTGGCACTCTATCCTCCTGCCTCTCACCTGTATACCAGCATAGTGGCCCTGCTCCTGTTGTGATTTTGCACTGTTCTATGCTGTGAACAAGGACGACGGCTACCCACACTCAATTGATCACGTGCCACCAACCGTGCTGCTGATTCCTGGTGCCTCCTGTCCACAGCCTGTTTGTCATTGTGGTGGCCCTGCTGCTGTCGTACATGAACTACCGGGGCCTCACCGTCATGGGCAAAAGTATGATGGTCAGTGCACTGGTCATTGTGGTGCCGTTCCTGCTGCTCGTGCTGCTGTCCATCCCCCACATCAAGCCTGCGAACTGGGGAGAGTACAAGGAAGAGAAAGTCAACTGGGGCACGTTCATCAACGTCATGTTCTGGTATGTGGAAGGGTGTGGCTCTTGTGTGCGGTCTGTAGCAAGTACCGGTGTTTCAGTACTCATAATGAGCAATACAAAGCCGTAGTGCAGGTGGGTCTGATAAGGCGGTGCGGTGATATAACTAGGTGCCATAGCAATTGTTTTTACAGGCAATGCACACCCATCTAGGATCGTTAGGCGAGTGCTTTTGCGGAAGTTATGAAGCTTAGGATGCATGCATCATGTTTAGGGCCGTCCATTGAGTCAAAACCAGGTCTCTCTACAATTGGGAGGTTCTTCTTTTTCCTATTAGAACTTTGGGCTGGACAAGGACAAGCTTGCTCTGCCTTCTAAATGCAACCTTTAGATATGTGCAGTAGAATGTGCTTTCTGGTGACCCTAAAAATTTGGCCGAGACAACATTCATATGAACAACAAATCAGCGTTGATTGACTTACATCAGACCATGCATTTATACAAAAACGGCCTGTAGATCCTGTTGCAGGGTCCTGTACATGTGCATTTTTCCTCTCCCTCCTCGTCTTGCCATACTACTTCTGTTTTGACAAGTCCATTTGTATGCTCATCAACATCCTGCTTCACATGCTCGACCGCTTCCAAAACAGTACCCGGTATATGATTCCCGCTGCCCTTCCCAGGAACCTGAACTACTGGGACAGTGTCAGCACCCTGGCAGGGGAGGTGCGCAACCCTGGCAGAACCTTCCCTCGTGCCCTCGTAATTGCCGTAGTGTTAGTGGTGGCCATGTATTTGCTACCCACCATGGCTGCCTTGGGCGTGTCGTCCTCTGCTGACCCTGCTGCTGGCTGGGGCATGGGGTACTACTGCCAAGTGGCAGAGCAGGTGAGTGCAGGCATTGCAATTTGCACCTTTGTAGGTGCTGGCATTGTAAATCACCTTTGGGTAGTGGATAGTGTGCATGGGGACGGGTTGCTGCTGTCAAGAGCCAGCAGGACAGATTGAGACCTACCGTCTTGGGCTGACACTGCTCCATTGCATTTAATGGGCTGCCATGCTCTGTGGATGGCTTATGCTTGCTTCATCAGTCTTTTGCGTGGTCAGCAATGGCACCATTAGATCTGCTCTGTTCATTGTGCATTCTGCTTTTTCTAAGCCCCGAGCCCCCTTTTTTAGGATCTGCCAGTGTCCTGTCTATTTTGCACTCTTCTCGGACAGTTGTTTCTGAAATGCTCATGGAAATGAGGCAGTGCGGCACGCTCCCTCATTGTACCTAGCTTGGCATCTTCCAACCTGCGACGTTTTTCCGCTTCATCTAGGCATCCAAACCCTCATTGCAGGTTGGCGGCACGTGGCTCGCTATCTTTGTGATCATAGCTGCAGCCTTCAGCCAGGTGGGGCAGTACCAAGCTGAGATGGCCAGTGACAGCTACCAGCTGCAAGGCATGGCAGAGAGAGGGTTTCTACCGTTGGCACTGGCCAACAAGTCCAAGCACGGGACGCCCACCCTGGGTGAGTGAGTTTGATACCAGGCATTCACGCACTTGCCCCCGATTGATTGCATTTGATTGTGTGAGGCACACCAAGAACACAAGTCAACACCGTCGCTGGCCGCTCTAGGCTCACTATCATTGTGTACATCTTCAGCGCGCGCTCTCTCTCTCTCTCTCACACACTCTCTCTCTCTCTCTCTGTCTTTCTCTCTCTCTCTCTCTCTCTCTCTCTCTCTCTCTCTCTCTCTCTCTCTCTCTCTCTCTCTCTCTCTCTCTCTCTCTCTCTTACTCTCTCCTGCCCTGAAATTCGTGTGTCTTCACATGTTCAGCTTCATGTGGTCATCACCTGTATATGGTATAGGGTTGGCCAGAACCGTGTATGGTTTTCTGTATACACATATTTACGTCATACAAACCGTATATACATGTATAAACCATATAAACTGTATGAATAAAGTATTTCACCGCCCCTAATTATGAATAAAGTATATCACCGCCCCTAATTATTGTTGTTTGGAGGGGGCAGTTTCATATTACTCGTGAAACGGTGGTAAATTATATATTTATTTTTAGGGGGAGCAATTCAGGTTTTTAGGGGGGCGGTAGCAAAAAATAGTTATTGTTCAAAGTGACGAGCAGAGAGGATGTCCCCCCCCTGCTCCGCCTGCACCTCTCCCCCCCGCCCGCCGTTGCAGCAGGCTGAGCATCGGGCTGAGCAAGAGGCAAAGGAGCGCAATAACAAGGACTCGCAGCCATGCAGAACTCGCAAACCTTGATTTGCCCCCACAGTTAGCACTGCATTGGCATTCTGTGGTTATGCAACTAATGAAGTTGGCAGGGATGCAAGCATGCTGCAGCAGCATAAATGCGCAGGCGCACAACGTGCACACACACAAACACACACAGACACACACACATGCACACACGCGCACACACACAAACGCACACACATGCACAGGTGCACACACTCACACAGGTGCACACACACAGAGACACATGCACATGCACATGCACATGCACACACGTGCACACACACACACACATGCACACACTCTAGCTATAGCACCCAAGCAGCACGCAAAGCTAGCACACGCATGCAACAGCAGTAGCAGCAGTGAAAGCAACAAGCAAGAGTGGCTTGAGAAGGGGTGGTTGTTGAATGATATTGTAAAATAAATAATTCTAGGGGGGTTGTTTGCTTTTTTTTGTAAAATAAATCTTTTAGGGTGTGCGCACGGCACGGGAATTCGACCTTTTCAGAAATGATTTTTAGGGGGGATATTTTGTAGCTCTTGAATAGCTCTGATCGTGTACCCCAGTTTTATTAACCAAAATCATAAGGTTGGGGAGCTCTGCTTGCCCAAAGAGGCCAAAACCCATACAACGCACACAGGCACACACGGTCACTGTCATGAGACCCCTCTTCTTCCCCCACCACACCAAACTACCTTTTTTGTGTGCGCGTGTGTGTGTGCGTGCGTGTGTGTGTGCAAAAAATGTACATGCATGCATGCGTAGTGCGTGCGTGTGTCTTTGCACTCGTGCTGGGATTCGTGCATGCTCTCGTGTACATGTGCGTGTGCGTGCATGTGCGTGTGCATGCTTATGTGTGTCGTGCGTGTATGTGTGTAGTGTGTGCATGTGCGTGTGCATTTGCGCGTGAGCTGGGGTTCGTGCATGCAAACGTGTGTGTGCATGCTTACGTGTGCGTGTGTATGCGTGTGCGTGGACATGCGTGTGCGCGTGCTTGCTTATAATTGTATGCATGCATGCGTGGGTGCGTGCATGTGCGTCAACGTACACAAGCGTGTGTGTATAGTGTGCACATGTAAGTACCTCTGTGTGTTTGCATGTGTATCTGTGCACACAGGTGTGCGTGCACGTATGTGTGCGTATGTGAGCGCGTGCGGGGGATACGTGCTCGATAATGTGTGTGCCGTTTTTGTTCTTGCATCATTTCCGCCCTGAAAAACCTTCAGTGAGGCTGGCTTGCATGCCCTGTTCATACTCCACTCTGGTGCTTTTGTATCTGCTGCTGAGCCCCTTGCTGTCAAACCTGGCTGGCTGCTGTTGAACCATGTGAGGGACTTCCTTCCATGATGGACGCTTTAACACAAAAACAATTGTAAAAAATTGCCCGATATAGGGGCTTTAAAATTTGTGGCCTCGAAGGCCAGAAGAAGGTTGCTCTTGACCATTCATCCAGACCGTATAAATACGTATGTATGTACGGAAATTTCTATATATATGCCGGCTAAAATTCACATACGGTCATACGATTACGGATACGGAGATATCCTATTTATACATACGTACTTACACTTTACGTGTATATACGGCGTATATATACACATGTACGGTTTTGGCCAACCCTATGTATACCACTTGCCACCTTGCAGGCATCATCCTGTCGTCCTTGGGTGTGCTAGCGCTGGCATCTCTGAGCTTCATGGAGATTGTAGAGCTATTAAATGGTAGGTTGTGCATGTGCGTGTGTAATTTTGCACCTTTTTTGCCTCGTTTTGATATTACAGCCTGAGAGAGGCAGGACAATGCAATTGCAGCACCAAAACAATGCTTGCATCTCCCATTTATCTTCCTTCAGAAAGCAAGCCGCAACAGGCACTTCCGGCCGAACAAGGTCTCTCATTCCTTCAATTAGCCAAGACCAACATCTGTTACCACTGCCTTCTCTCGCCTTGGTTGCCTCTGCAGCCATTTACTGCCTTGCAGAGCTGCTGGAGTTTGCTGCCTTCATCAAGTTGCGCATCTCAAAGCCGGACCTCCCTCGACCATACAAGTCAGTACATGACATCATTCTGCCAACAGCAGCGTAAACGCCCTTGTATCCTGTGGTGGTCCTAGCAGCACGGCTCCTGCAGTGTCTGATGCAAGCTCTCCTGCCAGCAGCATCAAATCCACCTTGCAAGACTTGCAATTGCAGTGATTATGCATGCTCTTCATCAAAACAATGGGCACTCTCTGTTCTTGTTCCAAACACGATTAGGGCAATTGTTTGTGCCGCTGGCACTGGCTGTCCTCATTTCCACCTTAACAGTTTCTGAAAATAGAGTGCTGCTCACACTCCCGCCTCAATCTTCACTCACATCGCCTCACAAGCACACAACATTGCTCACGCTCCTCTCGCAGGGTTCCCCTGCCTTGGTGGGGCGTAGCACTGATGCTGCTGCCGGCAAGCCTACTGCTGCTATTTGTTCTGCTGCTTCCGTTTTACCAAATGCGGGTCATCAACATCTGCACCACTCTGGGTGCAATCCTTGCGGGCACGATACTCTACTATGTCCTGCATGTGGCACGCGAGCGCAAGTGGTGTGCCTTCAACCCACTCCACTTTGATGTTGAGGGGGGCTGGGGACCGAGAGTGCATTGCAGCCCTGCATGGTAAGTACGTGCTCTTTGTAATGTCGCCTGATCTGACAACACCACTGAACTACAGGGCGTCATGGCCCGACAGCAGTTTAATCAGACTGCATTACTATAACTACATCTGTAAGCTCTCTGGAGCCTCCTGCTTGGGCTACAGCAATTTATGGTCTACTGTCCTGTTAAGAAGAAAGTGCCCATAATTTTATTTGATTATCTACTTGTAGCTCTAAGTTTAATGCGAGGGCTTGTATAAGCGGCTCTGCCTTCATAGCTCTTATGATCCCTGTCAGCCGCCCCAAAACACACAAACAAGCAATAAGTTCTTCTTAGAAGTTGTGTGAGCAAAGGATTGAGAAACTTTACCAAACCTGAGGGGTTTCTGCAGCAGGCTTTGTTAAGCAATGTAAGTTGTTAACTTTCCCACTTACATCTATGAAACACCATATTTCTAATTAGAACCTTGAAAAGTTAACTTGAAATTTAGTTACAAATCATCTCTGACAGAGCAGAGCAAGCTTTTCCAAAGAGGCTAGGTACCTTGCGCTCACGCACGGGAAGGAGATCATACAATGTGTGAGAAAGGGTCACCATAAGCGACAGGCTAGACCCAAATCAACTGCGCACACACACATTAAAAACAAGATATACGCGCATATATGCAAACTTTGTCTCACACCTTTATTCGATGTGCAGGCCTGAAGACAGCTATGGCGTAGTTGGGGTTCACCCGGAGGCAAATGAAGAGGAAGAGGAGGAGGAAGAGCGCCTGAACGAGTACGCTCCATTAATGGGGCCCTCTCGCATATCCATTTCAAGGTACCCAGCTCACCCATTTTTGATAGTCAACCTTTCTCATCTAACAATGTGTTGCCTACTAGCAACGATAGCCTGCTTTTCTAAATTTGTATCAACTTGTCGCTAGGAAAGCTCCATCACAGCCTATTCCAGGCCAGTTTTTTCAGTGGTGATCTTGAACCTTCCTCCTGAACTCTACATGTGAGTACACAAGTTATACGCCCGACTGCTTTGCGTATTTAGTAGTTACGCAGAACGCTTTGGGTCAGACCCACCATTCCTGGCCAAATTTCGTCCCTAAAAATAACCTCATCATTTTTTGACTTTAAATTGTTCAGGGTAGTAAAAAACAACAAATGAAACACTTCTGTGCCAAGAATAAGGGTATAAGGTCCGCTGTGTGCGTTGGGGGCTGGATTTGTGCCATTTCTCTGCCAAAAAGGGGATTGTACCCATGAATGGGTACAAAAATGTGATTCCAAATCCAAATTTCACCATTTTTTTGTTCCCAGACATATTATGGGTTAAATCATACCCATTACAGCAAAAAAAAGGGGGAGGGGGGAATTTGCCCCTAAAGGACAGTGTGTGGGCCTGTTTGCTGGGCAAAAATGGTGCATTTCTGGAAACCCTGGAAACACGCTTTCTGGCCACCACCTGGGTGTCAAAAGTCCTTCAGTATGCTCCCAGGGCATGCCCTGTCAATTATTATGGTCTGGAATGCTGGAGATGGGCCGTGGTGAGCAGCAACAGCTGAGGTGAATCCAAGTCCATGCAATAATAACACAGGTCTTAAACATTTGTTTCAGAGGGTCTCACAGCATAGTTATATCAGGATTGTTCAGTTAGTTTTTTGGGAGCAAGGGTTCGATAAAGTTCGTGAAAGTTCTAGAACCCTCGAACTGTTCGAAGGGTTCGATGTGGAATTTTGGGAGACGGGCCCTTGGGCTCCTCCCCCCACCTTCAAAACTTCCCAATTAGATGTGTATGATAATAAATAATTATAGGGGGAAAAGGGGGCCAGAATGAGACAATGTCATCATTGTAGAGCAGAAAAAGAACCTTAAGGTGCAGTGCAAGTGCCGGGTTGTACAAATCCTTAGCAGTTGAAAAATGTGTGACAAGTTTGGCCTCAAGATCAAGGAAACTTTTTGGCCTGATACATATTACAGATCATGTTTCATATATAAGTCATTGAACATGTTACTTTTACTGCAAGGAAAGAGTGGGACTGAACTGGGAAGGGCTGCTGTCCCTTGCAACTTTGACAGACGCATGCTGTAGAGTTCAGCGAACTCTTAGAAGTTCGTCGAATTTTGATTGAACCCCGAATGGCACTTATCAAATTCGTTAAAATGCGTGAAACTTTGCGAACCCGAACTTTTGGCCGAACCTCGAATTGAAGAACCCTGAGTTTTATAGATAATTATGTAAATCATCGCAAAAATTTGTTTGCCCCGACTTGGGTGTGCACTTTTTCTATAGCTTCGCCAATTCCCCTGCCAAAAGGGGGGTCCAAACCGGACCTCCACCCCAGACCCCCGGACCACAATATCCCCAATATTATTGCAAACACCCCTGGTAAGTTGATGTTCTTGGGGAGAAGCTTTTGGAAATCCACTTTCTGGCAGGGATTCCCACCCTGCCCGCCTGGGCACCTCCTGTCGCTAACTGAGTGTGCAGGAGTGCTTAGATATGTCTAACTAAGGCTCCTGACTACTCAAAAGTGGAAAAGCGTGCCGTTTCGTTTTATCAAACAGAAATGGTGAGTCTGACTTTGGGGTTTTGTTCAAAAGGCTCAGTTTGCGTCAATGCCAACAAGAATTATAATGACGCAGGGTTCAGGAGGGTGTAGGAAGCATAACGGCACGTGTCAAATCGGTTTAATTATTATATATTCATATTCCTCAAGATCTGTCGATATATATGGGTCCAATTGGAGGGGGGGGGTCCGGGGGGGTCCAGAGTTTTTTGGACCCCCCCTCCAAAAATTTACTGGGTCACTCCTA
>Ga0307967_1002571_pt1 | contig 10473 bp, 10 predicted proteins | sample OrgLakmetagen648_FD_201828 | JGI IMG/M metagenome (GOLD analysis project Ga0307967, IMG submission 201828) | Saline water microbial communities from Organic Lake, Antarctica - #648 | ecosystem: Environmental > Aquatic > Non-marine Saline and Alkaline > Saline | place: Antarctica: Organic Lake...
GGGCCGGCAGCTGGTGCCGGTCAAAATCACTCGCGCAAGCCAGAGCGGGAAACGACTGCGCACCGGTAAAAAAATCCGGCAACGCGATCTGCTCGATTTCACCACCGGGCTGCGCACCCTGGTCGATGCCCGGGTGCCACTGGACAAAGCCTTGCGGCTGCTGGAAGGGATTACTGAATCCAATGCCATGCGTGAATTGGTGGTGACCATGCGCCGGGATGTCAAGGAAGGCAAAAGCCTGGCCGAGGCCATGGAAACCCGGCCCGATGTGTTTTCCAGGATGTATATCAATATTGTGCGGGCCGGTGAAGAAGGCGGCATCCTGCACCAGCTGCTGCCAGACCTGGCCGATTTTCTGGAAACCAGCGCCGAAAATCGCCAGGCGATAATCTCTGCCATGGTCTACCCGATTGTATTGTTGGTGACGGGCGTGATATCCGTGTTCCTGCTGCTGGTTTTTGTGATACCGCAGTTTGCCGTCATGTTCCAGGACGCCGGTACCGATGTACCCGCGTCTGCTGCTTTTTTGCTGGCATTGAGCGATGGCGTCAAACAGTACGGCTATTTGTTTGTGATTATGATCGTGGGCCTGGTGATGTGGTGGCGCTGGCAGGACCGCAACGCCGCCAGCAAAATGCGCAAAGACGCTTTCCTGTTGCGCACACCGTTGCTGGGCCAGCTTCTGCTGTATCGCGATTGCGCCGTGTTCGCCCGCACCCTGGGCGCATTGCTGGGTGCCGGTATTCCGCTGATCCGGGCCTTGCGTGTGGCACGCGAGGTGGTCAGCAACACCGAACTGGTGCGTCTGCTCGCTCGCGTTGAAGAAGACGTGCGAGGTGGCGCGGGTCTTGGTATTTCGCTGGAAAAAGCCGGTGTCTTCCCGACGTTACTGCACCAGCTGGTCGCCGTTGGCGAGGAATCCGGCCGCACCGCCAGCATATTGCTGAAAACGGCGGAGACCTTTGATCAGAACGTGAAAAATCAAATGGCAACCCTGGTGTCTGCATTGCAGCCCGGGCTGATTTTGTTACTCGGTATTGCAGTGGGTGGCATAACCATCACCATGCTGTCGGCAGTGTTCAGCATGAACTCAGTACAATTTTAACGTCAGGCAAGTATCGTCTTCAGGAACTTGACGACACATACGGGGAGTACGGAACGTGAAAGGAACCATCAGGCCAATCGCCTTGCTCGGGTTAGCAGTTGCGCTGTCATCCTGCGCGACCGTGCGACCCGGGTCCGCCGGTGACAGCAATCGCACAGCCCCGTCATCAAGTGTGACCGCAACGACATCGGCCGCGTCAGACAGTGCTGCGTCATCATCTGAGGTTTCCGCCCGGCAGATGGCCGAAGCAGCGGATGCGGCTCAGCGCCAGGCATTGATTGATGAAATCAATCGCGACGGCGTTCGCATCAGCGCAGACGGTTATCGCGAAACAGTGCCACTGCCAGTACAGGCGCCCACGCAAGATGTGGTGGCGCTCAATTACGAGCAGGCGGACCTGCGCGACGTATTGTCTGAACTTGCGGACGCGCTGGATATTACCATGATCATTGATCCGACGATTGCGGATCGTGTCAGTATCCGTACCGCCGCTAACCGTCCGCTGTCTTACGATGATATCTGGCCCCTTGTACGGCTTTTGACGCGGCAGAATGGCGTGTTGCTGGAACGCGAAGGCGATATCTATTACGCCCGTCAAGGTGAGTCCAACCTGCCATTGGAAATAACAACGCCAGGCAACCTGCAGTCGGGCACGGCCAATTACGTCATGCAGATTACACCACTGATCTATATCTCCGTCGACTCAGCGCTGGAATTGTTAACGCCGTTGGTGGAGCCTGACGGCACGGTTATGCGTATCTCCAACAGCAACACACTGGCAGTGTCGGCCAGCCGTGGGCAGTTGTCCCGGGTCAATGAACTACTGGATCTGATTGATGATGATCCGTTCCGTAATCAGGGCATTCAGCTGTATCCCCTGAGTAGCGCCAGTGCCGGAGACGTCGCGCAAGAACTGCAGGATATTCTGATATTGATCGAAGGGGGTTCGCCTGCATTTCAGGTGCAGGCACTGGAGCGCATCAATTCATTGCTGGTCACGGCTCCGGCCAGCCGGGGTTTCGATGAAATCAGCCGCTGGATTCGTATTCTGGATGCTGACCGGCAAGAGCAGGCAGAGCAGCTGTTTCAGTACCGGGTGAAGAATCTCAACGCAATTGAGCTGGCTGCCACGCTGACCGAAGTGTTTCGCGTTGAAGACGACAATGACGATGCTCGCGGCAACAGCGGGCAGGCGCAGGAACGGGAGGTCCAGCGCGAAACTGTGGTTGAACTCAACGATCAGGGCGAGCCGGTCATGCGCAGCCAACCCAGCAGCACAGTAGCAACATTCGGGGTATCGGCCGATCTTCGCGTCACCATTGTTGCCGACGAGGCCACTAATACGCTGTTGATTCGCAGCAATCCACGTGACTATCGACAGTTGCTTGCTATCATCAATCAACTTGATAGAGCACCGCTACAGGTTATGCTCAACGCGGTTATTGCACAGATTGTGCTGACCGACGATACCTCGTTTGGTGTGGACTGGTCACGGGTACTGGAAACGGCGACGGGTTCAACGCGTGTCAGCACCGGCTTTCTGCCTTCCGGCGGTGAAGGCCAGTCCGGCCTCGGCGGTCTGCTGTTTAACCGTGCGTTTCTCGACGGCGCAGCGCGTGTCGAAGCTACGTTGGAGGCGATTGCGGTAAACAATGATGTACGCTTGTTGGCACGTCCGTCGCTGACAGTTGTCAACAATATGGAAGGCCAGATTCGCATTGGTGCTGAAGTGCCGGTCAGGCTCGGCGAGACCACTACAACGGTTGGTACCACAGAAAATATTCAGTACCGTGACACCGGTATTGAGCTCAACATTACCCCCCGCATCAATGATGAGGGCGTGGTGAATCTGCTGATCCGTCAGGCGCTGTCATCCGTGTCGGAAAACTCGGGCGTGAGCGGCAATCCGATATTCGAGAACCAGGAAATTGAAACCACCGTTGTGGTGCGTGACGGCGAAAACGTGGTCCTGGGCGGCCTTATCCAGAATAATAATGATGCCTTGAATACTGGCGTGCCGCTGCTCAACCGGGTGCCTGTTCTGGGGCGATTGTTCAGTTATCAGCGGGACAACAACGAGAGGCGCGAATTGTTTATTGTCATTCGCCCGGAAATCATCAATGTCAACGAGCAGAATAACGCCAGTTATCGTGAAATCCTGAGCCGTTTTGATCTGGCCGCGGAAATGCTGTCCGAATGAGTCCGTGTTCGCCAGGGCGAACACGGTTTGCGAACAATAAAGAGGAGTTCACTATGAACAAAACAAGAACATCAGCCGGAATGCACGGTTTCACCATTATTGAGCTGCTGATCGTGATGGCAATTCTGGGCATGCTCGCCGTGATGGTAGCACCCAACCTGTTTAATCAGGCCGACAGCGCACGTCGTGACGCCGTGTTATCACAGATTTCATCGCTGGGCAGTGCGCTGGATGCCTATCGCCTGGACATAGGGCAGTACCCAGACTCAATGGAAGGCCTGGTGCGCGACAACAGTGGTCGTTCGACCTGGAACGGCCCCTACCTGCGCGGCGAGTTGCCGGTAGACCCCTGGGGTAACGAATACCAGTACGAATCGGATGGCCGGGACTACAGTTTGATGTCCTATGGTGCTGACGGCCGCGAAGGTGGCGAAGACAATGACGCTGATATCAGGATCTGATGACACCGTCAGCTCAAGCCCTGATGTGACAGCGCTTCGGCCCGGGCCTGTGTCCGGGCTCCGTTGCAGTTCTTTTTTCAGGGCCGTGGACAGACCCGTGGACAGACCCGTGTACCGACCCGGGGACCAACAGGGGGGGTTCACCTTACTTGAGCTGCTGCTGGTGCTGGGCATATTGGGCATGGCGGCGATGCTGCTGGGGCCGGGGCTGGCAACACTGGAGTCCCCCGGTTTTAATGCGCAGACGCGCCAGGCCACCGGTCTGCTGAACTATGCCCGGCGCATCGCCGTTGTGCAAGGGACACCTGCCTCTATCGAGTTTTTGGCAGTGCCCGTCGGCTCACCCGGAAACGGCGCGGGCGACCCGGAGCAGCGACAGCCCGATACGGTGGGGCGGTGGGTCGCCGATAACATCGAACTCAGTTATCGCGACAGTGCCGGTCAGGACTCGCCTGTCAACAATAGCATTCATATCACGTTTTATCCTGAAGGTGGCAGCACCGGTGGGGAGTTGATCATGCAACAAGAGAACCGGATACTCACGATCAGCGTGGATCCTTTCTCAGGCCGCGTTCAGGTGCTTGATGACGAGTAACCTTTGCCTCAAGCCCGGTATCCGCGACAGCAAGGGCTTTACCTTGCTGGAAGTGATGATTGCGCTGACGATTGCCAGTCTGGTGCTTGGGGGTCTGTTCAGCCTGGCGGCCGGCAGCAAGCAACTGGCGGTGCGTACGCAAACGACCTTGCAGGAAACCATGGCCGCACGCGCACAAATTAATTTTGCATTGCTGGATAACGAATACCGGGATCTTGAACCTGTCATCAATAACAACCGGTACCACGCACAAGCAGAGGATATGCTGCCGGATGTGCTGCGCCGCACGGCACCGATGAATGATCTGCTGCAGTCCTACCAGATCGTTGATCGCGACACTGACGAAACGATTGATGGCGTGCGCTGGATACGCCTGGAACTGCCGCAATGACCCCCGCCCTGACCAACACCGCACCACGCGGAGCAAGAGGCTTCACCGGGTCAAGAGGCTTCACCGGATCAAGAGGCTTCACCTTGCTGGAGATCATGATTGCATTGTCATTGACCGCAATGCTGCTGACCATGTTGACCGCGGGTATGTACGGCGTTATTCGCGACTGGGACAATAACGCGGAAGGCCTTGAGCGATCGCTGGATGAAACCGTCGCCATGTTGCAACTCGAGCGGGCCTTGCAAGGTGCTTTTCCCCACAGCTACCGGGACCCGGAAACCCAGGCTCGCCATGTGTTTTTCTTCGGTGAGCGTGACGCGCTGAACTGGGTCTCAGCGGTTTCGCCACAGCGCAACGCCGGCCTGACGGCCTGGCGCCTTTACGACGAACCGGGGGAAGGTATTTATCTGCAATTGGCACCTGCGCTGAGTGACAACCCGCAGCAGCGGCTGGATGCCGCCGAACCGAGATTGCTGCTGGCTGACTATACAATCGAGTTCAGTTATCTGTTCGAGGACCTGGAATTTGAGCGGCGCTGGCGCAGCAGCTGGGAAGGCGATGCGCTGATGGCCTTGCCGATGGCCGTGCACATTGTGCTTCGCCCCGCCCGTGATGGCATACGCACCGGGCAGCTCGATATCATTGCCCCCGTCAGGGCCGTGGATCATCGTGACCTGACGCCGAATACGGGGTTATTGCAATGAACGCACGGCAGCATGGCGCAGTGATGATCATGGTGCTGTGGACGGCTGTGGTGATGACCATTTTGGTCACTGTGTTGGCAGCCAATGTCCGGCTGTCGGCCACCACTGCTTTCCATAATAAGGCCGGCAACCAGGATTATGCCGCCGTCGTGGCCACCATGCACAAAGCGGAGATGGAATTGATGATGGAGCGCATGCCAGTGCCGGTCGGTCAGGAACTGATGCTGAACGACGAGGGTGAATTTCGTATTCCTTTGTATCGCTTTAATGGCCAGCCACTGACGCTGAACTATGTGACGGACGACAACATGGTGGTGCGTATTTATGATCACGCAGGCAAGATTAACCTCAATCGTATTGAGCGCACAGATATGCAAAAGATCATCGAAAAACAACTGGGAGAAGGTTTTGATCCCCGGCAGGTACAGGCCTTGCTGGCAGCCTGGGCGGACTGGACCGATCTGAACTCGCTGCTCACTCCCGGCGGTGCAGAAGACGAATATTATGAATCACTGGAGACCCCTTACACCGCGCGCAATGTGCCGGAGATGGACTCGGTGGACGAGCTGCGTCTGATTCGCGGCTTCGATGAATTGTTTGGTGATCTGAATCTGGAGGCTGCGTTTACTATCTATGGTACCGGCAACGCGGTAAACCCGAATTTGGCCACCCGCGAAGCGTTGTTGTTGCTGCCCGGGCTGGACGAAGAACTGGTGGAAGAGATCATCGCCCACCGTGAGCAAACAGATTTACGCACAAAACCGGAAGTCGGTGAAATTTTGCCACTGGAAGCCATGGTAGAACTGTCACCCTGGCTGGGTTTCAACACATCAAGCTTTTATTCGGTTTACGCCTATCCGGCGCGGGAAGAGCCTGCGGGTGTCGGGTGCGACGGTTCGGGCTCGCAAACAGAAACCGGGGCGCCGCTCGATCTGGTGCGGCAGGCCTACATGCAAATTATGGAGGTGCGCTCGTTTAACAATCGCGCTCGCATATACCAGGTCAATCCGTACGCGCAGCTACCGGATACGGCGCCGGCACGTGTAAACTGACTATCTATTGGCTATCTATTGGCTATCAATTGGCTATCAATTGACGGTGTATTGACAGCTCAATGACGACGTACTGATCAGACCAGTGTTCCTGGTTCAGTCGCGCCGCATGCTCCATGAGGAACGCATGACCAGTGTGCCCCAGCCTTTGCCAGGATTGATATTGATTTCCTTGCCCAGGCGGGTGTCGTACCACAGCAGGCCGCTTTCATCGGCGACACCGCTAAGGACATGGAACTTGCCCACCCGCAATGCCATGGCCTGCACCCTCACCTGCACGGTAATGCGTTCACCTTTGTTGAACGGGCCGTGCTCCACTTCCGGGCGATCAATGGCCAGATAAGACGACATGACCTCTTCGAGGCCCTTCATCAACGCAAAACCAAAATAACAGATCACATTGTCGTTCAGTATTTCAGCCTGCAGCTCCATGATAAAGTCCTGCAGCGGGTCGACTTCTTCAATCAGCTCACCGTCGACATTGCGCACCAGTGTCTGCAAAATGCGACAGTCTTTTACCGCTTCCGGCGCTTCATCCTGATGGCTGTTGGCCTGTTCCTCGCCCTTGGTGTAAACGCGGCGACTGTTGCTGTAGTCTTCATAGTGCGCGACCACGTCAGCACTTTTACCCATCTCGCGGATCTTGCCCTGTTCCAGCCAGATCGCGGTGTCGCACAGTTCCTGTACGTGGTACATGGAGTGACTGCAGAACACCATGGTCTTGTTCTGTGCACGGAACTCGTTCATGCGCTGTACACATTTTTTCTGGAACGAAATGTCACCAACAGACAGTGCCTCGTCTATCACCAGCACGTCTGGCCGCACCATGGTGGCAATGGAGAATGCAAGGCGCACATACATGCCCGAGGAATAGGTTTTCACGGGACGGTCAATAAAATCACGTAACTCGGAAAACTCTATGATGTCGTTTTCCAGCGCCTTGATGTCATCATCGGGCACCCCCAGCAGGCTGGCATTCAGGTGAATATTGCGCCGACCGCTGAATTCGGGATGAAAGCCCGCCCCCAGCTCCAGCAGGGCTGCCACCTGGCCGCGAATGTCGATATGGCCGCCGCTGGGTTCCAGTGTGCCGACCAATAATTTCAACAGGGTGGACTTGCCCGCGCCGTTGTCGCCGATAATGCCCAGGCTTTTACCTTCCAGAACGGAGAAAGAGATGTCCTGCAGCACATGAAACATACGATGCCGCGGTTTGCGCAACAGCAGCTCCACCAGTCGGTCCTGGGGTTTGTCGTAGATGCGAAAATCCTTGTAAACGTTTTCGACGGAAATACTATGCATCACAACACATCCCCGAACGCGTGCTTGATGCGCATGAACACCCAGCCACCGAGTAGAAAACTGATCACGGAGGCCAGCACCATGACCTGAAAATGGGGCATCGAGAAATCACCCAGCAGAATTATTTCCCGGTAGAACTGCACAAAACTGTGCATGGGGTTGAGCATCATCAGCGGGCGTAAATCTTCCGGTAACAGCGACAAGGGATAAATGATGGGGGTCAGGAAGAACCAGGCCGTTAACATCAGCGTGACCATTTGCTGAATATCACGCAGGAACACGCAGAACGCCGACAGAATAGCGACCAGGCCCATGGTAAACAGGAATTGCAGCCCCAGCGCCACCGGCAACCAGAACCACATCAGATCAAAATAACCCTGAGTCGCCAAATACAACAGAAACACAAAGATCGCGATGCCATGCACCAGATAAGGCACCAGCGTGCCCACCATCGGAATCAGCTGCACCGGGAACATGACCTTGGTGATCAAGGGCGCTTTTTCCAGCAACAGGCCGCTGGCCCGGCCCATGGCATCGGCAAAGGCAAACCAGGGCAGGTAACCGATCATCAAAAACACCACAAACGGCACATCGCCGAAATTCTCCGGCATCGGTGCCCGGAACACGACACTGAAGACAAAGGAATAAATGCTGATATTGACGATGGGCGTGACGAACAGCCACAAAAAACCGCCCAGTGAGCCGGCGAACTGGCCGCTGAACTCTTGTCGGACAAATTGGTGGAACAGCCGGAAGTGACGAATCGGGGACATCACCCACTGACGCATTAAGCTGAAAAACATAAAATCCCTGGTAAATCCGGGTGCGGGAGAGAACCCGCTCGGTGATAGCGCGAATTTAATCACAAATAGCCGTGCAATCGCCAGAAAACGCTAAAAAAAACCGCGAAAAACGCCTACAATCCGCGTCATGAATCCAGAACATGTCCTTGTGCCTTACCACTGCGCCGCCATGCCGCCCGGCCCGTGGCTGATTTTTGCCCCGCATGCCGATGACGAAACCTTTGGTATGGGCGGCGCCCTGCGGCTGGCGGCAGATCAGGGTATCGCCACCCATGTGGTTGTCATCACCGACGGGGCGCTGGGCGGCGAGGCCAATGATCTGGCGCAGATGGCCGCGCTGGTGCAGACCCGGCAACAGGAACTGAGCGCTGCCTGCGACCTGCTGGGCGTAACAAGCATTGATACCTTGGATCAACCCGACCGGGGTCTGGTCGTGGAACCGGCGCTGATTGAGCGTATTGCGACCTGTATCGCTGATATCGGTGCCGGTACCGTGTTTTTCCCCGGCGCGCTGGAGCTGCATCCTGACCACCGCGTGACGGCGCTGCTGGTGTGGCAGGCTGCGCAGTCGCTGCAGCGGCGGGCCTGGCGTGGTGCATTGCCGCAGCTGTGGTCCTACGAGATCAGTGTGCAGAGTCCGGTCAATCGCCTGCTGGACATCACTTCGGTACTGACCATCAAACAAAAAGCGATGGCGCTGTATGCCAGCCAGAATGCACAGAATAACTACCCCGAGCTGATCATGGCGCTGAACAAGGCGCGCACCTTCTCCTTGCCTGCGGCGGTCAGCCATGCGGAAGCGTTCTACCGGTACAGTGACGATGAGGTCGGTGACAGTTTGCGCGCAGCCACCCAGACCGCAATATCGCGTTACTTTGCTGTGCAGGAAACTAAAGTCTAAGATGGGGCGTCTAACTCACTATCAAGACCTGCGAACAGCCTTGAGCCCATAGACAGCCCTGAGCCAGCAAACAGCCCTGAGCCCACAGACAGCCTTGAGCCCACAGAGAGACAACCATGATCACCATCGTCAAAAAATGCGCCATCCTCATCGCGACCGCCGCCCCGGCCGCACTGGCACTGTGCATGGCCGCTGCAACGCACGCGCAGACTGACAGTGACGCCACCCTGTCGTTGTTTGAGTCCGTTGAGCGAACATCCGGCGCTGATCAGGCTCAGACGACCGGGCCAATCAATATGTCGACATCTGCCAGCGGGGGCCCCCAATTCGCCTTGATTGGTACCGCCCGTTTTGGCGAGCGCTATCGCGTCAGCGTCCGTGACAGCAGTGGCGAGGCCATTACCGTGGATGCTGGCGCGGGCGGCAGCGCTGCGATCCCGGGCTATCCTGGTTTCAGAGTCATCCAGGTGCAATCGCGCCATGTTCTGCTGGAGCAGCCCTCCGGCAGCCCCTGCTTTGAGTTCAGTGACCAGGGGGTAACGTGCGAAGGGGGCAATACTCGCCTGGCGCTGGCAACCGCTGCGCCCATTGAGCCGCCACCGGCGCCCGAGAATCGCCGCGCTGACGACGGTGATACTCAGGGCGCGGGCGAGGAGAATGGCGATGATCGCCCGCAAAACCCATTTGCCGCCGCGCTGCGCGCTGCGCGCGAGCGTGATGAGCCCGATGCCGCTGCCAGCCGAGCCGAAGCACAGCGCTTTCGTCCGCGACGGATTGATCCGGAAGACGTGCCCGAGGGCTATCGTCTGGTCCGCACACCGTTCGGGGATCGGGTAGTTCCGCTCTAAATGTCTGTGCAACTTACCGTTTCACTGGTTGTTTATGGTTTTGATAAGACCGTGCTCAGCGCTACTCTGATGTCTTTGCAGAAAGCGATCAAGGTCGCTCAGGACCAGGGT
>Ga0307967_1002580_pt1 | contig 10439 bp, 7 predicted proteins | sample OrgLakmetagen648_FD_201828 | JGI IMG/M metagenome (GOLD analysis project Ga0307967, IMG submission 201828) | Saline water microbial communities from Organic Lake, Antarctica - #648 | ecosystem: Environmental > Aquatic > Non-marine Saline and Alkaline > Saline | place: Antarctica: Organic Lake...
AGATTATGATCAAGCCAGTGGCGAGATCGATACCTTGGCCGCCGATGAGATCCTTAGCGTGGTCAAGGGGGAAGGCGTGAGGCTGGTTTCATGTCTTGAGACGCACGCCCATGCGGATCACCTGTCGGCCTCACCCTATATAAAGCAGCACACGGGTGCCAAAATTGGCATCGGGGCGCGCATTACTGAGGTGCAGGAGATTTTTGCGCCGATGTTTGGCATCACGGATATAAAGCCCGACGGCGCGGACTTTGATTATTTGTTTGAGGACGGCGCGCGCTTTTCGATCGGGGCGCTTGAGGTGTCGGTCCTGCACACGCCCGGCCATACGCCCGCCGATATCACCTATCGCATCGATGATATGGCGTTTGTCGGCGACACCATATTCATGCCCGATTTCGGCACCGCGCGCGCGGACTTTCCCGGCGGCGATGCGCATCAGCTCTATCAATCAATCCAGCGTCTATTGGATTTGCCAGCCGAAACTCGAATTTTCACCTGCCATGATTACAAAGCCCCCGGTCGCGATACCTATGCCTGGGAGACGTCTGTGGCCGATCAGCGTGCCGGCAATGTGCATCTGAAAGGCGGGGTCAACGAAGCGGATTTCGTCGCGATGCGTGAAGCGCGGGATAAAGACCTCCCCACGCCGAAGCTTTTGCTGCCGTCCATTCAGGTCAATATTCGGGCCGGAAACTTACCGGAACCGGCGCAGGACGGCACACGGTTTTTAAAGATCCCGTTGCGCTTCAAGGCCCAGAGTACCTAGCCGCAACGGCGAGATATCAGGTTTACTCTAAAGTCTTAATTCCTTTTATTGCTCATTAGGGCAAAAAGTCAAAAACGAAACAAAAGGGATTAATCCGTCGTTAAGCATTCTGGTCCATTCTTTCTCTCCCAAGATAAAAACAAACTTCGGTGGAGACCAGATATGTTCGGCAAGGGTAATGCGGCCACTAAGGATACGGCGAAGCCATCCAAGGCGGGCGGTGCGGACGCGTTCCGGGAGATGTTCGACAGTGTTCCCTTGAACGTCATTCGCTGCGGCCTCGACGATATGATTATCAATTACGTCAATAAAGCGACGACCACCAATTTGAAAAAGATTGAGTCGCATCTGCCGATATCGGTCGATCAGATCGTCGGCAGTTCCATTGATGTTTTCCATAAGAATCCAACCCACCAGCGCACAATGCTGGCGCGCGATGAGATGTATCCGCATGACGCCGTCATTCAGGTGGGGCCGGAGCTTTTGGAACTTCACATCGAAAAGATGCCGCAGGCCAATGGCCAGGATCAGGCGGTTGTCTCCTGGTCGATCGCGACCGATAAAATTCGCGCTGTTGAAGAGACTGAACGCCAAGGGCAGATGCTGGATCAGATGCCGGTCAATGTGATTTTGGCGAATGCGCAAACCTACGACATCGTCTACTGCAACGAGACCAGTCTTGAGACGCTGACCAGGCTGGAAAGCCTACTGCCCTGCAAGGCGAAGGACATGGTCGGCTCCAGCATCGACATCTTCCACAAAAACCCGGCGCACCAACGTAAAATGTTGTCGGATCGCAAGAATCTGCCGCATCGCACGAAGATTAAGCTGGGCGATGAGGTGTTGGATCTTAAGGTCTCTGCGATCGAGAACAAGAAGGGTGAATACACCTACATCCTGCTGTGCTGGACGGTGGTGACCGCCAATGTCCGCTTGGCGGATTCGTTCGAAACCAGCGTCAAGGCGGTGGTGGACACGGTGTCTGCCTCGGCGACAGAGCTGATGTCGACGTCTGAGACGATGGCGGCGGCTGCGGAAGAAACCAGTACGCAGGCCCAAACGGTTGCCTCTGCGGCTGAGCAATTGTCCGCCTCAATCAACGAGATCACTGGCCAGATCACCAAGACGACGGAATCGGTCGGCACGGCCGTGGAAGGTGCCAAGACCTCTAATGAGCGGATCATGGCGCTTCAAACCAAGGCGAATGAGATCGGTAACATCATCACCGTGATCAACGACATCGCCTCGCAAACCAATCTGCTGGCGCTGAATGCCACGATCGAAGCGGCGCGTGCCGGTGAGGCGGGCAAGGGCTTCGCGGTGGTGGCGAACGAGGTGAAGTCACTGTCCGGCCAGACGGCCAAGGCGACCGAGGATATCGCGCGCGAGATCAAGCAGATCCAGGATGAGACACGGCTATCCGTCGAATCCATCGCTGACATCATCAAGCTTGTCTCTGATATCTCCGAGCGGGCGAACGCAATCGCCAGCGCGGTTGAGGAGCAAAGCGCCGCCACGCAGGAGGTGACCTCCAACATCACCGGGGTGACCCAAGCCTCCGGCGAGACCGGGGCTGCCGCCTCGCAAACCAATGCGGCGGCGATGGAATTGTCCAAGCAGTCGGAAGAGCTTGGCAAACGCGTCGATGACTTCCTGGTTGAGGTCCGCGCGCTCTAGGCTCGCGACACCAACGAACTGGTCTCTATGCCGCACCGGCCTCTTGCATCATGCCTTTGATGTGGGGGGCCGGTGCAGGCATTTTGGCGGCCTGTTCAGCGGGCCATCAGGTCGCGGACGGCGTCGCGCAGAACCGCTTCATCCAAAGAATTGTGGGTCGGGTTTCCGGCGCGATGGCCCCATAGCGATTCGATAGGCCGGAACTCCGCATTGGGAATTTTTGCGCATTCAATTTCCGCATCATGCGCCCTGAAATATTGATCCGTCGTGCAGGGCATGATCAGGGTCCGCGCCTGGATTGCCCTCAAGGCGGCGTCCAGATCGCCGCCGAATTGCGCATTGTCGGAAATATCAGACCGGGTCCAGGTGTCGATCATGCTGAGAAGATTGCCGGCATCGCGGTGCGCGAAGCTCGCCTCCCAATTCTTGACCAAAAAATCCTCTAGGCTGCGATAGCCCAGATCGGCCCAAATCCGCGCCCGGTAAAACCCGTGGCTTAGCGCCATCGTCGCGTAAATTCGTGCAAAGGCGCGCAAGGCCGCCGCGGGATGATTGTGGAACATGCCGTCGGAATAGGCGCCGTCACTGACGAGCGTCGCCTTCAGGGCTTTCAAGAACACCGTGTTATGGTCGCTGGTGCGCGCCGCGCTGCAGGTCGCCAAAATCCGGTCTATGCGATCCGGCATCAAGGCGCCCCAATGCAGCACCTGTTGGCCGCCCATCGACCAGCCATAGCCCAAGGCGATACGCTCCACCCCGAAAACCTCACGCAGCAGCCGTTCTTGGGCGGCGATATTGTCCAGATGGCTGAAGGCCGGGGCTTGGAGCCCCTGAAAGGGCGGCGCCAGGGTGCTGGGGGAGGAAGATAAGCCATTGCCCAGCTGGTTCGCGATGACGATGAAATAACGGCTGGGATCCAGCACCCGATCCTCGCCGATCAACCAGTCGATATCGCTGTGATGGGCGGCGTATGAGGTGGGGTATAAGACCACATTGTCTTTCCCCGGCGATAGGGTGCCATAGGTCTGATAGGCTAACTGCGCGCCCGGCAGGGAGGTGCCGCAGGCCAAGTCCAGGGTGCCTAGGTCGAAAAGCTTCGGGTCGCTCATGGGGGCTCGCCTCTTTCTGTTTCGCTCAGGCGTTATGCCATGCTTTTGCCGGGCGGTCTGCCGCGTTAAGCTGGACGGCATTAACCCTGTGGGTGAAGGAAGACCTGATGATGCGAATCCGCAAGCTGGCCATGGTCGCGATTATCGCAAGCAGTTGCGTGGCTGGCCCCACGCTAAGCGCCCATGCGCAAAGCTGGCTGGATAGTGCCAGCGATGCGTTGAAAAGCTTAGGCGGCGGCACCTCCGGCGGCGATACATCAGGCGCCGGTGGGTTGAGCGAGGCAACCGTCGCTGACGGCCTGCGCGAAGCCCTGGCGGTGGGGACGGAGCGTGTGATCGGCCAACTCTCCGCCGATGGCGGCTTCTTAAAAGACCCGGCGGTGCATATTCCGCTGCCCGATGATTTGAAGCGCGCGCAATCGATGTTGGAAGGCGTGGGCCTTGGCGCATACGGCCAGGAGGTGGAAACCCGCCTGAACCGCGGCGCGGAAGAGGCGATGCCGGAGGCCGGTCAAATCCTGGGAAATTCGATCCGCCAGATGACCCTGGCCGATGCTAAGGCCATCCTGAACGGCCCCCAGGATGCCGCAACCCAGTTCTTCCGCCGCACCGCCGGCCCGGCGATTGAGGGCAAGTTACGCCCGATCATCGAATCCTCCCTCAACCAAGTAGGGGCGTTGAGCGCGGCGGACACCATGCTGTCGCAATATAAGGCGCTGCCCTTCGTGCCCGATGTGAAAGGCGATCTGGTCACCCACGCGACGACGGAGGCGATGGACGGCCTGTTCCTCTATCTCGCCGAAGAAGAGGCGTCGATCCGGGAGAACCCGGCGGCCCGCACCACGGACCTGCTGAAAACGGTGTTTGGACAATGACGGATGACGCCCAGAGTGGCGAGGCCCAGAGTGGCGAGGCCCAGAGTGACGAGGCCCAGACTGATGAGGCCCAGACTGATGACGCCCGCATCACCGATCTGCAAACCCGGCTCGCCCACCACGAACAGACCTTGGATGATCTCTCCGACGTGGTGGCGGGGCAGGCCCGCGTGATCGACCGCCTAGTCCGCCGCCTGAATGAAACCGAAGGCGCGCTGGGCGATGTGGCCGAAGCGCTGGACCGCGCCGGCACGCCGGTCCACCAGAAACCACCACATTACTAGAGATTTCGCTGAGACGAGAGCCGAACGCACCTGAAGAACAGCACCACGGGAGAGGCTGATATGGCGGACTATGCAGGCGACTTGGATCCAAAAGCAGCCTGGGCGCTGATGGAGGCGGAATCGAACGCGGTGTTGATTGATGTGCGCACGGTTGCCGAATGGCAATATGTCGGCGTGGCTGATCTAGCGCCGCTTTCCCGACGGTCTGAATTCGTCGAATGGCAGCGTTTCCCCGACGGCAGCCCGAACCCGGAATTCGTGGAGCAGGTAACCCGCGTCGCCCCCGATCCGGAGGCGCCGGTGCTGTTCCTCTGCCGATCCGGCGCACGCTCGCGCGCGGCCGCCGTCGCGCTGACAGAAGCCGGCTACGCGCGCTGTTATAATGTGGCGGAAGGCTTTGAGGGCGACCGCGATCCTGCCGGCCACCGCGGCACGATCAATGGTTGGAAGGTCCACGGCCTGCCTTGGGTTCAGGGTTGATACGAAAGGGCGGCATCACTTGGCCGACATCGTCTTGGTCAGAAACCGTTCATAGGGTTGGAAGCCGCGTTTGTCGTAGGCGCGGGCGGCGCCGTCATTGCCTTCGACATAGGATAGCGTCATTTGGCTGAGGCCAAGGGCGGTGAAGTGGGCTTCTGCGGCGGCCAGTAGCGCGTCCAGCACGCCGCTGCCGCGCGCGTCTTCTTCGATATAAAGGTCGGAGACATGGCCCGCGGTCCCGTAGGCTTCTTCCAGATAATGCCCGCCTATTTGGTCGACATAGCCGAGCAGAAAGCCCACCGGCACGCCATCTTGTTCGCCGATCAGGCAGATACCCTGATGCGCCTCGACAAGCTCTAACAGGTAGCGCAGATGCGGGCGGGCCATGTCTTCGCCCGGTCGGCGGCTGGGGTGCAGGCGGCGCTCAAACTCCTGCAATCCGGCCATATAGCTTTCCAGGACATCGCGGTCGGCCTCGGTCGCCGGGCGGATGGTGATGGGCATGGCAATAGCCCTCCTTAAAACAATCCTGGCGGGGAAAAACAATCATGGCCGGGGCGGGCCCGGCCATGACGACGCCTGACGCGGCGATTTTTTACTCTGCCGCCGCCGGGGCTGCTTTTGCCGGGTTGCGGAAGCGATCCAGGAGTAGCTGTTCGTTCGCCTTCGCGGTCTCGACATGTTGTTCCTTCACATGGCCATAGCCCCGGATATGTTCGGGGATGCTGGCCAACTCAACCGCGACCGCGTGATTGGTGGCGGACAGGCCGTCTAAGATTTCCGCGATCAAGCCCTCGTAATCGCTGATCAGCGCGCGTTCCATCCGACGCTCCGCCGTTCGGCCGAAGATATCCAAGGGCGTGCCGCGCAGGCCCTTCAACGTCGCCAGAACCCGGAAGGCCGGCATCATCCAGGGGCCGAATTGCTTCTTCTGCAAATGGCCGGTCTTGGGATCGCGCGGCGCACCCAGCGGCGGGGCCAGATGGAACTTCAGCTGGTAGTCGCCTTCGAACTTGTCGCGGACCATACGCTCGAAGCTGCCGTCGGTGTAAAGACGCGCCACCTCATACTCATCCTTGATGGCCAGCAGCTTGAAGTAATAACGCGCCACCGCCTTGGCCAGCGCGTCGGAGCCGCGCGCTGTGCGGGCCTCCCGCGTCAGGACCCGATCGACCAAATCCTTGTAGCGGCGCGCCAGCTTTTCATCCTGATAATCGCGCAGGAAGTCGACGCGCTTGGCGACAATGCCTTCCAGGGTGGTGGCGATGCCGTCGTCCGGCTGGCCGGGCTTGGGGTGGGCTGGAGCGGAGGCTTGCTGAGCACGTTGCACCAGCTTTTTCACGGCGGCCATGTCATGCGCCGCCCGGCGGCCCCAAAGCAGGGCGCGCTTGTTGAATTCGATCGCAACGCCGTTCAGCTCAATCGCGCGGGTGACGGCCTCCAGGCTGACCGGCAGCAGGTTTTTCTGCGCGGCATAGCCCACCATGAACAGGTTGGTGGCGATACTGTCGCCCATCAGGCCTTCGGCCAGTTCGGTCGCTTCCACGAACAGCGCCGCATCGGCGCCGACTTCGTCCGCGATCACGCGCTTCATTTCATCCACCGGGAAGACCCAGTCGGGATTGCGCGTGAAGTCGCCGGTCACCGTCTGATGGGTGTTGATGATGGCCCGGGTGGCGCCGTGATCGGCCTTCGCCATCGCGTCTTTGCCCGATGCGACCACGATATCGCAGCCCATGATCAGATCGGCGCCGCCTGCGGCAACGCGCAGGGCCTTAATCTGCTCCGGATCTTTGCCGACGCGGATGTGGCTGGTGACCGCGCCGCCCTTTTGGGCCAGGCCCGCCATATCCAGGACCGAACAGCCCTTGCCCTCAAGATGGGCGGCCATGCCGATCAGCGCGCCGATCGTCACCACGCCGGTGCCGCCGACGCCCGTCAACAAGATACCGAAAGGCTTATCGTCGACCGAAGCCGTTTCAGGCGCGGGCAGGGCTTCAAAGACATCTGACACACCGGCGTCTTTGGCCGTGCCGGAAGCCGCGCCCTGGCCTTTGCGCAATTGACCGCCCTCAACCGTGACGAAGCTGGGGCAGAAGCCGTTCAGGCAGGAGAAATCCTTATTGCAACTGGACTGATCAATCTGGCGCTTGCGCCCGAATTCCGTTTCCTTCGGCACGACGGAGACGCAATTGGACTTCACCCCGCAATCGCCGCAGCCTTCGCAAACAAGCTCGTTGATCACAACGCGTTTGGCCGGGTCGGGGAAGGTGCCGCGCTTGCGCCGGCGCCGCTTTTCCGCCGCACAGGTTTGATCATAGATCATGATCGTGCAGCCGTCGGCCTCCCGCAATTCGCGCTGAACTTCGTCCAGTTCGTCGCGATGGTGGATCGTGGTGCCAGCGGGGAACATACCGGTTGTGTATTTTTCCGGCTCGTCAGACACGATCACAAGGCGCTTGGCGCCTTCGGCCATCACCTGGGCTGCCATCGTGGGCACATCCATCGGGCCGTCATGCGGCTGGCCGCCGGTCATCGCGACGGCGTCGTTATAGAGGATCTTGTAGGTGACATTCACACCAGCGGAGATCGCCGCGCGTATCGCCATCAGGCCGGAATGGAAATAGGTACCGTCCCCCAGATTGACGAAAACATGGTTTTCTTCCGTGAAGGGCGCTTGGCCGACCCATGTCATGCCTTCGCCCCCCATCTGCGTGAAGGTGGCGGTGGAGCGGTCCATCCATTGCGCCATATAATGGCACCCGATACCGGCCAGCGCCCGGCTGCCTTCCGGTACCTTGGTCGACGTGTTGTGCGGGCAGCCCGAACAGAAATAGGGAAGCCGCGTCATCGGCGAGGTGTTTTGCGCCAGCGAGCGTTCTTTGTTCTCCAGGAACTGCAGACGGCGCTGGAAATGGTCGTTCTTATCAACAACCGCGTCCCCGCCCGGCAGGGCGCGCAGGCGGGAGATGATGACCCGCGCAATGCGCGCCGGCGTCAATTCGCCATAGGCCGGCAGAAGCTCCGCGCCCGTCTCATCGAACTTGCCGACGACACGCGGGCGCGTGTTGGCCTGCCAGTTATAAAGCTGTTCTTTCAATTGGTTTTCGATCAGGGCGCGCTTTTCCTCGACGACCAGGATTTCTTCCTGACCCTCGGCGAAGGCGCGCATCTGCTCACGCTCCAACGGCCAGGGCATGCCGACCTTATAGATCGAAATACCCAGCTCTTTCGCCAGCTCGTCTGACACATGCAGATCTTCCAGCGCCTGCATCACATCCAGATAGGCCTTGCCCGTGGTCACGATCCCAAGCCGGTTTTTCGGCGATTTCAGGATCGTGCGGTTCAGGCCGTTCGCGCGTGCATAGGCCAGCGCTGCATAGATCTTATACTTGTGCAGCATCTCTTCCTGCTCAAGCGGCTGATGGCCGGTCCAGCGCGCATTCAGCCCACCTTCCGGCATCTCGAAGTCATCCGGTAGCTTGGTCTGAAGCCGCAGCGGATCAACATAGACGGAGGCCGAGGTGTCGACCGTATCGGCCAATGTCTTGAAGGCGACCCAGCAGCCGGAATATCGGCTCATGGCATAGCCATGCAGGCCCATATCCAGGAATTCTTGTACGTTGGACGGGCTCAACACCGGGATCATCGCGTCCATGAAGGCGTATTCGGTCTGGTGCGCGGTGGTCGAGCTTTTGCAGGTATGGTCATCGCCGGCCAGCGCCAACACGCCGCCATTGGCCGATGTGCCGGCCAAATTGGCGTGGCGCAGAACATCGCCGGACCGGTCGACGCCCGGCCCCTTGCCGTACCACATGGAAAAGACACCATCGACGGTGGCGCCAGGGAACAGGCCAACCTGCTGCGTGCCCCAGATGGCGGTCGCGGCCAGATCTTCGTTCACGCCCGGCTGGAAATGAATGCCGCCATTGGCCAGGAACTTTCGCGCCTTCCAAAGCTGCTGATCGAGCGCGCCCAGCGGGGAGCCGCGATAGCCCGAGATAAAGCCGCCCGTCTTTAGCCCCGCATCATGGTCGCGCGCGCGCTGCATCAAGGGCAGGCGGACCAGCGCCTGCGTGCCGGTCAGGAATATGCGGCCCGACTGGGCGGTGTATTTATCGTCCAGATGCACATCCGCGAGCGCTTGGGTTATTTCTTCGGATGTTTTGTGCTCAGCCATGATTGCCGTCTCTCTCCCATATGCCGCCTGCCTAAGATATGGCCTGTCTAGACCAGCCTCACAAGCAGACTGACCCTCTTTTTTGCGGATTTTAGGGTAGCATTGCTGACCTAAATTGGCAAGATGTCCCTGTGTCTTGGTGGCCTTAAGGCTTCTGGGGTAAATCCCCGCGTGCATCGCTGCGGCATAGCGGTTATAGGGGACGCGGCGCGTTTACTGGCGCGCAATCGGGAATCTCAGGGACTCGTTCTTTCGCCATGACCATTCTTGTAACCGGTGCGGCCGGCTTTATCGGCTCTTATGTTGTGCGCACGTTGTCTGCGCAGGGTAAGCGCGTGGTCGGGATCGATAATCTGAATGATTATTACGATCCCGCGCTAAAGTATGCGCGACTGGCGACACTTGAAGGGTTGGAGGGCTTTACCTTCGAGACCATTGATATCGCGGACCGCAGCGCGATGGAGGATCTGTTCGCCCGGCACAGCGATATCACCCGCATCGTGCATCTGGCGGCCCAGGCCGGCGTTCGCTATTCGCTGACCAATCCGCATGCCTATATTGAAGCCAACATCATCGGCCAGTTGAATGTCCTGGAAGGCGCGCGGGCGCTTCGCAATGCGGGTGTGTTGGAGCATATGGTTTATGCCTCAAGCTCCTCTGTCTATGGCGGCAATACGAAGGTACCGTTCTCCACCGATGATCGGGTGGACACGCCCGTCTCGCTCTATGCGGCCACGAAGCGCAGTGACGAGCTGATGGGCCATTGCTACAGCCATCTATATCGCATTCCGATGACGGGCCTGCGCTTCTTCACGGTCTATGGGCCCTGGGGACGCCCGGATATGGCGGCTTATTTATTCACCGATGCGATGTTGAAGGGCCGCCCGATTAAGGTCTTCAACAACGGCGATATGCGCCGCGATTTCACCTATGTGGAAGATATTGTCGCCGGCCTTCTGGCCGTGCTGGACGGCCCCCCCGCGGATGGGGGCGAGGCGGGGGGCCAAGAGGGCGTGCCGCACCGGGTCTACAACATCGGCAATAACAGCCCAGAGCCCTTGATGC
>Ga0307967_1002581_pt1 | contig 10438 bp, 7 predicted proteins | sample OrgLakmetagen648_FD_201828 | JGI IMG/M metagenome (GOLD analysis project Ga0307967, IMG submission 201828) | Saline water microbial communities from Organic Lake, Antarctica - #648 | ecosystem: Environmental > Aquatic > Non-marine Saline and Alkaline > Saline | place: Antarctica: Organic Lake...
ACCCCCCCTCCCCCCAATATACAAACTAACATTCTTTCTACATCAGTCCAGGCGTGAGGATTTGCTGGAGACTTGGGACACGTGGATGGCGGAGGGCAAAGTCCAGAGCGAGTGTGTCCGCGTGCTAGAGAACCTGCATGAGCCACCTATCGTGGTAAGAAAAAAGGAACTGCCCCACTCCGTACAAGTTACGTAACGCTGCCGCTCTCTGCAGCGGCTTGGGGAACGGAGCCACTTAAGAAATGATGCAAAGGCTTTAGATCAACTTTAACAAACTTCTTCTCTGTGCAAGCACGCAACGGCCAGCACCCGATGGCACCCACCGCATACTTTTCTACAACATGTAGCATGGAGAGTCCCATTGTAAAAAACAATGGCAAGTAGCAAGGGCAACACCCTTTCCGACTCAGGGACTCAAAAAGTACGAAAGCTTTTCCTACATCGATGTGGGATCAGATTCCACTGCGCAGCTTTTGTCATTCTTTGCAAGTATTTCCAACTTGATCTATATGTTCACTTTGCTATGCTAAATTTGCTGGTGGCGTAGCAAATGAGCAACAGCAGTAAGAATAGCCAATGATGATCATATCCATAGCACGAAAGCGTGCAGGCTTTCTTGGTTGCAAGTTGGAAAATTTCCTGACTCATTGCTGCTTGCTGCTTTCCATGCTCTGTCTCCTTTGGGGCAATGCCAAGCCCTTCAGGCGTTGCTGTTGGCTTCTCTGCCGACTTATCTGAGCGCTGCAGGCCTCGCTCAGGATTCATTTTCCTTGGCACCGATATCATTCCTTTTCAGTATTAAATGTTTTGCAGCCAGATCCCAGGAGTGAAGCCACGTAACGAACGCTAAGAAAAGAGCTAAGAGACACACACACAGCTGTGAGGCTTATACTGTATCAATTTCTGAGTGCTCGTCAGTCCATTTCTTAGCAGATGCAACTAGCACGCCAATCTTTGTTACGCTGGTTTGCAGGTGGTTTTTAAAACGGGAGAAACCTGTAAATACCAGAATGGCAGGGAGAGTCTAGCGCCTTAAACCATAATTGTATGGGTTCACGAGGCCATTTACGTTGTTCATACATCACAAAGGTCAGTGACCAGCAGGCAACACTCAATTGTGCAGTTGCAATCCCAGCAAGGCTTGCTCCTGCTCAATTGTGTGCTGCCTTCTTGTCGTTAGGCCAGTTATGAACTTCACAAGGTCAGTGACCAGCAGGCAACACTCATTGCAATCCCAGCAAGGCTATTCTACCTGCTCAGTTGTTTGCTGCCTTCTTTTCGTTAGGCCAGTTGTGTATTTTTCGTAGGTCAGTGACCAGCAGGGCAACACTCAATTGTGCAGTTGCACTTCAAGCAAGGCTTCTGTTTAATGGTGTGTTGTTGCCTCCTTCTTGTCTGCAGCCATTTTTTCACACCAATTTTTTCCTGCCCCGCTGTCTTTCATAACTCTGCCAGAGTACCTGCATGCGCCTAAGCGCTGCTGCTCTGTTTGCAGAAGGCCTGCCTCGCTCCCTCCTGTTTTAAGCGCACAAGCAGCTTACGCTGTATCAGTGCAGGAGCAGTTGCATCTTTGCTTAATGTACACCTGCAACAATGACACATCTCGCTGGCTCAGAAATGACTCTAGATTCCCAGCTCACCTACATGTTTCTTTTTCAGGAACTAGCTGCGGGCAATGCAGAAATATAGTTTTCAGGTACTGACATCAAAAGATTCTGTTTACCCCCTGAAAGTCCTGAGATCTTTGTTTTGCGCACAGGCGCAACATATTGTTGCCTTGATTGAGAATGTTGCACCGAAGCTGCCTCCCCCTTTCCTGCAAACACTGTTGTCATTGACAGGTGGGTTTCCAAACACCTCTTTTTTTATGGTCTAGTTCTAATAATGACAGCTTAGCGTCAGGTCAAATTTCAAGCGTTCTGAGTTATTTCAATCCTGTGGTAGGTTGGTATCACTGTCAGTATTGATTGACGTTAACCTGACTGACTGCATGCTCTATTCTACTTGCTAAATGTGTCACTACAATTCGTTAGAGCACTTGCATACCTAAAGCAATTGAGCAAATGTTTAAGCACACACAAGCATTTGAGTTTAAGTTTGCGCGCACGCACTCACACACACACACACACACGCGCGCACACACACACGCTCGTGGTTACAATGGTTACAATAGACGTAGACCTTCAGCCAGGTTATTCAGTTGGTTGGCTGCTGGCTGGTCTGGTCTGGGCCAGCCACCCGTGAAATCAAAAGATCAGACATGCGGACGGAAAATGGATCAGTGCCACCAAAACAGTTAATTTTCGCTCGTCTTTTGCCTGTAGTACTCTCCCAAAGTTATAATAATCTAGGGTTGGCCAGAACCCTGAACTGCTTTTGACTGCATACTTATTAGATCTATGCCAAAAGTACCTTATATACACCGTGTACGTCAACACGATGTATGCACGCTTATATGTACGATGGTTATGGCCATCCCTCCTCTTAATGCACGTTTATAAACACATCCTCCTTGTTATAGCGGAGGACTTATGCACTGTCGATAAGCTGGCGCGTCACTCCTCTATTTATAAACACATCCTTCTTTTTTTATAAACTTCTGTTTCTCTTTTTATACAAACACATTACACATCTCTCTCTCTCTCTCTCTCTCTCTCTCTCTCTCTCTCTCTCTCTCTCTCTCTCTTTGCGAATCCTCTATTTACTATAGGCGCCTCACTTTCACACTGCTAGCCAACCCTTAGGTTTCTTACACTTGCATGTGCACAGAGGTACGCAAAGCGTTCCGAAAGCACTACACTTCAGGCCTCCAGAACGATTCCTCCGTGCCGTCAGTAGAAGAAGAGCTTTTGGCTGCCCCTCTCCTGCTCCCTCCTATTTCTCTGAATGTCCAGCAGCAGCAGCAGCAGCAGCAGCAGCAGCAGCAGCAGCGGCGGCGGCAGCAAAGCCAGCAGCAGAGAAGGCCCGCGCGCCAGAGGAGGCTCCAAAAGGTGTGATACAGCCGCATGTGTGTTGTGTGTGTACATGAGTACATGAGTAATAAGGTGTGTGCATGCAAGTGTCTTGTGCTGTCTGTGTGTGACGCTTTTACACACTCTTGTTGAACTGTGTGCCGCAAATAAGGCAAAAACAGGCACGCTCACCGCAATGATCACAGGCACAGCAGCAGCAGCAGCAGCAGCAGCAGCAGCAGCAGCAGGAAGAGGAAGGGGAGGTTGAAAGTGACGAAGACACAGATCAAGATTCAAGTGGCGAAATGGGTATCGTAGGCAAGCCAAACCAGCCACCCTTCTCTGCTAACCGCTCTCCTTGTCTGTTCAAGCACAACGTAAGGCCTTCAAAAGCGTCTGAGCAAGCAAAGAAGAAGCGCCGGGTACAGCAGCAGCAGGCGGAGCAGGAGGCAAGGCAGGAGCAGGAACGGCAGGTGATTAACATATGGCAATTCGTAATCAATTGTTTATGTAGCGCGTAACATGTTTTATTATGTTCCAACAAAGTGTGTCTGGAGCAGGAACAGCATGTAGTTGTCGTATGACGATTTGTAATTGTTTATGTTGAACTGCAGTAACCATGTTTTGTATCTTAGTGTTGTATCGAATTTGAGTAAGCGGAGTAGATAGCGCGGCAAGACTTAGGTGCATGCGATGCGTCGTAGTGTGTGCATGATGGCAAGTGGCATCATCAGGTGTGAGTTGTTGCATGTACATCAACTGCGCTAATGTTATATACAAGGAGTGCGAAACGGCAGCAAGAAGAGTATGGGGAGGGACAAAATAGAAATGCGGGCAGTGAAACCTACTGCCTAAGTTATTCAGGATAAGGGAAGGAGGGGGGCACAGAGGGAATGTCAGATCAAGAACAGAAACACACAGCAGAGTTCTTGAAAGCAAAAAAATGTGAAGATTGTTTGTAGTGCAAATGTATCCATATAAGTTGTGTGCAGAGAGCAGAGGCAAGCCGAAATTTAGGCAGAGCAAAAAGCACAGCAGTGATGTTGGAAATATTTGGATCAGACTGAAATGTTTCTTTCATTGGATAGCGCAAGACTCATATGCACTTTCACGCTCAGAGTTGCCTTGCTGACAGGAATGTTGCTAAAAGGGTATCCAACAGATGCCCATTAAGTCGTCCCCATGCAAACCCCCCCCTCCCCGGGCTTGATAATTCAGACCGCAACTCTGGTGTGAATGTGGGAGTTTTATATGGAACCGAAATAGCACAGGCAGAAATTGCTGCATTTCAATGGTGAACAATTTCCACCAAATTTTAACCAGGCCACCGATCAACCCCATTTAAAATGTGACTCTGAGAGCAAAAACCGGGCTGAAACTCGCAGCAGGTGTGGAGCGACAGTTTTTATTGTCTATTCCCCCTGTGTCCCTTGTGTGAGTGCCTCCCACTCGCCGACTTTCCCAGTACCCCTGCCCCAAATTCGATCTTGCAGTATTGTTAAACAACATTTATAATGCTTATATCCTGAAGTAGAGGTCGATCGGGGCAACTTCAGAATTGCACCTTTTCCCTGCCAACGTGGGTGCAAAATACGCACCGGGCCCCACACAGCCCCCCAGAATGCTGAATTTTCAGCAAATGTCAATGGTTTGGATATAACATCAAGTATATTGCATTCAGATGAGGTATAGGGGGCTTTGGATTGGGTGAACAGCTAATTGGGACTGTTTGGGGTGACTTTTGCATGGGGACGACCATTATATTCTTTACCATATGTGCATGTGTGTGTGTATGTGTCCAACAGATGCCCATTATGTTCTTTAACATATGTGCATGTGTGTGTGTGTGTGTGTGTGTGTGTGTGTCCAACAGATGCCCATTTTGTTGCACACATCGTCTTCCTTGATTTGTGTGTAGAGGGGTTGCACCTTGCAGCTTTTTCTTGAACCATTTGCATCCCCGTCATTATGGAGACAAGACCATTCTATCAGCACTAGTGAAGTGACGATGTTCAAGCAAACTCGTTTTATAAACCATGCAGTAAAAACAGTGGCCCTTTCCTACATGTGTTTGTGGTCTCAAGGATGTGCAATACCTGGAACGATCTATTGATTTCAATCTGTATGTGTATTGCACAGGGTTGGCCAGGTGATTATATATGATTCTGGCCAACCGTTAAAACGCAGGCTCGGTTAAGCAGGCTGCGGCCAGAGGAACGTCAGGTATTCATGCACGCCGAGCAGGCCAAAGAGAGGCAGCAGCAGGAGCGGCAGCAACAGCGGCTTCAGCGGCTGGAGCAGCAGCAGGAACAGCGGCGCCGGCTGCTGCTACCAGAGGGAGAAGAGGAGGAGGAGGAGGAGGGGAGGGGGGAGGTTGTGCAGGGCCGAGAGGAGCAGCATTATGGGGGGGAGGAGCAGCAGCAGCAGCAGCAGCAGCAGCAGCTGGAGCATGGGCAACAGCCTAGTCCTGCCGTGAGTGCCTTGTCGTTGTCTTTGGCTTATTAGCGCAACTATTTCCCTTGCAATAACAAATGCATGACCAAGGTGCCCTGTGGTAAGCGCACACCATGGTCGTCACTTTCGCTCTCCTGCACTCCTATTGCTCCTTGCCACGTGCACAGCGCAACCGCCTGTTACCTTGTCACGTGCGCAGTGCAACCGCCTGTTACCTTGTCACATGCACAGCGCAACCGCTGGTTTCCTTGTCACGTGCGCAGTGTAACCGCCTGTTACCTTGTCAAATGCACAGCGCAACCGCCCGTTACCTTGCCACATGCGCAGTGTAACCGCCTGTTACCTTGTCAAATGCACAGCGCAACCGCTGGTTTCCTTGTCACGTGCGCAGTGTAACCGCCTGTTACCTTGTCAAATGCACAGTGCAACCGCTGGTTTCCTTGTCACGTGCGCAGTGTAACCGCCTGTTACCTTCGTCAAATGCACAGCGCAACCGCCCGTTACCTTGCCACATGCGCAGCGTAATCGCCCGTTACCTGCTACTGTTGTGCAAAACATCGTGGACCCACCTGGTATACGCTCGCGTGAGAGGGAGCGCGCAACTTATCCTCGACGGCCAACAAAAACGGTGCGTACCCAGATCCCGCCCCTAATGATATTGTTTTTGGGGGGGGTGATCAAAGTGCCAGAAACAGTTGTTCAATAGATATGTACTTATTTCTGGAGGGGGCGGTTGGCGTGAATCAGTGTGACATTCAGAATGTTCTAATTTGGGCCTGCAACAGCAGTTGCTTGCTGAGTGCATAATAGCCTTTCATTTGGACCGAGACTGTAGAATAGGGCCCATTACACAGGGGCGGCGGTTGCCCCAATATGTTCATTCCTAGGGGGGGAGGGGTGCAGTTTCTTGCCAAATACATATAGGGGTGGGTGGTGAGTACATGCATGTGCGCTACGTGCAACACCCCTGTGTGTGCAACACCCCTGTGAGTACATGCATGTACGCTACGTGCAATCAACACCCCTGTGTGTGTTACAGGATCCCCATACCACAGCTCTAGTCGCAGACCGTTTTCATGGTCGTGGCTCTACCGCCTCCTCCTTTGCGCTGTGCTTCCTTTTTCTTTGTGTGAATGCTTTGGTTCTTGCATGTTTTTTTTGTGTTCGAATAAGTAAGCAGGCCACGTTGTTGTCCTTTACGTGGCAATTTACACAAATACCAGCTAGCCAGGACTTTGAGTGCCTGCACACACGCTCGATCACACGCATACACACACAAACACATAAACCCTCTCAAACCCACACACATGCACACGCACACACACATATGCTTGCCTGTTTTGCGTGTTGCTTTAGTCTATGTAGCAGGGGGTTTGAAATGAACCATGTCACGTACCAACCCCTAGCACTTCACAACCAAGTTTATAGGATGACTTACCTCCTGCCTCTTGTACCCAGACCTGGACGGACGAAATGGCTCATCATTTCCTTGACCTGGTCTCAACGTACGGGCGCAACTGGCGTGAAATAGAGGAGGTGATTGAAGACCTGCCGCCTTGCGACCTGACCGGCCAGAGCAGGGTAGGTTGCAAGGATGAACTCAGCCAATGTGCCAGTGAGCCAGTCAGTCAGCCACTTGTGAAAGCTGGGCTGTATATCAACTACCAGGGCAGAGAGAACGGGAAAAGAAACGTAGACGGAAATAACTATCACCAATCCGTATGAATTAGGAAATGATCTGCTAGAATAAGTGGGTGAAGCAAGTTATGAGCCCGTGAGGCTATAACCCTCTTTTTTTCCTACTTGTCCAGCTCGTATTTATAGCATATAGTAACAGATGACAGCTCCCACACAAGCACCACTGAACGCTCAAGTATAAATGTTAGTTTAGTGCAAGCATTTCTCAAGCTTCTTTCCTGAACCCCTGACTACGTCTTCCCCTTATTTCCGCAGACCCAGCTAAAGGACAAGTTCAAATCCATGGTGAAAAGGGGCATAATATGTGCAGAAGACTACCCGGTTGATCCTCGATAAGGCAAATAGACTTAACCCTTTTCGTTTCCTTTCCAGGTGGTAACTTCCCCCTTGAATCCGAATATATAGCTTGTACATCTCAACTTCTAGACATACTTCATCATATGCTACTGAGCGTTGTCAAAGTTTTGCAATTTGATTACAAGTGTCTTGTCTTTAATGTGCACCAAATATTGTTAAACTAGCTACAAGCCTGATCTTTTCTTCGCAGACCAACGTCGTAGTGTAAAAAAGAAAAATAAAGAACTACGCGGGCAGTGAGTACCGCTCCCCACATTAATTATGGAAAAGGAGTCACTTTGGTACCGTAAAGCTCCTCCACCAAATAAAATAGAAAATTGATCGATGGGGATCAGGAGGGTTGCAGGCTTTGACCTGAGACCGGCTCCTGATGATAGTTGGTAATGATTTTGGAGGTGCGCGTCTGTACGGACAAATTTTGGCAGCGTAGTTGACATTGACAGTAGCAAAGTCTTAGCTGTTTGATTTGTGAATCTTCAGTTGGGCTTTTCAGCTTCTTAGCTATCTGAGGTCAACGCAGCTCCTTAAAAAGCTCCAGCCAGTGATTGTTGTGGATAGTGCCACCCACTTCCAGAGGAATGTTATGGAGGGTAACAGATGCTCCTTGCAGGATGATGTAATAAAGACCTTTGTGCTGCTCCTGAATCCTGCACGGCGCTCAGCTGGCTTTGAGGTCTAGTGTCGATTGTGGTGATGGACACGATATAGAAAACTGGGATTTTTCAAGTCGATGCTGTCTGGGGAAGGTGTACCTGCTGATGGCTGGTGGTGCTGTAAAGGTGTTCCTGCAGCAGCACGTGTAAAAGGCCGACCTAAGACGGACAAATAGGAGCTGTATGATTTTTGCATGTTTACATAGGTCAAGGGGAGAAACTCCCTACTTGCAAGGATGAAAATGAAGTTACGAGATAAAAGGAAGCATGAGAAGCAGGCGGGGAGAAATAGAAGAATTTAGGGGGGGTATCCAGGTTGATTTGGCAAGAAGGGCAAACGTGTACATGAAGGTCAAGCATGGGAAAGAAAGCTTGTGTATTTAGGTGCCTACGTAGCAACAAGGTTAAGGGATACAGGGCTAGTAAGGCGGGTATATGGTTTAGCTGTATCTCATTGCGGTTTACTAAAGACCCTCGTAGGGGCTGTATCTCACCGCGGTTTAGAATTTAGCTGTATCCCACCGCCAGAGAATGCAGTGACACAAGCCTCCACATGCAAACACACAACATCCACACCCACCCCTTAATGCAAGAAACACAAATACCTCATAGGCAGGGCTTAGCTCCAGGATTCTATATGTATTGTTGCACTCCCGGTCGTCTCCCCCGTTTGCCCCTAGGGGCCTGCTACTCCGAAATATTTTCCACTCCATTACTAGCAGTCTATTGCTTTTTGGTTTTCACGGAGATGGGGGCAACCAGTTCAGCAGGAGCAACCAGTACAGCAGGAGCAACCAGAACAGGTGTAAACCTGTTTGTGTCTGAAAAGCGGGGTGGAAAGAGCCACTTTGGTGTAATCCTAGTTTCAGCTATATCAGGAACCTGAAGATTTTACATAGCCAGCCGTAATATTTCTGAAGGTGATACCAGCCATAATATTTCTGAAGGTGATACCAATACCAGCCATAATATGAGGATGGCCCAGCTCGTTTGAGGACCTTTATGAACCAACCTGATATTTTTGGTGTTGCCTCTTTTGTAGCTAAGTGCCTAGCCCTGTTCCCTTGATTTTCTAGCGTTTTTTTAATTTTGTTACAGGCTTTTTTCCAAGCTTCCGCTCAGATGCCCACCAGAGGCATATATAGCGATGTAACCTTACCTTACCTTACCTTTACATAGCCAGCCGTTCGCTGCTACCTATATCCATGGATACAAAGCAGGATCCTAGAGAGCCTATTTTGCCGGTGGCTTTGAAGATCATGCTGCATGCTAGGTCATATCTCTCAGTGATCATATTTCTTATTTGCGTGTGTTGGCATCGTCATGAAATGCGGTTAAAGCGGCATGATACGTCTATTTATAGCTGCTCCATTGGCAGTGCCATTTTTGAAAAGGGTCTGGTTAGATAGTAAGGGACCACCAGGAATATTGCTCAGTTTTTTGGGGTGTTGTGTTTGATATCCCTTCTGGTCTGTTAAATCGTGTTGCAAATCTGTTGGCAAGGAAGCCAACAAACATGTACCAAACTATCAGACCTGATGTGAGGAGAGTTGCCCCTACCTCAACAAACAACCCTACCAATCCACATCTTCCAGCTATAAATTTAAGGAAGCGACATTCAACCAGCTAAGTGCGATAAGCATATTCAGTCAAACAAACCAAGTATTGCTTGTTGGCAATTCCCCTACCAATGAGCAGGAAAGGCATAAGATAGGTAAATTGGTAGTGGTGGACACGCAAAAGCCTCCGCACCAACCTAGTAGGAGCGGCAGGCAAAAACAACCATACCAGTACAAGGAGAGTCTCGGTGTTACTGGTCTACATGCCACAGCACTCTTCTACTTCCCTCAGGATTCCAGGAATGTGCCTAAAATTGAATGTGTTTACTTAACATGGTTAAGTGTTGGAAATGCATGTAAGCGAAGGTATAACAATTGGGTCAATGACCTTTGGCAAACCCCACAATTTGCTTGTAGGAAGAGCCTGCCTCAATACACTTTTAAGGAAGAGAATTTTGAAGCAAGTGATGGCAAATTGACGGACAATGCAAGTTTGACCTGACGTTAACCCTTTTTGTTGTATAATCAAACATTTTTTTTATAAAATATACCGCTTTTAATTTGGAAGTTGCAAGTTCGGATTAGATTATGTAGATAAGTAGATAAAATATACATATAATTGGCCCTGAAAATTGGATATGAGTTTAATGAATGGGAATTGTATAGACGGCAAGGCTGTGGCTGCACAAATCAGAGAGGAGCTCACTACTCAGGTTGCTGCCCTGAAGGACCAGTACAAGAGGGTGAGGGCAGGCTTATGCTTCGC
>Ga0307967_1002592_pt1 | contig 10405 bp, 14 predicted proteins | sample OrgLakmetagen648_FD_201828 | JGI IMG/M metagenome (GOLD analysis project Ga0307967, IMG submission 201828) | Saline water microbial communities from Organic Lake, Antarctica - #648 | ecosystem: Environmental > Aquatic > Non-marine Saline and Alkaline > Saline | place: Antarctica: Organic Lake...
CGCACCCCCCAAGCCACCCATCCCGCGAGGCCCCGCAACCCCACCCTCTCCCACAGCCACACGCGCTGCTGAGCTGCGCGGCTGCCTCGTCGCAGGTGCAGCGTACGGCTGGTGGTGCCGATCATACGCCACGCCCGCGTCACCTTCCTCATCCTCTGCGTGTGAGGGCTGCTCCTCCTTAAAATGCCGTTGCGGCTGCTGCTGCTGCTGCTGCTGCTGCTGCTGCTGCTGCTGTGAGGGGTGGAGGCCTTCCGCAGCGTACCGATCACGCACGTGATCTCGGTCACGATCTCGGCCCCCGCCCCCGCCCCTGCTGCTGGCTGCCCCCGCCCCTGCGTCTCCCCTTCCCCATCGATCCTCCCCACGACTGCGGTCCCTGCGGTCCCTGCAGTGTGTATGTTTGTGTGTAGGTATGTATGCGTGTGCGTGTGGGCATGTGGGCATGCAGGGGCGTGTGTGAGTGTGCGTGTGTGTGTGTGTGTGTGTAGAGAGAGGTGGCTTAACACTGAAACATGCATGTCCACAATGCTAAAGAAGACATCTGCTTGCAAGAGTGCAGGAGCATGCACGGAAATGAGCATGAGCGCAAGGGAGTATGGAAATGCTTGGACAAAGAGATGTGCCGCAACGTACACAGATGTGGAGAGGTCTAGGCTAAAAAGCATCGCAGAGCAGCAAGGCAGCATTTGGCGGATTGATGCAGGAGGGGGAAGGAAGCCTCCATACACAGCGGATTGAAGCAGGAGGAAGGAGGAAAGCCTCCATACACAGCGGATTGATGCAGGAGGGGGAAGGAAGCCTCCATACACAGCGGATTGATGCAGGAGGGGGGAGGAAAGCCTCCACACACAGCGGATTGATGCAGGAGGGGGGAGGAACCCTCCATACACAGAGGCTGATGACGTGCATGAAACATATGATCTCATCCCTAAACCTAGCATCTTCCTGACAGACACACACACATAAAATGTGCACACCTGCCTACCCCCTGCCGGTCACGGGAATAGCCACGAGATCTGTCCCTAGATCGTGAGCGCCGGGAGGAGCGGCGGCTGCTGCGCGGCGGCTCGTCCTTGCCTCCGCCACCCCCAAAACGTTGGGCACGCCTGGCCTCTGCTGCCTCGTCCTTGCCTCTGTCCCAATCCCTGCACAAACGTACGCACGCACGCGCGTGTGTGCATTTGTGTGCGTGTTTGTGCGTCGTGTGTATAAATTGTTATGCAAGAGAAAAAGGGCATAAGAGGTCTTGGGACCACACAGTGCATAAAAACGAGATACCTCTGTGAGAGCTCTAGCTTTACGCTTACAATCAAGCCAAGCCACTTTAAAAAAACACCCTCCGCGGAAGCGAAATGGTACGTGTTGTGTACGCGCATGGACGTACAGCTAAAAAAAGACTCTTGTGAGTGAGCGTCCCTCCAAAAAGCTCACCGACTTTCGAAGTGGTGGTGGCCACAGTTCACGCGCAACGCCTGTCCACTATTCCGACCATCTTTCAACACAGCCCCACACCCACTTAATAACTCCCTTGCCTCTCCTCACACGCCTACCGCCTCCACCAAGTGAGGGTGCAAAGGTATAAACGCAACCCCACCACCACTCTCACTGCCTGCCCACCTGCCCCTCCCATCAATTAAATGTGCCAAGGTATAAGCACGGTCCCCTCCCCCCCTTCTTCCCCCCACCTACCTGCCACTTCCTCTTCGCCCCTGGGGCTCACGACCCCTGCCCCTCCCCCCCTCTTCTTGCTCCTCCTCCTCCTCTCCCATCGCGCCACCCCTGCCACGTTGCTGGGGGGCACTCCATTCTATCTTGGCACTTCCGCGGCCACTGCTCTCCCGCTGCTGCTGCTGCTGCTCTTGCTGCTGCCGCAATTGAGACTCCTGGTGTGTGTGTGTGTGTGTGTGTGTGTGTGTGCGCGTGTGTGTGTGCGCGCGCACGCGTGTTCGTGCGTTTGTACATGTTTGTGTTAGTGTGTGTTTGCATGTGTGTGTGTGCACGCGCATATTTGCATTTGCGTATGCGTGTGTGCATATGTGCGTACGTGTACATGTATGTGTGTGAGAGCGATGCCTGCATGCGTGTTTACATTTTTGTACGGGCATACGTGTGTGTATGTGTGTGTGTGTGCTTGTGTGTAAATGTGCAACAACGTGCGTGAGTGCGTGCGTGCGTCAACAGCCAGCAACACGCTGGCTAGCTGTGTGTGTGTGTGTGTGTGTACGTGTGTGCTTGTGCGTAAATGTGCAGCAACGTGCATGAGTGCGTGCGTCACCAGCCAGCAACACGCTCGTCCCCCCCCTTATATCAAGCCTAGACTGCCTTCACCCTTCTAGTTGCCAAGCCTATCCTCATTAATAAGATAATGTGTTTACTATTTCAAAAAGAGTAACAAACGTATAGGCATCTACGAATGGAGCGAGTAGCAGGGACAAAGATGCTTCTCTCCAACATTAATAAGGTTCAGGCAAAATTGAATCAGACTTGCTAAAGAACAAACCATTCTTTTGGTGATCAAACTCCATAGAGGTCGTTTTGTGCTAGGCAAAAACCCTTAGAAAGGGAAAAAAGGCACAACGTTGTTTGTGATATTGCAGATGGTAGACGGTGGCTATATCTGAAAAACTCCACTCATCCCTCACACCAGAACCTACCAATAAATGACCTGAGCTCAGTTATATAATTTTTTACGCACACACGCACGCACGCACACACACACACCAAAGAAATACGCTCCTATGTTGGCATGCGCTGAAACTCAAGCACAGGGTGCCAAAGGCTTAGCAAAACCATGCCAAAAACACCTTGACACACATAAATGCAATACGTATCACCTCATTTTATTGTCTGTGAATCATAATATTTTAAACTTAAACAGTTGCAATATGAAGGCACGCCAGACCTGCCTGCTATGCGACCAACCAGGGCCATATAGTGTGTGGTGCCGTAGTGGTTATGTGGAGCAATGTTGTTGGTCCTGTCGGCGTTGATAGGACAAACAACATCGCAGCACACAACCACTACGACACCGAGCTCAAGGTGAGAGTGCGTGCAGGGGCCCTTGACGCTTCTGTTTTGCTTATCAGCAACAAGCAGGTCGGCAGCCGTGCATTCAATTTCTCGCAGCAGCAGCCAGTAAAACGGTGAATTACGTACCATTCAATTTCTCGCAGCAACAGCCAGCAAAACGGTGAATTACGTACCATTCAATTTCTCGCAGCAACAACCAGCAAAACAATGAATTGCGTACCATTCAATTTCTCGCAGCAACAGCCAGCAAAACGGTGAATTACGTACCATTCATATTCTCGCAGCAACAGCCAGCAAAACAATGAATTGCGTACCATTCAATTTCTCGCAGCAACAGCCAGCAAAACGGTGAATTACGTACCATTCATATTCTCGCAGCAACAGCCAGCAAAACGGTGAATTACGTACCATTTAATTTTTTGCAGCAACAGCCAGCAAAACGGTGAATTGCGTATACCATTGTCGCTCACAGTGCCAGTCAAAAGTCACACACGAAATCCAAACATCCTTACTCCCCACTGCTTTATTCTGTAGGACGAGCGGGGCGTGGTGGTGGGCTTCAACAACTTTTGCTCGGATAAGGTCTGCAACTTATAAGGGCCACGCAAAGCAGGACCCATGGACGGTAGTTATTTTTTCATCCGTGGGGAGGGAGGACAGAAAGGAGGAATAGGAAAATGGGAAGGCAGCAAAAGCTCTGCAATTTTTCGTGTGGAGATGTTGCGACCATGCTCTATGTTTAATCCCCCGTGAAGACTCCTCCGATGCAACATTTCATCTTACCAATTTCCTCTCAGTGTCAATCTGTGCACACTTGACACACATCCAGCTTTTAACTTCACCATGCCCAAGAAAAACATCTGTGAAGCAGCATTGGATGAGGAGGGCAAGCAGGACCAGCTGGCGCGCCTGTCGAGCAGCAACCCTGCCCCCTCTTGCAAACCCACCTACAACATGAGTACGCTTAGGCAACAACATCACGACTTCCTTGCAACAACTTGCATGTTTTTAATGATCACGCAACGCCTGGCACCATGCGATGACACACATAAAATGCACACGTATACACATACTGTCACATTTGACACCAAGTATACGAATCGCGCTCTCATTGTCCGACCTGCTCACACAGTCCAAGACGTCTGCAAAGCATAAGCTTGAATCGCTGCGTTGCTGCTGACTGGTTGTTGGTGACACAGCGCTGCGTCGCAACACCACAAACAACCTGTCAGCAGCACGGTACAACGAACTGATCTACCACCGCTGCATCTTTACGGGATCCAGCCTGCAAACGGCCTTGGCAGCTGAACACAACTAGGAAATCAATCACGCATCTGCCAGGACCAACCGACCGCATCAAACCGACATGTTTGCTACTCATACAAACACCTGTTTGGTGCACACATGATCCGATGGGGTATCTCTACACAAAAATCAAATCGGCATATGTTTCCATCAAATGGGGCAGCTACTTTGTACACGCATAATTAAACGGGGCATCTGTACTGCGTGTACAAAACAGCTGCCCCCATTGGATTATGCATGTACAAAACAGCTGCCCCGTTTGATGGAAACATATGCCAATTCGATTCTTGTGAAGCAGTACGGTCAAACGTATCGACTTTAATTACAACGAATACATTTGAATTGGGATGGCTGCCTTGTTGATTATTAGTGCTCCCAATAACGCCAAGCCCCTTTCATCCTCTCAGCTGTCCATACTCCCTGAGAGGCATCTCCCTCACCTGTGCGAGACGCAGCTCCTTCCGCTGCCTAATTTCTTGGACCTGCTGCTCAGACATGCGCGCCTGCTGCTGTTGGACTTCTGCTGGTTCCTGCTGCTGCTGCTGCTGGAAGGCTGCCTCATCCTCTTCTGCCTGTGCGTGGCCTTCTTGCAGAAGGGCCTCCACATCATCTGCTGGGGGAGCCTGTTGTAAAATGTGTATGTGTGTGATGTGCATAATATACTTGCATGGGTAAGTGTGTGAGCGAGCGTATGCAAGTGTGTGTGCGTGTATGAGTGTTGTGTGCATGTTTGTGTGTACGCATGCATGTGTGTATGTGTGTGTATGTGTGTGTTGCACATGCACACACTTGCATGTGTAAGTGTGAGCGAGCGTATGCAAAGATGTGTATATGCGCGTGTGCGTGCGTGTATGTGTATGTGTTTGTGTGTGTATGTGTGTATGCATGCATGTCCGTGTCTGCGTGCGTGAGTATGTGCCTATGTCTCTGTCTTTGCGTGCGTGTATGTGTGTATGTGCACGTGTGCGTGCGTGTGTGCGCGTGTGTATGTGTGTACACATGCGCATGCGCATGCGTGTGCGTGTGTATGTGTGCATGATAATCCTTCTTGCACATGCATGAGCGAGTGTTGCGGCGCTCTCCATCGCCAAACGGTACGTACAGAGCAAGTGTGCGCGGTAGCGTGTACATGAACAGCATGCATGCACAAGCAAGACTGAGCTACGCTATACCTGTTGCAGTGCTACAGCTGCTGCTGCTGCTGCTGCTGGTTCCTCTGCTGCTGCCGTGATTCTGCAAGTGGTATGGGCAGAAGTGCATTCATTTCCAAGAGGATTTTGGGGGGAAAGAGGGAGCGCAGGCACATTTATCTTTGCACTCACGTGGTCGCTGGCTTAGGAGCGGGGACGCTGCTTGTCAGCTCCTTCTTGTGTAGCTTGATGTGCTTGAGCAACCTGCGTGTCGGAAGGTGTGGACGGTTTTGGGAACATGGCGGATGGTTTTGGGAACAAGGCGGGTAAGGGCGTGCCCTGTTCTGTTCTAGTGCCTCCCCCCACCCCCTCCTAAAAGCTGCAGTTGTTGCAGCAGCGGCAGCAAGGAAAGAACACAACCAGATGGCCTGCAGCTAGTTTCCTCACCAGTCCAGCAGCAAGTTTTTGGGATCATCAGGCAGCACCCCGTTCAGGTTGTTTGCTATCTTTTTGCGGTCTTGACCACGAGCCACCAGGCCCACGGCGTACTGGGCCACAGCATAATCCTCGAGCTCACTCTCCCAGAATTCCTTGAGCTTTTCATGGACCAGTACAACCAGGTTCTCCGCAGCCTCGCTGTTGATGTTGAACTTAATGCTACTTGAGGACATAATGGTGCTGGACACGCACACACGAAGAACAAATCGTCGTCTGTGCTAGTGGGCCATTTGTCAATAGCATAAATTACACAAATAAAAAATGCTTCTCAAGCAGGTTGGCAGACCAAGGGCTCTTTTTTGAATCACTTTTTTAATATTTTATTTGTAAAGAATGTCACTCATCACACATCATGCAATGATCACTGCACGCTCGTCTGTGGGTTCTATCAGAAGCTGGCATGCCTCCTTGTGCTGCTGAGCATCTCCGCTGTAAGCTCTGAGTCAAATAACTGGAATGGCTGCAAGTCCTGGAGTCCAGAAGCCCCGCGTCTGGAGCACGCCTGACTTTTTGGGTCCGAGCTGGGCCAATGTGGACAAGCCGCATGTGCGTGAGCGTGTGTGTTTGTGCGTTGTGCGTGTTAATGTGCAAGAAAGTGTGTATTTGTGTGCATGTGCGTGTAGTGTGCGTATGCTTGTGCGTGTGCGTGTGCGTGTGCGTGTGCGTGTGCGTGTGCGTGTACGTGTGTGTGTGTGTGTGTGTGTGTGTTTGTGTGTTTGTGTGTGTATGTGTGTGTGTGTGTGTGTGTGTGCTGTGCATGTGTGTGTATGTGTGTGTGCGTGTGTGTGTGTGTGCTTATGCATGTGTGTGTGTGTGAGTGTGTGTGCATGTGCGTGTGCGTGTATGTGTGTGTGTGTGCGTGCGTGTGTGTGTGTTTGTGTGTGTGTGCGCGCATGTGCGTGCGTGTGCGCGTGCGTGTGCGTACGCATCCGTTTATGTGTATGTGTGTGTTTGTGCGTCTTCGTTGGAGTGTGTGTGTGTCTTTATGCACCCTGTGCATGTTTGCAATCACAATCGCAATTGCGGAAACTTTACTGACTGCACGCAGTTCCATGTGGCGCCAGAGTCAGGCTGGCTGAACGACCCCAATGTGAGTCCTCAGCTGTGCTTGTCCGCCCTGCCTTTTGTTCTTCTTTTGCTAGGGGGGTGAGAGGAATTAATCCCCCGGCTTGCCACAGCTAAGCGATGTCTTGACTGTACCATGCACCACAAAGTGCGCACATGTCATTGCAGGGAGGGTCAGAAAGGGCAATTGAATTTGGGGTCTTAAGCTTGATTATAAGCAAGTGGCAGACGCAGATCTAATTAACGTCCTTGGTTGTGCCAGCATGCACGTGCAATGGCAGTGAGCATACTTTGCAAGTTTTTGGTTGTGGCATGCCTGGCTTGAATCGATTTAACTTACCTATCTACATTTTGAGTCTTAGCTGCGTATTTGATCTCGCAAGCACTACACCGTCGCAGTTTGTTCTTAAAGAGTCAGAGGCTTTTACCTGGTTTTTAAGCTAAAAGGCAATTCATGCCCGTAACAGATCATTTCTGGTAGCAATGCTTTGGAAAATTGACTGGTGCTGATGTGTTGTTGCCGTCAGCACAACAAGTACAGTGGAGCATGTGTGCTACTACGCTGTTTGGATTGCATTTGTAAGCACAGACCCATGCGTGAACAATTTGCTCCACTGTGTCATTTCTGCGCTGCCGGTTGGCTGCCTGAGAAGAAATACAAATGAAAACTTACGTGGTAGGTTAAAACAGCTTTTACATAAATTATGTGAAAAAACCATGCTATACCAACTGTGCAATTGTTGTGCAGGGCCCCTTGTATTTCAATGGCACCTACCACATCTTCTACCAACACCTTCCTGGATCTAGCGCCTGGGGCTTCAACCTTGTATGGGGGTACGTGTTGTGATGACATGCACGTTCCTAGGGTTGGCCAGTTCCGTATAAATACATGCCGCACATGATCGTGCAGTTATGAAGGAATGCCTGCCCAAAATATCGTACATGCAGCATATTCATATTTATCTGGCCTTCCCTACATATTGTGTCGAAGAACAAAATGACTTGTTGGATTAATTTCTTTATATCTAGGTCACAGAGAGGACCTTTGATTACTTTCTTTATATCTAGGTTACAGTGAAGACCGGTTGAGAAGGAGTTCAATGACATTATAGGCATCATTGTGTCAAGACAGCGCAACTCTGTATTGGTCTAACTCAAGAGGTGACTAGCTAGCCGTGTCTGCACAATGTGAAAGTGTGTTTTGTGCTTGCACGTACAAACTCTTCCTAAGGTCCTCAAGGGGTGAAATTTGTACTTGCATGTATAAACTCTTCCTAAGGTCCTCAAGGGGTGACTTGGCTAGCTTTGTTTGCGCAATGAGTGTTTTGTGCTTTGTGCTAATGCGTAGTTACACAACTGCACCCTGGAAAATTTTGCAACCGCCCTCAGGCATGCTATTAGCAAGGACCTCATCCATTGGCAGCTCATGGACCACGCAATTGAGCCCACAAGGTAATGTGTAAGGCTGGCCAGACCCGTATGTATACGCCGTATATGACCGTATTCAGTGACTTCCCTGCCTACAACACCGTATATGCACTGTATTTATATGGTTTTGGCCAGCGCTAATCAAACTATGATCCCAGTTCAATGCAGGGTGTTGGACATCTAGTTTTCAAGTCACTAGTCCTTAGAGTGGCATGACAGAACGCCACTTTTCCAATTCTATACACAACTCGTGCTCGGCAAAAATACTGCATGGAGCAGTTGTGAATGTTCTTACTGCATAGCAGATCGTAGTGCCATGCCGACTTTCTCAGTATGGCACTGAAAGGCTGCAATGAGAGCATACGGAAGCTCTCACATAGGTATGCAAAAAAGGACACTGCACACATGCATCAAAAACACACACACATACACACACACACACAATGGCGTGACCTGTTCAAGCTATCAAGGCATTGAGCCTGGCCAAATTGCTGGTCTTTTTTGTATGATCTTTAAACTGACGCATTGTTTTCTTCAGCTTTTGCCTCGAAGGAAATATATTTGGAGACATACCCTGTTTGTCGTAACTTTCATGTGTGCAAATTTACGTCTGCTCACGCATTCTCATTTACTCCGTCTGTAGTGGAAGTGTGGACAACGACGGCTGCTTCTCTGGCTGTGCTGCAATCGACACGGACAGCACTCCATGCCTGCTGTATAGTGCGGTGCGTATGTGTTTGCAATTGTGCGTACGTGTGTGCCTACGTGCGTGCATGCGTGCATGCTTGTGTACAGGCACTCCATGCCTGCTGTATAGTGCGGTGCGTATGTGTTTGCAATTGTGTGTATGCGTGTGTGTGCCTGCGTGCGTGCATGCGTGCATGCTTGTGTACAGGCACTCTATGCCTGCTGTATAGTGCGGTGCGTATGTGTTTGCAATTGTGTGTACGTGTGTGTGCCTGCGTGCGTGCGTGCGTGCATGCGTGTGTACATGTGAAAGCGTGAGTTTGTTTGTACAATGCTCTGTGCTGCCTTGACATTTCTTGTATGTGACAGCTACACGTGTGGGTGCATGCAAAGTTGAATTCCCTGCCTTTATGCTGTTATGACTGCTTGGAGCTCCTATGCAACAGGTTAAGCACATACAGCCATGCTCTTAAAAAGACACCGGCAGCCTTGGTAGTCAATGTGGAAGACAATGTGTGATGGATTTGGTGGATGCATTTTCCTTTACTTTGGCAGAGAACACTCTTCTTTAGTTTAAACCCTGATCCCGTTAAAGCCTTTGCGCAATGATTCCTCTGAGCTTCCTTATCATATTAAGGAATATTTTATACTGTACCTTCGTGGACTCATCCCGCACCCCCCAAAAATAAATAATTTATTGGATTTCCCGCACCCCAAGAATAACTATTTTGTCCCCTCCCCGCAGGGTTTGTGACCCAGTTAAGCTTACCAGACAGTTTAAATGCCACAAAAGGTCAAAAACAAAATCACCAGTCAGTGCGTTAGCATGTCAATTTACTATCTCCAATCAATCCTCTCTGTTCTACTACCCCTTTGCTGCCCCCCCCCTCTTTTCTGCTCCCTTTTCCTCTGCTGCTCTCTTATCCTCTAGTTGCCATCGCCATCGCTGTTGCCGTTGCTGTCCTCATTGCACTCGCTCTCCTCATTGCACTCGCTCTCCTCATTGCACTCGCTCTCCTCGTTGCACTCTCTCTCCTCGCTGCTGCTGTTGTGTGCTGTGCTTGTGCTTGCACCAGCTGATGGTGCTGCTTGGGTACGAGCAGCCTTGGGTAGGGGCGAGGTCGGCTGCCTGCTGCTGCTCCTTTCATTGCTCCATTGCTAGTGCCTGCTCAGCTGTCGCTGCCGACTTGAAATTGCTGTTTACCTTCCGCTGGGATTTTCCAACGGGTGCAACAGGGGCAGATGGAACTGGGGCGGGGGGG
>Ga0307967_1002595_pt1 | contig 10389 bp, 7 predicted proteins | sample OrgLakmetagen648_FD_201828 | JGI IMG/M metagenome (GOLD analysis project Ga0307967, IMG submission 201828) | Saline water microbial communities from Organic Lake, Antarctica - #648 | ecosystem: Environmental > Aquatic > Non-marine Saline and Alkaline > Saline | place: Antarctica: Organic Lake...
GGCGCTGATGAAGATTAATGGTGTTGTCTTGTATGATGACACCCGTATAAACCTCGACCCCGTCTTCGTCATAAACAGTTAACTCATCAGCGCTTTCTAGAAACACATACTGTTCATAACCTTCCTTCTCGAACTGCTCCAGTACCCAATAAGAGCCTTCGCATCCGGTTTCGAAGAAGCTTGCCAGTTTTCCATAATACTGCTTCATTGCAGATCCCTCTTAACTGCCGTCAGCCCGAAATTTGCTTTTAGATGGACTATTCTCTGTGTAATTCAGGCATATTGCCGACTGGCAAGGCGCCCCGCCTGAACCTTGGCGCTAATAACACAGCTGAATAAACACCTCCGGCATAACCGTCATTCGTGTGCCTGGGCCGAGCAGGATATAACTCGTATTTCGTGTGCTGAAAATACAGGGGTGATGAAATTCGACCAGGAAGGACGTTCTAACGCAGGAGCCTTTAGGCCAGCGATTTGCCTGATCGTATACAACCGTGTCTGCGAATACGAAAGCAGGTTCAACGCCAGTTTCACGAAGCTTGAGGGCATCGTTGGGGTGAACATCTATGTCTCCCCAGCACCAGTTAGCTACCACGCTGCAAGGCTTACCTGGGAAAAGCTCTGTAGCACGCGCGATCATCGCGTCGATATCTTCCTCTTTGCACCCAAAATCACAGGGATCGCCATGGCCGCCAACAAGCGCAGCCATTTGGTCTACTACGGGGTGCGCCTTAAAGCTCATCGTCTTCTGCCCCTATGTAAATAAGCTTCGACGGTTGGTACTCAGGTATACGCCCCTCCTCTGATTGGTACCCCAGTTGACTGCTGACAACACGCGTACCGCCAATTTGCATATCAGAGCTGTGGTGGTTATGGCCAAAAATCCACACAGCGGGCTCGTAGTCTTCCAGCAACAGGTCCACGTTTGCCTGGAAATAAGAAGTCAGTCCATCCACGGGGAAATTCGGGTTACGCGTCTCTAGCCCGGGAGGAAAATGCGTCACGACAACGGTTCTGGCGGGATCCGATATTGCGAGCTGCTCATCCAGGTAGGCAAAGCTCGTTATGAATCTATGGGCCGCATCCCTGGGCGTAAACGCAACGTCGCCTCGCGTTTGAATGCAAACAAAATCGTTAATACTGCGCGCCGCGAGCTCCATACCAACGTCTGGCTCCCCCAGAATCGCGAAATCGGTCCAAAGCGTGCAGCCTATAAATTTGACCCCTGAAATTTCAACGGAATCATTCTCCAGAAAATGCACGCGATCATGCCCTTCGCAGGCGATGCGGAAGCGCTCAATCTGGAGATCGATGTTCATATTATAAAATTCGTGATTTCCAGCGATCCAGATGATATGCGCAGACGGGTATCGGTCCGCTAGCTCAAATGGCACGAGTGCCGCTCGCAAACCGTCTGAGATATCGCCGGCGAGAATAATCACATCAGCGGTCTCGGGAAAATCCAAGGCCTTGCGGTGCCGCTCGGAATTGGACCCTCTTAGGTGGAGATCTGATCCAAATGCTACTGCTAAAAAGGGTTTGTTCATTATTATTAAATCCTTTATCCAAGCGAAGCGATTTATTATATGCTATATTGTTATATATCAGTGGCTTACAGTAGTATAGGCCTGCGGAGGTCTCGGTGCAAGAAGTCTTTCACAGGGCTCAGAGACACCCTGGATCTCGAGAGATACTAATGTGCTTGATGATTTCCCTGCCTTGGGAAAATCGATTACACTCAAGAGGTTGCTTGTCTCCTTGGTCAGTAAAATCCATGTTCTCATCTCGCTTGCTTGCTCCTGCCCTGATTTACGTGGCCTTGATGATCTGCGCACTCGCAGTATGGCGTGGTGAAAAAGTCGAATCCCGGCATCTGTCACCCACCGCATAGCAGCTACTATGAGCGGACCAAAAACTTTAGGCCTTTTCAGACACTGCAGGCGTGTCTGGACAGCCGGGGGAGGCTCCCGGCCAATTTATCCAGATCGTCCGATATCCGCGATCCGGCAACGCGTCCATCTCGAGGCAATCGCGTTGAATCCGCGAGCTATGATCGCTCGCATTTTGGACATGGGTGGGATGATGAGGATGGAGACTGTCAGGACAGCCGCGCTGAGGCGTTGATAGCAAGCTCGACCACAATAGTGCGATTCGCGGACTCTGACCGGTGTCCAGTAGCCACCGGTAGGTCGATATCCCCGTTCACAGGGGAAGTTATCCAGAACTCCTCTGATATCGATATAGATCACGTCGTACCACTGAAATGGGCGTTGGATCGCGGGGCTTCTAACTGGACACGAAGCCGAAGGGAGGGATTTGCGAATGATCCAGTGAACTTGCTGCCTGTCGAAGCCAGTCTGAATTGTAGCAAGGGCGCCAGGGGTCCTGATGAATGGCTTCCGCCAGCCAATCAGTGTGGATACCTCGCTCGGTTCATCAGGATAATGCGGCTATAAAATCTGACACCGACGCCAGATGAAGAAAGGACTTACCAAGCCATGCTGCAGCAATGTCGATAGCTGTACAAAACCTGTATCTTGGTGGTGCTAGTGAATCGCCACCATTTATTTAGACATGGAATACCTGCATTTGTAATCTTCCCATAAAAAAAAAGTGTTCATAATTAGAGCTTCTACCTACAAACGCTCCGACTTGTAGGGGGAATTACAAAGTGAATCTCAAAACGCCGTATTTGAGCTCTCAGGGATGCTGAGTCCGCGAGACAAATGTGTAAATTTGAATACTGAGTGAAGATTTTTAAAAAGGTGCGACTACGCCCATTTATTGAGTGGACGTGCGATTTAGAGCCAATAGCCTGCTTATTCAGAATATGAAGCATTTGTTCGCAGATGCAGCTGAGTTTAGATAATTCTCATTTCAACCCATTAAATCCAACCCAGATAGATACTTCAGCAAGCACCTAGGCATTGACCTGAGAGTTGTTATAGGAATTAATAAATGACGAACCTTGGAGGGTGTAACCAAATGGACCTGAAAACGTGCCTCAATCAACAAAGGTAGCCCTTCCCTGTCCGTGGATTAGAAAAGCACGAATTTCAGATTACGAGTTTAGTACATTAGTTGGAAGAATCTAGAAATTGGCGAAAGATGTATTTATCTTCAGTTGTTTAGCCCTTATCTTGTATCAGAGCAACATAAGTGACTGTTTTAAATACGAACGCGCGCTTCGCCAGTTTAGTGGATTAGTTGTATGCTCATCGGTGTTTATGGAAGCCTCACTCCGGGAAATTGACATAGATCGGATTGGACAGCATCAACACCCGTCCATCCTTCTGATCGATGACCTCGGCGCGAAACCACTCTTGTTGCCCCTCGCTGGTAAATCGAGCGTGAGCCGTGATCAGATTATCTGAACGCGTATAGTCGATCCCGGTTGTCAGCGCAACGCCGTTTCTGTACACAACGATGTTGCTATCGGGCGCGTTTACGATACGGATAGTGATATCGATTTCATTACCTGAACCTGCCTGCAGAACACCGCCCATGGCCGCAATCTGATCTGCTGATGTGGCTTGCATATCCAGCACCCGATCACTGCTGGCGTCCAGGTCAATAAAAACCCTGCCCAGCTTGATGCCTTCAAGCAGATCGGGTTGACTCAACGACGCCGAATCTATCACTGTCGTGATCTGTCCCAGCGCTGAACGACGATTGCTGGCCTCATTGAGATCAGCATTGTGATTGTCAGTGCCGGCAACGCCGGTTATTCGATAACCCTGGTTGAGAAGGTTTTCCCACAATGGAATGCCCGACAACGGGCCATAGATCTGGCCGTTGCTGCTGTCGATGACACTGCCATTGACGATCTCGACCGCATGCACGACCGAATAATCGGTGTCAGCCACCCAGCCGCAGCCCATGCACGCCTCCCCTGAGGGCAAACCCGGATGGTTCAGGGACACCAGCGCCCCGCTGTCGCCGATCGCGCTCAACACCGAATTCATCTCATCGCGTGCTGCCCGGAAATCAATGAAAGCGGTGGTGCCAAATATATTGGCGTGTCCAAAAAATGTTGTGATTTCACGTCCGCTGATCAGCACCATTTTGTCGAATGCGATCTGTAGTTCTCGCAATGACTGATGATGCGATGTGGCGTTGTGCTCGGTAATGGCAAGAAAATCCAAACCCAGGGCCGCTGCGGCCTCAACACTGCGATACACCGGACATGGCACCGATGCGCCGCTTTGCGACTGGCAGCTGCCGTCACTGTGCCCGGTGTGTGCGTGCAGCTCGCCACGGTACCAGCCGGGTGTATTGTCCAACCCGGCATCGGCAAATGGACGTGTGGCGGCGCCAATGCCAGATTCCAACAGTATTTCGGCGCGGTACTGCGCCACAGAATTGTCGCGGATATTGGGCACGCCCAGCACCAGTGTCCACATGCCGGGCGTTATCGGCCCTGGCAAATACGACGGTGTGGCGTCACTCTCGGCGATGGTGAAATTGGTTTTGCTGCCCCCGCTCCAGCCGCGAAAACGTTCCGGATCAAACAGGCCCAGGTCGACCACGGTGCGGTTTTCACGCTCGTAGTCAACACTGACCGTGATTCGGGTAATGCCCGGAGGCACCTCGAACGGCACTTCTATGTAGCTTTCGTGATCGTTACCGGTCAATTCGCCGCTGACGATCAGCGTGGTCGTGTTATCGTCCGCATGGGCAGTGCAAACCAGCTGGCTGGCAAGCAAGATGGCCGGGATGATGGCGCGGGTGACAGTCTGAAGGGCAGCGCGTAAAAATTGCATGGCATACTCAGCAACAATTGGAGCTACAGGGTAACCCAGGATTGTGACAGATGTATTTAATTGCCTGCCGTTGACGGTGTCCAGTCGCAGCCTTCACACACCGGCGAAATGTCGTTTTCCGCCAGCACGGCAAAGATCAGGTCGCGCCAGGTTTCATTGGGCTGCCAGACACTGTTCATATCGGCTTTGGCGTCGGCAACGCTGACGTCGTCATAAATTACCCGATACAGAAAGCTGAACGCGGTGGCGCGTGCGTTGACCTGACAGTGCAGCAGGGTCTTCATGTCTGACTCGCGCTGCATCGTGTCAGCGAAGGCGTAAAAGTCACGTTTGGTCGGGTTATTCCAGTCCACCGGTATCTGGATATAGTCCATGCCTAAACCTTTGACAACCTGATCAGCGTTGGCAATTGCATTTTGATTATTGGTAAATGCTATGTAAATGACACGCTGGTAGCCGGCATCCCGGATTGCCGAGAACTGCTCTATTGTCGGCTGTCCGGCGCTGGCAAAGGTGTCGCTGTACTGGCGAAAATTGATCACGCCGGCGAGCGTTGCATTATCAGGCGCGGCTTCTGCGGCCCACAACGGGCTTGACATTAACAGGGACAAAATAATAGCAATATTATTTTTAAACATAGTCTTGAACTCTTTTTATGAAGTATATTATGTTATTGGCATTTGCCCTGAGCGGGCACTAACCATGGGTTTTTTTACGCCACGGAAGTTCCTACGCCAGGCCCGTCGGGCTGGATGCGGAAAAATACCGCATAAAGCACCGGTACCGCAATCAGCGTCAACACCGAGGCGAAGGCCAGTCCTGCCATGATGGTGACTGACATGCTGGCGAAGAACGCATCGGCCAGCAACGGGATCATGCCCAGAATGGTGGTAGCAGACGCCAGAAACACAGGTCGCAAACGGCTCACGCTGGCATCAAGGACAGCCGTGTATGGCAGCTTGCCCTCGTCTATCTGCAGGTCAATTTCATCCACCAGCACAATGGCATTTTTCATCAGCATGCCAGACAGACTGAGGACGCCGAGCAAGGCGGTGAACGTGAACGGCAGGCCGCTGCCTAACAGACCGATAACAACACCACACAAGGACATCGGCACCACCAGCCAGATTATCAGGGGTTGTCGTACTTTGCCGAAAATCAGCACCGAAATCACCAGCATGATCATAAAGCTCAGCGGCAACTGGGCACCCAGAGAAGCCTGTGCTTCGCCAGAGGCTTCCAGCTCCCCTCCCCACTCCAGGTTGTATCCGGGAGGCAAACGCATCGCCTCAGTGTCAGCGCGAATCCTGCGCAAGGCTTCATCGGCGGTTAAACCACGTGCGGGTTCGGCTTGTACTGTCAAGGTACGCGTTCGGTCGCGGCGCATGATCAGGGTTTCTTCGGCGCGTGTGTCAAAACCGTCGATCACCTGGGTTATGGGCACGTATTGTTGGTCACCGGAACTCCAGACCAGCCGTTCCTGCAGTCGCTCTACGCGCAATCGTTCTTCAGCCGGCGGGCGGATAATAATCGGGATGCGTTCGTCAGCCTCCCGATAGGTGCCCACCCGAATGCCGGTGGTGGCGAACTCCAGTGTTTGTGCCAGGTCCGGGCGGCCAATGCCGGCAACCCGGGCACGTTCCTCGTTGAACTGGGGTGCGATGACAAGCTCGCGCTGTCGCCAGTTTTGACGGATATCTATCAAACCAGGCTCGGCGTTAAATATCAGCATCGCCTCGCTGGCCAGGGCACGCAATATTTCCGGGTCGGCACCGCTGAAGCGTGCTTCGATCTTGGCACCGGATCCTGGCCCGAAAACCAGCCGTCTGGTCTGGATCTCGGCTGCTGGATAGGCCGCGCCCAGTTCCTGCCGCAATTCTTGTGCAAGACCGTCAATCAGAAAACGATCTGCGGTGCGGATGATCAATTGACCGTAGGCCGGATTCGGTTGCTGAGGCTCGTAGGTCAGCATGAAGCGGCTTGCGCCCTGCCCTATGAATGTGGAAACCGCATCGACACCAGGTTTCGATAATACCAGCTGGTCGATTTCTGCCAGATCGCGGGCCGTAGCACGTATGTCGCTGCCTTGCGGCAAGCGATAATCAACAAAAAAAATCGGCGTGTTGGAGTCTGGAAAAAACGCCTGTTTAACGAATCCAAAGGCCCAGAAGCTGCTGGCAGTTATTAACACCAGCAGGCCGATGCTCAGGCGCCGCCAGTTCAGGCTGGTCTGCAGGGTCTTGCGATAAAGCGCATAAAACACCCCCCGATAAGGATCGTTGTCGGCGGAGGCCTGTTTTACTTTCAGCAGATATTTACCGAACAACGGCGTCACGGTGACCGCCAGTATCCAGCTCAATGACAGTGATATGCCAATAACGGCAAACAATGAGAACAGGAACTCACCCGAGGTGTCGGGCGACAAGCCGATACCGGAGAACGCCATAATACCGATCAAGGTAGCACCGAGCAAAGGCCACTGTGTGCGTGCGGCAGCATCACTGGCGGCTTTGTGTGCCTGCATGCCGCGCTGCATGTTTATCAGCATACCTTCGGTGATAACAATGGCATTGTCGACCAGCATGCCCATCGCAATGATCAGCGCACCAAGTGAAATACGTTCCATTTCAATGGCAAACACCCGCATCATGAACATGGTGCCCATCACCGTCAGGAACAGGGTCAAACCGACCACAAGGCCAACGCGCCAACCCATGAAAAGACACAAGACACCCACAACAATGGCCACTGATAACGTCAGGTTGACGATAAAGCTGGCAACCGCTTCGTCTACGACCTCGTGCTGAGCGTAGATGGTGTGGAGTTCAACACCCAGGGGAATACGATCAGCCATAGCCTCGAGTGCGCTATCAACCCCCTGGCCGACTTCAACAATATTTTCAGTTGCGACCCCGGCAATGGCGAGCGTAAAAGCGCTCTGCCCATTGTGACGAATCAGTTGATCGGGGATTTCTTCGGTTTGTCGTGAGACCGTGGCTACGTCAATCAGGCTGATTTGATCGGTGCTGCCCGGTCTGCCTATCCTGAGTGATTCAATATTGCTCACGCTGTCCAGCCCGGGCTGTGAGCTGATCCGCACACTCAGATCAGCCACGCGCGCTGCGCCAGCGCTCTGCACGGTGTTCTCTGTCTGGATGCTGTTGATTATCTGCGACAATGGCAGGCCGGTGCTGATCAGCCGGTCATTGGGAAGTTCAACGTATATCGCCTCTTCCGGCAGACCGCGGGTTTCTACTTTGGCGACACCGTCGACAGTCAGCAGTTCGCGCCTCAGAAACGAGGCGATGTCGCGAATTTCATTGTCATCGAAAGCCTCGGCGGTGACAGCATAAAAAATACCAAACACATCGGCGAAATCATCATTGACCAACGACGGACCAGCGCCATCAGGAAGGTTTCGCTGGAAGTCACCCACTTTGCGGCGCAACTCGTCCCAGACCTGCGCGATCTCTTCACCATCATAGGTGTCCTGGATTTCGACAGTAATTTCCGAGCGTCCGGGTACCGATTTGGACCTGATGCGCTTGAGCTGGGATAATTGCTGGATGGCTGACTCCAGGTGCTCGGTCACCTCAAGCTCGACCTCTTGTGCCGTAGCGCCGGGATAAGGCGTCACCACAACGGCCTGCTTGAGCGTAAATGAGGGATCCTCCAGGCGACCCAGGGTCAAAATACCCCAGATGCCGCCCAGCAACAGAATCAGAATGAACAGCCAGGTGTTCACCGGCCGATCTATTGCAAAACGCGCAAAATCCATTTTGTTATTCCTCAGCGGGCGCTTTTATACGGTGTTACTGTCATGCCGTCATGCAGCAAATGGACACCGGCGGTGACGACCTGCTCGCCTGGCTGCAAGCCCTCGTTGATAACAACCCGGCTACTGCCCAGCGCGCCCACGGTTACCGCTCGAGCGCTGACCGTGGCCTCATTTGCGTTGAATACCCAGACCCTGAAGCTGCCGTTGTCGGCTGTGTCCAGCGCGCCGGCGGGCACATCGATGCGCGGCGCCAGAAAGCGGTCACTGGACTGCACTGAGACCGTCGCTGTCATGTCGGGCAAAATGTTGATTCCTTCCTGACGCGGCAGGCCGAAACTGACCTGATAAGTCTGGCTGACGGGGTCGGCTTCGGTCGCATGTTCGCGATAGCTAAGCTCAAACAGGCGCCCGGGGTAAGCAGATATGCCGGCAGTGACAGTAAAGCGCTCGGGTGTTTGCAGCATCGCCATCAGACTTTCAGGCACAGAAATGTGGATGCGCAGCTCTGTTACATCCTGCACCCGGACCACCGCGGTACCCGCTTGCACTTGCGTAAACGAGTCTACAATACGGCGCGTTACCAGGGCATCGAAAGGTGCCTCGATGCGGGTGTAGGCAAGGTTTCGTTGCGCTATGCTGAGCGCCAGTTCGTGCAATTCCAGGTCTGACGCAGCACGATCATAAACAGCGCGCGGGATCGCCCCGCTGTCCAGCATTTTTCGGTTACGCTCATAATCCAGTGTGCTCAGCTCCAGCGCAACCCTCGCTTCACGGGCGGCAAGTGTATAGTCAGTGCCGTCAAGTTCTGCGATCAATCCGCCACGGGGCACAATGGCACCCTGCTGCACGGGCATATGCGTTATTCGACCGCCCACCTGAAACGCCAGATCAACTGTACTCAGGGCATCAACGATGCCAACAAATCGACGGACGCCCTCTGCCCTGTCCTGCCCGACCGTTTCCAGCCGGACTGTACGCATTTCCTGCTCGATATCCTGCTCTGCGGTGCTTTCCTGACATGTCTGCAGGACAAAAAACATACTCAACAACAATGTGACACGGGCCATCGGTGACCCTGATGAGCGGTTCATGACATTTCCTCGGATAGTTGAAGAAGTTTTTGAAAAAGCCTGGTTTTTTCGCTTTTTGGATAAGGCGCGATACCCAGGATGTGATGAAACAGAATGCCGTCAGCGGCTGCCCACAACAAAAGCCCCATATCGGGGTCGGTGCATTCGACGCTGATACGGTCATAACTTTCCCGAAAAGCTGCCCGCACGGGTGCCAAAAGTTCCGGGTTTTGCGCAGCGGCTGTCAAAATGCACATGTAAATGCCCGGATCAACCATTTGATGCCCGGCCACGGCGCGCAGCGTCGCGCGCAGATTGGCATTGGCTTCACCCGCCATTGCTTTTTCTTCGGTATCAGCAATGCTTTTATGCTGATCAATCAGTCGATCGAGCATGCTTTTGAGCAGTGCCTCCTTGTTTGGGTAGTTGTATAACAATCCGCCTTTGCTCAGGCCGCATTCGCAGGCAACTTTGTCCAGGGTCAGATTACCGGCCCCGTCGCGCTCGGCGACGCGCTGAGCGGCATCGAGAATGTTGTCTTTCGAGGTGGATTTGAGTTGCGCCATAACTTTACCGTCCAGTTGGTACAGTGATCGGTGCGATCCTAACAAATAATGTTACTTAAAGCAACATTCTGACTTATGGTGGCGGCAACCGCGGGAGTGATGCCTGGTGCGTTGAGCGGTGTCGCGATGGACGGCTTTACGGGTCTACAGGTGACGTGTGTGGCGCAATCCAGTTTGACCCTGGTTACTTTGTCACGACTTTGTTGTTACCT
>Ga0307967_1002596_pt1 | contig 10382 bp, 12 predicted proteins | sample OrgLakmetagen648_FD_201828 | JGI IMG/M metagenome (GOLD analysis project Ga0307967, IMG submission 201828) | Saline water microbial communities from Organic Lake, Antarctica - #648 | ecosystem: Environmental > Aquatic > Non-marine Saline and Alkaline > Saline | place: Antarctica: Organic Lake...
CTCTCTACTTCCTAACTCGTAACTTCCTTAACATAAGTACCTATCGTTAACGATAGGTACTTATGTTAAGGAAGTTACGAGTTAGGAAGTAGAGAGCGAAAGCCGAGCTAAATAACACGGCGTACTGCAGTATAATTCCAACGGCGGAACTGTGCAAATCTAGATTAAGTGAGGATGCACCGGCGGAGGTGCCTCAGGACGCAAATAGCTCCCCCACCCCGAGGGCTCCATACAAAGTGGCGAAGTATACTGCCCCGGCGTTAATAAATAATATATAAAAACCGGCGAAAAATAAGGCAGCAGTGGGGGCGGTAACAACGGTAAAGGCGGCATTATGGGTAACCCGGCTGCTGCGCGTATCTGCATTTCACGCCATAAGGGGGCGGTACACAGCTATAGCGCTGCGCTTAAAGTTAAATAGTACACTAAAGGTTAATAATAACATGTACGTGGGAGTAAAAAAAAAGCTGATTAATCAGCAACTTTGCGCGTATAAAGCTACCGCGTTATCTAGTCACATTTGAAAGAGCAGGAACTCTTTAGCTGCGTAGCCCGCGCTATACGGCGTACCAGATAAGTTAAGTCCAATTAAAAATACTAAGGCTGCAATGTCAGGAGCGTAGGGCGCGAGGTTACCCATAAATCGCATGTCAGTGTTACCGCTAAAGAAATGAACAATGTATCCAACAACAATAAAAAGAAAAGCTTTATTATAGGCGTGCATTATGAGATATGTTAAGGTTTCCTCAAAACATCCGTACCCGCACCCCGTTACAAGATAACCGATTTGGGATATCGTCGAGTACGCAACAAGTTTTTTGATATCGTGCTGCATTACCGCTGTTACGGCAGCGAACACCAATGTAGTACTACCTAACCAAATTAATCCCATATTAACGGCTAACGAAAACTCAAATAAAATACTAAAGCGCATGATGAGAAAGATCCCCGCCACAACCAACGTTGACGAGTGAATCAGTGCCGACGCCGGTGTCGGAGCTTCCATAGCATCAGGTAGTCAAACATGGAAAAAAAATTGTGCCGATTTAATAACGCCAGCCATAGCGATGCCGAAAGCCAACGTGGATAGGGAATGCACTCAGTACGACCCGCACAAAAAAAAATGAAATGCGTAAAGCGGCACCTGAATAAAGATAAGCGACAGATCCGTAGATTGAAATAGCACCAGCGTCAGGAGTAGTGCGCCCATCATAAACATGTCGCTAATACGCGAGAAGACAAACGTTTTAAGAGCCGCTTTAAGCGTGTAAATACGAGTCGCGTAAAAGTTAACCAGCAGTAACGAAAACAAACCAATACCCTCTCACGCAACTAAAATAACAAAGAAATCATACGCTACAAAGAGAACGACGACGCTAATCGCAAAAAGATTAAGGAGGTATAGCAAGCGATTAATAAAAGCTTCGCGAAACATGTACTCGATACCGAAATATAAAGCAACGAAAATGAGAGATAATATAATAAATGAACAGATAATAGCCAGTAAGTCAAAACAAAATAGAAAATGCGAGTCAATAAGTTGAAGACAGAATAATCAGCGGCCAAAATCAATATAGACGTAAGCCCCTGTTCCCAAAAGATGCGCCCCGACCGCAAATAAATAAATCATTGCAATAGCGCAGGTACCCCACGCGCTATACAGTGTCCCAAGAGGGCCCAGTCAGCGGCGCAGTAAAAAAATAGCCAACCCGTGCATGATAATCGTAATAAGTCAGAAATGCGACATAAGTAATTAAAGCATCCACAATATTGCACCGGGGGTGCTGGTGGTGGGGGCGAGGTGCGCGGCGCACCGCACCGCACTAAAAACCACGCTCGGAGAAGCTGGTAGGGAGGGGGTATTTTCTAGAGAGCCGGGTAAAACTTGCGGCACAACCCCTGCTACGCGCGCCTGCCGAATAACGGAGCTGCGCGTAAGCGGGTTTCATGCTAAGTTACGGGTGAGGACCCCAGCTGACGTTAGGGCTGATGCTCCCGGACGCTCGGAAAGCTGCGCAACGCGCGACGCGGACGGCGAAACCCCCGTTACAGGCGCTAAAAGGCGCAGTTGAGCTGCTAAATGAAGAATAGGCGCCAGGTGCGCGTGAGCGGCGGCACCGGTCGCCCCGAAGGTCGCTCCGCGCGTCGCCTCGCGAAGCTCGTAACGGGCGCGTGTTTGGAGACCGCGCGGACTACTCGAGGCGAGAGGCTGTAAACAAACCGCTGTCGGTAAATGCATTAGTAAAAACTGCGTCGGCGCGGGCGCCGCACTTAGCGCAGGCGCCGAAATAGGCGTTGCGGTTGGCCGCAACGCAGACACGATGATATGAATAGGGGCTGTACCCAAAAGCATGGGTACAAGAAGGGCGTGATCAACATTCCACCAAAAGTAGCTCCATGTGTGCGCGGCGACCGAAAAGCCGTAATGCGTCACGTCTACGTAGAGTAGGAATCACAGTAATGTAGTAAGTACAATTACTGCCCTAACCCAACGCATGGCAAAAATTGGCTGAATCAAAACGGTTGTACGAGCCGTCCAGTTAGCGCTAATAAAGGTGCGCCCCATATTAATAGCTTGGCGGCGTGTTTGGTGGGCGCGCTCTGCGACGAGGCGCTTAGTTAAGTGATGCGACGGGGTGCCGCTTTGAAGCTTAAACCATAAGTATAAACGTATAAACATGCTGCGTAAAACTTTAAATAGCACTTAAGCAGGCGTTTTTGCAAACGAAAACTTGCAGTGCATTCGTATAAGACTCTATTATATAATATTAAAAAACCGCATAATTGTAAGTTCGGAGTTAAGTACCCCTTACAAAAAACTAACGTGCCTACTTAACGTACACAGTGCGCATAATTAATCAGCAGGGGTTAGCGCACCTCAGTCCTCTCGTACTGGAGCAGCCGCATTATGTGTTTTAATCTATAGCAGATAGGGACCAAACTGTCTCACGACGTTCTAAACCCAGCTCACGTACCATTTTAACGATAGAACAGATCGACCCTTGGCAGCACTTTCTCCACCAGGATATGATGAGCCGACATCGAGGTGCCAAACATTCTCGTCGATGGGAACTCTAAGAAAATATTAGCCTGTTATCCCTAGCGTACCTTTTATCCGTTAAGCGATGCGAGTAGGCATCCTCAGCATCGGACCATTATAACTGGCGCCACATTGCGGCGCCCTACCCTAGCGTGTCCGCTAAGGTATGAACCGCAGCTTACATATTAGATATGCATATTTATAGCTGCGGCATTGCTCGCTTTCGGTACTATTTAGAAAGCCGCCGCCCCAGCCAAACTACCAACGCGCAACTACCTATAAATAGATCTATCTATATGCTGTAAGAGTACGCAAGGCACATAAATTATGCGCCGTACGCACCGCTCCTATTGCGCGTTATAGTAAAGGTGCAAAGGGTCTTTCCGTCCCGCTATAGTCAAAGGCATTTTCACCTCTATTTTAATTTCACTCAGATAGCACTAGAGACAGTGGGGCAGTCGTTACGCCATTCGTGCAGGACGGAACTTACCCGTCAAGGAATTTCGCTACCTTCGGACCGTCAGAGTTACAGCCGCCGTTTACTGGAGATTAGATACAACACGTTAATATTGTAATTTAGCTTTACAGCACTGGGCAGGCGTCAGACTTTATACATCATTTTTTATTTTTGCAAAGTCCTGTGTTTTTAGTAAACAGTCGCCACCCCCTCTTTGTGTGTAGCGCGTTGCGCTCCCCATCTCCCGAAGTTACGGGGTTAATTTGCCGAGTTCCTTTAGCGCTAATATCTGATAGCCTTCGTATACTCTACGAAAATAGTTGCGTCATATTTATTACAATATCTAGCAGTCAGTTTTGCACCACCGCGCACCGCGCACGCCCAATACGAGATTAGCTTGCGCTAAATCTGCGGACCCTTGGGTGAGGCGGTGCTGCAGCGGCGCGCAAACTGCTGTTCATAGTTCACGCAATTTTAATCATTAACTTAGAAATCGGGTATAGTAAAGATTATATCAAGAGCTTTACAATACTAAAATTTTAGGCCGTAGCGAATTAAATGTCTACTAACGTTACTCATGCTAACATTATTGCATGCTATAACTCCGCGCAATTTTTCAACTGCGCTTCATTGTTAAAAGCACTACTCTACTACCGCGTCTCCGCGTACAGCTTCGGGTGCACTTTTAGGCAAATATTTAAAATAGCAAGGGGCGTATGCTAGTTCAGCGCATTAATGGGGGCGTGTACGTAGTTACACGTTCATTATAAGATAGCTACTTCTAAGCTTACTTCCACGCCGTGCGCCCTTACCACCTTTCATATATGAGTGCATTAATCCCCTTATCCGGTACTCTGGGCTGTTTCCCTCTTGACTCCGGACCTTAGCGCCCGGAGTCTGCCTTGCAGCGCAAGCGCGGCGTATTATAATTTGTTTATAAGAAGACAACTTAAAAGCTCCTGCCCACATTAATTATACCCCGCCGCGCGCGGCTGCACGCCTTACTTAAATAAGTTTCGTAGAGAACCAGCTATAGCGAATCTTGTTTAGCCTTTCACTACTATGCACAAGTCATCCCAAGATTTTGCAACATCTACGGGTACGGCCAAATGCCTGCTCATGCATAGATCGATTCGATTCGGGTTTAACAAGCGCGACTTCATTAATTATATGCGCCTAGGCAATGCGTAAGCTCGCCGCGCCCGTTAAGTCGTTAGCCCATTATGCAAAAGGTACGCTTAAAAAGCTAAAATATGTACGGTTTCATTATCGCGCGCCCCTTATTGTTAGGCGCTTTCTTTCGTTCACACTACTATTCGCTGTCGCATAAGGCCCGTCATCGGGTCACCTGCCGTAGCTGATATATTCTGCATTGATAGTTCATACAATGCATACTAAAAAATTGAAGGGGGTGCATCGCCTACCGGCGTGTAAATAAAATTTCAAAATAAATATAAATTCAAATTGGGTGGCCGAGGGGGGCAGCAGATTTAGAAAACAGGTGCCTCGCCCAAGTCTGTACAACATACGTAAGGGCAGCTAAGTAGATAAATACGTAGAAGAAGTCGCCCGAATCAACCATCTCAAAACCAAATTTTTCACAGACTAAAAAACCAAAAAGCGCGGCAAGCAGAGCTGCGAAGCCGCCCGATATTATATCGTACTGGGGGACGCGCGAATACTTGAGCTTAGTGTAGACGCGCTCCTTCTTAATGAAGAAGAGATCCGCTGCGGGGGCAGTAAGAGCTGTAGTAATGTTATTAATCAGACGCAATAAATATTACATTAAGCGCACAGTATCCAGAGGAGCCGCGACGCGCGCGTGACGCGTAAGGCCGGTATCAGATAAACCGACGGAGGCAAGATTACGCGAATCGGTAAAAATAAAATGCGAACATCAAAGAAAAAACAAATCGCGCTTCATAAAGAAAACAATAATGGGCATTCAATGATGGTAGCGTCCACAAATCTCCATACATTGACCTCAAAAAATACCCGTTAAAAGAAATAAAAAGGTTCGGTGCGAGGAGTAACCCGGAATACAATCAATTTTGATGCCGGCAGATGGAATTGCTCACGAGTGGATAACGTCCTTCGACGAGGCTAAGATATTAATCCTGACCTCAGTCGGGAAAGCTATTGCACCGGTTGCGTGCAGCCGAATCAAATTATTAATACCTTTTTTTAGGGGGAGGTGGCCGTCGCGCCGCGCCAATACCGGAAGTGAAGCCGCGCGCTGTAGGGTAGGGCGCGTAGTTGGATCAGCCGCCAGTGCTACAAAATGGTTTGTTGTATACGAAAGGCGGGCCGCCGTAAATAAATTTGCGGCAATACCACCTATATTTGCGGGTAAGGCAGGGAAAGATAGGAGGGTTTTTTCGTAAGATTCGTAGGTCGCGGGGGTTAGAGCAGTTATGGGTGACGATGCGCGAAGTAAGGACGGTACAACTAGCGTACCTCCGGGCAAATCAGCTGACGCCGCGCGGCGCGCGCGCGCGAGACGCGTAAGGTACGTTTCCGTATCGGCTCACAGCGTTTCGTTCTCCTCAATGGCTGAGCGGCCGGAAAGGCGCGGAGCTCCGAAGATTGTATACGCTGAGTGATCCGCTGCCTTAACGGAGACGGACCCCCAACGCGCATATCAATCAAGTCATAAGCCGCGCAGTACATCGCTTGACGTGGCGTTAAAGTATAATAAGGGCGCCGGGCGTGTAACATTAAACGCGGCGACTAGCGCCGAAGCTTCCGTAACGCGGGCAGGGGCGGATAACGATGCACCGTAGGCGTGCTTAGGCGCAGCGGCCTTTGTAAATTCGCGTAGGCTGTAGTACGGCGCAGATTGGGTAGCGGGTAGCGAGGCGGGCGCAGCAGCTAAATCACTAACAAGCGTATGCGCTTTACCCTCGTCTGCCCGGGGCCGAAAAACTTTTTGCACGGCCGCTGCTGTAGCGACGGCTTCGCGCGTTGCTTTCCTAACGAATGGCGTATCGAGAATAGGCGCCTCGTGTAGCGGAGCGAGCGTCTCGGCACTGTCGGGCGTGAACGAGGTCAGGGCGTAGAGCGTATCGTACCGGGTAGGTATTTCACGTGTTACGGGTCCGGCCGCATGCGCATCGCGCTCACTGAGTGTTGCTGCAAAGGAAGTTGGCGCTTGGGAAAGCTCAGCTGCAGCTGCACCTGAAGCCCCTACCGACGCGCGGGCTCCCAATACACGGGTATTGGTAAACGGCACTTCGAAACGGTACTCATACGATCAATCATAAAAGCCATCTCACTCGAGCTCCCCGTACAGCTTACGGGTTAAGTCCTCGCGATAGTCGTAATCAGTCAGGATCGTACTAGGCGTATGCGCAGAACATCCGGCCGCGGGAGTTAGGGCCGAAACAGGACTGACCGAGGTTGCCAGAGCGTCCCGGGTCGGGAGCGCAAACGCAGCAAGGGGAGCACCTGCAGTACGCGCCGTTTCCGAATATAGCGGGGCCTTATGCGCAGAACGCATTAAGAAGAAGCCGTTCGTATCCGCAATAGGGGCGGCCGATGTTGAGTGCGTAAACGTAAAATAATGCGCCGCACGGGTAGGGCGGGGCACCGCTAGGCGTTTATGCTCAGCTCGGGCAATCAGGTACGTTTCGGGGGAGCCGCCGTCGCCAGCACTCACACCTGCCCGACCCGCGTTGAGGGTGGGCGTAGTTGTTTGGTACGCTAAAAAGTCGATATCGCGGGGGTAATAATACTCCCACCCCCATTGGTAAGCCCTGACACCGATAACAATTTCAGCCGTTCCGAAACCGTCAAAAAAATCTAAGGCGTCGGTAGTTTCGTTAACAATAATTGACGTAGCTCACGTAACCGGAACACACGCCGTTATCAAATCTGCACATTTTGAGCGACTAACGCCGCGCGTTTCAAGGCGCGGGCTAACGCGGGGGTTGCACCATCGAACAGTAGCAACAAACATAAGAAAGAAAAAAACAATTAAAAAAATAAACACGAATCAGAGTCAGTACTGGTAAAGTAAAATGTGCAAAAATCAGATGTCGTGGTGTTGCGTAGCAGGTGTCGCAACATAGGGCTCGGGGTACATTAACTTAACATTCGGGATAGTTTGTCAGTATAGCGCCGACAAGTCGTCGGGCGCCGCGCCATTGAAGGCATCTTGTGGAAGTAGGTATGCGAGGTGGCTGTGTCCGAACACGGGATATTACGTTAGGGAAAAGCAACTCATGCTTCCGCTGCAAGGTGCGACGCGCAACGCACCCATATATGTATTTAGAGCGCGGTATTAACCCGCGTTTGAGCGTTAACAGAGAAGAGCCCTTAGAGGCGAGCGCAGGCTGCGCCAGCATGCGGCGCGTGCGCGTAACTAAAAAGCGCGCGACGTCGCCCTTTTTATAAATTTTAACCTTAAAGCTTCGGTATATCAGGCGCGGGGGGGTAACTCGACGAGCGGAGGCGCGAACAACGGAGCCGGGCGCAGCCGAACGCCGCCGGAAACCGCGGTAAAGGTGAAATAGGCGCGCCAAACGTACGTTTGTTGCATCGGCGGGAGATGTGACTGTTAAGCGAAAAACCATTGTTAGTTACGGCGCGTCCACTGCCGCGTAACGGCGGGCGTATGCTGTTGGCGCGTAAAATCTTGCATGCGGAAAAAGAGGAATGTAGTTGGGCGTGACGAGTGCATGCGCTCACTCACGCCCGACGTAACAGATAGGGTCGCAAGTTGGCGCGCTAGGAATAGCAGTAAAATAGCACCGCAAATCCCCAGCAGGAGCAGAATGTTTATGAGAATAAACTCCGCCCACGTTCAGTTGAAGTAAAGGGTATAAAGCGTAGCTAGCTCCGACTGGCGCGAGCTCGACAATAACTGAGTCGTATTTATTAGGGTGTTATAGAAAAACCATAGGCGAGAGTCAAAGGCGGTGAGGGCGCGGATGATAAAAAATGCAGCTGTTACAGTCAAAAGAATATTAAATACGCGACCATCAAACGTCTGATATAAGAAGATTGTAAAGTGCAGTAAAAATATAAAAAATATACAACCCGCGCCCAACTCGATAACCCATAAGAAACCAATAAGAATATCTGCAAAAAGCGCTAACGCCGACAACCCCAGTATAATTAGGTACAAACCCGCCAGATACCAAAAGAGAAGCGCATTCGCGGCGCGTGCGTAGAGAAAAAGAACCATTAAAAGAGCAATTTGTAAGAGAAGAAGATCCGCAAATAACACCTAAACACGCGAGCTTATGGTATAGGAGCAGCTCGCAAGCTCCATCGTTTCTAAATTAGGGGTTGTAGTCATATGCCCAACCGGACGTGGGACAAAAAATGTACCTCGTCGAACGAAGGTGAGGCGAGCCATCTCGTATAGGTAAAAGTTGAGGCGAGTGTTGTAACGACCGACGCCAAATGTTAGGCGCGTAGCTGGGCGCGCGTGGCGAAGGCTATCGAAAATCATACAAAAAAAAGCTAAAATACCGGCTATCGACAGCAGGTGCCCCGCGGAAACAAGGCTATGTCAACCTCCCAGCGCGGCCGGGTAATCAAGCACACGTCGAGGCATACCCGCGTAACCAACTCACATCATCGGAATAACGGTGAGAAACTGACCAATAATATAATAAAATAAATGAAAATAAGCAAAAATACGACTGTATTTAACGCCAAAAATAGAAACGAAATAGAAATAAAAACCCCCAAACGTAGCATACATAGCCGAACCTGCCAGCATAACGTGGAAATGCCCGACGACATAAAACGTATCGTGGAATAATATGTCCATACCGGTATGCGCAACACCCATTCCACTGATACCGCCCGAGACAAACGCAAAAACGAAAAAAAGAATGAAAATAAACGGCACCTCTACAAATAACGCCGAGTTCACTAATGTGATGCACCAATGCATCAACTTAGTAGCCGCCGGAACGGAAATCATAACGGTGAGGGTACTGAACAGCATACGTGTGGTGTGCGCCAGCCCAACCATGTACATATGGTGACCTCAAACAAAAAAGCCAAGGAATGCGATCGTATACATAGAGTAGATTAGGCTACTACGTGCGGAAATACGCTTTCGAAGGTAATACGCAAACAAGGTATTAACAAAACCAAAACCGGGGATAACGATGATATAAACCTCGGGGTGCCCGAAAAATCAAAACATATGTTGAAACAAAACCGCGTCCCCACCCCCGGAGTAATCAAAGAACGATGTTTGTCAGTGGCGGTCCGCCAAAAGCATCAAGATAGCAATAGCTAACATGGGGTTAGCCGCAACAATCATAGCTGAGCCGACCATAAGAGCCTCGGTAAAAAATGAGCGAGCATCGCGCATTTTTCGATTATTAAGCGTAGCTAAATATCGGTACGTTACCAAGAAGTTCATCGAACTTATGATAGATCCGTTAATGACGATAAAAACACCCATAAGCCCAATATCTGTACGTCCGACAGCTGTAAAGCGCGTGCGCGCGGAAAACGGCGTAATCATAGCCCATCCCGGAATCAGGTCCCGGGCGTTACGATCGATAGTTCAGACCACGCTATCTTCAATAGCCGTATACCGCGCGGAGGCGTGTTTTTGGTGGTGGGCAATAAGAGCTTTACACCGTCACGCCTCGCGCGTAAATTTAAGAGTACGCCAGTTGTTTAGCGCCCGCGATTGCATGCTCGATCCCGTGAGAAGAGAAGTGCGCGTTCCGAGCGACGCAGCCGCGCTTGCCCAAGCCGAGGCCATTGGCAAAGCCGGTGCGCCAGACTCCCGGCGCGCGTCAAATCACTTAGTCGACATTCATCATGTGGTGCGGGGGGCACCGGCCGATATGAGCGCAGCGCTTTCCGCCAACGAAGGCCAAAGCGCACCCTGCGCAGGAGTTACGTAGT
>Ga0307967_1002603_pt1 | contig 10367 bp, 9 predicted proteins | sample OrgLakmetagen648_FD_201828 | JGI IMG/M metagenome (GOLD analysis project Ga0307967, IMG submission 201828) | Saline water microbial communities from Organic Lake, Antarctica - #648 | ecosystem: Environmental > Aquatic > Non-marine Saline and Alkaline > Saline | place: Antarctica: Organic Lake...
CCCGTCACTGGCCTCACACGGTGGCGTGGTGTCTTTGGAAGAGATTGTGGAAGACTCCATTGCAGTGCTGAAGTTCGGCGGTGGTTGCCAGGGCTGCGGCATGGTCGACGTGACGTTGAAAGAGGGTGTGGAAAAAACCCTGATCGAAAGTGTACCAGGATTGACCGGCGTCCGGGACGTCACTGACCATAGTAATCGCGAGAACGCGTATTTTCAGTGACCGTTCACCTTGAAGCGTCGATGATGGTGTGTAGCGCAAGCGTATGGTCCAGAGTCAGACCGGATAACGCAGTTTGAGCGCCTGATATAGCTGGGCATGGTAGTCATCTGCGTCTGCCGACAGGGCCGCCATGACCTCAACCAAATGCTCATTATCTTCTTTGCCGTGCCATATTTTTTGATAGTGGCCTTGTTTGTAACCATGGTCCTGGCGGAACAGATTCAGCACATTCTTGCTTACATATTGGGCAAACAAATCGTCCCAGCTCATTTTGCAGTCTTGCAGGATGCTAGCAAAGACGGCGATTTCGATGCGTCGAGCAGCCGCCAGAGCTGTCAGCAATTCGAGTTTGTCCAGTAAGGTCATTGAATTGAGGTCGCAAGGCCGGTTATCGAAAAGGATGTCGTGGCTGCCATTGCCGTCACAGTCGTTCAACAGCTGGGTGCTGGCGGCGACTTCGTCACCTTGTTGCCTGAGCAAAACCTCGGACAATAGGAAGTGCCAGATATCAACGACTTCCATTTGCAACTGCGCCATGTCCAGGGCCTGCTTTTTCCACCACTTCCAGCCGTGGTGCTCAATCGCCTCCGCCGCCTCTACAACCACTGCCCGCAAGTAAGGATAGGCGGCCGTGACCCAGTCGGGATCGACTTTGCTGTTCATGGCAGATTGCAGGGAGAGCATGGTTTCCATTTGCTGTCGTGAGGGCGCCGGAGCTGACGGTACTGACATGGCGGTATTTCCTGAGTGTCTTGAAGGCTGCTGGCAGCTACTGCCGAGCAATTATTGCTGACTGGAAACCTGCGTCGGAGCGAGCCGGTCGTACAAACCCAGGCCGTAGCAAATCAAGGTGGTAAAAATCCGGGAGGAAAAGTTCAGGGGCCAGGCGATTTGCTGGACGTGCGTCGCTGTTTGCTTGCTGCCAACTCGGATTTTTGGTGTTGAAGAGATAGCAACATCTCTCTGCGGCTTTGCAGCATGTCTTTGTATGAAGTGCGCTGTTCGCGGTCATCGGCATCAAGGTTCTGAATCCAGCCATTCAATATTTCTACTTCCATGGTGAGCTGGACAATTCCCTGATCGAGCAAATCCGGCTCGATATCAGATGTCCTCGACCGTTTGCGCTTGTCAGTGAAGGTCATACCGTTGGTCCTTAGTCTTTTTGGCAGCCATTATACCTGTTATGCAGTATCGGCAGCTTGCCCGAATGCATTAGAGGTTCTTGTCATCGGCTTGGACTTAAAGCCAGCTGGCAAGATGCATTTCAGGAAGGATCCGGGAGCGGCGCACCATCCCGTTTTGCGTGTTATCCAGCTGAACTGTGATTAGGTTCTCATATTGGCGATAAAATGGTCAAGGAATTGATGTTAACAACTGATTGCCATGAAATTCCAGGGCACTTTGATGTGATTCGGGCTCACCCAGGATCGCCACCAACCGTTTGCAGTCCGATTTGGTCAAAAGCCGAAGCTGGCGATAGCCAATTTGTGACCATGCCATATCGAATTTTTCAATCTCCTGCGGGTCAAATCCCTGCGCCGGCAGCTGCCGGGCAGGATCCGCCATACCGGCAACCCTGCCGTGCAGTAAACTTGCCATTGCGGCCATGTTCGCCGGCAGATCGCCAGCGCTGGATCGTAATGCCCCTGGTCTGTGAGTATCTGACAGGCTCGGCGTTACTATACCGGTTCAACAATATGAAGCGGGTAAAAGAAGACGCATAAAAGGCTATCACCTGCATGACAGATTTGTTACTATGCGCGCGCTGTCTGGTTGACAGGGATTGATGGAAGCCGACCGACATCACTCAAGGTCAAATATAGTGGCTTCTTTGTAATAGCCAAATTAGAAAAAATATATCTTGACTGTGGCTGCGTTGCTATTTAGAATTCGCGCCGATTTCTGCAATAAGGCAGGAAAATTTTTCTGTCCCCTTCGTCTAGAGGCCTAGGACACCGGGTTTTCATCCCGGCAACAGGGGTTCGAAACCCCTAGGGGACGCCATTTTTGAAGCCTGGCTTTTGCCAGGCTTTTTTTTTGGAATTTGAGAAGCGACCATGTCACATGCCGATTCACAAAACGCCATTTCCATTCGTAATCTGCGCAAGACCTATGCCAACGGGCACGTTGCCCTGAAGGGCATCGACCTGGATGTCAAAGAAAACGATTTCTTTGCCTTGCTGGGTCCAAATGGTGCAGGCAAATCGACCATCATTGGCATCATGTCGACGCTGGTGAATGCCAGTGATGGCAGCATCAAAATTTTTGGTAACAACGTGGCCAGCCACGCCTACGAGGCGAAATTGTCTATGGGTGTGGTGCCGCAGGAAATCAATTTCAGTCAATTTGAAAAGGTGGCTGACATTGTCATGACCCAGGCCGGGTATTATGGCCTCAATGGCTCGCTTGCGCGTGAGCGTACCGAGAAATATCTTAAAAAGCTGGACCTTTGGGATAAGCGTGACAATCGCTCACGCATGCTGTCTGGCGGCATGAAGCGTCGACTGATGATAGCGCGCGCATTGGTGCATGAGCCGCGATTGCTGATTCTGGATGAGCCCACCGCCGGCGTTGATATTGAGCTGAGGCGCTCCATGTGGGAGTTTTTGCAGGAGATAAACCGTAAAGGCACTACGATCATTCTGACCACGCACTACCTGGAAGAGGCGGAAAGTCTGTGTCGTAATATCGCGATCATCGACCAGGGCAGGATCGTGGAGAATACCAGCATGCGGGCACTGCTCGGCAAGCTGGCCATGCAGACGCTGGTTTTCGATACGGTCAACGAGATTTCCGCGTCGCCACAGTTCAATGATCCGCAGGTCAACTCCCAATGGATCGACTCGCACAGCTTCGAGGTCACCATGAGCACTGACAGGGATATTAATGCTTTGTTTACGATCCTGAATCAGCAAAATGTGCTGATCAAGAGTATGAGAAACAAGACTAACCGGCTGGAAGAGTTGTTCCTGTCCAGCCTGGGCAACCAGTAGATCATCAAGGGGCGCGCATGTTTGCCAATCACAAGTACATTGCCTTTGAAACCATTCTTATTAAAGAAATCCGACGTTTTACCCGCATCTGGATGCAGACACTGCTGCCGCCGGCGATCACCATTGGTTTGTATTATCTGATTTTCGGTAATCTGATCGGTCGCCGCATCGGTGAAATGGGTGGCTATGCTTATATTGATTTCATCGTGCCCGGGTTGATCATGATGGCCGTTATCCAGAACGCCTACTCTAACGTGTCATCGTCGTTTTTCAGCAACAAGTTTCAACACTGTATTGAAGAAATCCTGGTGTCGCCAGTGCCCGATTACATCATTCTGCTGGGCTTTGTCACCGGCGGCATGGTGCGTGGACTGGCGGTGGGGGTGATCGTGACCTTGATGTCCTTTGTCTTCACCTCACTGAGTATTGAGCATGTTTGGTTGACAATACTGGTGGTTTTGTTGACCGCGATGGTGTTTTCACTGGCAGGGTTCATCAACGCATTATTCGCCAATACCTTTGATGATATCTCAATTATTCCCACCTTCGTGTTGACGCCACTGATTTACCTGGGCGGCGTGTTCTACTCGATCGATTTGCTGCCCACAGCAGGGCAGTGGGTGTCAGCGCTTAACCCTGTTCTGTACATGGTCAACACATTTCGTTTTGGTATTCTGGGTAGCAGTGATGTCAATATTTATTGGGCGCTGTTAATGCTTGTCTTTTTCAGTGCGCTGCTGTTTGCGGTGGCGATGATATTGCTTCGTCGCGGGACCGGGTTGCGCCAATGACAACCGTACTGTTTGCGATCCGGTTACGCATTTACATCTAAATAACAAAGGTCTTTGGTGCCATGTCTGACAATCCACTGGGTAAGCAAACTGCATTCCCGACATCATACGATCCGGGTCTGTTGTTTCCGGTTGCGCGTGCTGACAATCGCCGCACGTTAGGGTTAGAGACTGACGTATTGCCGTTTGGTGGCTTTGATCATTGGCGCGCCTATGAATTGTCCTGGCTGTCGCCGACAGGAAAGCCTGTCGTGGCGTTGGCGGATATTCTGGTGCCATGTGACTCGCCTTGTCTGATTGAATCAAAGTCGATGAAACTCTATTTCAACTCTCTGAACCAGAAAGTGTTTAAAGATGCCGATTCGGCGCGCACACGCATTGCACTGGATCTGGGCGAAGTGGCTGGTGCCGCCGTGCAGGTCATTGTTTACCGGAGCGACGATGCTCTTATGCATACTGGCGATGTGCCTGAGGGTTTCCTGTTAGATGAACTGCCTGTAGCAGTGTCGGTTTTTAAACCTGCACCTGAGCTGCTGAGGTGTCTGTCTGGCGCTGATGTTGATGAAACGCTCTACAGCCATCTGTTTCGCTCCAACTGCCCGATTACCGCGCAGCCGGACTGGGGCAGCATTATGATTCAATACCAAGGCGTGCCGATTGACCACAGCAGTGTGTTGTTGTATCTGATTTCCTATCGTTTGCACGAAGGTTTTCATGAGCACTGTGTGGAACAGATATTCCAAGATTTGATGGCGCATTGTAAACCACGTGCATTGCGGGTCAGTATAAATTTCCTGCGTCGCGGCGGTCTGGAGATCAACCCGATGCGCAGCAGCGACAAATTGGTTGCCGTGCATCCATTGCCACGGCTGCTTCGTCAATAAGATGCGTTCGCCCAGCGGCGGTTGAATCCATCCGTGATCACGACCCCTCGGCATTATGCCCTGGCTGCAAATAACCTTGTAATTAAGATGGCCCTGATATAAAGTCAGGCGCCTTAAAACGGTGAGGTGTCCGAGTGGCTGAAGGAGCACGCCTGGAAAGTGTGTATACGGAAACGTATCGAGGGTTCGAATCCCTCTCTCACCGCCATATTCAAGTCAGCAGGTGCCCAAACGGCCTGTTTGCTGCGAAGAAGAAACAAAAGCCAGCCCGAGAGGGAGGCGAACCCGACAGAGGGTCGATAAGTTGCGCAGCAACTTAAAACGAGCGCGCCAGCGCGAAGCCCGTAGGGTCAAACAGCCGACAGGGCTGTTTGATTAATCCCTCTCTCACCGCCATATTCAAGTCAGCAGGTGCCCAAACGGCCTGTTTGCTGCGTCCCGCCCGGACCAAATAAAAGCCAGCGCCGGCAAAGCTCATGTATTCTGGACATGCTTGCTCCCCAGCTGTACAAAAAATAATCCCTCCGTCCCCTTTAGACCCCCTTTAGACCCTTTAGAGAGAATTCCTATCCTGCTGATGTTGTTGTAGTATCGGGTGGTCCGTTAATTAAAACTAAAAGAGAACAGACCATGTACGTACCCAAGATCCTGATTCTGTCGGTGTCCGCAGCGGCTCTCGGCTTCAGCGTTTTCAGCAGCGCTGACGACTGGACCCACTATGGCTCCGATCTATCCTCGAGCAAATACGCCCCTTTCGATCAGATCAACCACGCTAATGTTGCCAGCCTTGAGTTGGCCTGGCAGTGGCAATCACCGGACAACGCCACCGTGGCAGCCAACCATGCCGCGGAGAATTACCGGGCGACGCCGGGCGCCTTCAAGGCGACACCGATCGCGGTAGACGGTGTGCTCTACATCAATACCTCGTTTGGGCGTGTGTCGGCTATCGATGGTGAGAGCGGGGAAGAGCTCTGGGTGTTTGATACCAAGGGCTGGCAAGCTGGGCGACCGGCAAACCTGGGCTACAATAGCCGGGGCGTGGGTTATTGGAGTGAAGGCGACGAGGAGCGGATTCTGGTCTACTCCAATGACGCCGTTATGTGGTCACTGGACGCCAAAACCGGCGAACTGGACCCCGATTTCGGCGATCAGGGCAAAGTCGACCTCGCCCTGGGGCTGGGCCGTGAAATTAATCGACAGGCCTACACGATGATGGGTGTGCCATTGATTTTTCACGATCTGGTGGTTGTGGGTTCGTCGATTCATGACGGCCCGGCCTTTCAGTCGGCACCGCCGGGACACGTGCGGGCATACAACATCAAAACCGGTGAGCAGGCATGGATTTTTCATACCATTCCGCAAGCTGATGAATTCGGCAATGAGACCTGGGAAAACCTGTCCTGGGAAGTGGTGGGCAACACGAATGTCTGGACCCAGATGAGCGCCGACATGGAGTTGGGCCTGGTGTACCTGCCGGTGGGTACGCCCACCAATGACTGGTACGGCGGCCATCGACTGGGGGACAACCTGTTTTCTGAATCGCTGGTGGCGGTCAATGGGCTGACAGGTGAGCGTGTCTGGCATTTTCAGGCTGTTGAACACGGGTTGTGGGACTACGACCTGCCGGCGGCACCCACGCTGATTGATATCACGGTGGATGGGCGCGACATCAAGGCGCTGGCACAGATTTCCAAACAGGGGTTTGTATACGTACTGGATCGGGAAACTGGAGAACCGGTGTGGCCTATAGAGCATCGACCGGTCCCGGCCTCGACAGTGCCTGGCGAACAGGCAGCACCCACTCAGCCGCACCCGACATGGCCGGCGCCGTTTGATCTGCAGGGTATTTCGGACGCTACGCTGGTCGACTTTACGCCGGAACTGCGTGCCGAAGCATTGGCAAATATTGAGAAGTTTGATTACGGCCCGTTGTTCACGCCGCCATCGCAGCGCGGCACCATCAATTTGCCGGGTTGGGCCGGGGGCGGCGGCTGGCAGGGCTCAGCCGTTGATCCGGACACGGGTATGCTTTATATCCCGTCAGCAACTGCGCCGATCGTGGTGCAACTGGTTGCACCGGAAGAGGGACAGTCCGATTTTGATTTTGCGCGCGGCGGCGTCACCTCTGTCAACGGCCCGCAAGGTCTGCCGCTGACAAAACCACCGTATGGTCGCATTACGGCAATTGATCTCAACACAGGCGAACACGTGTGGATGGTGCCCCATGGTGAAGGTCCGCGCCAACGTATCATTGAACTGGGTATTGTCGATCCCGGCCCGGTGGGTTCTACCTCGCGTACCGGTCCGGTATTGACCAAAACCCTGCTATTTATTGCGCAGCAGGACGGTGGTCGCGCAGTGATGCGTGCTTTTGACAAAAGCACGGGCGAGGTGGTGCACGAAATCAACTTGCCTTCAGTGCCCAGCGCCACGCCGATGACTTACATGGTTGATGGTAAACAATATGTTGCCATCGCCCTGGGTGGTGGCACCGAGGCATCGGTCGTCAGTTATGCGCTGCCCTGAGCCTGGTTTGGGTCTGTCCTGGGCCTGTTTCGGGCCTGGTGTGGCTCTGTCAGGATCCTGTTGGCCACGCGGGGGTTATTAATGCTGCCTGCCGCGGTGCCAGCGCACTTGCTTAGTCGGGATATTTTATTGATAATGCCGCCCCTGATTTGATGATTCATCATCGCGTCAGTTTTTATGGTACCTCTTGCCGGTCCCCGCGCAATGATACGCTGTAAACCCCGCCAGGCCCGGAAGGGAGCAACGGTAGCAGCAGACTCATGTGCCGTGGTGTGGCTGGCAGGAGGTGCCACCCCAAAACACGTTTGAAAACACTTTCGCCGCCTGTCACTCCCGCTCTGTTTGCAATACAATAGCCATCATCAGTCACCAGACATTGACAGCGACACATGAGCTATCAGGTACTTGCCAGGAAATGGCGCCCCCAGAATTTCAGCGAAATGGCAGGACAGGTCCATGTTCTGAAGACGCTGACCCACGCGCTTGAACAACAGCGCCTGCATCACGCCTATTTGTTTACCGGCACACGGGGCGTGGGCAAAACCACCGTTGCTCGTATACTTGCGCGGTGCCTTAATTGCGAAAAGGGCATTACAGCGACGCCATGTGGGCAATGTAACGCCTGCCGTGAAATAAGCGAAGGCCGTTTTATCGACCTGATCGAAGTGGATGCGGCCTCACGCACACGCGTGGAGGATACCCGCGATCTGCTGGACAACGTGCAATACGCGCCTGCGCGCGGCCGCTTTAAAGTCTACCTGATAGACGAAGTACACATGTTGTCCACGCACAGCTTTAACGCACTGCTGAAAACGCTGGAAGAACCACCACCGCATGTGAAGTTCCTACTGGCCACAACCGACCCCCAGAAACTGCCCATTACAGTGCTCTCGCGCTGCCTGCAGTTTCACCTGAAGAATCTGGCGCCAGCGCAAATCGTAACCTACCTGCAATCTGTGCTGGCGGCCGAGCAGATCGAGTATGAAGACAATGCACTGTGGCAGCTCGGGCGGGCGGCGGCAGGCAGCATGCGCGATGCACTGACCCTGCTGGACCAGAGTATTTCGTTTGGTGGCGGCACGGTGCAAGTGGCATCGGTGACGTCCTTGCTGGGCACGCCCGATCATGCGGCTGTTTTTGCCTTCCTTGAGGCACTGTTGCAACGAGATGGGGGCAGTCTGATGACCGCAGTGGCTGCTTGTGCGGAAAATAACCCGGATTACAGCCGCCTGCTCGAGCAAATGTTGAGCGTGTGCCATCGTCTGGCTTTGGCCCAGGTGCTGCCTGATGCAATCGACAACAGCGAAGGCGACCGGGAGCAAATCAAGGCGCTTGCCGGTGCATTTGCTGCCGAAGACGTGCAGCTGTATTACCAGGTTTGTGTGCAAACGCTACAGGATATGCCGCATTCGCCGGAGGCAAGAATTTGCTTTGAAATGGGGCTGCTGCGCATGCTGGCTTTCAGTCCCGATGTGTTTGCGGGTGCTGAGTCGATTGCGCGCAGCGAAAAAAAAAAGCCTGACCCTGACCCCCAGTCAAGTGCCTCTCAACCAGGGGTCTCTCAACCAGGGGCCTCTCAACCAGGGGCCTCTCCACCAAGGGTCTCTCAACCAAATGCCTTTCGACCAGATGCCTCGCAACCAAAAGTCTCGGCAGATGGGCTGAAGCCCCCGGCAGTTCCCGAGCCGGCGTCGCAAGCGGCGCCAGAGTCAGAACCCCTGGCAATGCCAGGGCCAGCATCCCAGGCAGCGCCAGGCCCAGGATCACAGTCAACTGCAGACGTCGCACAAGCAGAACCTGAGCCAGCTATGGAGACCACAAAAGCTGAGCCGGGGTTGGCAGTAGGGGCGGCACAAACAGAAGCAGAAGCGTCGGACGAACTGAGCGCTGAACAATCTTTTAACGCAACCGCTCTGGCTGCGGACGATAACTGGTTTGGGCTGGTGCAGCGGTGCCAATTGACCGGCATCAGTGGCAACATCCTGGCCAATTGCGTGCCACAGTCGTTCACCGCTGATGCCTATGTCCTGATTTTGGATAAACAGCAGAGCGCCTTGTATTCAGACGATCAGCAGCCCAAAATTGCACGGGCCCTGAGTGAGACCCTGGGGCGCCCGGTGGCAGTCGATATACGGGTGGGTGTATTGCCATCCGAATCGCCTGCGCAGCGTCGGCGCCGCGAAAAGCAGCAGACCATTGATGATCTGCACCACCGTTTTAATACTGATCCGGGGGTGCTGACATTGATCAATAAATTCGACGCCAGCGTTGATCAGGACTCATTGCAGATTATTAACAGAACAGCCTGACATCTCCTGGACGATATCAATAAGGGGGCAGGCACATGAGGATACCGTATGACTGACATGAATGAGTTGCTTCAGCAAGCAAAAAAAATGCAAGAGCAAATGCAGCAGGCTCAGGAAGAAGCCGCCAAAAAAACCGTGATAGGTGAATCCGGCGCGGGCCTGGTGAAAATTCAGCTGGGTGGCCGCTACGACGCACGCAAGGTTGAGCTGAGCGCTGAACTGATGCAGGAAGACAAAGAAATCATCGAGGATCTGATTGCAGCCGCGATTAACGACGCTGTGAAGAAACTGGACGAAGGCAATCGCGATGCGATGGGCGCGATGACGTCTGGAATGAAACTGCCTGACGGATTCAAGTTTCCATTTTAAGCGGTTCCCTTGGTGACCCCTTAAGCGTTTTTGCCGAACAGGTGTGTTTTGATAATGCATAGCCCTTTACTTGAACAGTTGATTCAGTCGCTGAGATGTCTGCCCAGTGTTGGACCCAAATCAGCACAGCGTATGGCGATATATCTGCTCGAGCGCAATCGCTCTGGCGCTGCCCGGCTGAGTGAAACCCTGGCAACCGCGCTGGATAATATCGGCCGCTGCGAACAATGCCGGGCATTGACGGAGGAGGTCCGGTGTCGTATCTGCAGCAATCC
>Ga0307967_1002606_pt1 | contig 10357 bp, 9 predicted proteins | sample OrgLakmetagen648_FD_201828 | JGI IMG/M metagenome (GOLD analysis project Ga0307967, IMG submission 201828) | Saline water microbial communities from Organic Lake, Antarctica - #648 | ecosystem: Environmental > Aquatic > Non-marine Saline and Alkaline > Saline | place: Antarctica: Organic Lake...
AGCATACACACACTCGTACAAACGTATACACGCTTACTACCAAACACACACGCGCACACACACACACACCTCTGCGCAGTGGCAAGACAAGTTCACCCCATTGCAAGACCGCTTAAGCGATCCCCCTTTGCACCTTCCACCAATTTTGAATTCAAAGCAAGTCGTGATTGTGAGGTGAGCAAATTTCACTCACAGATGCAACTTACAAAGCATTGTGCACCGAAGGAAGCAGACTGTACGCGTTCATCACCCACACACGAGTATACACACACAAACGTACAAAAAGACACACACACACACAAACACACACACACACACGCATACACGCACAAGGCATGGGCAGAGTACGTGGAATGCAGAGAATCGCGTGCAAGGCAGCTCTGACGAGTCTGTGCTCACGCCAAAGGGCATCTCACAGGCAGAAGCCAGTGCCAAGATGGTGAGACTGAAAGAAAGGTGCTGCTGTATTTGTGTGCACACCCGTCTCACTGCTCAGTATATTGGTTTGACATCCTATAGCTTAGCTTGCAGAAGCTGCAAGCTAATGTTACGTGTGCATTCTGAGCCTTCAAGGTTTTTTCCATCATCGCAAAAACATGCCAGCACACACAACACGCCCGCTTGCCACGGGTCATTTGCATATATCTGCAGCTGGAGGCATGCGGCACGTGTTCTCTTGAGGTCCAATACAGACGCGCACGTTCACACAACCCAATCACAACAAATGCCAATCGTCACGTAATCTGCAGCTGGAGGCACGTTGCTTTTGTGTTTGCATGAGCAGCGTATGTAGCCTCACCCCACCACCCTTGCACCGACACACACAATCTGATCACACCACATGTCAATCGCTGCGTTTCATAATTACATGATCTGATCACACCACGTGTCCATCGTCATGCACTGCAGCTGGAGGCGTGCAGCTTTGATGTTGCGTACACCAGCCCCCTGCAGCGCGCGGCACTCACAGCGGATTATATGTGGGGCTCCAGGTCCTCTCCCCGATTTGTGGACCCTGTGCTGCGCGAGATCGACCTGTATGACTTCCAGGTATTATTATTAGCAGCTGAATAGTATGCTGGACGTGTTCATACTGCAAGGGCAGCCTTTTCTGTTCATGTGTTTTGCTTGTGGGTAGCTGCTTGGCAATTTGAGCATCTATGCAGCCACAGGGCTGAGTTCACAGGTGTGTGGAGCCTCATTTGTAATGGGGTCCCTACGTTTCTGGAATCAATCTGTGACGTTTCCAGGTCATCCCCTTGACTTTGTAGAGGCTCTTTTGTAGGGTTGGCCAAAACCATAAATATACGGTGTATATACAGTATTTTTGGCAGGGAAAATACCAAACATACGGTCACACACGGTGTATTTATACGGTTCTGGCCAACCTTACTCTTTTGCCTTGAGTGTTTTGTTGAGGCTGTGGTGCAGAAATTGATCTGTGCCGTTTCCTTCCTTGAATTGTATTGAAACTCTATTGTTAATTGTTTTGTGGAGGCTGTGGTGCTGAAATCAGTCTGTACGGTATTGGGGCCACTGTTTGGGAGTGCAAAGGGTTTTTGGGTCGTGTATGATCAGTCAGGCCTGGCCAGCCTTGCTCATGTGGTACTAATTTTGATACCAAATGAAGTGAGATCTTGTACTCTTGTGTGATATGAGTAGCTCATATTGTACAGTGCTGTACTGTGGTACGTGCAGGGCTTACTCAAAACTGAGGTCAAGGAGCAGTACCCCCAAGAACGAGCTGCGTGGCAAACAGCCCCTAATGATTTTTCACTACATGGTCATTACCCTGTCAAGTAAGCAGCAAGGTGTTTCTAGCTCGGACCGTTGGCTTTCTATTTGGTTGACGGTAGCGTGTGACTCCCTGCTTTTGTTCCTTAAGCGCCTCATCATACATGAATACATATCCATATACATGAATGCTAGGCTTGGCACAGTGAATGGCGGCACTGGATTTGTAGGGGTAGGAGGGGAGTTTGGGGAGCTGGATTAGAGGAGCGAGTTGTTCCACAGCTTGCATGCGTGTTTAGGGGTAGGAGCCAGCAGACACTACAGCTTCTGTTATCCCGGTAGGCAGCCCCTCTTACACTGCCAGCTGGTATTCAGTGCTCAAGATCCATTGCGACAGCACACATGCACACACGCACACACAATTAACAGACACACACACGCATTTGCACACATACATGTGCACAACCAGGAAATTAACTATATAACAAGGTGCAGCAGCTGCCAACACCTTTTTTCGAACACTGCATGACAGGCCACTTTGTATCTAATGGTTCTGTGTGGCCAGAACACTGGCAGTTCTAAAAATGTCATTTAACAGATGCCAAATCATTACATGTTCTGTCATATTCACATAACAAAACCCCTAATCAAGGTGAGCAGTAAGGTTTGAGGTGTGAAAACACACGCTTATATTTTCTGTGAGCCTTTTGCCACGAAAGGGTGATTTTGTCCAAAAAGGGTAAATCCCTGGCAAGTCGTGCAAGTATTTTTGCCTTTTGATCACAGTACACTCTTGCAGCACTGTAGTTGAAGGCTTACCCACGTGGCTTTTGCCGCACAGATCCCTTATATTGTGTTTGATCAGGGCAAGGGAAGTCAATCCCACATAAGAAAGATTTTGCACCTCCAAAGTGGTTAACGTGGTCGGCACGAGGGGAATATGTTTGGCTTTACAGCAAGCATGTACTTCCTGGATCTGTAAGATACCATAAAGCAGCTGCAGTTTTTAGTGTGGAATCAAGCCTCACAATTCATTCTTACTTCTCACGTGTCTCAGCCGATGTCAGATGCTTTGCGTGGTTCACCACCCTACGCTCTCTGCTAGAACATGTACAAACATACATGCATGGACTCATACGCAAGCATTTAACCACACACACACAAACACACACTCATGCACATACACACAGGGAGTTGTGGTACCGCACATCCCTTGCGTGGCAGCGCATTCTGGCATCCCCCTCGGATGCGGAGCGCATTCTGGTGGTAGCGCACAACAACACCAACCAAGGCCTGCTGTGTACCGCTCTTGGGTTGCCCGCTACCTACTTCCGGTAGGTTCAATGTACACCGTGTACCCTACATCACCGGAAATTTGTATTGATCCCTGGCACCAACCAAGGCCTGCTGTGTACTATTCTTGGGCTGCCTGTTACGTGCTTCTGGTCAGTTTAGATTCCATATCAATGTGTACTTGACACCATCCGGGGGTGCCCGCTATGTACTGACCGCTTTAAAATAGCCTGTTACGTACTTTGGGTGAGTTGCGATCTAATATAATGTATACCCTAAACCATTCAAGACTACCCGCTACGAACTGACCCCTTTCAATTGTCCGCTACGTACTTCTGGTTAGTTCAGATTCCATATCATTGTATACTGTACACCCTACACCATCCAGGCCTGCCCACTACGCTCAGCCCGGTGAGCACAGGTCCCGTTCTAAACACAAACAGCAGCACCAGCAGCAGTTGATGTGCTTTTAGCAAATTAGCTAGAAACTTAATTGGAAACAATACCGTAAAGAGTCTAATACTTTATTGTGGCATTGATTTGACCTGACAGCAAGCAACACTCGCTGTATTCAGGCAACACTCAGCTCAATACAAACTCCATGGGGCAGCAAAGTGTCTTTGTTTGTGTGCTTGTCTCGGCGAGTACGAGCGCCAACGTGTAGAGACCTTAATTTGTGTGCATTACTCGACAAACAAGAGCGTCACTGTCTTGAGAACAATGAATCAAAGCTTGGTCCATGAATGAGACTTTCAACGGGACAAATGCTGAAATACATATTGGAGGTCTTATACACCAGTAGCAAGACAACACGTTTGCTTCAACTAAAAGGGAAAAGTGTAAGACCTCCTATATGTACCTCAACAACAAAGTCCCCCAGGTGCTGCAGTCCTCACAGGGGCAGCCATGAGTGCATCAGCACATGGCAGAAAGGGTACGCAGCCTCGATCACGGTGATGACAGCCAATACACGCACCTCTGCTGTTATGGCATGCCAATCATGTTGCAGGCGTCTCACCCAAGCTAATGCTGCTGCTTCAGTGCTGAACTTGGTTCCCAGCTCAAATCCGCAAAGCCCTCCGACGGTGAGTGTGTGATAATAATGACAGAAGGGGCTTACTGCCCCCCCAAATGTTTCAAATGTTCCCAGAGTGTGCATGCCCCCATTGGCTACAACTAGACTTGGTTTCTAATGGCAGGCTCCATAGCAGTTGAATTTCTTGTAGCCAATGAGGGCACTTATGCCTAATCGGCCGCGGCGTGAACCCTACTTTTTGAGCAGCCATATGCTGTACCTGACCAGCCAGTGCACCAAAACCCAATGACTATTAGTGTTTTGAAATCCTTATAATAAATTAAGATCATGGCAAAAGAAATGGGGCAAAACGATTAAGTGGTTGGCGAGATATGCAAATTAAAGTGCCATTCCCCCTGGAAAGCACCCATCTAGGGTACAGGTGCACGACGTGTGCTTTTTAGTCCTGTCATTCTGTACGCAGGGCGACTTGTCTAAATCTGAGCACATGCTTGGGTAGCTTATAAAGTCAGCATCAGATTGAAGCTAGGTTGGGTCCAATTTGATGAAGTGACGTGTGAGTAGTTGCACTTTTCATGCAAAAAGGAGAATGTTTTGGCTTTTGCCCAGATAACCCCCTCTGTAATAATGAGGTCGGGCAGGATCACTGCTAGATTCCTGACCTGCAGCGCAAATGAAGAAATGGGCTTATCTTATGGGGTTGTCTGGGTTCAGTCCCTTCATTGCCAAGATTCGTTCGTCTAGGACAATGGCTCTTGGTTAAAACAACTGTACACAAACTGCTTGCTTTTCCAAAGGAATAAGGTCCACTGCAAGGAATTCAGCGTTCTTGGGGCAATTGTTTTCTCCTTCCCTTGCCACCAACGCTTAGCGTGCTCTCCTAGGTGTATGATATTAGTGTTTCATTGTGCAGTAGGGCTGGAACGCTCACCAATAACACCATTGCCATCATCATTATCATATATTGATATATTGATGGTTCTAGTGTGTGCCAAATTACGTGTGAGCTTTTGTGAAAACTCGTTAAGCACTCCTACAAAAGGTTGTTTCTTTGCTGTGCTTCATTTGTCGAGCATGTTTTGTTGTGTTTAAGCAGCAAGCAAAATGAATACCCTCAATTCCATGCAGGCCGTATTAGAGTGCCTCAACCGATCGACCACGAACAACCCTTTCAAGGGGGGTGACAAAATTTTGGGCCGCGTGTCTTTGCTGGTGTCAGGCGGCAGCGAAGCTCTAGACAGTGCTAGTGCTGGGTTTATGGCTACCACAAAGGTACATTACTCATGTGCACGTGTGCAAATACGAAAACCCACATTCATTCTTGCTGTTTTCTATTGGTCCCCCCTCACCTTCTCTCTCTCTCTCTCTCTTTCTCTCTCTCTCTCTCTCTCTCTCTCTCTCTCTCTCTCTCTCCCTCTCTCTCTCTCTCCCTCTCTCCCCCTCTCCCTCTCTCTCCCGTATATATCTTTATATATACCTACATCAATATATATACCATACATCTCCCTTTTACCCCTCATTTCAATCAAAGTCTGTGTCACAATGTGTAATTACGTGTACCACCTAACCTGTTCATGCCAAGGATGTATGAGTATGTAACATCTCAGTCCACCCTTTTTTACCTTTTACAACCTGCCAAAAGGCCTTCGAGATTGTGCACGCAAGGAGATTAATTTGTTTGGGCACTGCCCGAGACAAAAGGTGCAAATCAGTGCAAGTATGAACCTGTGTCCTGCATAAAAGTATCTGGCCTGGCCCTCCATTTTGCGCTGAATCCTGTTGGTGGTGCGAGCTAAGGACGCTGAGACCTGCTGTTTGTCGTGACGAACAACAATAAAGGCCGCAATGTTTTAGTATGTGAATCACTGTCTACCACTCCTGATCATTGATGGACGCGCGTTTTACTCCATGCTTGCGTCCTCTGCAAAGTTTGTGCGTCATCACCCTTTACTTCAGCTTCCAAGAGGGAAGCCTCAAACCCAATGCTCCTTCCAGCCAAACCTCGTATTTACGTGTTGATGTGTCAATGTGTCTTCCAAGCGTGATTATTGCCAAGAATACTCCTTTGCAGGTGGACTGTGTACTCGCTTTTCCAGGCCAGATGATTATTGCCATATATTGTACTCGCTTTTCCAGGCCAGATGATTATTGCCAACAATACTCCTTTGCAGGTGGACTGTGTACTCGCTTTTCCAGGCCAGGCGTCCTTGGCAGAGCGTGTAGCGGACGTCCAGAAGCATACTCATAACCAAACAAATCAGGTTCCTGTGCACAGCAATCGTCTAAGTTGTGAGGTAGGTCAGAGGTCGATGGGGGGAATAGGTGCTTTAAACAGCCTTTATCTCGTACAGCATGGTATTTGTTACGAACAAGGGCGGGAAATCCTTGGTCATAGCCATTGCCTGCAGTGTCAGATTTGTAGCAATGCATTATAAATACCATTGGCAGGATTTGCCTGAACCATATGTATATGGTGTATATTGTATATACAATATTATAGGCAGGGAAATCACCAAATACAAAGACACGGTCACATACGATATAAATACACAGTTCTGTCCATCCTTTGCCATTTGCTAGTACAGTGCACCAAGCCGTGCCCCCAGGGTAGGCCTTCAATAATTGGGCGTGTAACTTTGGCGCAGGTGAAGGCTGGAAAATTTTTTTTTACATGTAGGCCGAACTTGTTAACCACTCCTAAACTCGGCTTGAAAAAGGGATTTTGGTCCCCTAGGGGTGAGCAGCCCCAGTCTGAGTTAAGCAGCCCCGGTCTGGGGTGAGCAGCCCCAGACTACCAATTCCAGCTTTGCATCTAAATTGCCAGGGGCTTTTAGATGGGCAAGTTGATGTTAGCACCTTTGAAGAGGCTTGCACGTTGGACGAACAACAAAACACAAAACAATGCTGAGAAATGTAATTAAGGGGGAGAGCGAGGAAAGGATGATGATTGCTTGTAAGATGTATTTGCTAGGTTGATGATGATGTGTGTCAGCTCTTGCGCCCTTGTGTGCAGCATTTTGAGTCCTGCCGTCTTGTACACACATTTATGCGGTTGGCTAGATGTGCATGGTCATAATTGTAGTAATAATACATACAATACGGGTACAGTGTCATTTGATTATTTTAATCCCCTCCCCTCCCGTTTCCGCATTCCGTACCCTCTTTCTTCCTTACAAAACCTAATACAGCGTGATTAATAGAAATGTTATGTGAGTTATGTGACAAATTTGGCTTATAATTCCGTACACAAGTGATTTCCTCGTCTTGCATGTGCAGGAACAGCAGGCGCCAACTTCATGGGCACATGTTGTAGATATGGCTTGCACCAAGAAAGGGGATGAGGGGGGGCACGCAGTGGTTGTGGGTGATGAGGACGCAATACGACGGCTGTTGGGACAGGCTTTAGATCTGGAGCCACACCAAGCGGCAATGCTCAGGTTGGTCATGGTGTACATGTGTCACATCCCCTGCCTGCTTGCTTGCTCGTTGTATGAACTGTGAGTTTTTAGGTACTATATGGGTAGGTTATATAGTTAGGTAGATTATATAGGTAGGTTTAGGTAGGTTTATATAGGTAGGTTTTATATAGGTAGGTTATATAGTTGTAGGCCAATATCAGCGCAAACTGCCCTTGTCAATTGTTAGTACTGTGTTTACAGGGTACATTATTAATGATGTCATCGATAGTACATGCAGCAGTGTTTAGTTATATTGTCTCAGTGGTATTCGTAGCAGTGTTGAAGTTTGTTGTGTCCAGAGTGACTGATGTGTTAGGGACTGCACATAGTATGGTGTTGCGGAAAGACAGCTGCTGTGGCACGACATCCTTACGGCTCAGCTTTTCTTGTGCAAAATTGTAATTCAAGCATTGGTCTTTGCTGGCAAAGTAGCACGACTCTACCACTATAAACACTTGCAGGATAACAATGATACATGCAGATCAATAAAATGTACGCGTTCATGCGTTGCTTGCTTCTTATTGCTACTTTCCTCCTATTCATCTATTACCAGCTAGTGATTCCCATGGTACTACCAGCTAGTGATTTCCGTGGTACTACCGGGTAGTGATTTCCATGGTACACACTCGTGCTTCGTGATGAATGCTGCAGCATGCAGGTTGGCGTGCCTCACACCCTATTGTACTGCATACCGGCAAGAACCTTGTTGCGTCTTTTGGTGATGCATGGGTGCCCCCCCTCCTCGCCTTCAATTAAACGTTATCGCTCACCATGCAGCTTTTTTTTTTTGCTCTCCTTGAAGGTGTGCTCCTGGGAGCTGCAGTGTGTTGGACATCACGCACGTGACACGCGTTGGTACAAGAGGCGAGGAAACCTCGGCAAGGCCTTTTACAGTGGCCAATTGCATGAACCTTGGCGCAAAAGAAATGAGGGAAGTACAATCGAGAGTTGGCATTTTAGCAAAAGCTTGATAAGCTTTTCAGATAGTATTATCACATTTTCAAGCCACTGCGAGGCTATGCTATGCATAAACCGAGGATTTATTCAGAGAAGATGGAAATATGTAGCATAGATTGTGCTATCATACGTTAACGGTTAAGGCAGGGTGTTTTTTATACTACCCTTCTTAGAGAAGATAGTGGGAATGGATTGTTTTATGAAGGTCAAGTTGTTGAGATGGCAGCAGAAGTCTGCATACAGAGTGCTGTCACGACGATTTATGGTACCATCTTAAGCATGGATTACAATTATAGGCTATAATAAGGGTAACATGGTCCGCCAAGCCCCCCCATTAAGGTGTGTTTAACGTCTCCTCCCTCTCCACGTGGGAAGGAAGCAACGGCTGAAGCAACACACCGAGGAAATGGACAGGTCTGAGAAGAGCGAGTTTGTTACAAGCGAGCCATCTAAACTGGCCAAACATAAAACCGTTGCTCACATGATAAATCCCAGAGAAAACCACACAATTCACCCATGCCACTAATGAAGCTGACAGCATTGTTTAGACGTTTCTAGGGGATACATTGCTATAAGGTCCTGTCTGGCTTCTATGGCGAAGCTGCTGAAAATGGTTTAAAAGGGGGTAACCGGCAGCATACAATACACTGAATGGCGATTGCTGGACTTGCTTAGCTTGCTAAAAAATAGCATGCATAAAAGGTGTACAGCAGACGGGGGAAACACACAGTGAAAAATAAAATGAAAAGAAAAACGACGCAGGCAGTGAAAGCCACTCCCCACATTAAGTAAGGAAAAGGAGCCACTTTGGTTCCGAGTACCGTAAAGCTCCTCCACCGCGAAAAGGAAAGGAAAAACCAATGTGGATCAGGAGGGTTGCAGGCTTGGCCTGAAACCGGCTCCTGATGAGAGTTGATAACAGTACTGGAAAGGGCACGTCTGGTATGGACAAGCTTAGCAGCAAAGTTAACAGAGTGCACTTGGAGCTTGGAGGCAAGCTTCTTAACTCTTTGAGAATCGAGACCCAGTTCCTTGAAAGGCTTCAGAGTTTGAGTGTTGTAGATGGTGCCGCCCACACCCAAAAGGATGATGTGAAGAGTAACAGAGGCTCCTTGGAGAATGTTGCAGAGATCTTTGTGCTGTTCCTTTGCAGCGTTCAGCTGGTTCTGAGGTCTGGTGTCTTCACAATACTCGATCTCGACGAGGTGGATGTCACGCCGAGGTTTGCTGAGGTCTTTAGGTCGGTGCTGTCTGGGGTTGGTGGCTTTACTGGTGGCTGGCGCACACAGTGTTGCATCGCTGCTGTATACAAGTTCTTGCTCCTATCACGCAGGATGATGCATGGAGGGTGCATTTGCTGCACCCAAATTCAGAGGTTAAAAATAAAGCCATCAGTCAAATAGTGCGACTGCTAAGCTGTGTATGTAAAACATTGTGACAAGTGTTTGTAGCACCAGACATGTAGCACCTACAAAAAAAACCAATGGGAAAAAGGCACAGCCAATGCTGTTTGTGACAATTCAGCACTGAATAAAGCCAGTAAACATTTCAATCAAGCATCTGCCAGGACCAACCAACCGGCCGCAAAAAACCAAAGAGGGGGAAGGGTAAGGGTAAGGGGTTACACAGCTATATCCGCCAGCGAGGGCAGTTGAGCTATAGCATAAAAAGCCAGCTTCAAGAAGAGAAAGAGGCCAGACTGAACAAGACACCAGAAAAAGAAGCTAGAGGGAACATGAAACTGATGTATGAAGAAGAGAAAAATGAATAGAGAAAGAGAACGTTTGTTTTGAAGAAGCGCGAAGAGAAAGCATCATGGAGAACGAGAAAAAAAGCTGTTGGTATGTCTCAGAATGTGTGTGAATAAGAAGCCCCAGTC
>Ga0307967_1002610_pt1 | contig 10336 bp, 9 predicted proteins | sample OrgLakmetagen648_FD_201828 | JGI IMG/M metagenome (GOLD analysis project Ga0307967, IMG submission 201828) | Saline water microbial communities from Organic Lake, Antarctica - #648 | ecosystem: Environmental > Aquatic > Non-marine Saline and Alkaline > Saline | place: Antarctica: Organic Lake...
TGACGAGATCAATCTGAATGTCGGCTGTCCGTCCGACCGGGTACAGAATGGCCAATTCGGCGCCTGCCTGATGGCCGAGCCGGAGCGTGTGCGCGACTGCATGGCCGCGATGGGCGAGGCCGTATCTGTGCCGGTGACGGTTAAATCGCGAATCGGCATCGACGGGCGCGAAAGCTATGAGGATTTGCTGCACTTCGTGGATACCGTCGCCCAGGCCGGCGTCACCCGCTTCATCGTGCATGCCCGCATCGCGATTTTGGCGGGGTTAAGCCCAAAGGAAAATCGCGAAATCCCCCCTTTGCGCTATGACGTCGTGCGGCGCTTGAAGGCGGAGCGACCGAATTTGGAAATCGTGCTCAACGGCGGCGTCAAAAGCCTGGAAGAGGCGCGAAGCCTGATTGATGACGGGCTGGATGGGGTGATGATCGGCCGCGCGGCCTATCAGGATCCCTATATGCTGGCGGCGGCGGATCGATTGATCTTTGGCGAAGACGCGCCCGACCTCAAAACACGCGGCGACATTCTGCGCGAATTGATGCCCTATATCCGCGCGCAGCGCGCGGCGGGCACGCCGCTGCATCACATTACCCGGCATATTTTAGGGCTATTCAACGGCTGCCCCGGCGCGCGAAAATGGCGGCGCTATTTAAGCGAAAACGCCTATCGCGCCGACGCGGGCGCAGAGGTGGTCGAACAGGCCGCCGCCCTGATCCCGGATGAGGCAATGGATGGCCAAATGGAGGTCGCGAGCGCATAAAGGGTGTGCGCGGGCGCGTTTGGGGGGAGAGGACGCAATGCAGCATATCGATCTAGACGCCTATAAACCGGCTGAGATGGCCCTTCGGGTGGAGCAGGCCGGGGTCGCCAAGGCCAAGGCGGGGTTGATCCCACTTTTCACGTTGGCGGTGCTGGCGGGCGCCTTCATCGCCTTCGGCGCGATGGTCTATACGGTCGCGGTCACGGGCTCGACCCTTGGGGTTGGTCCGACGAAGCTGCTGGGCGGGCTGGCCTTTTGTTTAGGGCTGGTCCTGGTGATCGTCGGCGGGGCGGAGCTATTTACCGGCAACAGCTTGATCGTCATGGCCTGGGCCGACGGCAAAATCAGCGTGGGGGCGCTGTTGCGCAATTGGGGCGTGGTTTATCTGGGTAATTTCGTGGGCGCGGGGGCAACTGCGGTGCTGATGCATTATTCCGGTGCCCTTGCCCCCTATGCGCAAACCGCGATCGCGATTGCCGAGGCGAAGGTCGCCCTTCCCATGGCTGAGGCCGTGATTCGGGGCCTATTATGCAATGTGTTGGTCTGTTTGGCGGTTTGGCTGTGTTTCGCCGCCCGCACCGTGATCGATAAGGTGGTGGCGATCCTGTTTCCGATCACGGCCTTCGTTGCCATCGGGTTCGAACATTCGGTCGCCAATATGTATTTGATCCCCATCGGCATGATGGCGGGCGATGGCTTGGATATCGCCGGTTACCTGACCAACCTTATCCCCGTTACCGTGGGCAATATTATCGGGGGTGGTGTGTTTGTGGCCGGCGTCTATTGGCTGATCTATCTGCGGGGGCGCGATTAAGCGCTAGACCTTGCCGGCGCTGACCATCGCCTGATACAGCGCCTTCAGCACGTCAGCCGGGCGGTGGCGGCCTGCTTGCATGGCTTCCAGCCCGGCCTCAATCGCCTCGTCCGAAGGCTCCAACGGCACGATCGCATGGCCCTCGCTGCGGATCGCTTGGACGGCGGAGCGTGCTTGTTTTTCATAGTCCTCGTTAAACCAGGACCGGTCGGCCTTCTTGATCGCCTTGGCGATTGCGGTTCTGATGTCGGCCATGGGTTGGTCCTTAAAGCACTTCCGCTTATTAGTTTATCAAGGCCATGATTCGCCCGTCCGCAAAAAGGGAATAAGCGCGATGTTCGATCAAGCCGTCACCTTCCTCTACACCACCGACATGGACCGCGCGCGGGCCTTTTATGAAGAGATGCTGGGGCTGGAATGCGTGTTGGTGCAAGAGGGCGGCTGCCGAATCTACCGCACGGCGCCCCATGCCTTCGTCGGATTGTGCCGCGCGCGAGAGGGGCGCGAAAGCGACCCGCGCGGCGTGATCTTGTGTTTGGTGGCAGACGATGTCGACGGCTGGGCGGAGCGCCTGCGCGCGCGCGGTGTCACCTTCGAGAAAGAGCCGCAGGCGAACCCCGATTTCCAAATCTACCACTGCTTCCTGCGCGATCCGGACGGCTATCTGATCGAAATCCAGCGCTTCGACGACCCGGCGTGGCCTAAGTCGTAGCCCTACTGCTGCTACTGCCCCGCTACCGTCATGCCGTCGATGCGCACCGTCGGCGCGTTGGTGCCGTGACGGAAGGTTAGGTCGTTGGCCGCCGTCATCGCCATGAACATGGTCTTTAGGTTGCCCGCGATGGTCATTTCGCTGACGGGATAGGTGATGACCCCATTTTCGATCCAAAAGCCCGACGCGCCGCGGCTATAGTCGCCGGTCACGCCATTAACGCCCATGCCCATCAGGCTGGTGATGTAAAAGCCGCTTTCGATATCGCGGATCAAGGCCTCAGGCGTCTCGTCGCCGGGCGTCATATAAAGATTGGTTGTCCCCGGCGATGGCGGGCTGGAGGTGCCGCGCCCGGCATTGCCCGTGGTTTCTAGATCAAGCTGGCGTGCGGTGCGCAGGTCCAGGACCCAGCTTTTCAGCTCGCCGCCTTCCACCAACGCGCGCTCAGTGGTTGCGATGCCTTCCGCGTCGAAGGGTTTGGAGGCCAGTCCGCGCGGGCGGTGCGGGTCGTCGATGATGGTGATGCCGGATGCCATCACGCCCTGGCCCATCTTGTCCTTCAGGAAGCTGGTGCCGCGCGCGATGGCGCTGCCGTTGAGCGCACCGGCCAAGTGGCGCACCAGCGAGTTTGAGACGCGCGGGTCGAAGACCACCGGGCATTTCGTGGTCGGGCCCTTTTTCGGGTTCAGCTTGGCGACCGCGCGTTCGCCCGCGTTCCGGCCAACGGTGCTTGGGTCTTCCAGATCAGCGCCATAGACCTTGGAGGTGAAGTCGTAATCGCTTTCCATCGCGACACCGTCGCCGGCCAGGACAGAGACGCCGATACCATGATTTGAATTCTCATAGCCGCCGCGAAAGCCATTGCTGGCGCCAAGCGCGACCGACCAGCGGGCCCAACTGCTCTCGGCCCCTTCGGAATTGCTGACGCCTTTGACGGCCAACGCCGCTTCTTCCGCCGCCTTGGCGCGTTCGATCAGGGTTTCCGCCGTTGGTTCGTCTTCATCGACGCTATCAACCTCCGCGAAGGGCGGTTGGCCCAGCGCGTCAGGGTCAGCCAGCCCGCAATAGGGATCGTCCGGCACGGTTTTCGCCATGGCGATCGCGCGGTCGACCAATTCGCCCAGCGCATCCGCCTTCCAATCATTGCCGGACACGCAGGCCTGCTTTTTGCCGATGATGACACGCAGGCCCAGCTCACGGCTTTCCGCGCGCTCCAACTGCTCAAGATTGCCTAAGCGCTGGCTCTGGCTCAGGCTCATCGCATGGGCGACGATGGCGTCCGCTTGGTCAGCACCGGCCTTGGCGGCACGCTCCAGCATCTCATCCAATAGGCTCAGCGTGTTGGTATCGGCACCGCGTTCGGTCTCGCTCGTCATGGGTTTTCTACTCCTGCAGCCGGCTAAGCGTGTTTGGTTCCGGCTAGAAACTGTTAATGATCGCGATCAGAGTAAAGCCCAGGATCGCAAATAGGGCCATTATCATCTGCCAGCGGGCGCGGCGGCGCGCGCGCTCTATCACTTCAGGGGCGGGGCCGGATGCCTCTCCCTGGTCTTCGTCGTGCCTCAACTGCGGGGGGCGACGGCGGCCGGTTGGATTGTTGTCATGATCGCCCCGATTTTGCCGCGACTGGCGAAGGCGCATCCGAAGCGCCACCATCACCACCACCAGCATCACCAGCCCGGCGACGATAACCGGATTATCGCGCAGCAATTCTGCCATCGGGGATCACTCCACCTCGCGCGCCAGCGCCCGCCAGCCGATATCGCGCCGGCAATAGCTTTCCGGCCAATCGATGGCATCGACCGCGCGGTAGGCGCTGGCCTGCGCCGTGCGTACGCTTGTACCGCGCGCAGTCACGCCCAAGACCCGGCCCCCGGTCGCGCGCAGCGTGCCGTTTGCATCGCGTGCGGTGCCTGCGTGAAAGATGGTGACATCCGCGTCATCCAGCAAACGCTCAAGCCCCTGAATGGCGGTATTTTTTTCATATGCGCCGGGATAGCCTTCGGCGGCCATAACGACGCAAAGCGCGGTTTCATCCTCATACCAACGCAAATCGGTGCTGGATAGGGTGCCGTCGGCGGTCGCCACCAAGGCCGGCACCAAATCCGACTTCAACCGCATCATCAGCACCTGGCATTCCGGGTCGCCGAAGCGGACATTGTATTCAACAACCTTCGGCCCCTCATCAGTCACCATCAAGCCAATGAACAGAACCCCTTGATAGGGGGTGCCCTCGGCGCGCATGCCGTTGACCGTGGGCATCAGAATATCGTCGATGATCTGCTGTTCCAGGGCGGGTGTGCAGACGGGGGCGGGCGAATAGGCGCCCATGCCGCCCGTATTCGGCCCCTGATCGCCGTCGTAGGCCGCCTTATGGTCTTGCGCGCTGGCCAGGGGTAGGGCGGTCGTGCCATCGACCAGGGCGAAGAAGGATAGCTCCTCGCCCGCCATAAATTCTTCGACGACCAGCGCGTCGCCGGCGTCCCCGAAGGTGCCCGCGACCATCGCGTCATCGACGGCGGCGCAAGCCTCCTCCACCGTTTGGGCGACGGTCACCCCCTTACCGGCGGCCAAGCCATCGGCCTTCACCACAATGGGGGCGCCTTGCGCGCGGATATAGGCCTTGGCGGCCTGCGCATCGGTGAAGCTTTCATAGGCCGCCGTGGGGATGGAATATTTGCGGCACAAATCCTTTGCGACGCGTTTGGAGCCTTCAAGCTGCGCGGCTGCGGCATCGGGGCCGAAAACCCGGATGTCGGCAGCCTTCAATCGGTCGGCCAAGCCTGCGACCAGCGGGGCTTCGGGCCCGATGACCACAAGATCGATCGCTTGATCCGTGGCAAAGGCGCACAGTGCGTCGACATCGTCGGCTTTGATGTCGACGCATTCCGCCTCTTCGGCGATGCCGGCATTGCCGGGCGCGCAATAAAGCGCATCGCACACGGGCGAGGCGGCAATCGCCCAGCATAGGGCATGTTCGCGACCTCCGCCGCCGACCACCAGGATGCGCATGATCCGCCGTCTCCTAAAGCTTGTCCGGTTCGCAACTGTTGTGGGTGGGGAGATAGCATGCGCCATGGCGAAGGGAAACCAATAGGGCCAGCGCCCCCACCCGCGCGTGACACTTGACGTCGGCCACCAATCGCCAGACCCTAAGCCCCATCATGGATGACCTGTCACCCGAACCAGCGGGCACGAATGTCCCGGAATTAAGCGTCTCCGAACTGTCGCGCGCCCTTAAGCGCACGGTGGAGGAAGCCTATTCCTATGTGCGCGTGCGCGGTGAAATCTCCGGCTTTAAGCGCGCGGCCTCCGGCCATCTTTATATGACCATGAAGGATAGCGACGCGGTCCTGGATGCGGTCTGTTGGCGCGGCACGGCCGGTCGGCTGTCGATCAAGCCCGAAGATGGGTTGGAGGTGATCGCCACCGGTCGCCTGACCACCTATGCTGGGCGGTCGAAATATCAGATCATCATCGATAGCATGGAGCATGCGGGCGAAGGCGCGCTGTTGAAGCTGTTGGAAGATCGGCGGCGCAAACTGGCGGAAGAAGGGCTGTTTGATCAGAACGCCAAGCAGGCCATTCCCTATCTGCCGGGGGTGATCGGCGTTGTGACCTCCCCCACCGGTGCGGTTATTCGCGATATCCTACACCGGCTGCAAGATCGCTTTCCACGCCATGTCCTGGTTTGGCCCGTGGCCGTGCAGGGCGAGCGTGCGGCGCAGCAGATCGCGGACGCCATCGCCGGCTTCAATCGCCTGGATGGGCAGGCCGGCGGCGTGCCGCGCCCGGACCTGTTGATCGTGGCGCGCGGTGGCGGGTCGCTGGAAGACCTGTGGGCCTTCAATGAAGAGGTGGTGGTGCGCGCGGCTGCGGCCAGCGAAATCCCCCTGATTTCAGCCGTCGGCCATGAAACCGACACCACGTTGATCGATTTTGCCAGTGACCAACGCGCGCCAACACCGACGGCGGCGGCGGAAATGGCGGTGCCGGTCCGCGCCGATTTGTTGGGGGAGGCCAGCGATCTGGGTCGCCGCTTGCGGGCGGCCACATATCGCATTCTAGGCGATCAGCAACGCCATTTGGAGGCCACCGCGCGCGGCCTGCCGAAGCCGGATCGGTTGCTGGATGCCTCCACCCAAGCGCTGGACGAACTGGCGGAGCGCCAAAGCGTCGCCATGCCGCGCTATCTGCGTGAGCGTAGCCGTGATTTGGCCCAAACGGCTGCGCGCTTGCGCAGCCCGGACAGCCTTATCACGGCGGCGACGCAATCCCTGGCGCGCGCGTCGGACGCCCTGGACAAGGCCCTGCAATCCAGCGTCGACAAGCGCACCAACCGCTTTCACGATAGCCGCCTGGGCGCGCGCCTGGAGCGTGGCTTCGCCCACGTGTTGAGCGCCCGTACCCAGCGGTTGGAGCGCGCCGGCGCGATGCTGGAAAGCTTAAGCTACGCACGCGTTCTGGAGCGCGGCTATGCGGTCGTGCGCCGGGCGGATGATGGCGCGGTCGTCGCGGACGCCACCAGCATCCAGGCGGGTGACGCGATCGATATAGAATTCCGGGATGCCGCGCGGCGCCGTGCGCTGGTGGCAAGTAATGACGCTCCCGGGCCGCGCACACCCCGCAAAGCGACACCGGCGAAACCTAAAGCCCCGTCCACCGATCAGCAGGATCTATTTTGATGCGTTTATCGATCATCGCTTTCTTCGCAATCACGCTGTTTGGTGCCCCGGCCAGCGCGCAAGACCTGCGCTTTCTGGACGCGGTCTTTAAACAAGGTGGTTACGCCATCGGCCAAGTGACACCGGGCACAAATGTGCGCTTTGACGGGCGCGATGTGCAGGTGGGCCGGGATGGGCGCTTCATCATCGGCTTTCACCGTGACGAGCCGGCAGAAGTCGCGCTTGAAATCACCGCGCCATCCGGTGCGACGCAGCGCGATATCTTAAGTATCGAACAGCGTGATTATGATATCCAACGCATCAATGGCTTGGCCCCTAAGAAAGTCACGCCCCCTGACGAGGTTTTGCAGCGTATCCGCAATGACGCCGCCGCCGTGCGCGCAGCCCGCGGGCGCAATAGCGCCACAACCTGGTTCGACAGCGGTTGGATTTGGCCGACGACGGGGCGGATTAGCGGCGTCTTTGGATCGCAACGCATCCTAAACGGCAAGCCGCGCCAACCGCATTACGGGATAGATGTGGCGGTGGCGACCGGCACGCCCGTCGTGGCGCCGGCGGATGGGGTGGTCTCGCTGGTCGCCAATGACCTGTATTTTTCGGGCGGCACCTTGATGATTGATCACGGGCGCGGGCTGGCGTCCGCATTCCTGCATTTGCACTCGATTGCGGTGAGCGATGGTCAAGCGGTGCGCCAAGGCGATCTGATCGGCACCGTGGGGGCAACCGGTCGCGCGACGGGCCCGCATCTGGATTGGCGGGTCAATTGGTTCGACAAACGCCTGGATGCGGCCTTTTTCGTGCCGCCGATGCCAAATTAGGGACTAGCTGCCCACGGCTAACTAACAGCGGCTAACTACCAGCGGCTAACTACCAGCGGCTAACTACCAGCGGCTAACTACCAGCGACTAGCTGTCCTTGGGCCAGCGCCGATGCACCCAAAACCACTGTCCGGGATTTGCCCGCACCCAGGCTTCGACCCGTTCGTTCATCCCGCGCAGTAAGGTTTCCAAATCGCGTGCGCGATCGCCGCTGTCGGGTAGGCTCATCGGCGGCTCTACGGTGACGCGAAAGCGCGCATGGGCAAGCCGTTCAAGCTGAACCGGCAAGACGCGACAGCGGAAGCGCAGTGCCAATTCGGCTGGCGCGCTGGCCGTCATGGCGTCCCGCCCAAAGAAGGGGATCGCCAAGCCTTCGTTAAGCTTCTGATCAATCAACAAAGCAAGTGGCCGGTTTTCCCGCATCACCTTCAAGGCGCCGCGCGCGCCTTCGCGCCCTTTAGGCAGCAGGTCGGCGCTGAACTGCTGGCGCACGGATCTGATCAGGCGATCAATGCCGGGATTGCTGGCAGGGCGATAGATATTGGCAAGCAAACAGCCGCGCTGGGCTGCGGCAAGGCTGGCTATTTCCCAATTCGCCAGATGGGCGGAAAAGATGATGAAGGGTGCGCCCGAATCGCGCGCCGCCATCAGATGTTCTTCGCCGATGACCTGAACGCGATCCCCCTCAAGTGTATCCATCTGGGCGATGTGCGCATATTCCGCCGCGCCGCGCCCCAGATTGTCCCAAACCTGCGACACGGTCCGATTGATGTCGGTTTTCGTGAAATCGGGAAAGGCACGGGCCAAGTTTCCCCGCGCAACCCGGTCCGCCGGCAGCCGGGGGCCGACCATCCGGAAAACCCAGCCCCCGATCGCCGAGGCCGTCTCGAACGGCACAAGCCGTATAACCGCCAGCACCCCGCGCAAGGCGATGTTTTGCACGGCGTAGAGAATGCGCCGCGATCGCGAGAGGCGGCGATCATCGACCGCGCGCCTCAAGGGGTTTTTCAGCAGGCGATCAAGCAGGGCATCGTCTTGTAGGGTCACGCGCAACGGCGTCACGATCAAATCGGGGCCAGCCCCCGCTTCCGGCGATTTCGGCAATCGCACGGCATCTTTTTCCGTCGTCATCAGGCAGGCGCCGTGCTGCGTTGCCTCGGCGCACAGCTTTGCCCAATCCTGCGCACGATAGGGGTGATGGTCGGGAAAGGGGTGGCAGGTTGCGGGCTGCACGCCTGCCGTGCGCAGGGCGGTGAAAAACTTTTCCGGTCGCCCAATGCCGGCGAAGGCGATGACGGGTGTTTTCGGATCGAAACCGTCGGGCAAGATGGTCTGCAGATCGGCGCGCAATAAGGGCAGGCCGTCCGGCAGACGCTTGGCGATGTCGGTCTCGTCCGCGCCCATCATAATCACCGCGTCGGCGCGCTTGAGCGCCGCGTCAAAGGGTTCGCGCAACGGGCCGGCGGGGTGCACGCGCCCGTTGCCGATGCCGCTTACCCCGTCGATGACAAGCAGGCTTATATCTTTGGCCACTGTCGGGTTTTGGAAGCCATCATCCATCACAATGATATCGGCCCCGTTCGCAATCGCCCCGCGCATCGCCGCCGGTCGATCCCGCCCGACCCATGTCGGCGCATGGCGGCAATGCAGCATCGCCTCATCGCCGACCGCGCGGGCATCATGCTGGGAGGCATCGACCCGCACCGGTCCTTTTAGATACCCCCCATGGCCGCGAAGCACGATGGCCGGATGATGCCCTTGGCGGGTCAGTCGATCGACCAGAATTTGCACGATGGGCGTCTTTCCCGCGCCGCCGGCAGTTGGATTGCCGACGCAAATGACCGGCACGGGCGCGCGATAGGGCCGAGTCAGGCCCCGGCGCACCTTGCCGACCAGGCTATAAAGCGGGGAGAGCGGCGCCAACAGACGCGCCGTCAGCCCGTTCTCTTGCCAATGTGTGGGATCATGCCAGGGCTTGGGCGCGCTCATGACCCGCCCTCTCCCCCGACAGGCGGGAGGAGGGGCGCGAGGCGCTCCATCACCCGGCCCACCACATCGCGGTTGCGGGCGGCTACGTCTGCGCCGGCACGCACCATTTGCTCACGGTAAGCCGGCTCGTCTAGGAGGCGGGAGATCGCCTCGGCGATATCGGCAGAGTTGGCAACTTGCAGCGTGCCCTCGGCCTCAGTCAGTTCCTGCGCGACGCTTTCGAAATTTCCCATATCCGGCCCAAGCAGGGGCACGGCCCCCTGCTGCACGGCTTCGACCGGGTTATGGCCGCCGATCCCTGTAAGCAGGCTGCCGCCGATCAAGGCGACGTCCACTAACTGATAGAACAGGCCAAGCTCACCCAGCGTGTCCGCCAGATAGATATCGCAATCAACCGGCGGCACCGCGGTTTCAGACCGGCGCGCGACACGGAATCCTTGGGTGCGCAACATCTCTGCAATCGCATCGCTGCGGCTTGGATGCCGGGGCACCAGAATGCTTAGCAATCCGGGCCGCTGGGGTGCCAAGCGGGCATGGACGTCGGCGACTTTTTCTTCCTCA
>Ga0307967_1002612_pt1:0-7500 | contig 10324 bp, 7 predicted proteins | sample OrgLakmetagen648_FD_201828 | JGI IMG/M metagenome (GOLD analysis project Ga0307967, IMG submission 201828) | Saline water microbial communities from Organic Lake, Antarctica - #648 | ecosystem: Environmental > Aquatic > Non-marine Saline and Alkaline > Saline | place: Antarctica: Organic...
TCACTTGAACACTAGTGTAAGAAATGCGTGTCACTTGCACACTCGTGTAAGGGATGCGTGTCACTTGCACACAAGTGTAAGGGATGCGTGTCACTTGCACACTCGTGTAAGGGATGCGTGTCACTTGCACACTCGTGTAAGGGATGCGTGTCACTTGCACACTTGTGTGAGGGATGCGTGTCACTTGCACACTAGTGTAAGAAATGCGTGTCAGATCTGCAACTTCATAGCAGCAACGAGAATCTAGGGTTGGCCAGAGCCGTATGTATACGCCGTATATGACCGTGTATGTCATGAATTCCCTGCAAAAAATACCGTATGTACACCGTATATTTATGGTTCTGGCCAGCCCTACAAGTATCGCATGCTGGCGCGGCAATTGAGGCACACTCAAGATAGGGCAGCCTCACAACTACCCACAAGGGTTACAAGGGTTACAAGGATGGCCTACAGCCCGAGTCTCTGGCTGATGGCAATTGGCTGGTGAAACAAAAACAACCCACAAGCCTAAATTAAACTATCTGTGCATGTATGGTATGTTTTGCTGTAGAATATACAGTACGGTAATCATGCTATGTAACCGAATAAAATCGACAGCTCCCAAGGTAACTTGGTCCTCATGCACGCAGCTAAAGGTACAGAGGACACACATTGGGACACAAGCATGCACACGTGCACGCGCGCACACACACAGATTCCAGCCTTGCAGGGCATGCACTTACATAAGGACTTTATGTGTGCGTATGTGCGTATGTGCGTGTGTTTGTGTATGGTGGATTTAAGAATGGCGAACATGCTTTTCAAGTTGCTGCAAGACACGTGCCCTCTACGCCCTCTATCGGCTACGCAACCACTCCTCGCACCTGCCAGCCCTGCAGCATGGATTTGGCCTTTGAAAAGGCAATGATGGGCGTAAAGGCCTCCACCAGAGACGCCTGCAGACACAGCACAAGAAACACAATGATGAGCAAACACAGCACAGGAAAAAGGCAATGATAGGCGTGAAGGCCTCCACCAGAGACGCCTGCAAACAAAGCACAAGAAACACAATGATGGGCAAACACAGTACAGGAAAAGGCGATGATGGGCGTGAAGGCCTCCACCAGAGACGCCTGCAAACACAGCACAAGAAACACAATGTTGGGCAAGCACAGCACAGGAAAAAGGCAATGATGGGCGTGAAGGCCTCCGCCAGAGACGCCTGCAAACAAAGCACAAGAAACACAATGATGGGCAAACACAGCACAGGAAAAGGCGATGATGGGCGTGAAGGCCTCCACCAGAGACGCCTGCAGACACAGCACAAGAAACACAATGATGGGCAAACACAACACAGGAAAATGGCAATGATGGGCGTGGAGGCCTCCACCAAAGACGCCTGCGGACACAGCACAAGAAACATAGAAGTTTGTTACTTAGCGAGGAGCAACTGACATTTTGTGAAGGTTGACCAGAGTCTTAACCCCATTGGCACTTGCTGATCAAACCCCAGCGGGAAGGAACCTGTCCCTGCATAGCACACAAGCATACAAACAAAGCCGCCACTTTTCTGCCTCAACGCGCAGAAATGCAGGCACTGAAATGGCCGATGCAAGCTTGCGCTCGGAACACACACACACACACACACACACACACACACACACACACACACACATGAACCACATTGGAATGAATCTGAAAGAAAACAGCACGGGCAGCACCTCGGCTTCCCATTTGAGTCGAGGGATTGGGCCACAGACCACTTTGTGGTATTATGCAGCAACTTCAACCTCATCGCTCCTTTATCTAATCTTCAGCACACCTCAGAGGCACCTTTTACAATTCAACACGTCACTTTTTCCACACATAAGCAGCAATTGAATTTGCGCACTTCTCCTCCGTCATGACAAGGTAGGACCAAAAACATCTTATCATTGCAAGAGCAAGTAATTCACTGGCACCTCACAATGCTTACAGAACGGGACAAACATAACACAACAACACACATGCAGCTTATTGCACAATGCTCAGGCGCCTTCAATGCTTACACATCAGACCTCTCATTGCACATTTGCTTCTCCACCATGTCAAACACACGCGCAATTAATAATCAATGCATATATCAGTTTTCATCACACAGATAAAACCCCACACATATATAATTTATGTACACATAACAGCTTTTCATTGCACAGATAAAACCACACATGTATAATCCATACACACATACCAGCTTTTCATAGCACAGATAAAACCACACACACACAATTTATGTACACATAACAGCTTTTCATTGCACAGATAAAACCACACACACAAATACACACACACACCACATTCACACACATGCATACGCACATCAACAAACCAAACACAAAGCGAAAGCCTTCATCCCGCACCTGCTCTTCCATCATGTTGGGGAACACCCACAGTGAGTGTCCTGTGACTATCCACACCGCGGTGAACACCACGTAGCGTACAAGCGTTAGGCCCAGCATGAGTGTGAGCAGGCCCATGAGGAAGTACACTAGGGCCATACGCGCCCACCAAGGGGCTAGAGGGAACAGACACGCCCCCACCACAACCTGAGCAAACGAGTGAGTGTGTGCGTGCGTGCGTGCGTGAGGTCATTACCCTCACGAAGAAAGGTTGGGAGTCAGTACATCATGGCATTCGCTTGGCTTGTTTTGAGGTTTTACCTCGTTCTCATAGGTTGAGCAGTCCCAGGCTGAATGCCTTTGTAAGCCAACTAAACGAAACCAAACAAGGCATTCGTGTGTACCCATTGCCCATTCAAGTATATCTCTGTACCAGGTATAAGCAAGGACGGACTCTAATCAGTTCACTTCCAGCTGTCAGCTCTCACATTACAATTGGCTCGTCCTGAAAACAACAAAGAGCTTCTGACCATGCCTTTTATATCTCGGGTTGGCCAGAACCATATTTATACGATGTGATATGTAAACACATTTTTGGTAGCGATTTCATTGAATATACGGTCATATATCGTGTATGTATACGGTACTGGCCAACCCTGTGATGTGCAATGCTTCTTAGCCTGAACAGCAGAGCACGGGTCATGCTCATCAAGGTTTACTTCGCATCCAGGGCAGTGTACCTGGATGGTGTGTGTGCTTGCACAAACTATTGGGTTCTCTGCAGCATGCAGAAGAACTCGAGTTCTTGTAGGCGAGTGACATGTGTGATGCACTTTTGCACAAAGTGCATGCTCCCCTTTCTGTACCATCTTTCTTTTATCTGTGCGATTCAAGGGGCATTTAAGTTTAGTCTCATCTTTCTGTAATTCTCCCTGCCTTCAACGAGCCGTAATAGAACCTATCCCTGCTGTTGAGTTTTGGTTTCTGATCGCACACCTGATGCTTCTTCGGTCTGTAATCATTGCGCTTGCACAAAGCTGTTCCTGCAAGGCCCACTCCATCGTTTGCATAATGCAAGCCATTTTTGCATTGCTTTCCACCCTAGCCTATTTTTGTAGTTCATGCCTGTCCTTGTCTCAGGGCCTTTGTCCTGCGGCTGTAGATGCGTCTCTGCCATCCTTTGGGAAGTCCTAACCGGCCTAAATAGGGTTTTCTGCCCTTGCATGTTCCATACTTCATGCCTGCCCTCGTTCCAGAGCCTTTGTCCTGCACCCTGAAATGTAAACTGTCTCAGAACCTACACCCATTGTGGAGTACCTTTCTCCCTCGTGCTGATTAACGACCGTTTGCCTCGTGCTGATTAACGAGTGTGTCTTGGAATCCGCGTGTCAAGCGCGGCAACAAGCCCTCAAGTACTTCTACCCCTGTGCTTTGTATGCACCAGCATGCAACACGTGCCATGAAGACAAGCTACATACACAGGCAGCAGGACAATGAACACATGTAGCCTGACCCATCACGACAAGCTCACACTCGCACCAGGTAGTGGGAAGATGAGCTGACGTGCTGAGCCTATTACTTTGATGTGACCGTGATTTGACTTTACGGCATCGCAACAAGCTCGCACCAGGAGGTGGTAAATGAACTGACGTGCTGAGCCTTGATGTGACCGTAATTTAACTTTACGGCATCGCAACAAGCTTGCACCAGGTGGTGGGAAGATGAGCTGGCGTGCTGAACCTATTACTTTGATGTGACCGTGATTTTACCTGACGGCATTGCAACAAGCTCGCACCATGCGGTGAAAATGGCAAGGAGGGGTACCATCAGAAGAGCCTCGAGCTGATGATCTGAAGTGGGTGCTTGGTTTTTGAACAAGCTGACAGCAGGAGTCCAAAGGCACTTTTCACAAAAATGGAAGCCACTGATTCAGATATGCAAATACATAGGGTTGGCCAGAACCGTATATATGCACCGTATATGACCGTATATCTGGTCATTTCCCTGCCAAAAACACCGTATATACGCCGTATATATATGGTTCTGGCCAACTCTACATATTTGTACAAGTAGCGAGTCCCTATAAAAGTTGGGTCCATAGCAGGATCGCTTTCGTACGTTCTCTTCCTCTATACACTTTCTCTTCTACATACTCATGTTTCATGTTTCCTAAAGCCTATTTCTTTTGTTTAGCCAGATGTGGTTTCAGGTCTTTTCCAAGCTTCTGCTGAGATGCCCTTTGAGGCATACACAGTTGAGGCATAGAGTTTGAGGCATACATAGAGCTTGAGGCATACATAGTCGAGGCATACATAGATGTAACCTTACTTGCTTACAAACAGGATCGCTGTAAATGGACTCACACAGGCAGCACAGCGCGTGTTCCAGGCATTAGCACTAAGTAGCGGCCGCTAGCCTACGTAGCAGCTACGGCAAACTTACCACAGGCAACACAGCAATTCGCAGGTAGCGCTAAGCAGTAGACGCTAGCCCACGTAAAAGCTACAGCAAACTTACCACAGGCATCACAGCAATTTGCAGTTAGCGTTAAATAGTGGCCGCTAGCACACACAAAAGTTACAGCAAACTTACCACAGGCAACACAGCAATTCGCAGGTAGCGTTAAATAGTGGTTGCTAGCACACACAAAAGTTACAGAAAACTTACCACAGGCTACACAGGAATTAGCACTAAATAGTGGCTGTCAGCCTACGTAGCAGCCACAGTAAACTTACCACAGGCAACAGGACGATGGCCAGGTAGTACCAAATGGAAGTTGGCCTGTCGTACGTGAAAGCAAACATCCCGGACTCGTCCCACACTTGATCCTGTGAAGCAGGGAAGGGGGGAGGATGCAGTATGGCAACGCAACACTAAAAGCAGCGAAAGAGAAGCAGCATGGCACAAGGATGCAGTATGGCAACACAACAATCAAAGCAGCAAAAGAGAAGCAGCATGGCACTGCATCATGAGTGCTTGGGGTCTCCAGTGGGGGTTACAAGTGAGGGTGAAGGCCAATACATGGATCCTTTCCCTCACTGAGGAGCATGGATAGAACTGCCTGTGTAGCACGTGACCCACTAGTTACGCATAAGCCCATGCGTAGCACATGACCCACTAGTTATGCAAAAGCCCATGCGTAGCACGAGACCCACTAGTAATGCATAAGCCCATGCATAGCACGTGACCCACTAGTTATGCATAAGCAGGTTCATACGGTTGGTTAGTGATGTTTGTGTGCTCTGTACTCATGATTTTGTGCTCCCACATGCCGTGTGTTTTGTACATTTTGGAGGTGTCCCTCCCCTGAGGAAATCGTGCTGGCATGCTGGTTCAAACCAAGGGAAGGTAAGAGCCTACTGCCGTTGCTATAGACATGCCCGTCAGACTGTAGCCTCTAAAGTCAACATTCTTAGTAGAGTCAACATTCTTAGTGCAGGGTAGGGTAGTGGAGAACCTGACCAGTTAAAGTTGAGGAGCTGCAGAGGGTTGAGAGCTGGTTTGTGGGCAATGTGAGGAATAAGCTGTCCCTTCCTATGGCAGATAGAAATTGCACAGGAGCTTATTCTAGCCACTATGGTGTTTGTGTGTGTGTGTGCGTGCGTGCGTGTGTGTGTGTGTGTGTGTGTGTGTGCGTGTATGTGTGTGTGTATTACACCAAGTATTGCACTGTGACGCGCACTGCGATCTAAGTGGGGATGAAGTGGGTCTGAGCAAAGAGACCCGTGGGTTTTCATTGTTGTTACAATTACAATCAGAGGGTGTTCAGGGTTCAGACAAAACGACTAGCTGCCCCAAACTAAGTGCAGCCTCGGTGCAGGTTTGACCAGAAATTGCAAACAGCACCTGTGTGCTGCTTAATTTTAGGACTTGAATGTCCAAATTTGAACGCAACGGGGGATTGCAGATCTGGCACGTGACGAGGGTTGCAGATCAGACGTGATTGCAGATCAGGCACGTGACAAGGGTTGGCCGAATCCTTTCATGGTTACGTACGTGTATACGGGGTTTACACGATATTTTTAGCAAAGAAACTACCATACATACGGCCTATACAGTACACGGTGTACATACGCGGCACTGGCCAACCCTGCACATGTCACATGGTTAGGGTTGGCCAGAACCGTATACATGCACCGTATATTTGGTGGTTTCTCTGCCAAATATACAAATATACCGTATATATGCACCATATGTATATATATGGTTTTGGCCAACCCTTCACATGGTGCAAAACTAAACCAGGTAACGTAGGGTCTGAAAGGCTTCACACCTTCTTTTTCAAGCACTCACATACTTTTATATGTGGGTCGGCCAGAACCGCGTACATACACCGTATATGACTGTTTGTATGGTACTTTCCCTGCTGGATTTACCGTGTACACATCGCATGGTTCTGGCCAACCCTAATTAAGTGTCAAAAAGCTCAGGCACGTTGCTCATGTTGAATAAGTAGACCACCAGCACATCTCAACTTGAACGAGACACATGCATCAGTAGCACATACACACAGCATACTCACATACACACGATGGGAACAAGTAATAGCTATTCAGCTTGTGCACTTGTCACTTGATACAGCACAAATAATTATGCAAGACACGTGCACCCGCTCCCACACACATGCACGCTAGGCACAAACAAGTAACACACACCACGCAAACGAAACACACACACGCACGCACCGGCACTATCAGCACAGTGCGCGGCCACTTCACCAGCCGAGTGCGTCCTGGCTTTGGCCGTTTGAACTTGCGCTCCACTCGCATGGCCAGATTCTCCTGAATGTGGTGTATATGCAAGTGTGCATGCGTATGATTTAAACACCTATGGGTGATTGCATGAGACCAACCGGAACCAATTGCTATGCTTTTGGTACATGTAGGAATGAGCAAGGGGCTGCAAATAAACAGAAATGTCGTACGAAAAGTAGATCACCGCCCCCTAGTTATTGTTTTTTAGTGAGGGCGGTGACGGGGCGGTGATAATATACACATTGATTTCTAAGGGGGGCCGTTGAGGGGCGGTGGCGGAAATAAACGCTTTTGAGCAGTGCGAGCGATGAGTGGTCAGGAATTCCAGCACTCACCTTCCCTGCACTCCCTGACCCCCCAGCCCCAGCTCTGCCTGCACCTACACCCCC
>Ga0307967_1002628_pt1 | contig 10269 bp, 12 predicted proteins | sample OrgLakmetagen648_FD_201828 | JGI IMG/M metagenome (GOLD analysis project Ga0307967, IMG submission 201828) | Saline water microbial communities from Organic Lake, Antarctica - #648 | ecosystem: Environmental > Aquatic > Non-marine Saline and Alkaline > Saline | place: Antarctica: Organic Lake...
CTTGCAGAAGCTGGCCATCCCTGTCTGGACACGCCCCACAGGGGCTCTCGGGGGCTCTTTCCCACTCATGACCCGTCAAAAACTCAAAAGTAATTATTTAATTTCAATCCGCACCAATCCGCACCCCCTCAACTATTTATATATTTCAGGGGGTGTGAGCTCGCCGCACCCCCCAAAAACAATATTTTTGCGGCGTGATATATTGTTCGTACGGTAATTCAAAAATTTTAAAACACTAAATTTCACCGGGTTTGGCGCGCTAACTGGTCAGATACAGCATATGGCTGCTCAAAAAGTAGGGTTCACGCCACGGCCGATTAGGTATTCACGCCACAACCGATTAGGTGTTCACGCCGCGGCCGATTAGGTAGCTGCATTGAAATCTACATAGCAGAGCTGAGCTTGAAACCTGCCAGTTACGGGACCCATACCCTGGGAGCATGCAAAAACCGTACCACTTTTGGCCTCAGATAACCCCCTCTGGCATTTCCCCAATAACCATCAAGATGAGGAGCGTCGTAGCTGTGACTGAGCAGCAACTGTTGCAAGATGCACGCTGACAAGAGCAAGTGGTATTCACGGCAATGTCTCGATCACAAAGGCTGGTTTCTGTGAAAGTGCGGCGATAATCATTCCTACCTGCTTGAATGCCAAATTTACAGTATTTGGTGGCAGCAGCACATAAAAGAAAAGATGACACTCCCGCAAAATGGCCAAGAAAAATTAGCGTGATGAAGGTTAAGCAAACATGATAACGCAAACGCCTGTTGCTGGCTTGATGGGGCAGGAGCAGCAGGACGAGAAAAAAGTACACACACATACACACATCTGTGGCTGGCTGTATTGGGGCAGGAGCAGCAGGATGAGTGATGAGCACATACACACACAAGTGCACGCACCTGTTGCTGGCTGTATTGGGGCGGGAGCAGCAGGACGAGAGATGAGCACATACACACACAAGTGCACGCACCTGTTGCTGGCTGTGTTGGGGCAGGAGCAGCAGGAGCAGCAGGCGTGGGTGGCGCAGTGGTGGCAGGGAGAGGAGCAGCACTAGCACCCTCGTTTAGGACACCCTCTGCCGTCTTTTTAGCCTTCCATGCCTCGAGCCGTCTCCGTTTCTCCTCGACAGCAGCTGCGAGTGGCGGGCAGACACACACATGTGAGCACATCCAAAATTGCTTTGCATCATACTTCATACTGCCTTGTGGTCTGACATAGGGCACATCGTTTGAAGTGCTGACTCGACACGCACCAGAGCCTCTCTTAAAAATAGGCTGCGAGGAAGGCAGCGACACAAAACACAAATAGGCTTACATGACGTGAAACAAAAGCTGTAGTGAAAGCACGTGCTTGCTGGAAAGATAGCCAGGTTGCTGTCAAGATACATGTTTCCTGTTTGATTCAGCAAACATGTTGGGCTGTGCAAGTGCAGCACGTTTGATGGGCACAACAGCAACAGAGTCACAAGCCGCAAAGTTGCGTGCACAGCAGACTCAGACCATGCTTACATATGATCTACATCATCCTTGCAGATTTAATCCAATACACCGTGAGGGGTGTTGGACATGTTGGCAAGGGGCCTTGCGGTCAGGCCCTTGCAGCCCATGTCAGGCTCACGCAGCCCACATAACATCACACACACAAACACACACAAACAAACAAACACACGCACACACATACACACTCGCTACTGGGTCTGGCTCTGGTGCTCCACCCCCTTGGGCAGCTACCGAAGATGTACGCTCGCGATCCCGATCCCCGCGATCTGATCGTTGTCTGTCCCTATGACGTTCGCGTGACTTATCATCATGGCGCTTTGGAGATCGGGAGCAGGATCTTCGTTCGCGCGAGCCGCGGCGCCTGCGATCTCGTGATCCGTCACGGCCACTCCTGTCCTGACTGCGGCTGCGGCTGCGCCGGCGGCTGAGAGTGTGCCAGGTGGGGGTGCAAGACAGATTATTGCAATACCACGCTGGTCTACATCAGTGTGCATAGAAGAACGGCTGAATAGCAGCAATCAGAATGTCAAGTGGGCATACGCTGGGGACATAGGGAATGAGAGGGAGTGAGCAGGAAGGCGTAGAGACAGCAATGGTGCGTACGTATTAGCATACATGTCAGCAAGTGTGCTTATGTGACCATGATTATGTATATGCAGGTACGCATATGCCAGTGTTTGTGTGTGTTACTGTGTGGTTGTGTGTGTGTGTGTGTTTTTTTGTGTGGTTGTGTGTGTGTGTTTGTGTGTGTGTGTGTGTGTGTGTGTGTGTGTGTGTGTGTGTGTGTGTGTGTGTGTGTGTGTGTGTGTGTGAACGTGGGTAAGTGTAAGAGTGTGTGTATGTGTGTGCATTTGTGTGTGCGCGTGCATATGTGCGCGGGTGGTTGGGTGGTTGGGTGGTTATGTAAGTGTGAGAGTGAAATGAGCCTGTATGCATGAGTAAACTTGCATGTCTGCACACATGCGCACATGCAATGGTGCGTATGTGCACGCATGCACATGTATGAGAAAGAGAAAGTGTGTGAGTGTGCATGTATTCAAATGAGTATCTCTGAGTGCTTGTGAGTGTTTGCATGTGCATTTGCACAGGAGTATGTGAACGTCTGTACATCTGTGCTCGCGCACGCACTTGTGTGCTTGTATGTATGTGTGTGTTGAGTGTGTGTGCGTGCATGTGTGTGTTTGTGCGCATGTACGCACGTGTGTGCTTGAGTGTGTGCCTGAGTGTGTGTGTCAGTGTGTGTGTATATGTATGTCTCTCTCTCTGTGTGTGTATGTGTGTGTGTGTGTGTGTTTGATGTGTGTGCCTGTTTGTAAATGCAACATGTGTACATGTGCACATGTGTGTCCTTGTATCGGTTTAGATTGCTTGCCTCTTGGTTCTTAGCCGTTGTCTGAACTTTACTTTTTTCTTTTATGTGCATGCCTCCTTATCCATCATCATAGCTCTGAATACAAGATGCACAATAATTCCTTTCGAACTGTCATTATGTCTGTACTCAGCAGCCATCTCTGAGTAACCAAACATGCCTTCTGATTTTGTGTGGGCTTAGCAAGAACCTCTGGGCAATCCAACATGCCTCCTGCACGCACAGATTAAGCCCAAGTACCTAAGCATATGTATGCACATGCTGGCCCACAAACACACACAAGCACACATGTGCAAACACACACACTCAAACACACACGCACGCACACACACACGCACGCATGCATTTGCGCATGTATGCACGCACACACACGCGTACGTACACACTTGTGCAAACCACACACACACACACATACACACACACATACACGCATGCATGCACTTGTGTACGTACACACGCAGGCACATGCGTACGTACACACACACGTGCACACCACGCACACACTCACACACACATGCATGCACACACGCACGTGCGCACACACACATATATACCCAGGCTTTGCAATGTATTTTGAGAACCTTGCTGCGCACGCCTACCGTCCCAGCTACGGGTATTTTTCAAAGTTCTTCACAGGTGAGGTCTTCTGTGCCGCCCTGTAAAATCAAACAGCACCTTCACCTAGAAATGTCCAGCATTCCAGGAGTAGAAGGTTAGTTTCTTCGTTATGCATTTGCTGCCATGCTTGAAAGAATGGGAACCGGTCTTCAGCTTAGTCTTAACGCATCAGCTGCAGGATTTGAGATGTGTGTAACGTCAATAACTTTTTTTGAGATGACTGCAAATTTTTTGCGGATAAAGCGCAGAGGCATCTGCCATTTGTTTTAGGACAGGCCCTGCTACACGTATGCGCGCACACACACACACACATACACACACATACAACTGTATACACAGCCGTGCATGCATTTGGGGAGGCCTCACCACACCATTGCACACCCTTATATCTATACCTACACCCACACCCACGCCCACACCTGCAGAGGAAGCCATGCCTGCATTAGAAGAAGACGCTACTGGATCGCACCCTCTGTCAGGTTAGGCTACTCATTGTTATGAGCTTCGCTCTATTAAGCGATTGATTGCAGATTCTCACAAGGCCCCCCTGCTGCTGTTGTTGTTGCTGTTGTTTGCATTCATTCACTGCCTACCTTGTTGCGCTGTGTTTGGCTTGTCGTATATGTTTCCCGACTCAACCACGTTCCGTATTGTGCGCTTGTTGTGGCATACGTGGCATATGTGGCATATGTGGCATATATGGCATTGTTTGTACACGCACCCCACCCTACAGCCCCCTTTTTTGTTACAACAGACGTGTCACAAGTCACGACAGGGGGGGCATATCCTGTGCTCCGTGTTTTCCTTGGAACATTAGCATTCCGTGTATTGGATCATTAGCATTCCGTGTTTTGGAACATTAGCATTAGCACTGCACCTTTAGTGGACAGTGAAACTGATGCAAAAAACACGGTACCGGTGACTTTGTTTGATAACCACAGCATTTTACAACACAGGAAAGCCTGACCATACTGCCCGTAGTACGTTTACAATTTATGGTACCTAATAATGAGAGCCTCGCCTGATTACTACATCTCTGGCAATGCAGGAAAGCCTGACCAATACCAGCCATAGAACACTCATAACCTTTCTGCTGTACCTAATAATGACGACCTCACCTGACTACTACATTTCTGGCAATGCAGGAAAGCCTGACCAATACCAGCCATAGAACACTTATAACCCTTCTGCTGTACCTCTTATGACGACCTCACCTGATTACTACATTTCTGGCAATGCAGGAAAGCCTGACCAAGGCCGCCCATAGGACACTCATAACCCTTCTGCTGTACCTAATAATGACGACCTCACCTGATTACTAATATTTTTGGCAATGCAGGAAAGCCTGACCAAGGCCGCCCCTATAGCCGAGTGGAGTCTTTGGCCCAAGTGGAAAGCCAATTTGACGGTATTGAGTGTGAGTCTCGATGTTTGAGTAAAATGTACAGCAGGATACAGGGGATACAGAAAACATTCACGAGTTATATGCGAGTCCATTTATGTATTCGCCACCAAGTGCGGCGTTTGAGTTGCAGTCAGTTTAAGTTGCAGTCAGTTTGAGTTGCAGTTAGGGTTCATTTGAGTTGGTTGTTGCTCCTTGCTTTTCGAAGGTTGTAAGCCAAGGTCATTGGTTGAGGCTGTAGACCGAAAGGTGATGTGCAAACTGTGTGTTGATGTCCAAGATTGTAAGCCGAGGTCATTGGTCGAGGCTGTAGACCAAAAGGTGATGCGCAAACTGTGTGTTCATGTCCAAGGTTGTAAGCCGAGGTCATTGGTCGAGGCTGTAGACCAGAAGGTGATGCGCAAACTGTGTGTTGATGTCCAAGATTGTAAGCCGAGGTCATTGGTCGAGGCTGTAGACCACAAGGTGATGCGCAAACTGTGTGTTCATGTCCAAGGTTGTAAGCCGAGGTCATTGGTCGAGGCTGCAGACCAAAAGGTGATGCGCAAACTGTGTGTTGATGTCCAAGATTGTAAGCCGAGGTCATTGGTCGAGGCTGCAGACCACAAGGTGATGCGCAAACTGTGTGTTGATGTCCAAGAATGTAAATCGAGGTCATTGGTCGAGGCTGCAGACCACAAGGTGATGCGCAAACTGTGTGTTGATGTCCAAAATTGTAAGCCGAGGTCATTGGTCGAGGCTGTAGACCAAAAGGTGATGCGCAAACTGTGTGTTGATGTCCAAGAATGTAAACCGAGGTCATTGGTCGAGGCTGTATACCGAAAGGTGGTTCAACAAACCATTGGCTGAAACTGAGTGATGACATATGTATGTAAACGCACGTAATGTCACACACACACACACACACACACACACACACACACAATCACAGCATCCCTGTTCATGTTGTGCAGGGGAGTAATGTTCAAATCGTGAGAACACTTAGGAAGGCAGGGACGAATTGCAGTACATCTTAATCGTAAGAAAACACAGCCATGTTAGCTAACCTTATTTTTATGCGTTCCAACCTGTGTGCGTGCGCCACTTATCCTCAGACGAAAAGGGAGCCGCTGTGCTGAGGATGCTGCGTGCGTATTTGGCCAAGCTCGTGGGTAATGTGGACATCAGCGAGACTGAAAAGTATTCCACCTGGAGAGAGGAGCCTTTTTTGGCAGGACTACGGACGTACTTGCTCGAACATTCCTACGGAGTTGCGACCAATACGTAGGTGCTGAAAAATGTGTTTCCGTTTTTGGGCGAGGATCTGGTTTGAGCATGAGCAAGGAGGCCTTTGAACATGAACATGCGCAAGGAGGTATTTGAACATAAACATGAGCAAGGAGGCCTTTGAATATGAACATGAGCGAGGAGACCTTTGCACATGAACATGCGCAAGGAGGCCTTCCTGAAGTGCAGTTCCTTTCATCCCAGCTTCCGCTTGTGCGCTTGTGTCAACTCACCCTGTTAAAGCGTGCTAGCAGAGGCGAGAACGCCTTTCTTGTTGCAAAGTTCTCATCCCAGCTTCTGCTTCATCTGTTGAAAGGAGCTAGCAAAGGTGACAAGCCGGCCGATCTACAAATGGAACTTTTTCTCCGTTCTTAAAACACGCTGATTCATTTTGCTCGAGCGTATTTGTCTTCACTCTCCACAATTCAGGCTCCAGTGGGACGTGTTAGCAGAGGAAGCAGGCCAGCCAATCCACGACCGGAATGCTTTTCATACTTCAATACCCGCGCAAGCATTTTCGTGCAAGATGCTCCTCTTCATTCTCCTCCACTATTCAGGCTCCAGTGGGATGTGTCAGCAGAGGCAGCAGGCCAGCCGTTCCACGACTGGAATGCTTTTCATATTTCAATACACACTCTTATCTTTTTTGTGCAAAAGCTCCACTTCACTCTCCTCCACAATTCAGGCTCCTGTGGGATGTGTCAGCAGAGGCAGCAGGCCAGCCAACCCACGACCGGAACGCTTTTCATATTTCAATACACGCTCTTATCTTTTTTGTGCACAAGCTCCACTTCACTCTTCTCCACAATCCAGGCTCCTGTGGGATGCGCTAGCAGAGGCAACAGGCCAGCCAGTACACGACTGGATGCAGGCCTGGACGTTTTCAGAGGGATTTCCAGTGGTCTCAGTCGACCTGGTAGACAGTGGCACTCCTCAAAACGCCGCAAACCTTGTGCTGACGCAGCGGCCTGGAGCGGGTGGCGATAGTTTGCTACAGGGCCGCCCACCACAGTGGTGGATCCCTGTGTCATTTACCTCTACGGTAAGGATAATTTGCAAGTATGCAAATATGTAGGGTTGGCCAGAACCGTATATATACGCCGTATATGACCGTATATTTTGTGATTTCCCTGCCAAAAAGTCCGTATATACACCGTATATTTATGGTTCTGGCCAACCCTACAAATATGTGTTTGTGCGTGCGTCTGTGTGCGTCTGTGTGCGTCTGTGTGCGTGTGTGTATGTGTGTGTACGTGCGTGCATGCATGCGTGTGTGTATCTACCCCAATGGTGAACCCCCTGTGTCATATACACCTACGGTAAGGAAGGTTTGCAAATGTGCAAATATGTGTTTGTGCGTGCGTGCGTCTGTGTGCGTGTGTGTGTGTATGTGTGTGTATGTGTGTGTATACGTGCGTGCATGCATGCGCGTGTGTATCTACCCCAATGGTTGGATCGTATACACCTGCGGTAAGGGAGAATAGCAAGTGCTTGGGGTTATTAAAGAGCAGGCAATAAGTGCTTGACAGAGGCAATCTTAACGAGAGGCAATCTTAACGGAGGTTTGACATTATAATAAGTGGTCAGGAGGGACAGCACTACGACAGGCCCTGTTTTGGGTCCCCCAATAGCATTGGTAGACCACCTTTTTGGAAAGTGATCGATTGCTCCTGTAATGATGCATTGCTGCATTCATAGCAGGCCCTGCTTTAGGATTTGCTTCAGCAATGGTAGGTTCATGTACCTTGGCAGGCTTGTTTGGTGGATTAGGTGTGCATGTTATCTCTTGCTGTGTGCTGTAACTTCCTGTGTGCTCTACATTCCTGTACACTTGACTGGTGAATAATGTGTGCATGTTCTCTCTTGCTGTGTGCTGTAGATCCCTGTACACCTGACTGGTGAAAAAGGTGTGCATGTTCTCTCTTGCTGTGTGCTGTAGATTCCTGTACACTTGACTGGTGAAAAAGGTGTGCATGTTCTCTCTTGCTGTGTGCTGTATATTCCTGTACACTTGACAGGTGAAAAAGGTGTGCATGTTCTCTCTTGCTGTGTGCTGTAGATTCCTGTACACTTGACAGGTGAAAAAGGTGTGCATGTTCTCTCTTGCTGTGTGCTGTAGATACCTGTGTGCCATAGATTCCTGTACCCTTGACTGGTGAAATAGGTGTGCATGTTCTCCCTTGTTGTGTGCTGTAGGCTCCTGTGTGCTGTAGATTCCTGAGTGCTGTAGATTCCTACACCTTGGCAGGCTTGATCAGTGAGACAGGTGTGCGTGTTCTGAAGCTCTTGCTTTGTGCTGTAAAGGGACGCACATCAGTGCGAGCGGCTTGGTTCTTTTCCTTGATGCGGGCAGAGGTTGCACACTGTGTGTGCGGCACTACCTTCCATTTTGTGTTCACGCACAACTGCACTTACCTTGCATGGGGAGGAACCTTCCATTTTGTGTTCATGCACAACAGCACTTACCTTGCATGGGGAGGAACCTTCCATATTGTGTTCACACACAACTGCACTTACCTTGCATGGGGAGGAACCTTCCATTTTGTGTTCACGCACAACAGCACTCACCTTGCATGGGAAGGAAAGAAAGCTGCCAGGTGTGCAAAAAATGGAAATCACTTTCTTTATTACAGAAGGAGAATGAGCCACGCTGCAGCTTTTTTTTCAAGATCCTCCATGAACCCTTGCGTGCAGGCTCCTTCTAGGAGCAATCAGTGGACCACAATTGAGGACAGTGGCCAAAAGGCAGTGGACGTCGTCAGTGTGAACTCTTTGCCTTCACCCTGGGTTTTACTGAACGTCAATCGATACGGGTAATTGGTTGGGAAGCACCCTCTTGAATTAGGCACCTACCATACCCATCGCACCCACTTGATTTAGGCACCTATCACAAGGGTCACTTCCTTTGTTTCAAGGCTGCTTTGATCGTAATAAATTGCGCCTACCTAGGGATGGCCCCGGTGTATACATGGTTATTTTGGCAGGGAAATCACCAACAATACGGTCATATACGGTCATATACGGTCATATACGGCGTATGTATATATACAGTTCTGGCCAACCCTACATATGCTACCTAAAGTAAACATGCATCAAAAAGTAAACATGCTACCTAAAGTAAACATGCATCAAAAAGTAAACATGCATCAAAAGAACATGCATCGTGCTTTGATTGGAATTAGCTCCTGCCTCCGTGCAGCCTGCTCCAGCACGCGTCACGTCATGACCCAGCATATTTTCAGAACTCATGCAGGATTCATGCCAGCCTGCTCCAGCACGCGTCACGTCATGACCCAGCATATTTGCAGAACTCATGCACAATTCATGCCAGCCTGCTCCAGCACGCATCACGTCATGACCCAGCATATTTGCAGAACTCATGCACAATTCATGCCAGCCTGCTCCAGCACGCATCACGTCATGACCCAGCATATTTGCAGAACTCATGCACAGTATTGTTCAGCCTGCTCCAGCACGCGCCACGTCATGACCCAGCATATTTGCAGTATTGAAGTTTCATGGCAAGGATGAAACAATACACGCTGACAGTGATTGCAGTATTTTGGCAAGGACAAGCAGATGCTTTATGGCAGCAAGGACGAAAGAGCTACACATTGGCAGAATTTAATTTGTATGGCAAGGACGGAAGAACGACACAACACGCGCGCACGTGCTTTTGATTTCATTACATAGTTCCTCAAATACTTGACATGTACTCCACGTTGTAAGCCATATGAACATTTCATTTCAATTAAAGCAAGCCTTGTTCTTGCTGCCCACTCTCTATTGCACAGTTTCACCCGTTTGAACAGGTTTTACTTTTTTTCTTTCCACTCTCCGTTGCACAGGTTTTACCAAGTGAACTACAGTGTGCTGTTATGGAGGGCTCTTGCAAATGCGTCAGCGTCATCTCTAGCCATCTCACCAGTGGACTATGCAGGTTGGACAATGGCTAGTTTTTGTCCTTTTTAGATACCAGTCGTACTTTCTCCACTAACACGTTTACTTTTTAATTACCACACTTTCTCCACAACACATAACCTTTTTAAATACCAGTCGTACTTTCTCCACTAACACGTTTACTTTTTAATTACCAGTCACACTTTCTCCACAAC
>Ga0307967_1002634_pt1 | contig 10260 bp, 14 predicted proteins | sample OrgLakmetagen648_FD_201828 | JGI IMG/M metagenome (GOLD analysis project Ga0307967, IMG submission 201828) | Saline water microbial communities from Organic Lake, Antarctica - #648 | ecosystem: Environmental > Aquatic > Non-marine Saline and Alkaline > Saline | place: Antarctica: Organic Lake...
CCTCTTGAACCAACCCCATGCACACCACCCTGCATCTGTTGCTGCTGCTGCTGTTGCTGCTGCCGCTGCTGCCGCTGCTGTTGTTGAGGTAGGGGAGGAAGAGGTTCACCACCCAAGAGGGGTGCCTCCAAATCCCCTTGCTCTCTACCCCTTACTGCTCCACTGCTCCCACTTGACCCCCACACACGCATGGCCCAGCCCAGACCCAGCCAGCCCCTGCTGCTCCCTCCCCCATGCGTGTTTTCCTGAAACTGCGCTGCATCTGCCTGCCTGGCTGCTGCAGATGAGGCGTGCAGCTGAGCTGAGGTCGACAGCAAAACAGTCCATGCGTCGGTCTGGACTTGCATCACACACGCCCCCAGGGCGACCAGGAGCAGCCACAGCGTGCTGGTAGCAGCACCCTTTGCCCCCAGCCACCACAGCAAAGCATCATGGGCTGAGGGGGCCTGGACAGGAGTGAAGGTGTTGAGGTGCATGAGAGTTTTGGTTTCAAGGTACGGACGGTTTTGAAACACCCCCTTTGTAGATCGTTGTGGGTGCAAGGTCTTCGGAGGCCAGCTACTGATTTTGCAATGCCCATTACTTGTGTCATACTAGGAGGGCTTGCACGCGATGCATGCTTTTGTAAACAGGCCTGAGTTTATGCATCTCTGGTATAATAAAGCAAGCAGATGACTCTTGGTGGCAAACCTAAATGAAGTACGGCAGGGATGTAAATGCAAGTTTGCAAGAAAAAGTAAACTTGATATACTTCATCGATGAAGCAAGAACCTGCAGAGTGAGCTTGCTACCTTCAACAGCCAGCTAATGACTGGAAGCAGCAGCATTTGTTGCGTCTCACGAGCAAACAATGAAGCAAGGCAAAGTGAGGTTGCTAACTTCAACTGCCAGCTAGTGACTGGAAGCAGCAGCATTTATTGCGTCATACGCGCAAGCAATGAAGCAAAAATAATCTGCAGAGAGAGAGAGCTTGCTACCTCAACTGCCAGATAATGGCTGGAAGCAGCAGCATTTGTCGCGTCACACACACACACACACACACACAAACACACACACACACACACAGACACACAACACACACACAGCAGCAGACCCAGCACCTCACTTTATCATTAAGGATTGGGGCTTCCTCAGATGTGCCTTGCAGCGCCTGACACGTGATTTGAGCCACGCTAGCTAAATCATCCAGGCCGACCCACGAGGCGTACTGGTAGACCAGCATGGTTGCAAGCACGGGGACGACACACCATTTCCACAAAACGGCCCTGCAAAAGGTGGGCGGTGGACGATTTAAGCCGAGTGGGTAAATTTGGAAAGTTGCACAGTAGCAATGCCTGCAAGCACAAAGCAATAGGCCACCCAAGCTTGGAATTTGCCCTGCCTTTCCTTATTATTCGCTTGGAAAATGTGAGCTGTGAGTGAGCTTCCCTTTATGCTCCCTTTACTTGCTTGTGCATAATCTGGACACAAATAAAAAACACACGCACACTAACATACGCATATATTCACGTCTTCAGCGCAGGCTGTGACCATCTCTACATCCCCCATTACCTGGTGCGTGTGTGAGGTGCCACTGACCCTGACACCACCGCTGCGACACACACGAGGGACAACGCATTGCACAGGGAAAAGGCTGCCAGCAGCAGTGCTAGGAGGCAGATGTCCAGACCCCAGCCTGGAAATGGATACGCAAGTAAAGACAGGCAGGTGAGGGAAGAGATGGTAGAGAGGTTGAGGTCTTATGAGTTCAATGTGAAACACCTGAACTCAGGTTCTTGAAGTGTAGCATAAAGTGAGATGTTCTCACTTTCTGCTTTTCTCTGGTTTCTGCTTCCCTTCTCCATTCTTTTTATTCCTTGGATAACACAACTCTCTCTTTAGCATACTTCCCCCCCTCCCTCACCTCTTTTCTATATTTTAGTCTTTAGTTTTCTCCCGTTTCTCCGGTTTCTCTGAGTTGTTGTGCTCTCCTTGATAATAATGACAGAGCCCTATGCATCTCACGATGCAAGCGAAATAGAACCATAGGAGTTGGGCGGAAGGGTCGGGAGGAAAAAGGGGGCATTCTTAGGTGACATAAACTGGTATTTACGAGATGTCAGATTACAAATGGCTAAGGATGTATCGATGGAATGTGCAAGCCTTAAATACTAGGTTTAGGGGAGGGAAGGAGAAGGTGCCTCCAAGAAGCGAGTGTATATTTACGCTTGTGCCACAAAACTGCTGAGCTCAATATGAAACACATTATTTGAAAATATTGTAGTGCGGTAGAGCAAGGTGTGAAGGCCTTTAGGCAGTCGCAGGTTTCCTTGGTCACCATTTTCTACCTGAATGCATTCACAATGCAAACAAAATATAACAAAGAGCATTAGAGCAAGGAGGTGTTTATACACCAAGCACGAGGATATTACTTGGCACAAAAGCCTTGAGGACAAAGCTAGAGTACCTCTCCTGCATGTATAAAAAAACCAGACAGGCAATCGGAAAAATAACAAAAATAAATAAAGAAAGAACGCGGACCTGTCCAAAATCCCTCCGCTCGCCTGCAGGCCGCCCCCATCATCCACCTCAGATGCTGCCCCCTCCCGTACATCTGTCCAACCACAGCAGCCACCTGCGCAGGACTCTTCCCATCGCACACACATGGAGCACCACCGCTGGATTGATGCGCTCCTGGGGCAGGCGTGTGTGTGCTTGAGCTGCCAGGATCGCCACTCGTGCCTACTGAAGCGGCAAAAAAAGGCTGCTGATCACCCTTATGCCTGTCATGCCCCTCGTTCAACCCTTCCAGACCATTCCTTGCCCCTTGCTGCTGCTGCGGCTGCTGCTGACGCTCTATTCCCTGCTGCATTCCCTCAGCCATCAACCCCACGCCCCCCTCCTCCTCTCCCTCTCCCACCAACACTCCAGCCCCTTCTTTGTACCCTTCCACGCCCCCCATCACAGAAACAGCGCCCTGACCCAAAGCACTCGCCATGCTGCTCACAAAACTGCGCAGCGGCTCCACAAAAAAAGCCACCCCCTCCTCACGTGCTGGAATATCATACGGGGTACCCGACGCACTACCACTACCACCCCCATCTTCCCATCCTCCCCCTTCTGCGCTCACCCTCGCCCGCCCTCCACCATATCGCTCCTGCCCCATACCAGCCTCTACTCCACTCTCCCCTGGGCCTTCTGAGCTTTGTATTACACCCGCTGCGTGATGCAAGGTGCACAGTGAATGGCTCCTTCCTCCAGATAACCCCTGGTTTCTTTCAACATCACCTTGCTGCCCATACCTCTCACCCCTGCCATCCTGACCAACAACCCTTGAGGTGAACACGCTCAAGGAGGAGGAATGCAGAGGCAGCGATGGCCATATCAGGCAGCAGGGACGACCTGGCTGTGCAGCAGCACGCGCCTCCTCTGGGATCTGCATTAAGTGGAGAACACAATTGATTCATTTTAGCATTTATGCTAAGGTGACGGCCATGACAGGCAGCAGGGATGGCCTGGCTGTGTGGCAGCAAGTACGTCTGCTGAGGCCTGTGTGGTCGTAAAAATGCGAGGTAGAAGCGACCACAAGCTGGAGTGTCAAGGTGGTGGATGGGGTGACCTGCTCCTGTGTCATCACGTGCTCTTTCTGGGGTCTGTGTGCCCAAGAGGTTACGAGGAAGCTCCAGTTTAGAATTGCAAAGGCAGTTAACACTGTAGCCGGACTCTCTAGCTGTCTTGTGCGCTTTGTGTGGATTCTGTATTTCTGGGCTAAGAATAAGAGAACCATGTTTTTTCCCCTGAAAGCACCTTCCTACGAAATTAAATTGAACATGACATCTTTTACTACCTATATTTCTTATACTACTGATCACAAACGATGGCTACAACGTACACAAAACCCAGGCAGGCCACAACGCACGCAAAGGATGGCCACAACACACACAACACTCTGTACAGGCATGTCGAGGGTTCTGGTAATTAGATCCACAGTCTGATCACAAACGACGGCCACAAAGCACACAAAACCCTGCAAATGCATGTCATTAATTCCGGTAATTGAATCCACAGTCTGATCACAAACGACGGACACAAAGCACACAAAACCCTGTACATGCATTTCATAATTTCTGGTAAATGAATCTAAAGTCTGGACACATTGATGTTGCAAACACTGCGCACTCCTAACTTAACCAAGCACCACGCCATACACCATCTATCATTTCTGCAAATTTAAAGGAGGCATTACATTTCCAAACATGTGCTCTTTCAAATTAGCGCCTTTCAAACAACACGCAACATACGCACACACGTACACACACAGACACACACACACACACACACGTACCAGCTTCACCCAGGACCATGCCTGCCGCCGCACTGCCACCACAGCCAGCAGCGCTGATTTTAGCAACAGGAGGCCTGCAATTCCCTGACCAATGCCAATGCCGTGAGGGTTTCCATCAGACGGGGTGGCTTGCTGCAGGGGAAGGCCCATCCACTGCGTTTCAGCATTTTGGGGGTGAAACAAGAGATAGGCGATGAGATATGGCCACTTTGTCTGAGGGCATGGCAGAAGAATCACTTCATTTGAAAACATGACTATGAGCAGAGTAAGGGTTGTCAGGAGCTGGTTTGAGGCAGGGTTGTTTTACACATAGGTAATTGAAAGGGAAATGGTGTATGGTGACAGAGCGGCAGGCTTTTGATGCAAATACACTGACAGAGTACTCGTGTTCTGCTATGTGGGACCCAGATGTAGTGCAGAGAGCACATGACAGTCACTCACCTCATGGTATACACTATTGTACATCCAAATGTACCGCATGTGCAAACACAGTACACTATTGTGCAAACAAACAGAGTACACTATTGTACATCCACACGTACCGCATGTGCAAACACAGTTCACTATTGTGCAAACACAATACACTATTATACATCCACATGTACCGCATGTGCAAACACAGTACACTATTGTGCAAAGACAATACACTATTGTACATCCACATGTATCGCTTGAGCAAACACAGTACACTATTGTGCAAACACAATAAACATTTATACATCCACATGTACCGCATGAGCACACACATTTGTAAACCTTATTCATCACAAGGCACAAACAGAATTAGCACCGCAGAAGAGAAAAATGACGTTCTTAATCTGTTCGATTGGCTATTTTAAAGACAATTTGCCTGTAACAAACTGAGAACTGCTAACCTGTAGGATCAGGACCTGCTAACCTGTGTGACCTGCTAACCTGTAGGACTGTGTGACCTGCTAACCTGTAGGATCAGGAGGAGCACGTAGCGTGTGCACGGGCTCAGGATGGGCGTCGGGGCAGGCCGGAATGCTGTATGTTGCATCAATGATTGTAGCTGCAGTATGTTTCTAGCAGTGGCAGTGGTAATGGTGGTGGCGGTGGTATTGGTGTTGCCGCTGTTGTGGCCCTCAGGTGGGATGCCACCAGGATCTAGGCCAAGCTGCATTCGGATCCAAGGCACCTACAGCCGCACAGGAGTGACGTGGGGTGCAAAACTGGAACAAAAGTGCTGTATACAATACGCAAGCACTGTAAGGTGTGATCCGGCGTGAGGCAATCAAGGATGTTGCTCTTTGAGTAATCAAGTGTGCAAATGACAAAGCAAGTAACCGCTCTGATCCGCTAGCTATGCACCCTCACGATAAAGGTGGAGAGAAACACGGCAGGTGGGTCTGGGGATTACAGCTTGAGCAAAGCAGCTAATTGCCTGAGTATGCACCGACAATGTTCTCAAACGCACCGTCACGCAACCACTTCAACACATACACACATTGCATGCCTCACCTGCAGGAGGTACTCTACTAGAATCCATCCCCCCAACAGCAGCTGCAAGCCCAACACCACAACACGGGCAGCATACACTCGCCAGCGCTCGTAAGCGTGCTGATTGTGTGCATGGTCAGAACGGTGTTGGAAGGCTACTTGGCTGCCTCTCAGGGCTGGCAAGGATCCAGCCATGCAGGCAGTTACCAACAGGCCTACTGATCCAGGCTCCTGTGAGCAGCGGGGTGTTTGAAGAGAGTAGGTGAGACAATAGCTTTGTCCTGCATTCAAAATGGAGTGGCCAGCTGCCCTACTAATTTAGGACCCTGTGAGGAGTGTGATGTGAGGCAAAGAAATGAGAGCAGACCAGGCATAGCAATGCTCGGATTGTAAGAGGCAGGGACGAGCACTTTCCAGGCACATGCAAGAAACAGCACACAATAAACAAGACAAGGTATGGCAAGACAGGGTATATCAAAAGATCGTTAAGTCCAGAGTCCTGTGGAAAGGGGCGACCGGTGGGCCTACAATTGAAGATTTACACATATAATGACAGGGAACTTGCTGTGTCGAACAAACAGATAGACACAAATTTAATAGGACGAAAGGAGTGAAGATTAAGGGCCAGTTATAGGGATGTTTTTACAAAATTTTGGTGGCATATTTTCAGAGGGGACTATCTGACCCCCAAAATGGGGGTGTTTTCAAATGTTCCCAGAGTGCCCCTATTGGCCACAACTAGACTTAGTTTCAAAAGGTAGCCCATGCCACAGGCTCCATAGCAGTTAAATTTCATTGCATCCAATGAGGTCACTTATGCCTAATCGGCCGCGGCGTAAACCCTACTTTCCAGGCACCCGTGTGCTGGATCTGACCAACCGCTGCACCAAATCATGTGATTAAAATTGCATTTGACTTTATTCTATAAATAACTTCATTGCAAGAAAAATGAGGGGAAAAGATCCAGTGGTTGGTGAGATACAAAATTCCAGCCAGAAACTCATGATAAAATCAGCCAAGACGGTGCCAAAAAGGTCATCTTTTGACCTCCTTGTATCCTATTTTGGAACATGCAGGATGGTCGTATGGTATAAGGAAGTCTTAAATACCTAGTTTTAGGAATGAAAAATGGTCCAAGGGCGGAGCTGTGGGCCCATTTGAGGTGATCTGAGGCCAGAAGTGTGATCTGGGGTCATCCGATTTTCACCATTTTTTGGTGAACGTGATCTTTATTAACAAAACTTAGGTTGACATGGTTGCAAGTGGGAAAGAAATACAGGAAGGAACATTTCCTGCAATTTGGGCAGTCAACCCCCTCTGGCATATTTTACATCAAAATTTGAAATGCCTCCAGGCCATCAGGATAGGGCAGGGGCATCGACAAAAGCACGTCCCTTGCACAACGCTTGATTAGAGCAAGCAGCAAAGCATCACACCTGCAGAGCAATGCCCAAACACAGCACCGCCACCAGCTTGTCAATGTGCAGCACCACTAAACGCTGCACAAGGCCGAGCACACCGGGCCCGCACGTAGACCCCCCCAAACCTCCACACAACTGAAGCTGCTCTGCTGACAGCTGCTGTTGCTGCTGTTGCTCTGCTTGCAGCTGGTTCTGCTGCAGTTGCCCTGGATGTTGCTCATGTGCGGCTTGTGTGCCATCGCTGCCTCTGTGTTGCGACCACCATGAGAGGAGGGCGTCCAGCATGATGCACCACCTGAGTGGGTTGAAACGTTGACACCAATGTTTACGTGTAGGCATTGCTGTAAATTGTGTGAAGGTGAAGGTAGTGTGCTGCCTTGAATGCACACAGTGCTGTTACGTCAAGAGATGAGGGCAGTGTGTCTTCTGTTAAAAATAGTGTCTAACGGAAATGAACCAAGTCAGGAGCAGATTATTAAGACATTGCTGCTTAGAGTGAGGGTTTCTCTTTTGGCATGTGTGTTGACCCAAGGGCATATAACAAAATAAAAACTAAAGTAGAAGGACAAGGCGGCAATGGCAACGACATGTGATGGCAGCTACAAGATATGAAGCACAGCAGGAGGACAAGACGGGTAACAGTAACTAAAACAGAGAATGATTTACCACTTATCTACATCACACAGAAACACTGAGAGATATCGTAAGTACCTGAGAGTTTGAACAAGGAGGAGCAAGAGGACCGGGCGGGCAATAGCAGCTACAAAGGCCGGCCCAGGAGTAAGCTGGTCTGCGCTGATGCCGATTACGTCCTGTTGTAAAGGGATAAGAAATGTTTCGGTAAATGTGATCAGCCAATCACATGCATTGTACAAACAAGGCCAATTGCACTCCTTGTAAAGCCGCAGAGTGAAAGACTGACTGAAAAGGAACTTCACGCTGCAGTTTATGCCGTACATCTATTTCAAAGTACCACGGCCAACAGGAACAGTTCAAACGATTACAAGGTAGGCCTGGTCGACTTTACAAGTTTGCAAGCCAGCAAGAAGAGGAAGTTGGAAGATGAAAAGACAAGTAATTTAAAACCCGTCTACCTTGAATTTCAGTCACAGAACAACATCGCTCAAATGCTCCAATCTGGCTGACAAGCACTAACCTGCAAAAGTTCGCTGATGTTAGCTGGCAGGCCCTTGGATTGGGTTGTGGCCACAGTCGCTGCAGTGTATGTTCCCGCCATGTCCACCACGCACAGGCAAGCAAAACAGGCTACGATGCCCCAGCCTTGCAAACACCAGCATTGCAGGGGGGCCCCTTTGCGCAGCTCCAGTGACGCACCACCTGCGATGTTGGCAGGGATTGGACAAGGGTATGGGGATTTCTCGGTGGGCATTAAACATGGGCGCCAACCTGTGGTTAGCCTGCAGGTTGAGGAGCACCAACCAGCGTTGCAGGAGGACCCCTTGCAACGCTCTGTGTAGTGCGGTGCCACCTGGGATGCTGTAGACAGAAGTTTGAAGGGGTAGGGTTTGTAAGCCTAAGGGCAGTGAACAATGCAAAAATCATGGCACGGATCCAGCGCAAGTAGCATGCAACATGCCACAGAGAGTAACATGTGATTTCCAGTACAGAGGAAAATTTGAGTAGGTTTAGCCAGAACCATACATATACATGGTGTGTACCGTATGCCGTATTTTTGCAGAAAATTAATATAAAATTTGCTGTAAATTACAAATAAATAGAGATGGCCAGAACCGTATATCACCTTTTCAAATACCGTATATACCGTATGTATATAAACCATATAAAACCGTATTCCGTATACATGGAGAAATCGGTACCCTTCAAATTTAAATCACAATGGGCTCACTTTGTAGCTCTTAAAGAGCTGCACACCTATTTCCAATTAAGTTGTGCCCAATAATCAATTTACAAGGGCTAGGCCTGTCCAAGGCCAAAAAGACTACAAAATGGCCATTTTCATGCAAAAAGAAGCCCAACTACTCTAACCACCAATAAAACTTTTTTTTGATGCAAAAACATGCATCTAAAGAAAGTGGGAAGACAAGGGAGTGCTTAATTAAAGGAGTTACAAAGAAAAGAATCGACTCCAAAGAGCAAAAAGGAAGTAAGTTGTTCCTGCTGGATTCGAACCTGTACAATTTGAAATACGATTTTGCACCGTATTATTGTACGGAATTACGGTGTATGCGGAAATACATCGTATATAAGGCGTATATGTGCCGTATAATATTTGATTTCTGATACGGAAAATACCATACATAGCTACGCCGCCCCCCCCGTATTATACGGCGTATATACCGTACCGTATAATACCAGAGGGGGGACACTGGGCAAATGCCAAAACATGCTCCTTTTTGCTTGAAAGGTGCAACTACTCACACGTCACTTCATCAAATTGGACCCAACCTAGCTTTAAACTGATGCTGACTTTATAAGCTACCCGAGCATGTGCTCAGAATTAAACAAGTCGCCATACGTGCAAAATGACAGGGCTAAAAGCACCAGGGAACTTCAGCCCGTGCGGGCGCCGCACTTATAAAGCAAATTTTGGTATTGCCCGTAGGGCAAGGCCAAAATTTAAAAGGTTGACTCCGGGCGTCCCGGAGAAAAGCCAGTGGCCAGAGGCTTCCCGCATTAAATTAAAATTCAATGTCTGGGCTGCCCGGAGAAAATGTAATGATGCTGACTTATTGGCTCCGGGCAAGAGAGGAAGGAAAGGAGGGAGGGGGAGGGGGAGGAAGGAAGGGAGCCCTCCCCCACAGAAGGAGACTCCCAAGCTGGCTGACGTATGTAAGTGTTTCTTTGCTTGTGGTGCTTGTGGTGCTTGTGGTGCTTGTGGTGCTTGTGGTCCTTGTGATGCTTGTGGTGCTTGTGTGGTGGTAATGAGAATATGTCTTTTTTAGGGAAACGCGCGGGGCGTGCCTCAGTGCAGCAGGAACACCAGCAGCAGCAGCACCAGCAGCAGCAGGGAGAGCAGCAGCAGGGGGAGCAGGTTCAGTACCAGAGGAGGCAGCTGCAGCAGAACTAGAGGGG
>Ga0307967_1002636_pt1 | contig 10259 bp, 14 predicted proteins | sample OrgLakmetagen648_FD_201828 | JGI IMG/M metagenome (GOLD analysis project Ga0307967, IMG submission 201828) | Saline water microbial communities from Organic Lake, Antarctica - #648 | ecosystem: Environmental > Aquatic > Non-marine Saline and Alkaline > Saline | place: Antarctica: Organic Lake...
GGCTGAGACATGTCTTTTGAACAGGCGCTCATAGCAAACTTTAGAAAACGATTGAAATTATCAGGTAATTTTTCCCATTCCCCTTTTATAGGTATAAGCGGTATTTTGATCTCCTCTTGAAGAGTCAGACGGGCGGATCCTTTTCCAAACTTGAGATTTACCTCATTTTTATCAATAGAGATATTGATTTCCCCTTCTTTAATTTTTTGTAGTAACTTGTATAGTTCCTCAGCGTAGATTGCTCCTTTGATATCCAATCCTTCGATTGGATGGGATAAGCTGATCCGGTCATTGTAAGTTACTACTTTATCATCAAGGAAAGCAAATGAATTAGCTTGTTCGATGATGTCTTTGCTTGCCAATCCCGGCTGTACTATTGTCAGGGCTTCTTGTAATTGATCTTTGTTAATTTTCATTTCTTTGTTTTATTTCTGTATATTCGTCCTAATTTACAATATGTTTTCAATTGTTGAGAATCTATTCCCTGTTCTCGGAGAAAATAATAACTAATAAGTCGGGTATTTCCTCGTTTCTTTGTCAAATTCCAATCCAACGTCTTATCAAAAAGCCAGGTAGCGAAGTAAATTTTCATAACTCAAATTTTTTCATTTTTCGATGTTGAGTAAAAGGCCACGGCCATTCCGGCATTGATTTTTCAAGATCAAGAAAATAAATGATATTCATCTCATCCCTGAGTTGATACCGATTGGATATACCATCCTCTATAATCACTTCCACTTCTCTTTTCTCTAATTTATCAACTGGTTTCTTTTCAAACCACCGCTCGTTTTTTTGTAGTTCATAAGATTGATCAACCTCTTTAAATTTAGACTTACCCAAACAGTATCCTTTCTTGTGAATGTATGAAAGAATTACTTCTTGCTCCATTGGAGAAAAAGTATTAATATGTTGTCCTTCATCTTTTATATTCGGATTACGAAGGGATACACTAATTTTTCGAGGAGTTTTATTGTATATCCATTCCCCTTTCGTTCCACAGGGAACGAATATGGATCCCATTCTTCCGGTTATTACCCAGGAAGTAGAATCAACAGAATACCATGGATACCGAAGCATCAATTTTAGAGAAGTTACGGCAAATCCATGTATTTTTGCTTTTGGATACCCTTTTTCATCACAAATAAATTCGGAAAAACATTTATCTAACCAAGGAATTAATTTAGCCCCAATATTTCCAGCTACTCCCAAAGCGATGTATTCATATTTATCACAATAATCTTTTAAATACGGAAAAGGCTCTCCAAAGTGAAACACTGGTACTGGAGATAATCCAGCTTTTTCCATTATCTTTTGATTTTCCAATGTTTTTTCCGCTGTTAATTTATTAGGTTGTTTCCCACCTATACCAATCACATCCAGATTAGCGTAGATATTAATCACATCCTGGTTTTCTTTAATGAACTGGATGTATTCATTGATGTTTATGTCTTTTCCTTGCGTCCAGGCAGAGAATGCTCCCGAGTCCATGAAAAGATCAATTTTGTTTTCTTTAGGCATTTTTCCTTTATCTTTAATTATCCAATAATATGACCATAATCTTTTTTCCCAAAAAGGATTTAACTCTCTCTCTCTCTTACAATCTCCGGAAGATCCTCCTCCAGGAACTCCAGCTAAGTGGATTTGCATTTCTTTTTCTTTATTAAATCAAACGCATAAGGGACTGAGAATTGATTGTTTAATATATCCCAAAAAGAAAGTAGTCTTTTTGAAGCTATTCTTTGCCACTCTCTCTCTCTCTGTTCAGTGCCTGGGGTTCCTGCTAAATAAATTTTCATAGCCTTATACCGAACATCTTTGCAGGAATTCTGATTTTACATTAGCATTATCCAAGAAAGCTCCTTTCAGTTTAATAGTAGTCATTTTTCCTTTTTTCTTGACTCCTCTCATAGTCTTGCAAAGATGTTCAGCTTCCATAACTAATCCCATACCCAGCGGCGGAGGATTATCTTTACTCAATGTATTCCAAATGTCTTCCACAATGTCATATACTAATCGTTCTTGTATTTGAAGACGGGCAGAATGATAATCCACCAACCTTGCGACTTTGGATAATCCTACAATAGCCCCGTCAAAGGAAGGAATATATCCAAACCAATACTTACCAAAGAACGGCACCATGTGATGTTCACAATAGGAGTAAAATTTTCCGGAATCTATAATCATTTGATCATATACTAATCCATCAGAGTCGTTTCTGAATGTGGTTATACCTGGTTTCTTCTTTGGATCATACCCCCTAAATATCTCTTTCCACATTCTAACGACTCGATCAGGAGTTCCTATCAGTCCAGGACGATTTGGATCTTCTCCAATATATTGAAGTTGAGAATAAATCAATTGTTCAGCTTTTTCTTTTGACATAATATACTTTTAAAAAAATGAGTTTTTCTTCTCTTTTGGTTTTTTTAATATCAACAGTAATTCCGCAGCGGCTTCCGGATATAAAATAGGAGCAAAGGCCATCAACCAAGTGGAAGGCAAATATTCCTTTAATGAAAAATATTGCTGTTTCTTATTTTCTGATTGATTATTTATCCACTTTTCAAAATCTTTCACTTTTCCAACTAATCCATATTCCGAAGAAATTTCAAAACCAATATCAATTACAGCATCTTTTAATTCATTAATGCCCCATTCGTATATGTGAGCGGCATATTGAGTATCGTATGGATCTTGCTTATCATTGGTATTTGGACAAGATAAAAACATTTCCTGTCCGGGTTTTAATATAGAAAAACAATGCTGTAAGGATTTATACCCTATATCTCGTTGCATATGTTCTATTGAAGATGTATACACAATAAAATCAAAAGAATTATCATGGAAGTATGTATTCATATTTTCCACACTACCTATTACATGAGATATCTTAAACGGGTAATATTCTTTTATGTCTTTTATTTTTTTTATTCCAGATCTTCTTTTTTGTTCTCTGATATTTGACTCAGATATATCAATGCCAACATATTCTGATATGTTCCTTCTATAATAACGAATAAGAGGAAGAAGTAATCCCCGACCACAACAAACATCTAACACCCTCCAATTTTTTTTCATTTTTAAAACAGCTGCATGATGCTGGATGTAATTCATTACATCCAAAGAAGAAAAAAATCCATCTGCGAATTGAGCATAAAAATTTCGCATCTGATATGTAGTACAATACACATCTTTTGGATTTTCTCCTTCTTCTATTTTATGAACTATTTTACGCTCAGAACTCATTATTTTTTGAATTTTGGATTTTTTGCAATAGCTGCTTTTTTTACATCAAATCTCATTTTACTGAGCCATAGTTTGGCAACCACATAATTTTTAGAATAATCCAGATCAATCTTTTCGTCTGTGATTTTTTGAGCAATTTCCTCGATTGTTGCTCCAGTTTTAGAATTGATCATTTCTTCTACTACAGCTTTTTTTGTTCTTTTGGAAGGACTTGATTCTTTTTTCTTTTCAGTTTTTGGCTCCGGTTTCTTCTTCTCAGCAAGTTTCTCTTCCTCCGGTTTCTTTTCTTTTGGAGAGGGTTCTGATTTTGCTTTCGACTTCACTTTCAACTTTACTTCTTTTTCCGGTTTTTCAGCACCAGGATTAAGAATCCCTATCATGCACTCCCTCAAATCCTCTGCTTTTTTATAGGAACTCAAATTCCCACGGATGGATTTGAATTCAGCGTACGTCCGGGCAACATCCTTCAATTCCCTCACCGAGGGAGCGGTCTCAATCTCAGCTATGATATCAAGATTATCCGCTACGGTTTCTTCTTCTTCCTCAACTTCTTCTGCATCTTCAATCTCGTTACTGTCTTCAAACTTCCAAAATCCAAGTTGCTCCAGTATATCTTTCGTATCCGCCGAAATCTCAGCCACATCATTTAGCTCAAGCAACGGAGCAGCTTCCTTCAACCAATCAACTACTTGCTCTTCAGTTTTCCCTTTTGAGCGAAACGGAGGATTGAATTTACATATCTCTTGTAATTCAAGCGCGGTTTCTCGAAGTACGTTTAAACGTACTTCATTACTCATTGTACTTAACCTTTTTTTCATTTTACTTTTTTTATTAATTAATTAAACTCCAACATTTTTATCCCAAAGAACAATATGCTCCCGGGAACAGTATCTTACATTATGTTTGATTGCTAAATCTACAGTCTCTTCCTGATGTTTGAATAACTCTTTTCTCGTACTACCAAGTGGCATAAGTATTATTTGATTTTTTCTAATCAATCCTGAATTCAGGAAATCCATTTGAATCTCTTCCCAATCTTTTTCACATTCAATTACAAATTTAAACCAGGAATTGTTTAATAAAGACATGTAAGATATAATTTCTGGCCTGTATCTCTTTCTACGATGCACTCCACTACTTGATAACTTTGGTGAATTATTCCAAACAGATATGTAATTCAGTAGCAAAGAAGGATTCAGTACACATTCATTCTCAATTTCTGTAATAGTGGGAAAGGAATACCTTTCTTTAAATTCATGTAAGAAAAGAAAAATACGGTATTCTTGTAGTAAAGGACTACCTCCGGTTATGATAAGATGTTGATCCTCCCTTAATCTATCTACCAATCCGGATTCTTCCATCATCTGAAATAATTCATCAAATGAATAAGGATTGCCAAATCGCCAAACTTCGGTTGTGTCACAATACACACATCCCAGATGACACCTTTGTAATCGGAGGAATGCCGCAGGTACTCCTGTGTTAATACCTTCTCCCTGGATAGTATCAAAATAGAATTCGGATATATCCAGATACCGACTATCAGCTGTAATGGAAGGAAAATTTCCCCGCTTTTGAAATGCTTTAATTATTTGTTGACTCATTTTCCTTAGTTTTAACGCTATTTCTTACTTGAATAATATCTCGTAGATTAAAGGGTATCGACCATACTAAGGCTCATAACGGGCATTGGTCTTATCGGTTTCCGAAACTTCCACGGCTGAAAGTAGAGGACCACATTTGCGAGAATTCCATCTGTAATATATCCACTTGGCAATATTTTCCGCTGTGGGATTGCCTGGACCTGGAATAATATCATTCAAATGTTGATGATCTAAATTAGAATTAATCCAATCTTTAATCGGCTTTAATTCTCTGTAATCCTGAACCATTCCTTTATGATTAAGTTCATTACTTTTTAACTCCACTTTTACTTTGTAGTTATGTCCGTGAACACGACTACATGGATGACCTTCTTCCAATTCATTTAATTGATGAGAAGCGCTAAATTCAAATTCTTTTGTGATTGTAAACATATCTTTCTTTTAATATATAATACAAATTTTATTTCAATTTTAAGTAAAAAAACTTGATAAATATGGTTGACCTCTATGAAGGTTCTGTAAAACAACTATCCCTTCCTCACTGATGAAATCCTCTTCCCTAACCACTAACTTATTTAACCGCATTTCTTTCAACTTTTTTTCTCTTCCATCGGGATCCTGGTTCAATCCAATCATTGCCACTACATGTCCGTATTTGCGTTTATCTTCTGCAAAATTATCTAAATGCAACCAATTCTTTTTATAACTCGCGGCATCAGCCTGAGTGCCGACAATAACCAAACAATGTTTCTCTTCTGACAACCCTCGAAGTTTTGCCCACTTATCATTCTCCTGATCCCGCAATGTTCCTTGAATTTCTGGAGCAAGAATATCCGGATAATCCACCACAATCATATCCGGAATAAACCCATCTTGCTTCTCCCAGATATCCAGAATGGTTTTCATCTCTTTTATCGTTAGAGTGAAACTGGGGTGGCAAGATAGTTTAAACCGTCGATTCTTATTGATGAAAAACTCTTTCGCCACACTTTGAGCTTTTGGATATTCCAGTGGAGGCCCGGCATCTATTTGTTTTATCCAGACAGCCCCCAGTTTACCCTTCCAATATTTTGGACAGTTATAACATGGTTGATAGTTTGGAAACTCCTTATATTTCTCCTGCAATTCTTCAATGGTGATCTCATGACGGATATGATTCAATATATTTTTCTTTTCTTCATCATTCCGGATTGGAAATATACCTTCATCAGATTCTCTCTGCGGATTATCACAAAGATCCATTTGGTTCCAAATGCAATCCCGGACAGGTTGGAACATCTTTCCACTATACTTTTCCTTATCAGATTGTTTCGCCAAGTAGATGGATATCCGTCTCGTTATCTGTCCTTCCGACATATCTCCGGCTTCAAAGAATGCAACATTTGATCGTTGTCGAGCCGCCCGGATTGCAAATTCCAGTAGCCAAAATGTTTTTCCTCGTTTCTCACTTCCCATTATCCCTACCAAACTATCTCTTACAAGTAAGTCATTCAGGAATTGACCTAACTGACGAGGATATCTTACTACAGGCTGCTGACTGTAAGTGAATGCTTTTTCAATAGTATTCATCAAAGTCTCCTCATCCCCAAAATCAATACCTATTCTCTTAGTATTACCAGAGACTGGTTTATATTCCCCAGCAAGACGTTTTGCTTCTGAAAGATTCCCTCTATCAATATGTGATTGGATTTCGGTGGTAAAATCTTTTAAATTCTGCTCATCGAAATACGTATTGGTTTGATCCAACAGATAATCAACATTGAACTTATCAGCCCGTTCATACTCATCGGACAAATCTTCCAGAATTTCTTCTATATCCTGTCCTTGCTCATCCGTTAGGTTATTGCTATGAAGTTTTTGAATGTAGATATTCTCAATATCCTTACCAGGTGCTTTCTCATACTTATCAAAATATTCAATACACCAGGTAGCTAACATACGGGCTGTTTTGGACTGAAGTAATTTACTTTTCCATCCTAAACGTACTTGTTTGATGTAATCAGTGGATACTATTAAGCCGGTGATTACCCGGCGTTCAATTGCTTCATCTTGTCTCATAAGAAGGTACGAATTCTCCGGTTAATACATTTGTGTTTAATTCTTTGTTTTTTGCTCCTAAAAACATTTTCTTGAATAAATTATTACGAGGGCTAAATGTTTGGGAGGATATTCCATCTAACCATCCTTGCGATTTCAACCAGAAAATGTATTGTTTGATTAATCCGGAAGGGTTGACATTATCGTTTACTTTGGTAAGGACTTCCAGGGATTGGTTTTCTCGAATCCAATCATATAATTTACAAAAATTACTGGCAAGCTCTGATTTATCATCTTTTACTACTAATTGATTGACTTGCTCATAATTGTTTTTCATTGCTCTCAATAACCAATCAGAATCAAAATGGGAACTTAGGATTTCGTCTGGAGTGAATAAAGGAGTACCAACTTTATAATCATCATCTCGTTTCATTGCATTTTCCAGCCTGGTGAATTTTTCTCTTAACGATGCTCCTGACTCGACAACTGGAATATATTTTTCTCCAATCCTATTCTTATACCAGTCCAGAGCTATATTAATTCGCTTAATGGATATTTTGTTCCCTTCAACTAATTTGCGTATTTCATCTGACCAATTCCTAAACTGAGCCGGGGTATGTTTTATATTTTTCTTGGATTGAATGATTCTACTTAATTTACTACATATTGGAAGGTATTGTTTATTCCTTTCCAAAATAGTAGATTTATTTGATTTGGGAGAATCACTTACTCCGGAACTTTTTTGTTCCGGGGAATGTAATTTAATATTAGAATTAATTTTATTAGTATTAATATTATTATTATTATATATTATTAGCCCCTGGTTTTCCATATCCAGGGTCTCCATATCCGGGTTTTCCATATCTGGGTTTTCCATACCTAAATTATGTTTCGTTCTTCCATCCAGATAAATTTCTAATTCATTGGAATCAATCCAATGAATATTTTTTTGGATGTCGAATGAATAAGGTTCATCCGAGTATGCCCAAAAAGAACCTTTCCATACTTTGGTTTTCTTGTCGCGATAACGAACCCGTATTAAGTATCCATATTCTTCCAATTCATTAATGCCTGAGTTGATTGCATCTGATCCTTCTTTCATCATTTTGGAAATACCGGATAAACAAGATTTCCATCCTTCTTTGTTGCTTAATAGAAGACAGAGCAATGCTTTTCCTTTTCCTGAGATTTCAGGGCTTTTTAACAATTTGTTTGGAATTTGAGTGTATTCTTTTGAAATACTACAATTGATGGCATCTGGGAGATTGATATTCTTGTGTTTTAAACTCATAACTTCTCTGGATTAAAAATTAAACAAAAAAAGACCCGGAGCGTTTTTGAAAGGACATCGCAATTACTCCGGGTCAAAACTTGGCCAAATATATTTTTAATTGTATTACGACGTCCTTTTAAATTCATTGCGTTAAAATTAATTATATCATTTATATAATACAAATTTTCTTACGATTTTTTATTTTAAAAATAGATTTTTAAAAAACTGACAGGTATGTCAAGGTTAAAAATTATAAAAACCTCCTGTTTTCTTACGATAAACAGAACCTGTCGGTTGGTGATAGTAAATCATTGTACTTTAATATCTTTATATGCAAGATAACCAATCACTATAACTATCAAGATTAAGAGTAATAAGTATATACACGCGATACATTGTGGGAACATCATAATAACCTCCGTTTTTTATTTTAAATTTTAACAAAGTTTTTTATCTCTTTTTTGTTACAATAACAGGAATCCGCAATTTGTAGTTTCATCCATTGAATGAAATTTAAAGGTCGGTTTGCAAAAATGCCTAAAGTCCTTACTTCGTTTTTTTCGGAGTCAAACGCAGATATTGTTTTAATAGGATCATCAAAATTTGACTCTTTAATATAAGCATTTTGTACTTTTAGGAAATATTTTGCCATCTGGATTATTTCTTTATAATCTGAAAATGTTAAATTTACATCCATGCCAGGACATTCCGACACCATACTTTTGAACTGCTCAAATGTTACTCTTTTTGTTTTAAATTTTTCCATAACTTTTATTTATTTTGAAATTGATTTTACTAATTCCTCTGCTTCACATTGAGACAACTTCCCGGGGTCTCCTTTTATTTTCACATTCCATGCATCAACCCCTCTGAATTTTAACTCGGCCACGAGTTTCTGTGCTTGTCTTTGAGCTTGTGGTTCGTCATCGAATATTACGGTAACACGTTTAAATGCATGAGCAATAATTCGCACCTGAACCTCAGTATACTCAATTCCAAATGTAGCGAAGGCAGGAAACCCTAATCGCCATACATCAAATACCCCTTCAACGCAAATGCCTGCTTCAGTCCATTTCTCTTGTCTTCCATAGATGATATGCTTATGGAAAATCAATTCTCTATTTTTTGGACAGGAGATGTACCGCAGGGATTGACGATTGGTAATATCCCGGGTTTGAAACGATACCCTTTGTTTATTCCAGTAGATTGGAATTAATAGACGATGTTTGTAATTAATCTTATCTAATTGACTTACAGGTCCTGTACCTAATACACCCCAATCTTTTTCTATCTTCTCGGGATCAAATCCACGTTTTTCAAGGTACTGACGATGATTTTTTTTCATCTTACCCGTATCAGATGGTAACCGGTGGGTTTTCAATCGGATTTGAGGACTTATTTTTCTCTCTTTCGTGGTACGATATATATCATATTCTTTTGATAGCCTCCGTGATTCATCGTAAGAAATACCTAATAGTTTTGATAGAGTAGGAATTACTTGATGTGATCCACAGCGCCAGCAAAAGTAGTAAGTATCATCTTCATTAAAGCCAAGATGATACCCAGGATTATCTCCACTACAGAAAGGACACGCAACATTCGCCCATCCAGGACGATTGTGTTTATGTCCTTCTGAGGCAGTTTCAATATTAAAATCTTGATATAATTGTTGAATGCTCATACCAGGAATTCAATTAAGAAATCGGGTTCTAATCCAAACCATTCAGCGCAGAAATCATCCATGCCTATGACAGAATAATCTTCATTTGTTATTCGTTCGTTAAAATCTTTCCGGACATCAGCGATGAGCTCTCCCGCTTCTTCAGCGGACATTCCATCTCTTCTCATTAATATTTGTTTGATATCTTCCATTTGTGATTTATTTTAATAAGGTGAATAAACTTTCTGCACTCATTGCAAAGAGTAATATTAATATGAATATTGCTAATTGCCAGACTAATTTAATTTTTTCTTTTTTCATCATTATTTTCATTTTTAAGTGTATATTTTAATCCATCAGGAGTGTAGTATTTTAACCACTCCTGTTTTTCTTCTGCTTTTCGTTCATACTCTTGCAAATTCACTACCCAACAGAATAA
>Ga0307967_1002649_pt1 | contig 10241 bp, 14 predicted proteins | sample OrgLakmetagen648_FD_201828 | JGI IMG/M metagenome (GOLD analysis project Ga0307967, IMG submission 201828) | Saline water microbial communities from Organic Lake, Antarctica - #648 | ecosystem: Environmental > Aquatic > Non-marine Saline and Alkaline > Saline | place: Antarctica: Organic Lake...
CGGGGGCCCAATCCAAAAAATACACGTGACGTACAATACTTTTTTTTTTCCACCCTCCTGGGCGGTGGCAAAAAAAGCAAGGTGAGCATTTGGTGGGTTGGAAGCAAGGCGAGGTTTTGAATATGTTGCGTGTGAAAATTGTGGGTGGTGGAAACTGGATGTTAATGGAATTGGATTGGATGGAGTCAAGGTAATAGAGCGCACAAGGATGCACAGTGATCAAGACTTGGGTGGGGGAAGATAAGCCGTCAAACATGTTTGCCTGGTCAATTGGACAACCATGCATCCCTCTGCCAGTGCGCAAAGCATTCAGCAAGTTGTACCCAAAGCATTCTCTGCTCCCAAACTTCAAGCACCTACAGGTGTCGTCCTTGTCTGTTTTGCCTGTGTGCTGCATGCAAGGTGTCTGCATCACACAGGCTGTGCTAGTGCTCGATCTCTGGTGCTGCAGGCTATCTGTTGTGTCGCTTGCATCGTACAGTCATGCACATGATGACTAGGTGTCAAAAATGTGTGACCCTCACATGATACACATCATCACCAATCGTCTACACATCGTATACACATCGTATACACATCGTATACACATCGTATACACAACATCAATTATCGTACTGCGTGCAGTGCCTGCACCACGGGCTGCACCAGGGAGGGGCAGCATCCTCGAGTGCTGCAGGCTGGTTGGCCATTGCAGAGCTGCTGCTGAAAGAAGGTGCTGCAGAAGCGTCTCTGGACGCTGCCAAGCAGGTGTGTGTATATGTGTGTTTGTGCTTGTGTGTGTTTGCGTGTATGTGCTGACATGTGGGTGGGTATATACATGTCATGTATGTGTGCATGTGTGTAAAATTTTGAGGGTGTCAGCAAGCTTGTGTGTCTTACACAGCCTGGTCAATAAGATATTCCACCTATACATTTAAAGCCAAGCGTCACAAGTCCAACAACGTTTTTTAACGGTTATTACGTCGTGACGCTCAACCCTTGTGTTTAAATCTACAGGGCCCAACCTCTACTAAACTGCTGAGCCCCAAATGACATTCAATTCATATGTCGTTCTTCTTAACAAAACGGAGTGCTCCTGTGTCTTTTGTTCGCACAGGGCCTGTCCAATCTGGCTGCGAGTGGCCTGCTCAGCCAAGAGTTATCTGTTCACACATCTCTCCCATCAAAACTCAAGCGCTCAACACGCGTGTGTGTGTATGTGTGTTGTCGTTCATACAGGGCCTGTCCTACCTGGCTGCACGTGACCTGCTGTATCATGGGTCACCCCTCTAAGCACACGCTCCTCCCATGGAAAATCAAGCGCTCAATACGCGTGTGTGTATGTGTGTTGTCGTTCATACAGGGCCTGTCCTACCTGGCTGCACATGACCTGGGTCATGGGTCACCCCTCTAAGCACACGCTCCTCCCATCATATATCAAGCGCTCAACATACGTGTATGTATGTATGTATGTGTTGTCCTTCACACAGGGCCTGTCCTACCTGGCTGCACGTGACCTGCTGGGCCACGAGCCGCTCGCCCAAGCTGATCTGCTGCTCAAGCTCGCTGCTGGGAGGGCCCTAGCGGGCATGGCAGGAGTGCCAGCGCCTGGGTCTGCAGGCTACACGGATGTGTGGGTGTACCGGGCCCTCTTCTCAGGTGTGGGTGTATGTGTTTGTATGTGTGATTGTGTTTGTATGTGTAATTGTGTTGAGTGTTGAGTGTTTTTGAAGGGGTATGTGTGGGGGTGTAAGTATGACATGGGAAAAAGTGGTTTAAAGGTCATGGGGGGTTATTTCCCCTGTGCTGTTTTTTCTTTTCTGGCGTGGGTCTGGCGTGGACTGTGTAGCACTGCGTAGCACTGCGTAGCACTGCGTAGCACTGGTTTGATGTGAGCACTCGTCTGTGAGCACTGGTTTTGGGGAATGGCCAAACTGCTACACGCCTGACGAGGCACGAATCGCAAGCATAATCTGCTGGGGATGTACCAGTGTGCAATACAAGTACATGTGTTTGCAATAAAGCACGGTCCATATTTACACTGCTTCCTTATACAGTGTAGCGTCATACGTATACAAATCACACGCACGTCAAACCATTCACACACTTTCCCCCCACTCATTGCAACATGACGCTGTTTGAATTTGGTCCTATCAAGCTTGTACCTTTGTTGTCCACCTGCCCGAAGGATTTTGCACCTCTGTAGTGCACCTTGACGTTGCAATGATTAAGGGAATTGCATTTCTGATCACCAATTGAAATGTCTGAAATCGAAATTGGTTCAGCAATGTTTTTAGTGGAAGATTGCAATGTATAAACTTGCACACGCACATAACTTGCAATCATTTTTGTGTAGACCATGTGATGCACATGTCAAACTCACACTTCATGAACCGTGCATTTCTAGGTGCTGTCCACACATCACATGTTGCGCAGCACAGCACAAGCCTAACTTCAGCTATGCATTTAGGTGTCAGTCACACTTGGTGAGTGGTGCGGTGCTGTGTGTGTTTGTGTGTGTATGTGTGTGTGCCCGTTCTATAGGTGCAGAGGCAAACGCGGCTGCGCAGCAGCATGCAGAGGTCTTCGCCCTGTGGTAGTCACATGTCCTCACATGCAACATTGTGTATGCGTCCTGCAGGTGCAGAGGCAAATGCGGCTGCGCAGCATGCCGAGGCCCCTGCCCCAGAAGGCACGGGCGCTGATGATCAGCAGCAAGGCGCACAGCAGAAGCAACAGGGCCAGCAGCAAGGCTTGCCCCCTGCACAGAAGCTTGGCAGCAGGATTCAGGGCGGCCCCCTGAACGCAGGCACTTCTCTCCAAGCTCCACCCTCTTCTGGCCAACAGCCTGCCAAGGTGCGCACATGTTAACACGCCTATATAAGAACGCGCGCACAAGAGACACGCATGCATTTAAACACACCTATAAACACTCATGGGATAAGCACACTTGCACTGAATATACACCACAAACACAATCACACGTGCTATGCCTTGTACCACAAACACTCACACACACACACACGCACACACACACACACGTACACACAACGCACACACAACGCACACACAAATTTTTTCGCACAAAAATGTGCATGTTCACGCAGGACACTGCTGCCCAAGAGCGCAGCCCCGCCCAGTTGTCGGCCGCTGCTGAAGCAGAGGCCTGGCTTGGCAGCTTGTTGCTGAGCGGAAGGGTGAGCAGCGGTCTGGCGCCGTTTGCGCGCTTGGCAGGATCACCATCAGCCGCAGACGTGACGCACCAGGCCAAGAGGTGGGGTACTTGGTTGCAAAAATGGTGTATGTGTGTGTATGTGTGTGTACGTGTGTGTGTGTGTGTGTACGTGTGTGTGTGTGAGAGTATGTGTGTGTGTATGTATGTGTACTTGTGTGTAAGAGTTTGTTTGTGTGTGTATGTGTGTGTGATGCAGAGAGTAGTTTGTATGCTGAACAAGTTGGCAGAGAGTCAAATGCGTATTTGTCACAATGTTTACCCTAATCTAAACAGCAACACAAGCGATCGCTATCCCTACTAGCGACACCACCCAACACTGTCAGTTCTCGCCCCCAACTTTACCCCCTATGTCTACAATCTACAACAGGCATTCTCAACCGTCTTTTAAAACGCACCAGCCGTCATCCATTATCTCTGATCATTGCCAAGTGTACGTTTTGCTCAAAGCTATCAGCCACACACACACACACACACACACACACACACACACACACATACACACACAACACATACTGCCCACCACACTCAGGTGCGTCGCGCAGCTTGCCATTGCCCGAGGTGATTTTAAGCACGCACGGCAGCTGTACGAGTCCCTAGTGGGGGCGGCAGCTGTAGGACGGTGCCCCCAGAGTGGTGCCCAAGGGCCTCAGGTGCGACCTTTTATTTGCCATACATTTCAGAGGCAGCTTTTAGCTCAGCGGCAGTTTCGGGCTCCTTTCTTTATAATTAGCTTGTCACGCGTGAGCGTGTTTGAATGTGTGTATCGGCCTGAGTGTGTGTGTATCTGCCTGTATGAGCAAGTGTGTTTTCTTGCTTAGCATCATATTCATGGAGCTGTCGACCTGTGACTTTGTTATGTGAAGATTAAGGCACACAGCTTTGATGGGTCATTCAATTGTTCAAACGTTCTCAGATCCCTATCCCCTAGACACTGAACTGCCCCCCAAACCTCCAATTGCCTTCAGACTCCTGTCCCATAAGAACCAAATAAACCCTTAAATGTCCCCAGGTTCCTTTCCCCTAGGCACTGCACGTGTGCCCCAAACCTTTAAATACCCTCAGGTTCGTTTCCCCTAGTCACTGCACGTGTGCCCCAAACCCCAATTGTCCTCAGGGGTCTGAGCATTGGGCGGCTGCGGAGTACGGCTGCCTGCTACTGGTGCAGGGTGAGCAATCGGTAAGTTGGTGCAAGCATTCGCGCACTTACATGAGTGTATGTGCTTGTGTTGCAGGGTGAGCAATCGGTAAGTTGGTGCAACCATTCGCGCACTTACATGTGTGTATGTGCTTGTGTTTGTGTTTGTGGTGCAGGGTGAGCAATCGGTAAGTTGGTGCAAGCATTCGCGCACTTACATGTGTGTTTGTGCTTGTGTTTGTGTTTGTGTGTGCATGTGTTGGCCATGTGCGTGTATGTGTGTTTGTGCTTGTGTTGTGTGTGTGCATGTGTTGGCCTTGTGTGTACAGTTTGATTGGACATGATTGAGTATGGCAACGTGGAAAGGACTGTACTTTGATGCAGCTGTACATCACTCATAAACTTGTGACCTCACTCATAAACAGCACATGCCCTGTGCATATTCTCTTGACACATGCGCCATTTGACACACATAAACACACGCAGACACACACAGACACACACAGACGTATACGCATGCTCATCAACACCCTGTGTTGCATACAACACGCATGCGCACACGCAGACACACGCAGACGCACCTGCATGCAGACAAATTTTACAAAGCACACACAATCGTGCACACACACGCACACACACATCACCACCACCATCACAGGCCTCCTACCAGCAGCTCTGCGCTGCCATTGAAGCCCTGGGCCCCAGCCCGCGCTCAGTGGCTGCTGCTTCCTCCACCCCCACCTACTCGGTTGCGATGGAAGCCCAGCACCAGTGCTTGTCAGCACGCTACCACCTGCTAGCCGCACAAACTGCGTGGGAGATGGGCGAGGAGTACAGGTGAGGGGCGGGGTGGGGTGGGGTGAGAACATGGGCGTTTGTGTTTGCGGGTGTTTGTAGGTGCCATGCTACCATCTGCTGTGCACTCCGTTGTGAAGTGCGTGGAGAGGAAGGAGTGCAGGTGAAAGATGAGAGGGTGAGAGTGATGGACGGAGGAGGGTATCTGGGCTGATTGCATGGCATGTGCCTGGAGGTCACAGATGAGAATGTGGGGTGGAGAGTGTATGTGCATGTGTGTATGAGTGTCTGCCAATTGCTACAATGTAATTGCCCAGATCGTGCGGCAGGTGGAGGAGGATGACAGGCGCCAGGATGCTTTCATAAATTAAAGCAGGAGTCACATAGCAAAGGGGATGAACTAGGTCTAATGAAGGGAAGCCTTTGCCGCAGTCAATTACTCCATCAGTCATTTGCAGGCTGCTGTGTTTGTGGTGTGGCTCTCGAGTGGTAAACTACTGAAATTAACACCCTCAGGCGCACGCACGTGCGTGCAGGGGTACACTGGATGGTCAAAACACCCCAGGGAAGGACACGCCGGAGATTACAAGATGCACACAAACTGACTCTGCAGGACGACACAGGGGGCGCATGCCCACTTGCACTTGCTAAAAGCCGCAGCAGCTGCGGAGCGTGCATGTGCGGCAGCGGCCATTGTGGATGACATGCTCACGCGCTCCTGCGCACAGGTGGGTGTGCGCGTGTGTGTATGCCTGTGGGTGTGTGTTTCAACGTGTATGCATGTGTCCTCCTAGCACATGTACGTCTAAATTGTACTCACTTCAGTCAATGGCATTCACAGCCCTGCTGTTGGGCACCTCACATTTTGTGTTGCGTGAGGGAACTGCAGCAGCATTTGTTACAGCTTTCTGTCAAAGTGTCACGTTGCACTTTATATCTCTATACACATCTGTGTGCACAAGCGCACATGCAGGTTCACACACGTGCACACAACACACATACACATTTCCACACACACATACACACACACACACACATATCGCCAGGGTGATGGTGTGGCTGCCTTTGCCATGCTGGGCGCGTGGTATGCGCAGTGTGCAGGCGATCGAGGCAGGGCCATAAAATGCTACCAACGTGCCCTGAGTATCGACCCTACCTCTGTGAGTCGTGTTAACAAGACGCAGACCACCTCTCTCCCATCTGTAGCTAGCTGCTGGATGCGTGTCTCTGTTAAAGGGCCTCTTTTGCTGAACGCCACGTTTTTGTCGCACGCCGTTGTTTCTGGTGTGGATGTCCCTGAGCTCACGTGCATTGTGCCATTTTTTTGTTATTCGCGAGCATGCACGCACGTCGTTAAAAAGCTCAGCGTGCAACTCCCTGCAATGACACGCACTCAAAATCTTGAGTCTACCGTGTATACCTCTTATGATATCCTGTGATCTTTCCTCCTTGCTGCCTGCTGCCTGAGCACACGTCAACAGCTTGGTGCGCAACAACACCAAGTGCTCTCCGCAACTAGTTAAAACCACCTTGTACCGACTCAAAAATAAAGTGCCGTTTGATCCGACACGCTGCCCCTACTCCTCCAGCTCGTGTAGATATAGACACATGCACACAAAACATACACAACGCACACATCACACACACACTCTAGGAGGGAGCAGGCGAGGAGCTGGTGTCCCTGCTGCGCTCTCTGGGCTTGCTGGAAGAGGTATAGGTTGTGCTGCAGAGTTCTCTCGCTTTCCCAGTGCCAGTCTCATGGCAAACTACGAAGCACGTTGTCTCTGTACTCCAATTCGCTGATTTATTGATCATGTTCTCATGATGGTCTTGCATCTATGACACTGGTGCTGTGACAAAATTATGCAGGGGACAGCCAGTTTAATTTGACGGATGCAATGGAATATCTCATCCATGCAGTTTGAGCTGCCATGCATTGTGCTTTGCAAAACAAACACAGCCTCTTAATTCCTGTACATGCAGTGCTGATGATGCGCACAGCCCTGTGTGCCCTCATGATGCGCAAGCTCATGGCCTAGGACGTGCCAACCTGACTCAAACCTGCACACAAACTTGACAGGCAAAGCAGCTGTGTGAAGACGCGGTTGAGAGTGGGGCCGCTCTTCCTGGGGGCAGCACCTTAGCACAGTGGGCCCTCCGTCACCTAGCGGCCCTCAAGCTGGCCACAGGTGAGTGTACAGAACATTGTGGAACAAGCTCTTGTTCTGGCCTGAAGGCGTTACAGGTGTTAGGCACCCTGCCAGCACAGTGCGCTTTCTGTCACCTAAAGGCATACTCTGAAGTGGCTACAGGTGGGTGAGGGGTGAAGGTGGGACTTTTATGATTATAGTATGGGAGCTGGGTTCTTCATGCATGCCAAGCACCCAGTTTCCGTTGCATCACGGACGGATCTTTGCTGCCCTCACATGACTAGGATACTTGACTAGGTTACATAGCTAGGTCGCATGACTAAGCAGTGAATGCAGGGGTGTAATCACCGGCAGAAACCACCGGTGATAACACTCCTGTATCCAAAACGGCACGTACCCAAACTGTGCATTTTAAGTTGGCTTTGAGCAGGATAGCGATATAGGACTGGTTCAGTAGAAATGCTGTCGGTTCTGCAAGATCAAGCACCATATTTACCCAGCGAAACGGCAAAATTACGAGCAGCATCCTCGCTCCGTCAGGGTAAAATGTCTTGCGTGTGTGTGTCTGTGTGAGTTGTCTTAAGCAATCCATGACCATGTTGCCATGCTTTCTTGATCTCAATCAAATAAAATCCTCTCTTCTCAATTGACATTCGATCACTCTTTCTGGCTGCACACAGACAACATACAAACATGTGCTCAAATATGTACCATGCTTGCATTTTGAGAATATTATGTGCCACTTTTAGCATGAAAGAGCTGCAGCCACAATCCAAGAGATCGTAACATCAACCTATGACCGTAATCTTTAACTCGTGATGCGTAACTCATTCTGTGTGCTCTTTGCACGCAGTTGACCACAAGGAGGCAACTCTTACCCAAGTGTGCTGGCATAGCTTGTTTCTCAGACTGTGTGCCCATTGCACGTAGGTGACCACGAAGGAGCGCTGATTGCCCACCAGCAAGCCATGCGCACAGAGCGCGAGAACCCTCAGCTGTGGGAGGGACTAGGGGCGTCCTTCCAGGGCCTAGGCAGGACCTCTGCTGCTCTCAAGGTGAGTACCCCCACACATTTCGACATGATTTGTGTAGGGTTGGCCAGTACGGTATATGGCTTGAAATAAGTAACATGATATATTTGGTAAGGTACCGTACACACAGTGTGTCTATCACTCTGGCCCAGCTTTAGACAAGGGATCTCAGGGCTGTCCCCATGTCTACTTCCTCTACATTCTGCGGTAGAGGTGTTTGGGACAATACTCCATACTACCATAATTGGCCCATTCTTCCTTACTTGGAGAATGGCATCACCGACTGCGTAGTTTGATTTTTCTGCAGTTTCCGGTAGGTGAGCCTCTCTTTGTTTTTCCACAATGTGGGCCCACCCTCCCCATGTTTTACCGATCCATCTTTGTGCCGGTTATTGCTGCGGTCTTGCGCCCACTCGTGTGCTGTTGCGTCACTCTTGGCTAAACAAGGCTGCAACAACACAGCGCGGTGTGGGCTGTGTAGGTGCAGCTGAGTCTGTCAAGAAGAGAGCTCGAGGTTTGGCAAGGAGTGTGGGCCTGTGCAGAAGCCAGCATTGTAGAGTGTTCAACCAAATTATTAAGTTTTCTGGGCAAAGTTCAACAAGACCCACAACGGCACTGTAAACAATGTGGTGCTGTTTTGAGTCGTGGAACTTTGTTCAGGCCGGATCAGTGCTCAGTACTCCTATAATAAAGATTTAGACTTGAGCCAATTTCAGTGATTATTGGCATCACGCTTTGCCCAGCCCGACACTTATTAGTAAGGTGCAGTTCTAGCTGAAAAAGGGGCGCTAGCAGCGTTTTCAACATCTCGTGTTTTCATGTGAGTGGAATAAAATATAGTCATGCAAGTGTGCAAACTCATCAATTGTAGTCTCTCCAGAGAGGTCACCAGATCCGCCAGGCCTTTTTTATCATGCCTTTCTGGCTCTTTGAATTGAATTGGCACAAGGCAGTGGTGGCTCACATAGAGCTTGGTCCCTCTTTAGCCCCAATTTATTGCACCGTACATGTACCCAAGGACGATCCTTACATATACGCCTTGGGAAGGGGCCTTGGGAATGCTCCCTTGGTCCTTGTGCTCATAGCTTTGGTCCTTATGCTCATAGCTTATAGCTTTGGTCCTTGTGCCTAGCTCATAGCTTTGGTCTTTGTGCTCATACCTTGAGCACATGGCATGGCAGGGTAAGTAGGCAAGTACAGACCACATACCCTGAACCACACACCCTAAAACTCCTGCGCACATGTATGTGCTCTGTCCGTCCAGGCCATCACAGACCCACACCCTAGCGATCCAAATTTGCCATGATGGGAACCGTGGTTGCGGTGCTGGTGCTTATGGTGGTAAATCCTGGCTGGCGCTCAGTTCTGGAGGGTTGGGAGGGAGGTTGTTGGTACAGCTCCTAGGGTGATGCTTATTGTATAAGGATTAGCCCTGGAGGCACTTCAGTCACCCAAACCAGCAGCCCCTGACTATCCGCGGTTGAGGCAGCAGCCGTGGTTGGAGCAGCAGAGCTACAGCTGAAGCAGCAGCAGCAGGGAAAGCAAGATGCTAACACTCTTGTTCTACGCTGATAGGGGGATGTGGTGCAAGAGCAGCCCCAATTCGTTCCTTGCTAGCAACAACCCTTTGGGTTTGCAGCAGCCTGATAGAATTTAAAATATAGATGTTTAGTAAGATGCCTGGCACTCTCAGTTGAGGGATTATTGTTGTGTGGAATGCCAAGTTGTGAAAACATCAAATGCTGCACTGCATTTTTGAGGAGGTGGTACCTCAGGAAGCATGTGCATATGCTCATGCTCTACATTTGCTAGGTGAATTCGTTGTAATATCTCAAAAGCCAGACTTTCAGAAGGGACTGAACGTGTCTTGTGTCTTGTGTCTGTCCGACTAGTTTTTAATCGTTAAATAATTTTAT
>Ga0307967_1002654_pt1 | contig 10236 bp, 12 predicted proteins | sample OrgLakmetagen648_FD_201828 | JGI IMG/M metagenome (GOLD analysis project Ga0307967, IMG submission 201828) | Saline water microbial communities from Organic Lake, Antarctica - #648 | ecosystem: Environmental > Aquatic > Non-marine Saline and Alkaline > Saline | place: Antarctica: Organic Lake...
CACACAAACACACACACACACAAACACACACACACACACACACACACACACACACACACACACACACACACACACTCTCCCACACACACACACACACACACACACACACACACACACACACACACACACACACACACACACACACACACACACACACACACACTCGTGCTGATACACACAGGCGCGCACACACACGCAAACAAACACAAAACTCCCCTAAATGCGCCCCCAGTCCAACCCGCATCCCGGCCCTTCTGTGCCTCTTCCGCCCACTTGTCTGCTTGTACCACCAGACTTTCCTGCACTGTTTCAACCCGCATTCCGGCCCTTTTGTGCCTCTTCCGCCCACTTGTTTAAGATTCCTACACGTTTTTCAGCTTCCTGACACTCAGTGCCTTTTGTCCCTTGCATTCAGATTTCGGCGTAGCACGCATCATCGGAGCCGGCAACATGACTGCAGAGACAGGCACCTACCGGTGGATGGCCCCCGAGGTCATTGAGCACAAGCCGTACGGGGAGAAGGCTGACATCTTTTCCTTTGCCGTGGTCATATGGGAGCTGCTGACCTGCAAGGTGGGTGGGGGTGAGGTCTGGTTGGTGGGTGAGGGTGTGCACGTGGGTGAGTGGGTGTTTGTGGATGTGCCAGGTTTTGGTGGAAGAGGCATGCGGCGTGCTTTTTTGTATTCCACATGCCGATCGAGGCAATCTGTCTGCAATCTGTCTGTGGTGTTGAGTTCAAATGCCACTCAGAAAATTCAGAATCATCTCAGCACGTTGCAAGGCAGGAAACTGCGTGAGCACATCCTGTCTATGTCGTGCAGTCTATGTGATGAGAGCGACGCTCTGGCAGCAGGTCTTCTGAACAATCATAAATCACCAAGGTCGGTGTTAAGCCAGTGCTAAGGCAGCAGTTTTGCTCTGCCAGCTACAAGGCAGTGTGCACAAGCCTTGGTCCAAGATGTGTTTATGCACAAGCACGCGCGCTCACACACACACACAAACATATACACGTGTACGTGCATGCACAAACTCGCGCAGGTGCCCTACAGCGACATGACCCCCTTACAGGCTGCTGTGGGCGTGGTGCAGAAGGGCCTGCGCCCAGGCATCCCCCCCAACTGCCCCCCCATGCTTGCTGACCTCATGGTAGCAGCATGGGAGCAGCACCCAGCCTCCCGGCCCTCCTTCAGAGACCTCACCCCCCGTTTGGTAAGTGACGTCACCCCACCTTTGGTAATTGACGTCACCCCTCGTTTGGTAAATGGCGTCAACCCCACTTTGGTAAGTGACGTCACCCTCACCCCCCGGTTGGTGAGTGACCGGCGTCATGGGTTGCTTGCTGCATGTGCCTGCTGCATGCCCCTGGACAAATACGAAGTGAGTGTTGTTTTGTTTGATTTGAAGGGCGGTGCGTCGAAACGTGTGTGTGTTGCTCTTTGTTTCTGTACAGATCAACGCGGCAGAGTGCTCCGAGTTCCGTGAGTGCTGCAGGCAGCGATGCTTGAGGTCGTGTCTTTTTAGCAAGTGGCACAGATGTGCATTGCCCTTGTGTGCTGCAGGCGGCGATGCTGGAGGTCGTGTTATTTTTAGCAAGTGGCACAGATGTGCATTGCCCTTGTGTGCTGCAGGCAGCAGTGCACGAGACCATGTTTTGTACAGATTAACCATCCTTCATTGCCCCTGTATGCTGCAGGCGGCGATGCTGGAGGCCGCCAAAGAGGAGGAGTCGCGCGTGAGTGCCATGGCCAGTGTCACCAAAGCACCCGCTTCGGGAGGCACTGGCTTGTTGGCCAAGCTGCGCGGCAAGTAGGCATCTGTAGCAGCAGCGGCAAGAGTGGGCAGCTGGAGGCAGCACGTGGAGGCAGGTTATTAGATCGCAAGTAATGGGCATTGGCCATGCAAGGTTTGGCCTGTGTGCCAGCTGCTGTGTGTTACCCGCACCGGCAGCCTGTGCCAGCAGTCTGTGCCGTATCAGTAGCTGTATTGTTAGCCGCACCAGCAGTCTGTGCCGTACCAGCGGCCTGTGTGCTAGCTGCTGTATCATAGCCGTACCAGCAGCCCCCTGGGTGCAGCAGTGAGCCGTGCGGCTGCTGTTCAAAAGTAATAGAAATGCGAGCGGGGACGTAGGTCACACTTATCTTGGGTGAGCTGGTCAGAAGCATGGTGGTACAGAGGGGGGGGGCCTTACACGATGAACCGCCTCTCTGGTACCTTTGAAGGCTGTTAGATTCTATGATACTTTTTTACGATGGCGAAGCAGCCTGCCCGATTAGTCCTCCAGGCGCAAGTCCTGAAGTCTGCTTCTGAGCGAGGAGGAACGAGAACTACAGGTCGCGAGCTTGTCCGTTTACGAATTAAAGCAGCATTTGCTTGGCATGTTTGTTACCCGCTGCTCAGTCTAGGCCTCACAAGTAGGGGGGGGTGTACATATATAGCTTGAGGTCTCTCCGCCACAGGAGGAGGAGGAGGAGCAGGGAAAAACAGTGCAGATAATAATTTAGGAGTGCAGGCAAGGGGCGGGCTGGAAGGTGCCCAGTAGCACAAGCTAAAGCAAAGGCAAACGGGGAAGCGCTGGTGGGGTGATAGGCAGGCATCACGCTATCACTATCAAGGCGGACACTGTGCATGTACCAGCGAGTGTATGTGTGCTGGTGCCAGATGCAGCAGAAGGTTGCAGGATCTGGTTACAGGTTACTTGCAACGTTCTTTGTTGTTGTGAGTGGAAGGCACTTCACCGGTAGTGTTAGGGGTATTTCGTTTGGTCTGGCAGGATATTCTTGTAGATAAGAACCAATTTTGTGTGAAGTGTGAGTCCCCTCACTCGTTTTTGTAGGTCCCTGTAGGTTTAGACCATTTCATACAGCTGTTTATGAACTAGGCCGCCCTTAGCTGCTCATAAGGTAAGGTTAGGTCACCTTGGCTGCTCTATTACACTCAAATCTACGGAAATGGCAAACTTATGCGTTGCAAGTATTGGAGTGTGGCCAATTGGTTCCTTCCGACCAGACATTTCTAATGCTCGTGTGTGTATGTGTGCTCTCCATGTTGCTTCTGTTCCAACCGGACACTGCAATTTTATACATGAACCATTTGTCTTTTTTTGTGTAAATAATTTCTTGGTGGGCTTTGGTAACAGTTTTGACCATTCATGTTCACTCTTAACACCTTCTCAACAGACCAGCACTGGGAGCAACACGAGGAAAGGATTGCCACCACGCCATGAATCAGGACATTGAAATACTACGGAGGAGGCATCAAAAACCACCTCCCCATATTCACCAAGCAAACGGAGTCACTTTTGTACCAAATACCATTAAACCTCCACCAAACAAAATAGAAAACAACGAACTGCTCTAGATATCCTGGAGCCCCATCTGGGAGCCAAAAGAGTTAGGGGAAGGTTACAAAACCCCCCGTCTGGGAGCCAAAAGGGTTAATGCGCTCACGGGCAGTCTTTAAAGAGTTTACAAAGGGGGGTAACCAACAGTGAAACGTTGCTAAAAAGGGTAACCCGACAGATGCCATTTCTGTGCTTCGTGCGATATATATCCACGTAACATTCCTCCCCCCTTGGCAACTCCGTCCTCGGAGTGGACTAGGCTCCCTGCTAGAGTTCCAGGTGGAGGATCAACTCGCCAGAGGTGCCATAGCGATTGACTAAACAAACACATTGCATCCCAACTTGTCGAAAATTACCGGGTCGGAAAACTGCCTTTTTGCAACTACCAAGGTTCGAACCCAAGACCTAAGGTCATCCGCGATTTTCCGCGGTGGGTTACTCCAAGGCTTCGATACCAATGAAACGTTGCTAAAAGGGTAATCCGACAGATGCCATTACTGTGCTTCGTGCGATATATATCCACGTAACATTTGTTGCCATGCGATGGGTGGAAATACACACGGCACCTACGTAGTTCCTTTCCTGAATTGATGCAGGGCGAGGTTTCAATGCCTGTAGTCAGTTTATTTCTGATTTTGGGCAGAAAGGCAGGTAAAAAAGAGCCCACAACAAATTCATTTGTAAAGCATGACTCATAATGAGTTGAAAGTGATTTTGCCTGCAAGTACAAACTGCTCCCTGCCAATTCCCAGTAAAATTGGTAACCTCACAGTTCTGGCCAACATGGACTCATAAACCTGTTTGAGACAAAGTATGGGTAAAGCAGGAATGCAGGTTGATTAAGAGCTATGAGATTGAAGGCAGCAAAGGGGTGCCGGGTAGGGTGAGAGTAGTTAAGGATTGAGTGCCTGTTTGCACTACCTACCATACTCATTGCCTTCGCACTCTAACAAACACAATCCGCCTGATAACGCAGGTACTTTGCTGTCCAACAGCAATGTCTCTGTTTTCTTAATCCATGAATTGTTTTCACCCCTTGCGTACAAACTCTTGGTACTTCTGCGCTTTGGACTTGTACCTCGTTCAACCCACTCCGCTCAACCCCCTTCTGAGATCCGCGCCCAATTTTCCCTTGCTTGTCACAACAAAGGATAACCTGCTTGTGTTTTCTATTCTCTATTCTACTTCCTTAGCTCTTCCAAATTGTTAGTACCCCTCAAAGCAGCAAAGCAGCAAAGCAGACTCTGGCCTTCTTGTCCTGCATACTGCATTCAGTACTAACGCGTACTATCACCACGTCCCACACACTGCGTTCATACTGAGCCCACTCACCCAGTAGCGCGCCAACCAGCAGCAACGCATTGCCGCTTCCTGGACTTCCTCATGGGAAAGGAGCAGGTCGTCCAGGATGAGCTCGGTCCCAGTTCCACTGCAAGAGAAAGCAAACATCGTTGACAATTCTAGTGGATATCAGTGTGAGTATTTGCTTGACTTGAGCAGGAGAGCCTGCGTGAATTGTGTAAGAGCAATTCTACCCCAGAGGCTGGATGGAGGGTAATGCTATGTGGTACACGTAGATGGAACAACAGTGTGTGAGAACTTCATCTCAGCCTTGGCTGCTGCGTCCTATAGTTCATCAAGTACAAGAAAGATGCTAGCTCTTAAACATCACAAGGCAACCTGTTTAGGACAGTTTTCACCGTGGTACGCATGCGTGCTATCAAACGTGCAACAAGTAGATTGCTGTTGGCAGTTGGCAATTCCAAACTCGCACACCCGTCCTTTCCAACTTCTTTGAAAGGGGGCAGGGAAGTGAAAAATCAGTAGTAGTAGTCTCAATGAATGACAACAGATCAGCTTCTAGCAAACAGTGACATTGGGCGACAAGCAGGCCTGGCTTCCCCTTAGTGGGCCCCTAAAAGGGCATCTCAAGATGCTGGGCTGTTTACAGGTCGCGCACGTAGGTACAGAGATAGGAATGGCCAAGGGCAACAACTTTCTCCAATTCTCCTTGCATCTCCCAACAAGACCAAAGAGAAACACAACCCAGAATGGTAAAACTGTGCTTGCCTGACATCTGTGCTTCTCCGAGGAGCCCTGCCAGCGGCCATGGTAGCGCTGTCTTCTCTCTTGCTCAGCAGGCCAATTCCACCAATGTGCGAGCTGCCGTCCGTGCTCTCCATACCCAGCATTCTGAGAAGCGAGCCAAAACACTGGTTGTTGCTTGCTGCCAGGCATTGGTTGAAAGGCTTTGTCACATGCCTGTGCATGTGAGCCTTGGCAAACACTTGTGCTACATTGCTTGTGGAAGACCAAAAAATTTCAGTGAGTCTGTGAGCACTCCAAATACTGGGAATATGTAGAGTCGCTTTTACAGTGCTCTGAGCTGGCAAGCTGCAAAGCGTAGGCATTTTTGTGCTAAAGCTCACTCATTTTTGAGCACACATGTTTTTTGCTTCCACAGCGCATTAAGAATGTCCTTAGACGCACCTATGCAGACCAGGGACCCTGTTAGCAGCGAATGCCAATTTTGAATTGAGCTTCGCATTGGCTGCTTGCAGTCTCTGGATCTCAGACAGCAAGTGCTGGCCGGTTGGAGTACCAAAGCATGAGGCCTAGCGAACAAAGCAGAGAGGGTCCAGGGGGTCTCAACCAATAACTTGGGAATGAAGCAAATATCGCCGTGCTGTGCCTGATACGCATATTTTTAGGCTTACTTGCACGGAGGATTGATGAAATGGTTGAACACACCTGCCCTCCATTGGGAGAGTTCTTGCCCACATGATGATATGTGTCTTTCATCATCTGCATCATCAAGTAGGATCCTGGAACGAGCAAGAAGAGACCATGTCTGTCTTTGGAGAAACTAAGCATCCATGTGAGTTGAAGCTCTTGATGATACATAGAGGCATGCAGCTCAAAGTACGAGCATTCTGAGCTTGCCTGGACGATTTTTTTCGCTCATTATCGCAAGAGAATGGTGTAGGTATAGGTATTGATTAAATAAATAATTTGAACATCGCCTAGTTCATTTTAATAAAGGGGTCCTACAGGTAGCTGGAATTAGGCTGATGGCACTGAATGCGCACATGATCAGGAGCAAGCTGGAAGCTTCCCTCAATGCACAGGGTGGAGTGGTGAGTTTACAGTTTGAAAGTGAGCATGCCTGCGTGCGTCACCTTAGCACACGCGTGCAACACTGGACGTGCGTCGTGCAAGCCCAAGTGCGTGGCATACGCTTGACTAATGCTCTGTCCTTATACTTCGGAACCGCAGCAAGTCGAAGACATGAGCAGTGGGTGTGGAAGTGCGTTCAACGTTAAGGTCGTGACGGCGATGTTTGAGGGAAAGAACCTTTTGGCGAGGCACAGGTGCGTCTTTGCACGAGTTGCTTGATTGTTTCCTATTGGTTCCTCCACCCCCACCAAGTTTGCTTGCAAACTTGTTTTGCAGGATGATTAATGACGCTTTAAAAGAAGAGATGCAGACGATCCATGCCTTATCCATCAAGCAGGCACAGACTCCGGAGCAAGCCGGTCAATAAAATCATGGATGAGATACACGGGGCGGTGTGCAAGAGGTGTTTGTAGCTGTCCCTGTTAGGGTGCTACTCAGGGTTGGCAAAGCGTTCCTGTGAGTGGAGCCACACCTGTGCTGTATAAACAACGTTCTAAGGAATTTTGTCATGTACGGACGCTCGTAAGCGTTCAAGTCGTTTATCCGGATATTAAGCTATATGGATCACAGAAACAAATGTAGGCTGGTGTACCGCGTGCAGGGTGTAGGGACCGCTCTGAGCCAGACGTAGGACACAGAATTAGGTGATGCTGGTTACTGCTCATAAGAATCCGCAACAGGCAACTTGCTGACATCGCTCGATTGTGCTATTGGAATTGATGACATAGTTTGCAGCCTACTGAGTTTTGGCTTGATTCCAGGGGGCTGGAATATCAAGTTCTCGTCATTTTGGGCTACGTTACTATTAATACATTAATATTTCATACGATGTCCGTAACGTAGCAGGTATGTCAGATTTGCTCCTCCTTCCCCTTCTTGCCTCTCCCCCAGTTCTCCTTGTCTGACAGTTCAAGTGCCACTTCATCTTGCATTTCTTGGATAAAATGTCCCTGTTGGCTACTAAGAACTGTGTCTGGCGAAAGGTCCCCCCATGTAAATCTTAATCTCCCACGTTCTGATTCCTTTTGTATAGTTGTTTAGTCCTGCTCAGCTGCAAACTTTGGTCCATCAAGCTGCAACTTCCATTTACTTTAGGTTCAAGCCACAGGTAAAGGTCAAAATGTATTCACAGGTAAAGGTCATGTATCCACAGGTAAGGGTCAAAATGTATTTAAAATGAAACCTTGTAATGCATGCTACCTCTTTTGTTTTAAAATCGAGAGGTAGGCAATCTTTATCAAGCTCTTTATGCGCGACAAGTTTGTCAGGAAGGTAATAGCCCTATAGTGCTAAAATCGTTGTCAATTGTTCTTGATTACAAAACGCTTATCACAGGAAAGCGTCCTGTCTAGCAGTAATACTAAGGGTGGATGCGAAGCTTGTTACGATAGCAGGCGCGGCACCACAATGCCAAGAAGCAGCCCAATCAGTACGATTACAATCCACATGGCAATTGATCGCAGATGTTTGAGCCGCTCTTCACGCTCTTGTTCTAGCATCCGCTGTAAACAATGGAATAGCAGAATACGGATGAGTGTGAGCGACAGGTTGCAGGATGCAGACAAGGAGAGCCAAAAAAGTTTCAAAGAATATGAAAGGACGACACATAATCAAAGGCCCAAATAGCAGGGTTCCTGAATTCTTGTCGCACCTGTACATCTAACATCACCAATACCTGAATGCTCTGACAGCCGTAAACAAATATCGACAGTCGACTAAATGATTGAGTGCCACTGACCTGCTCAGAGAGTGCCTGCTTCTCAGCCTTGCTCAAATGCCGGCTGCCTCTGCTGGCGACTGCTGCTGCTGTCGGCGCTGCCGCTGTTGTTGTCCCACCTGCACGCTTCTCAGCACCCCCAGTTTTCTTACCAGAAACAGCAGCCAAAGGCGCAGCAGCTGCTGCAACTGCCGCCGCTCCTCCCTTGCTGCCTTGCTTGCTGTTTGCGGTGGCATTCTGTGTGCTGCCAGGTGCTGCCTGCTCCTGCTCTTGCTGCTCACCCTGTACTTGCTGCTGCTCAACCTCCTGTCGCCGCTGCGGCTCCACTTGCTGCTGCTGCTGCTGTTTGATGGTAGGGGGGCACTCGGGCCCACAGGGTAGCAACCGCAGTACAGTGGTGGCGTCATAAGCACCCACGCCCCCTCCTTGCCCACTCTCCACCTCTGCCACCGCCAGGGCAGCTTGAACCTTTCACACATTACATAAACAATGAATGATGGTTGAAAGAGGGTCTATATAAAAAAGGTAACGTGGAAACGTTGATTCTTGGTGCATGTGCAAGTTTGTAGTCTACATGAGTCTAGATGACTAAATGAGGACATGGACACTTTTCATTGTAAGGCAATTCTTATTTGCAAGATGCTTTTGATAAATTTGGGGCAAAAAATTAACGCAGGTAGTACCTTAGAAGGCTTGACACAAAGAGCTGCTTGCTGTGCTGTAAAGCAAATTTCCATGCAAATGTCTGCACTCTCTCTTCGGTCTGCTTTGTTGCATGGCCATATGGCAAGCACACCGCTTGAGCTCACAACGAAACCCGGACTACGCACATGAGCATCACTCATGACGCAGTTTTTTCTAGCTTATGTAAACACAGCGTTGTGGAACCAAGACCTTGCCCGACTGAAACAACCAATTATTTCTTTGCACCGCATGATGGGCATCAAGGCAGCCTCACCTTACTGCACGGCCACTTGGCGCGCAAGCGCTTGCACTCGCACTTCACTGTGACCTCAGCCTCGCACGTCTCAGGGTCAGGACAAGGCCCAAGATGGCACGCAGACACACAGAAGTGGGGGCAGAAGGGCAGGGCTCGGTGACAGGGGCGCTTGCAGGTCAGTAGGTCCTCGTCACCCACAGCACTGTGTCACAGAGCACACAGGGCAGTATGTTTGTATGCGTGCGTAGGGTAGAGGGAGCAAGGCACCAAACTGGTCATTGCGTGCCAGCAGGTGCGTGCTAAAAGCACGGCACGTTGATGTCTTGCGATACGCACTATTTATGCCGCCGGGTGCTGAACTGCATACACACACACGCACGCACGCACACACATACGCACATGCACACACACATACACACACGCACACACATACACATGTCATATGATGTGCTGAACTTTGAATGCAAACTTGGCCACCAAGGGCGGTGTGTGTGGGCCTTATCCACCCTTTTATCTTTCCTACTCTCCCCACCCTATTACCTGCTGGCTTCTTGGCTGAGAGGCTGGCCTGCTGCAGCTGCTGCGGCCAGAGGCGCCACGCGCAAGACCTGTACGTGGCGTACGCATGTGATATGTGTGTGTGTGCAAATTTGTATGCATGAACTGAAGAGGGAGAGGGGAAGGAAGATAAATGCATAATATCAGATTGTAATGAGGACGGTGTGCAATTAGTACAGCATTGCTCGTAAGTCTTGCAGCCGAACCTAACAACATTTGCAACATCCTGGACACACATACGTACCATAGACACACATACACCGACCCTCTCACACCAACATGCACCTGCTGGCACATGACGCAGAAGGCAAAAGTGGCACTGTGGCAAAACCTTGCCATAGAGGTAAGCGTTTGTGAGGTAGGTGCACAAATATTACCCGCATACTTAACACACACACACACACACACTTCTCCTCACACCAACACAGTGCAGACATAGGCTCTCCCCTCACAAGCCCTCATACTTTCAATCCACAAAGACGAGCAAAGATACGCACCTGCTGG
>Ga0307967_1002657_pt1 | contig 10231 bp, 9 predicted proteins | sample OrgLakmetagen648_FD_201828 | JGI IMG/M metagenome (GOLD analysis project Ga0307967, IMG submission 201828) | Saline water microbial communities from Organic Lake, Antarctica - #648 | ecosystem: Environmental > Aquatic > Non-marine Saline and Alkaline > Saline | place: Antarctica: Organic Lake...
CGCTCTTGCTGATCTGCCCCAATATAACGGCGCCGCGGCTTTGTTGCTGCAAAATGGCCAATGCTTCGTCGGCCTGGTCAGCAGCAACACAAACGATCATACCGATGCCGCAATTAAAGGTGCGCAACATTTCGCGATTGGCGATATTGCCACTCATTTGCAGCCAGTCGAAAATGGCCGGGCGCTGCCAGGCGTTGGTGTCAATCTGCGCCTGCGTATAATCGGGCATCACCCGTGGCAGGTTTTCCAGAATGCCACCGCCGGTAATATGCGCCATGGCGTGAACGGGCATCTTTGCCTGCAGGGTTTGCAGCGCTTTGACATAGATTTCGGTGGGGGCCAGCAGAACATCGCCCAGCGTACTGTCACCGAAAGGGTCATCGAGCTTGGCGTTAGAGACTTCGAGCACCTTGCGGATCAGTGAATAACCATTGGCGTGTGGGCCGGACGATTCCAGGCCTATCAGGCAGTCGCCGATCCGCACCCGGCTGTTGTCGATGATGTCTTCTTTTTCGACCACACCCACGGCAAAACCGGCCAGGTCGTAGTCACCCTTCTGGTACATGCCGGGCATTTCTGCGGTTTCGCCGCCGATCAATGAGCACCCAGCCTGGCGGCAACCTTCGCCGATACCACCGACAACCTCAGTGGCGACATCCACATCAAGCCCGCCGGTGGCGTAATAATCCAGAAAGAACAGCGGCTCTGCGCCGCATACAATCAGATCGTTGACGCACATGGCGACCAGATCAATACCGATGGTGTCGTGCTTGCCCATGTCGATTGCCAGTTTCAGTTTGGTGCCCACGCCGTCGGTGGCCGACACCAGTACCGGCTTGCGGTAACCTTCAGGGATTTCGCACAGCGCACCGAATCCGCCCAGGCCGGACAGGACTTCGGGGCGTCGCGTTGACTGGGTCACCGACTTTATTTTTTCCACCAGTGCATCGCCGGCATCAATGTCCACGCCGGCATCTTTGTAGGTGAGGCTGGTTTGTGCAGATTCACCGCGGGCGGAGGAGGGCGCTTTAGTTGTCATGGAGAAGGAAAATCCCTGAATAAAAAGTATAGGGGCACATTTTAACAGTTGCCGACTGCTTCGTCAGGCGATTATGTAAAACAGGCAGGTGATCGGTTATGATATCGCACATGGTAAATCGACTTTCGAATTTATGGACAGCGTTATGGGCGCCGACTCTGCGTGGGCTGGCAGAGCATTTGCCCGGCATTGCGCGGATTTTGCTGCTGCTGTTCGCGCTGTCAGGCGCCGCGAGTGTGTTTGCATTGCCGGTTGATGGGTTATACAGCCAGGACATCGCGGTGGAAAATCAAAGCGAGGCAGAGCGCGAGCGTGCCTACCGCGACGCCTTCGCCCGGGTCATCGTCAAGGTGACCGGCGAGCGACGCTGGCTCGAGCACCCCCGGATTCGTGAGGCAGTGCAGCGTGCATCAGCCTATGTGGCCGAAGTCAGTTACCGCTCGGAGATGCTGGAACGTCGTATAGCTGTGCGTTTTGACCAGAGCCTTATCGATGAATTGCTAAAACGTGCCGAAATCCCGGTCTGGGATCTCAACCGGGCCAGTGTATTGCTCTGGGTGACGGTGCAGACAATGGACGGTCGTCGCACGATGCTGGGTTCCAGTTCCGAGCATGAATTGCTGATACAGGCGCGCGAATTCGCCGGTGAGCGCGGTGTGCCCGTGCTGATACCGTTGCTGGACCTGACAGACCGGCGCATGGTGTCGGTCACCCAGGGCTGGGAGCTCGATACCGGCGTACTGCGTGAAGCCGGCCAGCGTTACGGCGCCGACAGTGTGCTGGCAGGTCGATTGCTGATAACGCCCGCCAATGAAGTGGTCGGGCTGTGGACGTTTATTTTTCGTGACCAGGAACATGTTTTTGACCACGTCGACAACCGCGTGGAGACCTACATGGGTGTTCCCCTGGATGAGGTGACGACGCGCCTGGCTGAACACTTTGGGTTTGTGCTTAGTGAGTTCGAACGTGAGGATGAAGTCATGTTGCGCATTGACGGTATCTCGGATCTGGCCAATCATACCGACCTGATGCGTTATCTGGGGTCGCTGTCGGTCATCCGGGACGTGAATGTAGCAGCCCTGCGTGCCGATACCATTGAACTGCGGGTGAGTCTGGCTGGCACGCGTCAGCACCTTACTGAGTTCATCAGCCTGGATCGGGACCTGCAACCGGTCAATTTTGAATTGGGCGCAGTGACGACTGATCTGCTGCACTATCGCTGGGCGCGGTGATGTTGGTAAAGCAGAACGTACCCGCATCAGCATGAATAATTCTGCCACCCCGCCCATCGCCCAGCCCCGACAGCTATCCTTGCGGCTCAGCCTGGACGACGAGGCCACGTTTGATAATTTCTATTGTTCTGACAACAGGGGCGCCGGAGAATCGGTCAATGGCGCTGTGGTCGCGCATTTACAGCACTGCGTCGAACAATGGTCACAGCGTCAGCCAGGCGATGCCCGGGGTACGTTACTAAAAGAATTTGTCTGGCTTTGGGGCAGCGTGGGTGCCGGTCGTTCGCATGTGCTGCAAGCAGTTTGTCATGAACTGGATGCGCGCGGGCAGGCGGTGTTTTACCTGAGTCTGTCGGCCTGGCGCGAACTGTCACCCGACGTCTTGCAGGGCCTGGAGCAGATGGGGGTGCTGTGTCTGGATGATATTGACGAGGTAGCGGGTGTCCCGGAATGGGAGGAAGCACTGTTTCACCTGTATAACCGCATGGCAGCCCTGCAAACACCGCTGCTGGTTGCCGCGCACAGCAGTCCGCAGTACACCCGGTTTGCATTACAGGACCTGCACTCTCGCCTGCAGTCGGCGGTCGTATTTCAGCTGGAACTGCTTGATGACGACAATAAAGTGGCCGCGTTGAAGATGCGCGCTTCGCACCGGGGCTTTGACCTGAGTGACGAAGTTGCCGCCTATCTGGTGCGCCGTTGTGAGCGCAGCATGAGCGCATTGATAGCCGTCCTGCATGAACTGGACAGGCACTCGCTGGAGATGCAGCGAAAAGTCACCGTACCCTTGCTCAAAGCGCTGATGAACTGGTAGGTTTTGCCCGCCAGTGCTTACAGGTTTATGCCCAGGTGTTTTTTGGCCATCCGGATATACAGCAACAGTGCACAAAATAAACCCACACACAGGAAGCTGTAAATCAAGCCGTAAAACAACTCGCCAGGGACAAATGCGGTGACCACCGCATGGGTAAAGTACATCAACACCACAAAGCTGAGCCAGGCATAGGTGCGCAGGGTATCGCTGCGCAAGCCGGGCACAAAAATCAGCAAAGGCAACAGACGAAACAGCCACAGAAATACAGCCACCCCGATGGGCGCGCCTCTGAACAGGCTCAGGATTGCATCGGCCGTAAACAGCCCCAGCAAGCCAAAATAAAATGCCAGCACGGCCTTGCGCGATTGATTAACGATTGCGGGCACGGGCGTTGCTGGAGTGTCAGGTTCCCAGATCTTGGTCATATTAACAGGCTCTTTTATGATTTGAGTTTAAGCGCCAGATCGCCCAGGCGTCGGCCCAGTGCCAGGCACAGCGCCTGTTCGTCTTCGCTAAGGGGCAGGTCGCTGTCCTTGCCGGCCATGTGACTGGCGCCGTAGGGTGTGCCGCCGGTTTTCGTGCGCATCAGTGCTGGTTCGCTGTAAGGCAGGCCGCAAATCAGCATGCCGTGGTGAAGCAGGGGCAGGCTCATGCTCAACAATGTCGACTCCTGCCCGCCGTGCAGGCTGGAACTTGAAGTAAAAAGCGCAGCGGGTTTATTGACAAGTGCGCCACTGGCCCAAAGCGCCCCGGTGTTGTCCAGAAAATACTTCATCGGCGCCGCCATGTTGCCAAAGCGCGTCGGGCTGCCCATGGCCAGCGCTGAACAGTGCCGCAGATCGTCGTCACTGCAATAAACGGCGCCGCTGTCCGGCACGCTCGGGATGCTGGCGGTATGATCGGCAGATACCGCCGGCACCGTTCTCAGCCGGGCTTCAATGTTGCCGGCCTGCTCGGCGCCGCGCGCTATTAAAGCGGCCATGTCAGCGGTGGCGCCGTGACGACTGTAGTACAAAACCAGGACATAAGGATTGGATTGGCTCACTGAATCAACTCCAGGACGTTTTCTGGCGGACGACCGATAACGGCTTTGTCGCCACAGACAATGATAGGTCGCTCGATCAGGCGTGGATACTCGCTCATGGCCTCGATCAGCTTGTTTTCGCTCAGTGCGTTGTCCATCAGGTTCAACTGTTTGAACTCGGTTTCCCCTTTGCGCAGCAACTGCCTTGCTGACATCTTGAGCAATTTCAACAGGCGTCTCAGCTCGGCCGGTGCGGGCGGTGTTTCCAGATACAGCACTTGCTCAGGTTCGATGCCACGTGCCTGCAGCAGCGCCAGGGTCTGCCGCGATTTGGAGCAGCGCGGGTTGTGATAGATGACGACATTACTCATTCTCGTTGCTCGTTCTTGTTACCCATTCTTTTCGCTCTTGCTCTTCAATTTCGATCAGATCCGGCAGTGTGGTGTCACCGTAAATTTTAGCCCAGCTCTCGTCAGCCCCATCCAGTATTTTGCGGATCTGCATCTGTTCGTCACAAGCGGGTTGGATGTTGATGCGATCTTTGGCGTAGGCGCGCAATTTGTGTCGCAGCTCATGCAACCTGTAGTTACTCAGCGTTGATACCGGCAGATAACACGCTGGGCGCTCGTCGGTGGCGCGGCTAAACCCTATCGCCGTCAGTATCTGCAAGGCCGATTCTATCATGGCCGGGCTCATTCGGGTGTAGGTCTGCAGTTCATCGGCCGACCAGGGCGCGCCACCTTGCTGGAAGCGTTTGACAATCAGGTAAGCCACCGTGAGATCAAGTTCTTCTTTCATTCGCAGGCTGAGTTTGGGTGGTTCGCGGCCGGCGTAGGTTTTGGACGGGTGCTGGTGGTAAAACGCTACCGATGAGCCAATCAGCAGCATCAACCAGCCTAGGTAGATCACCAGCATCAACAGGATGACGGCAAAAAATGCGGCGTAAATAACCGCATTGGCCGAGTATTCGGTAATAAAATTCTGGAATACCCAACCCATCAGCTTCCAGGCGATGGTGGTGACAATGCCGCCAATAAATGCTGATCGAAAGCGCACGCGGGTATTGGGGATAAAAATGAAAGTCAGTGCGAAGGCCAGCGACATGAACAGGAAGGGTGTGATCAGCGCGATAAACTGGAGAATGATGCCGCCCGTTGGCAGACTTTCCAGTAATCTGACAAAAAATACCGTATTAACATAGGAGGCGATGCCCACCGACAGCAGGATAAGCAGTGGCGCGACGATGATGGCAAACAGATATTCACTGATGCGGCTGCCGATGCTGCGTGCCTGGCTGACTGACCAGATGTAATTGAATGACAGCTCGATGCGTTGCATCATGGTCAAAGCGGTGTACAGCAATACCCCGAGGCTGACCGCGCTGAGGACCTCGACACGCACATTATCAACAAAGCTGACCACATTCGTTGCGATATCGGCACTGTATTCCCCCATGAAGGGTTGCAGCAGGCCCAGCAGGGCAGGTTCGAGTTCGTTGTGGACGCCAAGGCCTTTGAGTACGGCAAATGCCAGCGCCAGCAGCGGTACAAAGGCGATCACGGTATAATAAACCAGGCTCATGGCGCGCAGGCTCAGGTTGCCTTGCGCCAGATCTCTGACCACCGCGTAGGTTATCTGCAAGGGCCGGATACTGGCGCGCTGCCAGCGGTTCTCGGCGGGGTAATCACCCCACAGGAAGTTATCAGCTTTGTCTTTGAGTTCGTGTAATGACCTTAGCTGCATATCACTCCTGTCGAGGTTGCCTGCGCAGCGGCGGCGCCCGGGGCCATGTGTCAGCCCGGCAGACGGCTCTCCAGAAATGACAGTATAGCGTCAAGTGCCACCATTTCAGGCTCGGCGGCGCGGCGAGACTTGTATTCCAGCTGGTTGTTCTCCAGGCCACGATCAGATACGACCACGCGGTGCGGAATCCCCATTAACTCCATGTCGGCAAACTTCACCCCGGGGCTGGTTTTCTTGTCCCGGTCATCGAGCAGAACGTCATAACCGGCCGCTTCCAGTGTCTTCAGCAATTGCTCACTGACCTCCACCACGCGCTGCGACTTGTGTGCGTTCAGTGGCACAATGGCGATCTGAAACGGGGCAATGGCGTCGGGCCAGATAATGCCATTGTCGTCATGATTCTGCTCAATGGCCGCCGCCACAATGCGGCTGACTCCGATGCCATAACAGCCCATGGTGATCAGCACGGATTTGCCGTTTTCATCAAGTACGGCAGCGTTCATTGCTTTGCTGTATTTGGTACCGAGCTGGAAAATATGGCCCACTTCAATGCCGCGTTTTATCGACAGGGTGCCTTTGCCATCGGGGCTGAGATCGCCCTCTTTTACCTTGCGGAAATCGGCGACAGAGTCAAAGTGACACTCTTTGCCCCAGTTGGCTCCGGTCAAATGAAAGCCGTCGCGGTTGGCACCACAGATGAAATCAGTCATGTGTTCAACGCTGCGATCCGCAATAGCCGGGAACGGCAGCTGCAATGGTCCAAGGCAGCCGGGGTTACAGCCGATAGCAGCCTGGATCTGCTCGTCGCTGGCGAACGCTACCGGTGTTGCGACACCATCGAGTTTCTCCAGTTTAACCTCGTTGACTTCCTGATCGCCGCGAATCAACAGGGCAATCAGCCCGTGTTTGTTGTTGTCGTCGTCAGATTTTACGACCAGGGTCTTGATCAGTTGGGTAACGGGCACCTGCAGTTTCTGGACAACGGCGTCAATACTGTGGGCATCGCCGGTGGCGATCTGTGTGGCCGGTTCGTTGCTGGCGGATGCGCTTGCGGGCAGGTCTGGAATGACGCCGTCGGCCAGCTCAATGTTGGCGGCGTAGTCGCCCGTGGAGCTGAACACGATATCGTCTTCGCCCGAGTCAGCCAGCACATGGAACTCATGGGACACGCTGCCGCCGATATTGCCGGTGTCAGCGAGCACCGGGCGATAGTCCAGCCCCAGCCGTGCAAAAATATTGCAGTAGGTCCTGAACATAAGCTCGTAAGTCTGCTGCAGCGATGTCTCGTCGATGTGAAACGAGTACGCGTCCTTCATCAGAAATTCACGTGCGCGCATGATACCAAAGCGTGGCCGCCGCTCGTCCCGGAATTTCATCTGGATCTGGTAGAAATTGGCCGGCAGTTGTTTGTAGCTGCTGAACTCGTTACGGATAAGATCGGTAATGACCTCTTCGTGTGTCGGTCCCAGGCAAAAATCACGGTTATGGCGATCAACAAACCTGAGCAGTTCCGGGCCCATTTGATCCCAGCGGCCGGATTCCTGCCATAATTCGGCCGACTGCACCACCGGCATGGAGACCTCCATCGCGCCCGCTTTGTTCATCTCCTCGCGCACGATGGCAGTGACTTTGTGCAGCACCCGCAGGCCTGCCGGCAGCCAGGTGTACATGCCGCTGGCCAGCTTGCGGATCAAGCCCGCGCGCAACATCAATTGATGGCTGATGACTTCGGCATCGGCGGGGGTTTCTCGAAGCGTGGCGATAAGATATTGACTGGTGCGCATGCGGGTCCTGCTGTGGGTTCTGGATTATGGGTGGGGATGAGTCAGGTCGGTCAGCAAGCTGGCGAGTAAGATTGCCCGCCAGTTGCGTTTGCTGTTGATAGCGGTTTACTGAGCGAATTCTTTCAGTTTTTTCAACGGCAGCACTTTGACACGGGTGCTGGCCGGCTTCTTGGCGATGTCCATGGTTTCGCCCGGTTTGAATGGGTTGGGCACGCCTTTTCGCGCTGGCTGTGCGGGGCGTTTGACGGCCTTTATCTTGAGCAGGCCGGGCAGTGTGAACTCGCCTGCGCCACGTTTTTTGATGTGCCGCTCGATCAGTGCGCCCAGCTCGTTGAGTACCGCATCGACCTGTTTTTTGCTCAGTTCGGTGTTGTTTGCGATCTCTGCCAGAATTGCAGTTTTGGTGTATTTTTCAGTGATAGCCGTGGTCTTTTTTGCTGTGGGTTTGGCTGTCGGTTTTGCTGGTGATTTGGTAACTGCCATGCTGATTCTCGTGTCTAATGAGGTGAATTGATGATCATGGATAACGTCGCAGGCGGAAATGACCGCTCAAGGCGTTATTTATAAAGGATTGCAGTGCCTGTCGCAAGTGTTGATAGGTCGGAGTATGGGCGCTTTTGCAAAATGTTTTCCGGTACCCTGCAGATGCGGGCAACATAGATGCATCTAATGCCGCAAGACAGGTGATGAACGCCAGAAATTTAAGGTATAATCGCCAGCTTTCGAGCAAACCTGCTTTCCTTGTAATTGATTCGTCATTGCTCCGGCCCAGCGCCGCTGTTGTAACAGCCGTCGCTGACGCGTAACGATGACCCGGATAGAGAGACTTGTTTTTATGCCGATTTATGAGTATCAATGCAAGGATTGCAACCACCGCCTGGAGGCGATCCAGAAGTTCAGTGATGCGCCGCTGACGGAGTGTCCGGTCTGCCATCAGGCAGGTCTCGACAAGCAGATGTCAGCACCCAGCTTTCGTCTCAAGGGCGGCGGCTGGTATGAAACCGATTTTAAAACCGGTAACAAGCGGCACGGCACCCAGGACAGCAGCGCGGCGGACAGCTCAACGTCTGGCGGCTCCCAGTCCAGCAGCGATAAAAAGCCAGGTAACGACAAAAAGCCAGGCAGCGATAAATCGGGCACGGGCAATACAAAAGCTTCGGGCACGGCCGCCTGACAGCTTCACCAGTAAAAGCCTGATCAGAATTCACCTAAAGAACAACCTTGCAGGAAGTCAGTATGCGCAGCCATTATTGCGGAGAATTAAATTCAGCCCGGATTGGCGAAACCGTCAACCTGTGTGGCTGGGTCCATCGTCGACGTGATCATGGCGGCGTTATTTTTGTGGATCTCAGGGATCGCGATGGGTTGTGCCAGGTCGTGTTCGATCCGGATCGGGCGGAGACCTTTGCGCTGGCAGAAACCCTGCGCAACGAATTTGTGGTCCGTGTCACCGGTCTGGTTCGTGCGCGCCCGGAAGGCACCGTCAACAAGGATCTGCCCAGCGGCGACATAGAGGTTCTGGCGCATGAGCTGGAAGTCCTCAGTGTTGCCAGGACACCGCCGTTCCAGCTGGATGAGCATGCCTCCGTCAGCGAGGATGTGCGCCTGCGGCATCGTTACATAGATCTGCGCCGGCCGGAGATGATCGACCGTCTGCGTTTTCGCTCCAAAGTCACCAACACCATTCGTAATTACCTGGATGAAAACGGTTTCCTGGATATCGAAACCCCTATCCTGACCCGCGCCACCCCCGAAGGCGCCCGCGACTATCTGGTCCCCAGCCGGACCCACCCGGGTGAGTTTTTTGCGTTGCCGCAATCGCCGCAGCTGTTCAAGCAGATTCTGATGGTTGCCGGCATGGACCGCTACTACCAGATCGCCAAGTGCTTCCGCGATGAAGACCTGCGCGCCGATCGACAGCCGGAATTTACCCAGATCGACATCGAAACCTCGTTCATGACCGAGGAGCAGATCATGGCGACCACCGAAGAGATGATTCGTCAGACCTTCATGCGCCATCTGGATGCAGATCTCGGCGTTTTCCCGCGCATGACATGGAGTGAGGCGATGCGCCGGTTTGGTTCGGACAAGCCGGACCTGCGCATTGACCTGGAATTCACTGATATTGCTGATCTGATGGCGGCGGTGGACTTCAAAGTGTTTGCCGGGCCGGCAAAGGATCCGGACAGCCGCGTGGTGGCGTTGCGGGTGCCGCAAGGTGCGTCATTGAGCCGCAAGGAAATTGATGACTACACCAAATTCGTCAGCATCTACGGTGCCAAAGGCCTGGCCTGGATCAAGGTCAATGATATCAAGGCTGGCCTGGAGGGTTTGCAGTCGCCCATCATCAAGTTCATGCCGGAGGCGGTAGTGAAGCAGGTGCTTGATCGCTTGCAGGCGGCTACCGGCGACATCATCTTTTTTGGCGCCGACAAAGCCAATATTGTCAATGAAGCGATCGGTGCGCTGCGCTTGAAAGTGGCTGCGGATCTGGGCCAGGTGCGCGAGGGCTGGGCGCCGCTCTGGGTGGTCGACTTCCCGATGTTTGAGCGCGACAAGGAAGGCAACCTGAATTCCTTGCACCACCCGTTCACG
>Ga0307967_1002658_pt1 | contig 10230 bp, 7 predicted proteins | sample OrgLakmetagen648_FD_201828 | JGI IMG/M metagenome (GOLD analysis project Ga0307967, IMG submission 201828) | Saline water microbial communities from Organic Lake, Antarctica - #648 | ecosystem: Environmental > Aquatic > Non-marine Saline and Alkaline > Saline | place: Antarctica: Organic Lake...
TGGGCTCCGCCAACCTGACCAGCCATTATGGTCCGGTTAAAAACCCTTGGAAGCGTAAAGGCGATGACACCGATCTGGTCCCCGGCGGATCGTCGGGCGGGTCGGCGGCGGCGGTGTCCGCGCGCGCCTGCCTGGGGGCGACGGGCACGGATACCGGCGGATCAATTCGCCAGCCGGCGGCCTTCACCGGGATCGTCGGGTTGAAGCCGACCTATGGCCGCTGCTCACGCTGGGGCATCGTTGCCTTCGCCAGCTCGCTGGACCAAGCCGGTCCGATGACCCGCACGGTGCGCGATGCCGCCATCATGCTGGGCGCGATGGCAGGCTTCGACACGAAGGATTCCACCAGCGTCGACCGCCCGGTGCCGAATTATGAAGCAGCCCTGACCGGCGACGTGACGGGCCTGAAAGTCGGCGTGCCGAAGGAATATCGCGTCGACGGCATGCCTAAGGAAATCGATGCGCTGTGGCAGCAGGGGATTGATTGGCTGAAACAAGCGGGCGCGGAAATCGTCGACATCACCCTGCCGCATACGAAATACGCGCTGCCGGCCTATTACATCGTCGCCCCGGCGGAAGCCTCGTCGAACTTGGCGCGCTATGACGGCGTGCGCTACGGCTTGCGGGTTGCGGGCGATACGCTGAACGAGATGTATGAGAATACCCGCGGCGAAGGCTTCGGCGAAGAGGTGAAGCGCCGCATCCTGATCGGAACCTATGTGCTCTCTGCCGGCTATTACGACGCCTATTATCTGCAAGCCCAAAAGGTGCGCACCCGCATCGCGGAAGATTTCACCAAGGCCTATGAACACTGCGACGTGATCCTGACACCGGCCACACCGTCGGCTGCCTTCGGCATCGACGAGAAGCCGTCGGATCCGGTGCAGATGTATCTGAACGACGTCTTCACCGTGCCCGCCAACTTGGCCGGGCTGCCGGGCATTAGCGTGCCGGCGGGGATCGACGATAACGGCCTGCCCTTGGGATTACAGATCCTGGGGCGTGCCTTTGATGAAGAGACCGTGCTGCGCGCCGGTCATGCCCTGGAACAGGCGGCAGGCTTCACGGCCCGCCCCCAGTTCCTGGCCGGTTAAGCGACGGGAAGGATACGTTCAAATGGCTGACTACCGTCTAAAAGGCGAAACCGGGGAGTGGGAGGTCGTGATCGGCCTTGAGGTTCATGCGCAGGTCTCCTCCAAAGCAAAGCTGTTCTCTGGCGCTGCCACCGAATTTGGGGCCGACCCGAACGCGCAGGTAAGCTTGGTTGATGCGGCCATGCCCGGCATGTTGCCCGTCATCAACGCCGAATGCGTGCGCCAAGCGGTGCGCACGGGGCTGGCGCTGAATTCGGCGATCAACAAACATTCGGTCTTCGCGCGGAAGAACTACTTCTACGCCGATCTGCCCCAGGGCTATCAGATCAGCCAGTTCGACCAACCGATCGTCGGCGAAGGCGAGATTGAGGTCGATCTGCCCGACGGCAGCACCAAGGTCGTGGGGATTGAGCGGCTGCATCTGGAACAAGATGCCGGCAAGTCGATGCATGACCAGCATCCGAAGAAAAGCTTCATCGACCTGAACCGCTCCGGCGTGGCGTTGATGGAGATTGTCTCCAAGCCCGATATGGGCTCGCCCGAAGAGGCGGCGGCTTATGTCTCCACCCTGCGCTCGATCGTGCGCTATATCGGCTCATGCGACGGCAATATGGCCGAAGGCTCCATGCGCGCCGACGTCAATGTGTCGGTGCGCAAAGAAGGCGAGCCGCTTGGCACGCGCGCCGAGTTGAAAAACATCAACTCCATGCGCTTCGTGCGCCAAGCGGTTGAGATTGAAGCCCTGCGCCAGATCGAAATCCTGGAAGGCGGCGGCACGATCATCCAGGAAACCAGGCTGTTCGACCCCTCGAAGGGCGAGACGCGTTCCATGCGCAACAAGGAAGAAGCGCATGATTACCGCTACTTCCCCGACCCGGACCTGCTGCCGCTTGATTTCGACGATGCCTATATCGAAGAGTGTCGCAGCACCCTGCCCGAGCTCCCGGCAGAGAAGAAAAAGCGCTTTATAGAAAGCTACGCGCTGAGCCCTTACGACGCCGCCGTGCTGGTCGCCGATTGGGAAATCGCCAGCTATTACGAAGTCGTCGCCAAGAAAGGCGATCCCAAGCAGGCCGCTAACTGGGTGACGGTTGAGCTATTCGCGCGCCTGAACAAGGCCGACAAAACAATCCTGGAAAGCCCGGTCAGCGCTGAGGCGTTGGGCGAGCTTTTGGCCCTGATGGCCGACGACACGATTTCCGGCAAAATCGCCAAGGACGTCTTTGACGAGATGTTTGAGACCGGTAAGGGCGCCAAGGCCATCGTCGAAGATAAAGGCCTGACACAGATCACCGACACCGGCGAGATCGAGGCGATCGTCGACCAAGTCATCGCCGACAACCCCGGTCAGGTTGAAAAATACCAGGGCGGCAAGACCGGCCTAATCGGCTGGTTCGTAGGCCAAGTGATGAAGGGCACGGGCGGCAAGGCCAACCCAAAGATGGTCAACGACCTGCTGCAAAAGAAGCTAGGCGGTTAACCGCCCCAGTCTCATGACCCAAGTCCCAATTATTGCGGTTCAGAATTATTCCGGCGGGCGGGCCAAGTCCTTCAAGATCAGGTTGATGCTATCGGCACGCAACATCAGGTCGGCAGCCGGCGTCGTGCCGGCGTCCAGGTCTGCGATCAAGCCGGATAATTGCCCGCGCGCCTGGGTGGCATAGCGGGCGAACCAAACATTGGGCACATCGGACAGCGCCTCACGATCCCCCGGTGCGCGCTCGCCCTCACCCTCCCCTTCACCGGGACGTAAGGCCGCACCCGGCGGGGCGGGCACTTTGGTGTCATCGCGCGCTTCTGTCTCAGTGATGGTGAAGCGTTTCAAACGCTCCGCCAAAATAACCGCTGTTGCGCGCATGAAGTCCCGGTTTTCGCGGGATGTCGGCTCAATCGTCGCCAAGGCCCGCGATTGGCGCAACAAGCTATCGTAAGCCTCATCGCGCGATGACTGCGCAACCGCCGACGCGGGCAGCGCCAGGGTCATGCACAATAAGACGGCGAGGAGTCCTGCCCGCACGCTCATCGGCCATTTCCTGAATCTGGGCCTGAATCTGGGCCTGCATCTGGCGCCGGCTTTTCCGCCAGCCAATCACGAATCATGGCGATCTGATCAGGCACCATCAGCGACGGCGCGTGACCGCAGCCCGCAATCTCCACCGGGCGCGCACCCGGCCCGCGCTGTGCCATCTCCACCAAATCGTCTGCCAGTAATAGGTCGGACGTCGCCCCCCGGATCACCAATGGCGCTTCCCCCAACTGGATCGCATCCCAGAGCGGCCAGAGGTCCAAATCCTCATTCGCCAAATCGACGAAAGGCTCGGCGATGCGCAGATCGTAATTGTTGGTGAAGGTACCGTCGTCGGCTTTTGCCAGGCTGACGCGGCTAAGTTCACGCCAGTCTTCATCGTGGATTAGACCAAAGGGCTCGTAGGCCATTTTCAAATGCCCGACAGCAGTCTCGAAATCAGGAAAGCGCCACGGGATTCCGACATAGTCCGCGATCCGGCGCAGCGCTTCCCTCGGCACCTTCGGCCCGACATCATTCAAGGCCATGCGCCGAATGGGGTGGCCGGGGCTGACCGCCAGTCCTATGCCGATCAACCCGCCCATGGAGGTGCCGATCCAATCCACCGTTTCAACCCGCGCGTGGGCCAGCATCCCATTGATATCCCGCACATATTGCGGCACGCCATAGGCCGCTGAATCCTGGATTTTATCGCTGCGGGCGCGGCCCACAATATCGGGCACCAGCACCCGCCAGCCATCATCGGCCAGTGCGCGGGCAAGGCGTTCAAAATCGCCGGCATTGCGCGTCAGCCCATGCACGCACACCACCGCATGGGGCGCATCGGGGCTGCCGTAATCGTCATAGACCATGCGATGATGCCCGGCATCCGCCAGACATAGAACAGAGCGCTCTACCGCTTCCGACCCCATGATCTTAACCCGCCCCCTGCACAACTTTACCCGCGCCGTGCACGCGAAGCGGCATCGGCGGGGCATCATCGACGCTGACATAGGTTTCCGGGAAAAAGCCGTTGAATTGCGTCGTCATCGAATTTGAATAGGCGCCCGCTTGGCCGATTTCGATCCAATCGCCCTCTTGGATGTCGGCGGGTAAATCCACCTTATAGGGCAGCACATCGGTGCAGTCGCAGGTCGGGCCATAGACCGAAAACGGTGCGGTTTCCTGCGCGATCGCCTTGTTCGGGCGGATCAGGCGCATGGGCAGTTTCACGCCCGCGGTCATCGCCTCAGACAGGCTGTGATAGACGCCGTCATTGATATAGACGGCGCCGTCTTTGCGCAGCTGCACCTGCACCACCAGCGACATGCCGCTGGCGACCATGCCGCGCCCCGGCTCACACATCACCACGCAATCGCCGCGCAGCTTAATCGCGCGAATGCCATCGCGGATGGCCTCGATATAGACCTCCAACGGCTCCGGCTCATCATCGATGTAGGGAACGGGGAAGCCGCCGCCGACATCCAGGTAATGCAAGGGGACATTGGCCTCTGCCATAACCTCCCCCACCAGCTTGATGGCGTCGCGGAAGGCCTGGGGGCTGCGGCATTGCGATCCGACATGGAAGGCTAGACCCGGCTGGAAGCCTGCCTTTTCCACTGCCTTTAACAGGCGTACAGCACCCGCAGTGTCGGCACCGAATTTCTCAGACAGCTTATACATCGCATCATATTGCGGGGTGACGATACGCACCAAGCAAACCTGGCCATCGCCGCCGCCGGTGATATCCACCAGCTTTTGCAATTCCGCCTCATGATCGACGACGTAGTGGTCGACATTGAAGACCTCATGCGCGGATAAAATGGCGCTGCGCGACTTCACGGGGTGCATGAAATAGCAATCCGCATGGGGGAAATTTTCGCGGATCAGCGCAATTTCCGCCAGCGATGCCGTATCGAAATGGCGGATCCCTGCGCGATAGAAGGCGCGCAAAACCTCGATATGCGGATTGCACTTCACGGCATAAAGGACGCGGCCCGGGAACAGATCCAAATAGGCTTTGGCGCTGCGCTCCAACTCCTTCGGGCGCAGGCAATAGACCGGATAGCCGGGGCGCATTTTTGCCACCATATCATCGACCGTCGCAAAGTGACTGTGTTTCGGGGCCATGACGGCGCGGATCCTTCAAATGATAGGCGAGCAAAATTGCGGACGGGCGTCCGAATCTCTTTTGACCATGCCAGAATAGGCGCGGCGGTCAAGCGGACCCGCATTTAGACAACGATCCCCTTGCCACCGCCGGTTATAGGCATGATCTTGGGGCCCATGCGCAGGTTGTTTGCACGGATCACAATGGTATTTGGCGCGCTGATCATCTTGGTCGGCGGCGGCGGGCTTTTGTGGCTGCAGCAATCCTTGCCGCAAGCCCAGGGAAGCCGCGTGCTTTCGGGTTTAGGGGCTGAGGTGACGGTGCTGCGCGACGCCCACGGCACGCCCACGATCCAGGCGCAGACGATGGCGGATGCCTATCGCGCGCTTGGGTTTTTACATGCCCAAGACCGGCTGTGGCAGATGGAAATGTCACGGCGTTTTGGGCGCGGCAGTTTATCGGAAGTGGCCGGCAGCAGCACGCTGCGCCTTGACCGATTCGCCCGCACCCTGGGGCTGGTGGATATCAGCACCCGCCAGCTTCGCCGCCTGGACCAGCCCACACGCGCGGCGCTGGACGCCTATGCCGCCGGCGTGAACGGGTTTTTATCCAGCAATGACGCGCCGCTTCCGCCGGAGTTTTTATTGACCGGCATCACGCCCGATCCCTGGTCCCCGGTGGATAGCCTGCTGTGGGGCAAGCTGATGGCGCTGCAATTATCCGGCGATTGGCGCCACGAACTTCAGAAAAGCCGTCTGCTGCAATATCTGCCGCCAGAGCGCGTCGGCCAGTTGATGCCAAGCTATAGCGACAGCCCGCCCAGCCTGAGTGCCGACGAGATCGCGCGCGCTGGCACCGCGCCCGCAAGATTGGCGCAGGTCACCGATCCCCCGGCCGCATTAAGCGCTGAAAGCGCCTCCAACGCCTGGGCGATTGCGGGAAGTCGCACGGCAAGCGGTGCGCCCATCCTGGCGAATGATCCGCATTTGGGCCTGCGCTTGCCGGCCACCTGGTATTTAGCGCGGGTTGAAACGCCGGACCTGACGTTAACCGGGGCCACGGCGCCGGGCGTGCCGTTTCATATCTTGGGGCATAATGGGACAGCGGCCTGGGGCCTGACCACGACCCATGCGGACACGATGGACTTGGTCGCGCTGACCCCTGATCCGGACGCGCCGGACCATCGCTATATGACCCCCGAAGGCTCGCGCCTGTACCGAAGCGAAACGGTGAAAATTCCCCTTCGCGGCGGGGAGGTGGAGCTGTTTGAACGCCGCACCACCCATTTCGGCCCCGTCCTGCCGGATCAATCCCGCAAGGTGGCGCTGCAATGGACGGCGTTGCGGGAAAGCGATGGCACCCCGGCGGCGCTTTATCACCTGAACCGGGCGCGTACGGCGGACGATTTCGCCGCCGCCGCCCGGCTTTTCGATGCGCCGATCCAGAACCTGTTCTGGGCCAGCGACGATGGCACGATCGCCAGCGCCGTGGTCGGGCGCCTGCCGGTGCGCAGCCCCTCCCGCAACGGTGCCTTGCCGCGCACAAGCGATGCGACGGATGCCCCCTGGCTGGGCGTCACGGATCGCGCTGATACACCGATCGTGATCAACCCCGCCGATGGCATGATCGCGAATGCCAATAACCGGATTTTATCGGACGCGGCCACGCCCTACCCCATCGCGCGCGATTGGGCACCGCCCTATCGCTATGCCCGCGTGGCGGAGATGTTGGCAGACGCGCGCGCCCATACGTCGGACGACAGCGCGGCGGTGCAGTTGGATGTGTTGTCCACCTTCGCGCGCCGGCTAACCCCCTTGCTGCTGCGCGCGGAGCCGACGACAGCGGCGGCGCAAGAAGCGTTGGCGATCCTTGGCCAATGGGATTACCGCATGACGCGCGAGGCGGCAGCGCCCGCGATCTTCAGCGCGACCGCAGATGCCCTAGCCCGCGCGCTGGCCGAAGATGATTTGGGCCCCGCCTTTAAAAGCTGGTGGCGGGCGGAACCTGGATTCCTGATCGACGCGCTGCGCGATCACCCCGAATGGTGCGATGACCTGCGCACGCCAAGCGAAGAAGATTGCCGCTGGGCCGTCACCACGGCGTTGGAACGCGCGGTCGCGATATTGGTTGATCGCCTTGGGTCGGATATCGGCGCTTGGCGGTGGGGCAGCCTGCACACCGCGCCGATGGGCCATGCGACACTAACCCATATCCCGGTCATCAATTGGATGACCGATCACCCGCTTGAAACGCCGGGCGGCGACCACACCCCCAATCGCGGCCAAACCCGCGGGCCCACCAGCGACGACCCCTTTGCCCATAGCCATGGGGCGGGCCTGCGGGCGATTTATGATCTGGGCGATTTGGATCAATCGCGCTTCGCCTTGGCGGGCGGGCAATCGGGTCATCCACTATCGCCAAATTATGCCGATCGGTTGCGATCGTGGCGGAACGGTCGTTATTTTCTGATTACCGGACGCAGCGGGGACATCCAGCCGGATGACTTTGCGCGTTTAATTCTTAAGCCTGAGTAATCAGGCCGCGTGATCGTCAAACCGCCGGCAAGGATGCCACAGCGCCCATGTTTTTAAGCGTCTTCGACCTGTTCAAAATCGGCATTGGCCCATCCAGCTCCCATACAGTGGGGCCGATGATGGCGGGTCTGCGCTTTATTGAGGCCCTGGATAAGGCCGGCCAGCGCGAGGCGACGGCGCGCGTGATCGTGCGCCTGCACGGCTCGCTGGCCTTCACCGGCAAGGGGCATGCCTCAGATTCCGCCATCATGCTGGGACTGATGGGCCTGCATCCGGCGGACACCGACCCCGACGATGCGGCCAAGCGTCTGACCCAGGCGGGGGATAGCGGGATGCTATCGCTTGGCGGGCAGGCGCAAATTCCCTTCGACCGCGCGAGGGATATTGAATTCGATTACCAAGTCGCCCTACCCGGTCACGCCAACGGCATGGTGATCCAGGCCGCAGACGCCGACGGTGAGGCGCTGATGGAAGAGACCTATTATTCCGTCGGCGGCGGCTTCATCTCCACCGCCGATGAATTGGCAGCGGGCACGTTACCCGGCACGGACGCCAGCGCCGTCCCCTACCCCTTTGCCAGCGCGCGCGAAATGCTGGAAATGGGCGAGGCATCGGGCAAAACCATCGCCCAGATGAAATGGGCGAACGAGGTCAGCCTGCGCCCCGCGGACGAGGTCACCACCCGCCTAGATCGCCTATGGCAGGTGATGAATGAGTGTATCGACCGGGGCTTGTCGCAAGACGGCATCCTGCCCGGCGGCCTGCGGGTCAAACGCCGCGCCAAGGGCATTTATGAGAAGATGCAAGGCCCCACAAACCGCCACTTCATGCATGATGTCATGGATTGGTTGAGCCTTTATGCCATGGCGGTGAATGAAGAAAACGCCGCCGGCGGGCGGGTCGTGACCGCGCCTACCAATGGGGCGGCGGGCATCATCCCCGCGACCATCCGCTATTTTGAAGGCTTTTGCAGCCTGGACGATGAAACCAAGCGCCAGGGCGTGCATGATTTCCTGCTGACCGCCGGTGCCATCGGCGGGATTATCAAAACCAATGCCTCAATCTCCGGCGCCGAAGTCGGCTGCCAGGGCGAGGTCGGATCCGCCAGTGCGATGGCGGCGGCTGGGTTGGCCGCGGCCTTAGGGGCGACCAACATGCAGATCGAAAATGCCGCGGAAATCGCGCTGGAACATCACCTAGGCATGACCTGCGATCCCGTGGGCGGGCTGGTTCAGGTGCCCTGTATTGAGCGCAACGCCATGGGATCGGTGAAGGCGGTCAACGCCTGCTCATTGGCGATGAAGGGCGACGGCACGCATTTTGTGCCGCTTGATACCGCCATCCGCACGATGCGCGAAACCGGCATCGACATGCTGTCGAAATATAAGGAAACCAGCTTAGGCGGCTTGGCCGCGCGCGATGAGTTGCACCCGCCCACCATCAATGTGGTGGAGTGTTAAGGGCGAACAGGGCGCGCCCTAATCCTGCTTTTTCTTGAACAGCGGTACGCTATCGCCCGCGTCGACCTTGGGGCGGTCGACCTCTTCCCTCTCCAGCGCGTCGACCAGCGTCATCGTCTGGCGCGATCGCACGGCTAGGCGCTGATAGTCGGCGGTGCCTTCGCGCTTCCAGGCGATTTCTTCATCGCTTAGTTCGCGCAGGATTTTCGCCGGCGTGCCCGCGCATAGCGTGCGGGCCGGCAGTTCAAAACCCGCCTTCACGAAGGCCATGGCCGCAACCATGGAACATTCCCCCAGAACCGCGCCATCCATCACGACCGAATTCATCCCCACAAGCGCGTCCTGGCCGACCCGGCAGCCATGCAGGATGGCGCCGTGGCCGATATGGCCATCAACCTCGATCACGCAATCCATGCCGGGGAAGGCGTGCATCACGCAGTTATCTTGCAGATTTGCCCCCTGCTTCATCACCACGCGACCGAAATCGCCGCGCATGCAGGCCCCCGGCCCGACATAGCAATTCGGACCCACAATCGCGTCGCCGATCAAAACCGCGCTGGGGTGCACGAAGGCGGTGGGGTCAATGACGGGGGTCACCCCATCGATGGCGTAGACTTTCGGACGATCGCGCATAGATTCAGGTTCCTTCCACCGGATAGCGGATTTCAACGACCCGGAAACGCGGCGCCACAAAGGCCGTATCGACCAGGGCCGCATTCGCCGCCGGGTTGGCGCCTGTGCCGTGAAAATCGCTGAAGGCCGCCGTCTGGTTGACGAAAACGCCGCCGGTCAGATTAACGCTAAGCGCAACACCGACATCCTGGGCGACATCCACCGCACGATCCAAGACAGACTGGTTATCGGAATAAATGCCCGCCGTGATCGCGCCCTTGGCGGCAACCGTGTCGTGCCATTTGGCCAAGGCATCATCGATATCCTTGCAGGCAATGATGAAGCTGATAGGGCCGAACAGCTCGCTCTCATACGTCTCCCGCTCGCTGCCGTCGATTTTCAGGATCAGGGGCGT
>Ga0307967_1002660_pt1 | contig 10227 bp, 8 predicted proteins | sample OrgLakmetagen648_FD_201828 | JGI IMG/M metagenome (GOLD analysis project Ga0307967, IMG submission 201828) | Saline water microbial communities from Organic Lake, Antarctica - #648 | ecosystem: Environmental > Aquatic > Non-marine Saline and Alkaline > Saline | place: Antarctica: Organic Lake...
TAGCTGTAACACCACCCAAAAAAAAAAAAAAAATTCCTTCAGGTCTTTGCTGAGGGCCAATGCAACAAACCCCCATCATCATCATCATCATCATCATCATCATCATCATCATCATCATCATCATCATCATCATCATCATCATCATTATCATTATCATCATCATCATATAGATTCCTGAGACTGACACTGCTTATGCTGTAAATGCCATTGGTCATGATATCACTAACACAAATGGAAAGGCGGAGCTTGCAGCCCTTGCACAGTTCTAGCAAGAAAGAAAAGAAAAACCACACAGGCAGCAAAACATTCCCTGCATTAATTAAGGAATAGGAGACACATTGGCTTGAAGTGCCGCGAGTTTCCCCCACCAAAGGAAAAAAGAAAGCTAGCGGGGATCTGGAGGGTGACTGGCAGCCCCCTGCTCCAGACCGAGACCTTGAGAGCAATTCGTTTTTTTAATGTGCGTCTAGTAGTCAGTTTGTGCGCATAATGTACAGAGTGAGCATGCAATTTAAGGGCAGTCTTGTGGGCCCTCTGTGAATCGAGGCGGAGCTCTTTTAAATGATGCAAAGTGTTATTAGAGGTATAGATTGATCCTCCCAAACCAAGAAGGATGGTGTGAAGTGTGAAGTGTAACTTTTTTAGTTTGCAAGCGCTTGCATAAACTTTCGTGCTGTTTGTTAGAGGCCTGATGTCTTCACAATACTTCACTTCTATGAGGTGTATCTCCCTCTTGAGCTCTGTGCACTTGTCCATGAGATCTGCTGCACCTGTTGCAAGTGGGGAGTGGAAGGTGGTTTAGATTTAGTAGGTAAGAGAGTAACCAAAATAGCATCAGGGCGACTGGAAGTAAGTCTGTCTCTGACAGATAAACGAGCATCAAAAGCCAAATGGGTAAAGTCCTATTACTAGCCTGCTCGGGTATTTGAAGGTTTTGTTGGGCAAAACGGTCAGTGCTGCCAGCATCCATATGAACTATACAAACTGCCAAGGAGCCTTTGCTGATGGCTTTCATGATGAGTCTGCAGGCAACGTTATGGCGTTCAGTGATCATGCCAGAGATGATTTTGTGTTGACACCCTGAGAGAATATGAAGAGACACTGTCTGATTGTTGACAAAATGGACACTGAAGGCTGGTGGACTTTTTGAAGCGGTGTGTTTCTGACTGAAAAAAGTGCCTGTGCGGTAGTGAAAGACATTGCGTGTCATTTGGGGGGAGAGATTGGACATGTTCCAAAATGCGTTGCTAATGCCTTTGTGTACATGTGGAAGTAGACTCTGGTAGTAAGAGTAGTACCTGTTTTTGAGTTGGCATAACCCAGTCTATGATTTGAGTGCAAGTGAGATTTTTGTATTCTAATGCAGCTTGCAGATTTGGAAGGTAAGTCAATCTGGTGCCCTGCTGAGGAGCTTTAGTGCTAGATCCTTACTGATGAACTTCTTCAAGGGCTAGCCATGTTGTATCAAAGAAGGGATTGCCACCAGGGTCTGCATTGTGGATTGTTGTTTCAGCAAGGAGATTATTGCTGTGGCAGGCTTGGTTACTGGCAAGGGCGTCTGCACATTCATTTCGAAATGAGGAGTTCCTGCTATTCCAGCGTGAGATTTGACCTTATAAAGGAAGATGTGGCCCAATCCCGGAGATTGAGAGTAACGTAGATTTGCCACAGACAGCCTCTGCTCAATAAATTAGGAAACAACTTCTCTTCCCAGAGATTCATACACCACATTTAAGGAGACCTCCTCAAAGCCATTATCAGACCATCTGTAGTTCTAATTCAACTTCCATCAGAATCTGGCATTGCGGGCAATGGGCATGCCGACCAAATTGCAAGGCTTGCAGCCAAACATTCTGAAACTGCTGAACCTTACCTGCTGGCTCTAAGTTTAATACTGCGGCATTCAATAAGCTCATCTATTAATCTACTGAATAATCAGCCAGGTGGTTGAGTAAACTTCCCAGCCCTAGGGAGGAAAGACGCGGCAGCCAATGCATGTGTGTTATAATATATGTCGGTGTGTTGAAGCAAAGTTGGAATTGAGAACCAGTAGAGAATGGGAGAAGGATAACTGCCAGCAGTCAGAAGCGCAGTTCCTAGCCTTTGCTCAAGAGCGACTTGACCCTAGCTCAAATCATTTCTTCAATAAACTGGCTTCTGCGGTTTATTGAACAAGACTAGTCAAAATAACCTCAACTGAAAAACCAACTAACTCTGTCACACGTTTCGTCACTACCACCGATTGGGGTGACACAGGGTAACCTTCCATGTCGCTCTGCTGGTTTGCTACAGATAGCCTCAACTGATGGCCTGAACACAACATGTAATAAAACCTTTGATCAAGACAGACCCTCAAATGCGCTATCTGTTTCCCAACAAGCGTGTTGCCCTTCAAGCGCACATGAACCAAACCTAAAGAGTGGGCAATGCCCTGAATGACACAGGCTATTTGAATTATCATCAAATTCAATGCCAACAAACAGACAAGCAATGCCTTCTGGTCACTGCCTTTTACCTCTCTTAAATCTCTTATAAAACGGAACAGTTTTAATACTGATAACATTTGTTGTCAAAAGCATGCTGTTTGGTTTTTAACATCAAACAGCCTGACTTGCCCTATTTGTTCCAATGGGAGAAAGCCACATCCTTTAAGATTGCCATTACTATTAAAAATATAGTCACTGAACGCCATAATGTTGCTTGCAGGCTGACTATGAAAGCTATTAATTTATTGAATCCTGTTTTGTCTCCATGGTTGTCTACACTCCACTCAACTGAACAAGACTACTTCTTCGCTATGCAAAACCTCCAAATTCCTGAGACACCTGGAAATTAAAATCCCTCCAAGCTGACTGTAACAGCATATCTGACAGAGATTGACTAACCTCCAGTTGTCCTGGTGCTATTCTTCTAGTGTCGTTTCACGCCCAATTGTTGGCAATGACGATCCGTGTGATTTGGTTCGTTATTTTGTCAGTTGAGGTTGTTTTGCCTAGTCTCCTTCAATAAGCTGGGGAAGCCGGTTTATTGAAGATAGCATTTTCTGGTTTTGATTTGCGGTATTCAATTAGCTTACCAGTCCTGGGGAGTAAAGGCGCGGCAGCCGATTATAAAAAAGAATAAGAATAAGAAAACACTCCGCTGGTAGTGGTGACACAGCCAGCATGATTAAGGGAGGGGGCTACATAGGTGCCCGCACCAGGAAACCCCCCACCGCGCAAACAATTAAAAGAAATTAATGTGGGTTGTGTGCCGTAGAACCCAGACCCAAAACTTGACTGCTGTTGCTCTTGTTATGTTGCAGTGCATACCCCATTTTTATGAGTGAAGATGCATGTATGATGAAGTGCTCATTCATTCTGTGTGTCAGTATTTTTATCTTATGGTAGTTCAGATCAAGGTCTGCCAGAGGTTTGTCTGTGTAGTCTTTGTAGATAGTCCCCATAGCTCCAACGAGGATCACGTGAAGCTTGACTTCGCTATATCCTTGTCTGTTTAGGTTGGCAACGAGCATGCTGTGCTGTGCTTTTGCTTTTCGGAGTTAGGGATCATGCCTAGTGTCTTCACAAAATTTAAACTCAATCAGGTGAACATCCCACTGGTTTGGATTCAGTTTCTTGTCTTTAGCAAGCTGTTGAAATTTTGAGTTGCGGGTGGTTACGCGAGAGGAGCACACAGTGCTAGGTAAGAATAGGATGGTGTCAGGACGAGAAGAGGCTTTCAGAGCATTTGCTGTTAGTTTTGGTAGCAGCCAAGAGGGCAGTGTTTTGTTGGCAGTGTTTCTCAGATCTAGGCCTTGCTCTGATAGTTTATATGCGCTGCCTTCGTTGGTGTAGGCAATTTGTTTGGCACCGTGGTATAGTATATGTCAGTGTGTTGAGCAAGTTGGATTTGAGAAGCAGCAGAGAAAGAGAGAGAATCGAAGGAGAATTGCAAGTCAGAAGTGCATTTCCCAGCCTTTGCTCGAGAAAAACTTGACTCTGGCTTTAAATCATTTCTTCAATAAACTCTGGGTGGACGCAGTCACGTCCACGATTGACCACTGACGCGAATTGTGTGACGGTTGTTGTGCTGAGTCTTATACTTTGCAGTGATGGTGATTTGCTACGACAGCCTCCAACTACATGGCAACAGCCCTCAAACCCTTCAAAATCAGCCTGCTGTTTAGACCATACCCTAAGTTGTGGTAGAGGTGGTTGTTGGCGCGGGCCAGGGTTCTTTAGAAGCAGCGTTAGCGGCTAGCGGGAGTATCCCATCAGCCACACCGGTAGTATCCTATCAGCTACACGCTACACCTACACCTGTTCATCCCAAACAACAACATCCTAAGGACCTCTGAAAACAGCACCATACCACCCGTTTGTCAAGCTCAAATACTGTAGACACTTATCTTGAGCACCAGCTTTCAAACCTGCATAAGAGCAGCACAACCGTTTCCTCCAGCATACTATCAAAGGAGACTGTGCTCTCCATGTCATTCTTTAAGGTGTGGATTCATTTACAAGCCTCACCCTTTGGCCCCGATTTGCAGAACGCTTTGGCCTTGACTTGCAGAAAGTCAAAAGGCTTGTCTTCAAGTTTCATGCCCGTTCCATTGACTATGGTCACAAACCAGTTTGATTAGGAGTGGTCTGCTGGATTTCATTCAGTGGTCTGCTTGCTTTCACACACACACACACACACACACACACACACACACACACACACACACACACACACACACACACACACACACACACACACACACACACACACACACACACACACACACAGAGAGAGAGAGAGAGAGAGAGAGAGAGAGAGAGAGAGAGAGAGAGAGAGAGAGAGAGAGAGAAAGAGAGAGAGAGAGAAATAAAAAGGGAGAGAGTGAGCAAGTGAGAGAGAGAGAGAGAGATAGAGAACTTCATGCGTTCAGTATTTCTGCAGCTTTCCTTTAATACCTTGCCTATGGTAAATTGCCAATCGTCTGATCAAATCACCGTCAATGCAAAGTATAGGATACAACACATCAATTACGAAAACCATCTAGCAGAGGAATGAGGAATGAGTTATTTGCATCGCAATAGCTTCTATTGCTTCTACCAGTTCTTTGTATCCACGCCTGTGCGCTCTCTGCTCAAACTTGTGCTTTTTGGTCGGCTGCCAAACTGCTGCTCCTTCCCGTGTTAACTCAGACGGACATTCTCAGTCTCATTGTGTTACACGCGTTAATGTCACTAGGCAACACGTTAATGTACACAAGCACACACGTTAATGTAACTAGGTAGGCACGTTAATGTACACAAGCACACACGTTAATGTGACTAGGCGAACAAACAATACAATACCTTACACGCTACAGGATCTCTTCCTTAGCAAGCAAAGGGGGGTCATAATATGACGGATCTAGAAAGCTTTGACTGAGACAAACTGCCTGTCTTTATGTACTCTCTCTTCTACCAGCCTTATCTCTTGCACACAAACTATTTATTTTCTAATCGTCTAACTCCTGGTACTGCTCAATGTATGGAGCCACTGGGCAACCATATCTCCCACATACAGCACACCGCCACACAGGTGCCTGCTTCTTTTTCTTCAGCTCCTGCTCCTGCTTAAGCTGTTCCTACAGTGCCTGCTGCCATGCACGCACCATATCCACTAGCAAGCTTGGATCTTGGCCAGAGGATGCAAGCATGGGGATCAAGCTTGAGATGAGGGGACCACTGGGGTCCAAGAGGGAGAGATCACCTGGCAGGCAGAGCAAGGGCGTTTTATACTATTCATCAGCTTACTCATAATATCCATCAGCAGGTTGGTGTAGCACAACCAGGAGATACCAAAGCATTTAAATCAAGCCAGGATGAAACTTGCTGTACTTCTGTGGGTACATTGTATATAACATCTGTTTGATAAAACCTTAAAAAATTTTGCCATCACACTGCTGCATCAAACAAAAATAAGAGGTGATCAGTATCAGAATAAATTTGATTTACTTGACAATGTAACCTCCACCAAATCACACCTGCAAGCTGGGCCATCAAAGTAGAGGATGTCAGGTCGTAGCCGAGCTGCTCAAGGGCTGATTGCATTGATTTGAGGAACTCGCTGCTTAACCCCCCAAACGAGGCAGCAGGCTTGGCCTTTGCCTCCACTACCTCCCATTCGTCCTCTTGCAGGGGGGCAGCTGCGTCAGGATGTGACACTGGAGCCAGTTGCAGGTCTGAAACTGGAGGGGGTGGAGTGGGAGCAGCAAAAGTATGCGCATGCGCAGGTGCTTGTGCGCCAAGCTGTGGAAGGTCTGTTGTGGCAAGTGTAGCTGTCTGTGGGGGCAGGGCCTTGCTCTTCAAAAGACCATCCAGGGAATGCTGAAGGTCGGACAGCTCAACAGGAGGAAGGACACCGGCTGTTTCAGGGAAATCCTGTTGGTGCAAACAACGAATGTAAATGTGTCAGCTTAGCTCCATAATACTCTCTCTCTCTCTCTCTCTCTCTCCCTCTCCCTCTCCCTCTCCCTCTCTCTGTGTGTGTATGTGCTTGTGTGTGCTTGTGTGTGCCCTCTCGGTTTTAATGGTGATGTGGCACACCGCAATAATGTCTTGGCTAAAAAGCAACTGCAGAGATTACGTTGCTTGTGTGGCAAAAATAAGTTCTTTGACAACAAGACACATCACGAAGGTACAACCTTTGTTGTTCGCAATGAGAAGGCACGGAAGATGCGCTTGGACCAGGTTTCAATGTCGCGTCCATTTGACCAGTCTGAAGCCGCAATCAGCTGCAAAGGCAAAACGCGAACAACACCAATTTAAGCATGCGGCAACATGAGACATGAGACACACTCTTTTGGAATTCCGCTGGTAATAAAATTTATATTTGCCACCGGTGTATAAAGATCCGTAGTTCACAGGCCAAACCCCTGAGTACATCACACCTGCTTCATGAGATCAGGTAGCCCATCCACCGCAGTTTCTGAGAGCTCCAAGCCATCAGCAGCCACACGCTTGCAGAGCATGCGGCTGGCATCTGGCTCGTCAAAGCTTGGAAAGTGCAGCTTTTCACTAAAAGAGAGCAGGGGGAAATGTTTGTGCCTGTGTTCCGCTTTCAAGAAAAAATCAGGGGTACTCTTTCTTTTGTGATCCTTTTCATCTAAGTGCTAGCACGCATTGCAGCAGTATTGATTCATTATGCAATTTTTTGCAACATACACGTCACTGATATGTATGACAACAATGTTGCAGTGCAGCTCTCCGTACCTAAACCGGCTCTTCAAGCCAGGGTTGACAGCCATGAGCTCGTTGATCTGATGGTCGTACCCTGCTAGGATGACGACCATCTTTCCACGGAACCGGGGCTCTGTGCACAGCTGCACAATCTCGTCCAACACCTGTCACACGAAAGCACTCGTCCACATTATATGTGCTTTTGCAGAGAATGAATGATCTCGTCCAACACCTGTCACACGAAAGCACTCGTCCACATCATATGTGCTTTTGCTGAGAATGAATGATCTCGTCCAACACCTGTCACACGAAAGCACTAGTCTACATCATATGTGCTTTTGCTGAGAATGAATGATCTCGTCCAGCACCTGTCACACGAAAGCACTCGTCCACATCATATGTGCTTTTGCTGAGAATGAATGATCTCGTCCAACACCTGTCACACAAAAGCAATCGTCCACATCATATGTGCTTTTGCTGAGAATGAATGATCTCGTCCAACACCTGTCACACGAAAGCACTCGTCCACATCATAGGTGCTTTCGCTGAGAATGAATGATCTCGTCCAACACCTGTCACACGAAAGCACTCGTCCACATCATATGTGCTTTCGCTGAGAATGAATGGGTGAATGCAACTGTAAACCATCAGATAAAACACACCATGACTTACATGGCATGCGTGCAAGCCTTACCTCTCCCATGTACGCACCACCATTCCTTGGATTCAGCCTGTAGAAGCAGGAGCCATTACTTGGTTAGTATCAGAGCAGCCATCATGCTTCCTAAGTAATTCCAGTCAGGTTCAAACACACACAAACACACACACGCACAACAAGAGCAGCCTCGTCCTGAATCCTTCCAAACATGAGCAACGCTTTTCCAAATTGTAAGTTTTGGCATGACACTGAGTAATTATTCATTATTTATTATGTTGCACCTATATGCTTCGTCCACAAACAGCGTCTTCCCCAGGGCACTCTCAAAGATCTGCCGCGTCTTCCCAGCTGCTTGCCCAGCAAAGCCAGTCCCGAAATCAGACGCAGAGCACTCAATGACATCTGCAGAGGCCAACAGGTCCAAGCTCTTAAACAGTGCCCCAACCCTTCGGGCGACTGTTGTCTTCCCTGTCCCTGTGCGCAAGACCAAGTAGGACTGGGAGTAGATTAACAAGACAGTAATCTCAGTTTTGCTTTAGTGACGCATGTAGTCAGGACAATCGCTATGTTACAAGAGTTCAGAGGGCACAAATACACGGTGCTGCTCATGTGCAATGTTTTGGATACACCATTGCATAAGAAGCAGCACTGGTGCGGTTTATTTCTGTGGGTTGCAGTTTTTGCCGCAAGAGAGGGAGCGATATCTCTGTGGGAGATATTTGCAGCAGCTGTTTTAGCACACCTAAGGGATACGGTCATGCCTGAAAATTGGAACCATTTTTGCTTACCTGGAGCACCAACAAACTGGAAGTTTAGTTCTAAGCTCTCCAGTGGGTCCCTCCCGAGTCTCTTCGCGCTCAAAATTGTTGCCTGCCACTCCCTCAACTTTTCCAATACCTGGAGTAAAGCAGGGGCACTTCTATAACCAACGCTTATTCAACTCATTTCGTCAAGTCATCTGGCTTGAATGCGAAAGCAAAGTTTCATGGCGCCAGTGCTGTTGTTGTTGTTGTTAAACATGTATCAGGCACAATAACTCCCAATTGGCTTCATGTGCACAACCAACACACATCACCTGGCTGCAGCCAACAAGGTCCTGGAAGATGGCAGCCGTGTCACTGGTCTTGCTGCCTTCAGGATCAAAGTCCTCTGGTAAGGGCTGCATGCTTGCACGCTGAGAGGGGCTCAGCTCCTTGCCACGTGCCTCAAGGCGGAGCGCTACCTGTTAATGATTGCAAACAATTGAATGAGTTTGCCACTCAGTGTGCACATCATTGATTACGAGTGTCGTTATTATAAGCAAAGCAAAAAAATAATAAGATCATGTCGCGCACACCGATGCAAGGAGGCTGTTCACTGCTCCTGCATTCCCAAAGTTGGGTTGCCGGCGCTCTTGGTCCAGGACCTTCACTCCCGCGCGCAGTTCAGGGTAGTCGAGGTCCCTGCAGCAATTTAAGAGCGAAGCTGTACATTGACTCTTCTTAATCCCAAGGCGAGATGGTATTGATTTCACACGTAGCTGCAACAGAAACTCAAATCCTGCCACTGAAAGGACATGGCTCACCAGTCATAGTTGTGCTTGGCAGCATCACGCATGATGTGCAGAAGATCCTCGCTGCTGTAGTCTTCAAAGATCCAGGAGCTCTACAATATGAGGGAGGGAGAGGAAAATGCATTAAAATATTCCAAAGCACACACACACACACACACACACACACACACACACACACACACACACACACACACACACAATTTAACCATTAATAAGCGTGCATACCTGAAGTTGGAACCTACGAGCAAGGCCAGGATTTGCTTCTCTTAAAAAGTCTTGCATCTGTTCTTTGTAACCTGAAGTCCACAAGCAGAGGAACGCAATAATGTTATGCATACTGTGTTTGCAATTAAATTTAGGCAGTTTCGCATGTTATGCAAGCAGATGCAGCACCTCTGCAATCAGAGAGCCAATTTAAGCTTGAGTACAAACATTAGTGAAAGGGAGGAAACTTACCAAGCAGCAGCACGCAACGGTCGTCCTCAGGGACTCCTTGCACTTTTGCCACTATGGTGTCCACCACAGCCACCTGCAGAAAAATGGGACATTCCTTAAACGCCTGCAAAGACGACGCCAAATATTGCATTTAAAGAGCGTGCCTTGTACACATCTCCCCCTCCTTTTCCGTGTAAGCCTGTAAGAAGGGATTAAGAAAGTATGATCAGCAATCTTTCTCTTTCCTTCTACAAGCAGACTTCATTGGTGAATGTCTTTTTAAGTGGCCTGTATGGAGCAACATGTAACTTCCCTCTGATCTTTTCTCTGCCAATTGATCTAAAAGGGTAGGACTTTTAAAGCGGGATATCACAATTGAATCTGTC
>Ga0307967_1002661_pt1 | contig 10225 bp, 9 predicted proteins | sample OrgLakmetagen648_FD_201828 | JGI IMG/M metagenome (GOLD analysis project Ga0307967, IMG submission 201828) | Saline water microbial communities from Organic Lake, Antarctica - #648 | ecosystem: Environmental > Aquatic > Non-marine Saline and Alkaline > Saline | place: Antarctica: Organic Lake...
CCAGGCCGAACGCCTGTTTGCGATGCTGGAAGAGGTATTGCAGGCAGGCGGTGTGGTCTGGGCCGATCTGGATGCGATCGGTGTGGGCACGGGGCCGGGCAACTTCACCGGCATCCGCATTTCTGTCGCGGCGGCGCGCGGCCTTGCGCTGTCTCTCTCGCGTCCAGCCATTGGGGTCAGCGCGCTTGAGGCATTGGCCGATGGCGCGCCCCGCCCGTGTATCGCAACCGTCGCCGCCCGGCGCGGGGAGCTTTACGCGCAGGTCTTTGGCGCGCAGGAAGATGGCCTGCCTCGTCTTTTGACGCCGGATACCCTGGCTGGTGCGGACCTGCCCCGTGGGCTGCCGGTTCTGGGCGATGCGGCGCAAACGGTGGCCGCCGTGACCCAAGGCACCGCTGTGCACGGCGCGCGGGCGCCGCGCGCCGTGGCCATCGCCCGGATCGCAGCCCGCAGGATCGGCACACCCCAACCGCGCCCCACACCACTTTATCTGCGCGCGGCGGACGCGGCCCCGGCCCGCGACCGTGCCCCAGATGTGATCGCATGACCCCGCGCGGCATGGCCGTGCTGCACGCGCAGACTTTCACGACACCCCGGCCATGGACCGCAGAAGAATTCGCCGCCCTGATGGCGCGTGGCGAGGTGATCACGCAGGGCACGGACGATGCCTTTGCCATGGTCCGCGTCACCCTTGATGAAGGCGAACTGCTGACGGTCACGGTTGCCCCGCATCTTCGCGGCGCTGGCGCAGGGGCGCGGCTTGTGCGCGGCATCTTGCGCGCGGCGGTCGACCGCGGCGCGCGGCGCTGTTTTCTGGAGGTCGCACAAGACAACATGGCCGCGCGCGCCCTTTACCTTAGCTGCGGGTTTCACGATGCGGGGCGGCGCAAGGCCTACTACCGCACTCCGGAGGGCTCCTTGCTGGATGCCATCGTCATGCTGCGCCATCTGACCGAAACGGAGCATCCAGCCTGATTTTCGGCCGGTTCCGCCACGACGATCCCACGCTGTGCCAGAAAGCTATTGACCATTCCGGGCTTCAACAGGCTAAGTCTTGACTCAAGCGGTCGCGAAGGCCGCAAGCCTTCGTTGGGCATTGCCCACCGACGGGCAACCAACAGCGGGAGTATCCAATGACCTTCATGAAATCGCTTTTCGGGGCCACTGCCCTTGTGGCCGTGGCGACCGTCGTATCAGCGGCAGAGCCGGGCCTGATCATCGATCTGGGTGGGAAATTCGACAAGTCATTCAATGAAAGTGCCTATACCGGGGCGCAACGCTGGCTGGAAGAAAGCGGCGGCACCTACCGCGAGACCGAACTGCAATCCGAAGCGCAGCGCGAACAATCCATCCGCCGGATGGCCGAAAGCGGCGCGAACCCGGTTGTCGTGCTGGGCTTCGCCAACGCCTCGACGCTGGAACAGGTGGCGCCGGATTACCCGGACACGAACTTCACCATCGTCGATATGGTCGTTGACCAGCCCAACGTGCAGTCCGTGGTGTTCAAGGAACACGAAGGCAGCTTTCTGGTCGGTGTGATGGCCGCCATGGCCTCCAAGACCGGTACGGTCAGCTTCGTGGGCGGCATGGACGTGCCACTGATTTCCAAATTCGCCTGCGGCTATGCCCAGGGCGTGAAAGCCGTGAACCCGGATGCGAACGTCATCGTCAACATGACCGGAACGACGCCGACAGCCTGGAACGACCCGGTCAAGGGCGCAGAATTGACCCGCGCGCAGATCAGCCAGGGGTCTGACGTGGTGTTCGCCGCAGCGGGCGGCACCGGGATCGGCGTGCTGCAGGCCGCGGCCGACCAAGACATCCTTGCGATCGGCGTGGACAGCAACCAGAACCACCTGCACCCGGGCCAGGTGCTGACATCGATGGTCAAGCGCGTGGACAATGCCGTCTTTGAGGCATTCACGACAGGTGCGGCGGGTGAATTCGTGCCGGGCGTCAAGGTCATGGGCCTGGACAACGAAGGCGTCGGCTGGGCGCTGGATGACAACAACGCCGCGCTGGTCTCCGCCTCGATGCAGGCCACCGTCGAAGAGACGAAGGCCAAGATCATCGCGGGCGAGATCGTCGTGCACGACTACACGACCGACGGCACCTGCCCGGCTTACTGATCGGCATGACCGCACTTACGGACATTCAGGGGCGGCCCACAGCGGCCGCCCTTTCGCACACCGCCCCTCCTGCCATCGAATTGCGCGGGATATCCAAGGCGTTCGGCCCCGTGCAGGCCAACAAGGATATCTCGATCCGGGTGGAACGGGGCACGATCCACGGCATCATCGGCGAAAACGGTGCGGGCAAATCCACGCTCATGTCGATCCTCTACGGGTTCTACAAGGCCGATGCGGGCGAGATCCTGATCGGCGGGGCGGTGACGGACATCCCCGACAGCCAGGCCGCGATCCGCGCAGGGATAGGGATGGTGTTCCAGCATTTCAAGCTGGTCGAGAACTTCACCGTTCTGGAAAACGTCGTTCTGGGGGCGGAAAGCGGTGCGTTCCTGCGCCCGTCGCTGGCCAAGGCGCGCAAGCTGCTGGTCGATCTGGCGCGGGAATATGAGCTGAACGTGGACCCCGACGCGAAGATCGAAAACCTTGGCGTTGGCATGCAGCAGCGGGTCGAGATCCTCAAGGCGCTTTACCGGCAGGCCGATATCCTGATCCTGGATGAACCGACCGGCGTGCTGACCCCGTCAGAGGCCGATCACCTGTTCCGGATCCTGCGGGGTCTGCGCGATGAGGGCAAGACGATCGTCCTGATCACCCACAAGCTGCGCGAAATCATGGAAGTCACCGACAATGTCAGCGTCATGCGGCGCGGTGAGATGACGGCGACGGTGCGTACGGCGGACACGTCACCCACGGAACTGGCCGAGCTGATGGTGGGGCGCAAGGTTCTGATGCGGGTGAACAAGGTGCCCGCCACGCCCGGGCCCCTTGTTCTGCAGGTCGAAAACCTGCGCGTGACCGATGACAAGGGGGTGGAACGCCTGCGGGGTATCGACCTTGAAGTGCGCGCGGGCGAAATTCTGGGCATTGCCGGGGTCGCCGGAAACGGGCAATCGGAACTTCTGGAAGTGCTGGGCGGGATCACGGACGCGACAGGCCATGTGACGTTGAACGGGGCAGCGCTTGATCTGTCCGGGCCGGGCGCGGATGGGCGCAAGCGGCGACAGGCGGGTATTGCGCATGTGCCCGAAGACCGGCACCGGCTGGGCCTGATCCTGGATTTCACCGCCTGGGAAAACACCGGATTCGGGTATCACGACCGGCCCGATTACTCCAAGGGCGCGCTGATGGACAGCCAGGCGCTGCGCGCTGACGCCAGAGGCAAGATGGAACGGTTCGACGTGCGCCCGGCGAATTGCTGGCTGCACGCCAAAAGCTTTTCTGGCGGCAATCAGCAAAAGATCGTGCTCGCGCGCGAGATCGAACGCAACCCCGACCTGCTTTTGGTGGGCCAGCCCACGCGCGGCGTCGATATCGGGGCGATCGAGTTCATCCATCAGCAGATCATCGCCCTGCGCGACGCCGGCAAGGCGATCCTGCTGGTGAGTGTCGAACTGGATGAGATCTTTGCCCTGTCGGACCGCATCGCGGTGATGTTCGACGGGCGGATCATGGGCGAACGCATGCCGGACCGGACGGATGAAACCGAACTGGGGATGATGATGGCCGGCATGGACGGAAAGGCGCACTGACATGGAAACGATGCCGCGTTGGGCCGACATCGTCCTGATCCCGCTGATCAACCTGACGCTTGCGCTGCTGGTGTCCGCGCTGGTGATCGCCCTGATCGGCGAGAACCCGGTTGCGGCATTGGGCGTGATGGTGCGCGGGGCGGTCGGGTCGGCTTACGGCTGGGGCTACACGCTGTTTTACGCGACCAACTTCATCTTCACCGGGCTGGCGGTGGCCGTGGCGTTCCATGCGCGGCTTTTCAACATCGGCGGCGAAGGCCAGGCCGCGTTGGGCGGGCTTGGTGTGGCCATCGTGTGCCTGTCGGTGCCATGGCCGCACTGGTCGCTGGCGCTGCCCGCGGCCGTGGTTGGCGGCGCGGTCTTCGGGGCGGCATGGGCCGCGATCCCCGCCTGGCTTCAGGCGACGCGCGGCAGCCACATCGTCATCACGACGATCATGTTCAACTTCATTGCCTCCGCGCTGCTGGTCTATCTGCTGGTGAACGTGCTGAAAGTCCCCGGATCCATGGCCCCCGAAACCCCGCGCTTTGCCGAAGGGGCGCGCCTGCCAACGGCCCATGAATGGGGCGCCTGGATGGGATTTGGCCGGTCGGCCCCGCTGAACGTGGCGTTCTTCGTGGCGCTTGCGTGCTGTGCGGGGGTCTATGTCCTGATCTGGAAGACCCGGCTGGGTTATGAGATCCGCGCGTTCGGGCAATCCGAACCCGCCGCGCGCTATGCCGGCATCCGCCCGGTGCGCATCGTGATGATCGCCATGCTGATTTCCGGCGGGCTGGCGGGTCTTATGGCCGTGAATGCCGTGCAGGGAGAGGCCGAAAGGCTCGTGATCGACAGCGTGCAGGGCGCGGGTTTTGTGGGCATTGCCGTCGCCCTGATGGGCCGGTCGCACCCGTTGGGCGTGCTGCTGGCCGCGCTTTTGTTCGGTGCGCTCTATCAGGGCGGCGCGGAACTGGAATTCGAGATCCCGGCCATCTCGCGCGAGATGATCGTCGTGATCCAGGCGCTGGTGATCCTGTTCACCGGCGCGCTGGACAACATGGTGCGCGCCCCCGTTGAGGCGCTGTTCATCAAGCGCCGCAAGGGCACTGCGTGATGGATATGGCGACCCTGATCCAGCTGCTGGATTCCACCCTGCGGCTGGCCACGCCGCTTTTGTTCGCCTGCCTTGCGGGACTTTTTTCCGAACGTGCCGGGGTGTTCGACATCGGGCTTGAGGGCAAGATGCTGGCGGCGGCCTTCTTTTCGGCGGCTTTTGCGGCAATGACCGGAAACGTCTGGCTGGGCCTTCTGGCGGGGATCGCGGCGTCTGTGGCGCTGGCGGCGTTGCACGGGCTGGCGTCGATCACGTTCAAGGGCAACCAGTTGATTTCCGGCGTGGCGATCAATTTTCTGGCGGCGGGGCTGACCGCGCTGATCGGGCAGACGTGGTTCGGGCTGGGCGGGCGGACGCCTTCACTGGAAGGTGCCGCTCGGTTTCAGGACATTACCCTGCCGCTTGCGGGGCTGTTGGAGCCGGTTCCGTTCGTGGGCCCGCTTTATGCCAACGTCATCTCAGGCCATACGATCCTGGTCTATGTCGGTTTGCTGACAGTCCCGCTGACGTGGTACATCCTGTTTCGCACGCGCTTTGGCCTGCGACTGCGGGCGGTGGGCGAAAACCCCGGCGCGGTCGATACGGCGGGCGTATCGGTCATCGGGCTGCGCTACAGCGCCGTGCTGATCTGCGGGCTGCTCTGCGGGCTGGCCGGTGCATACCTGGCCACGGGCCTGTCAGCGGGTTTTGTGAAAGACATGAGCGCGGGGCGCGGGTTCATAGCGCTCGCCGCGCTGATCTTCGCCAAATGGCGGCCTTGGTATGCCCTGTCGGCGTGCCTGCTGTTCGGGCTTCTCGAAGCGCTTGGAAATCGGTTCCAGAGCCTTGAGGTGCTGGGCGTCACGGTGCCCACCCAGTTCATGCAGGCCCTGCCCTATATTCTCACGGTCGTGATCCTCGCGGGTTTTGTGGGTAAGGCGGTTCCCCCGCGGGCGGGCGGGCAGGCTTACGTTAAGGAACGCTGACAGTGGTCGCAAGCGACGACAGCGCAGTGTTTGGCAACGGGCCTGCATCGGAGTAAGCTACCGTTTAACGACAGGACAGCCGACATGCAGATTTACCTTCCCATCGCAGAGGTGGCGGTCAACGCCTTTCTTCTGCTTGGGTTGGGGGGGATTGTCGGCATCCTGTCGGGCATGTTCGGGGTTGGCGGCGGGTTCCTGATGACACCGCTTTTGTTCTTCATCGGCATCCCGCCCGCGGTCGCTGTGGCGACGGGCGCGAACCAGATCGTCGCCTCGTCCTTCTCCGCCGTGCTGGCGCATTTCAAGCGCAAGACGGTGGACCTGCGTATGGGGGGCGTGCTGCTGGCAGGCGGGCTCGTGGGGGCGGCTTTCGGCGTGCAGGTCTTCGCCGCGCTGAAGGCCAGAGGCCAGGTCGACCTGCTGGTCACGCTTTTCTACGTGGTGTTTCTGGGTGCGGTTGGCGGGCTGATGTTCCTGGAAAGCCTGCGCAGCCTGCGCCGCGCGCGCAAACCGGGCGGGACCCTGCCGCCGCGACGCAAGCATGGCTGGATCCACGCGCTTCCGCTCAAGATGAAATTCCGCACGTCGGGCATGTATCTGTCGGTCATCCCGCCGCTGGTGATCGGTGCGGGCGTGGGTGTCTTGTCGGCGATCATGGGGGTTGGCGGCGGGTTCATCATGGTGCCGGCGATGATCTACCTTCTGGGGATGCCGACGAAAGTGGTCATCGGGACCTCCCTGTTCCAGATCATCTTCGTGACGGCATTCAGCACGCTGATGCATGCCATGACGACGCAAAGCGTGGACATCGTTCTGGCGGTGATCCTGATCCTTGGTGGCGTCACGGGCGCGCAATTCGGCAGCCGTCTGGGCACCAATCTGAAGGCGGAACAGTTGCGCATTCTTCTGGCATCGCTGGTGCTGCTGGTCTGTGGCAAGCTGGCGCTGGATCTGTTGTTGCGCCCGGCCGAGCTTTACAGCATCGGGGCGGCGACGTGATCCGGGCACTGGCGCTTTTCGTGCTGTTTTGCGGAACCCCGGCGGGCGCCGAAAGGATTGTGCTGGGTCTGTCACAGGACGAGGTTGCGATCACCGCGACCTTCGATGGGTCGTCGATCCTGATTTTCGGGGCCGTCAGCCGCGATGCGCCCATCCCGCAGGCGTCGGATCTTGACGTGATCATCACCGTGACCGGCCCCCCCGGCCCCGTCGATGTGCGGCGCAAGGCGCGCGAGGTTGGCATCTGGGTCAATGTCGACGCTGTGCGCCTGTCCCGCGCGCCAAGCTTTTATGCCGTCGCCAGCACTGCCCCGGTGACGGACATCCTGAGCGCGGTGGAAGACCTGCGCCACCGCATCACGCTCGATCAGGTGGTGCGCACCGTCGGCGCCAGCGAAACGGCGCCGGATGTCGAAAACTTCACCGACGCGCTGGTGCGGATACGGGCGGCGGAAAACCTCTACCAGATCCGCGAAGGGGCCGTATCGCTGGACCAGCAGACCCTGTTCCGCACGGCGATCGAACTGCCCGCAAACCTTGTCGAAGGCGCTTACAGGACGCGGATCTTTCTTCTGCGCGAACGCCAGATCATTGACACGTTCGAGACAGAGATCGACGTGCGGAAGGTTGGCCTTGAACGCTGGCTTTACACATTGGCACATCGTCAGCCGCTGACCTACGGGCTGATCTCGCTGGCGCTTGCCATCGTGGCGGGCTGGGGCGCCTCAGCCGTCTTCCGGGGCTTGCAGCGCTAAGTCTGCATCGATTTCGTGCACCAGATCGGGCGCGGGCGGGACCGTCAGATCGTCGATGCCCAGAGGCGCGGCCGGTTTGCCAAGCCGGTAGCGTGTCACCCAGTGCAGGCGCGTCTCGGCCCGCGTGATCGCGACATAGGCCAGACGTTTCCACAACGGCAGCCCTGCCTCCATCCGTCCGGCACGCGCCGCTGCATAAAGATCCGGCGCAAACACCTGCACTTCGGGCCATTGCGACCCCTGCGCCTTGTGGATCGTCACGGCCGCCCCGTGGAGGAAAGCCGCCCCCATACGTGCAGCGGACGGGATGAACGGTTCCTCCTCATCCGGGTGTTCGATCTTTATGATCGTGGCTGCGGACACCTGTGGCTCAGGCGCGCCCAGCACATGAATCCGCGAAAATCCGGGCCGCCGCCCGGCGCCCAGATAGACCACCTGCGCCCCCTTGATCAGGCCGCGCGCCTCAAGGTCCAGCCGTTTCTTGCGGTGCTTGAGCGGCAGTTCCAGCCCATCGCAGATCAACGGCTCCCCAGGCAGGAGGCTGTCGACCGGTGCTGCGTGCGCGGCGCGGAACGCGTGGATCAACCGCACCCGCGTGACGTTGCGCCAGACCAGCACCGGGGACCGTGCCATCAGGTCCGCCTCGACCCGACCGGCCAGCACCACGCGGTCATCGGTGCGCGCGGCCTCTTCGACCATCGCTTCGAACGCCTCGAACCCAAGGTTCGGGTCGCCCAGCGCATGCGCCAGATCCAGGATCGGGTTGCCCTGCTCCTGCCTGTGAACCCGCGACAGCATGACCCGCCGTGTGTCGGCCAGCTTGTCAAAGACCATCTCACCGGATTGCCCCACGGGCGCCAGCTGCGCCGGATCGCCGAACAGGACGAGGGTTGGAAAGATCTCTTTCAGGTCGTCGAACTGCCGTGCATCCAGCATCGAGCTTTCATCGACGAAGCCGATATCCAGCGGTTCTTCACGGCGCTTCCAGCCGGTGATGAAATCGGACCCGCGCAGGCCCGCTGATGCCAGCGCGGCGGGCACCGATGGGTGCTGGGCGTAAAACGCAACTGCCCGGTCCATCGCGGCTTCGGTCAGAACTTCTGTATCGGGGCGTTGACCACGCCCGGCCAACCATTCGGCGATCTTTTCGTATTCCGGATCGTAGACCGGCGTGTAAAGCACCCGGTGGATCGTCGTGGCGGGCACACCGCGCATGCGCAAAACGCTGGCGGCTTTGTTGGTGGGCGCCAGAATGGCAAGTGTGCGCCTGTCCTTGCGGCGGCGGCCTTCGTAATCCCCCGACACGATGTCGACACCGGCGGCCTTCAGCGCGTTGTAGAGTTGCGCAAGAAGCAGTGTCTTGCCGGATCCGGCCTTGCCCAGAACAGCAAGAACAGATCCACCCTTGCCGGACGGCAGCAAGGCGTTCGCCTCAAGATCAACACCCGCCTGCGTCAAGAGTTCGTGCACGCGGTCACGCGCGATTTGCTGGTCTTCGGACAGCACAGGGGGCAACGGGTCAGCCATTTGCCACCTTTAGCCCGGCGCCGACGCCGGGGCCAGAGGTCAGGCGATGCGCCTGATCCGATGGGCCTCGGTGTTCAAGCTGCGATGGAACCAAAGGCGCGACAGGCCGCGCGGCACTAAGGCCTTTTCGCACAGGACCGCAACGCGGGCTTCAGAGAATGACCAGAGCCCGGCGCTGATGGCCTCCCGCCCCTCCCCTTCGGTGCCAAGGATCATCGGCGCCCAGCCCAGACGGCTGTAGATGCGCACCATGCGGGCATCAAACACCCCAAGCGAAAAACTCAGCCCGAAGCCCAAGCCGATCTCTGCGCCACCCAGCATCAGCGCGGCAGACACCTGTGGGCCCGCGTTCCGTGACAGGCAAAAGCGGGTGCATTCCCAGATCTTTCCGTTCTGGATCGGGTTGTTTTCCAGAAGAGACGGAAAGTGTTCATTGATCATGGTGGGGCCGTCCGTGGGCAGGAACCGCATGGAGCCGCCGTGGGTGCCGTCCTCGTTCTCCCAGATCACATAAAGCGCGTTGGGCAGATCGTACTGATCGCGTTCTTCCCCGGCGTCGGTGACAGTAACGTCCCAACCAAGCCGCGTCTTGAACTGGTCTGCCCTGTCGCGGAACATCGTGTCGCGCAGAACAGGGTAGGTATGAAGGTTATGACCGTAAATGTAGCGAAGCATTGTGATCCCCTTGTTTCGTGACCTAGGAACACATTGACCTTGAGTCGGTTAAACTTCCGCATACAGTGCGTACGGGGCATTAACCTATTTTTTAGAGAGACGCGCTCACACTACGATCAGTCCATGGGAAATCGCTTTTGCAACTGCATGGGTCGTGTTTTGCGCCGCCAGCTTGAACCGGGCGGATTCGATATAAACCCGGAGCGTATGCTCGGAAATAGACAGGCTGTCAGCGGCCTGGGCGCGGGAATATCCCATGGCCAGGAGGCTGAGCGTATCGACTTCGCGCGGGGAAAGGCTTGCAGACTTCTGCACATCCGTACCGTTGTCCAGCTCAAGCACCTTCTGATTGATGAAATGCGCCACAAGGATGAGATCCCCGACATTGCAGCGTGAATAGGTTTCCCATTCCCGGTCGGTGCTGCGGCTTGAGGCGGTAAACAGCGCGAACTGGCCGTTCGGGCCGCGAATCGGAACGGACAGACCCTGATTG
>Ga0307967_1002662_pt1 | contig 10222 bp, 10 predicted proteins | sample OrgLakmetagen648_FD_201828 | JGI IMG/M metagenome (GOLD analysis project Ga0307967, IMG submission 201828) | Saline water microbial communities from Organic Lake, Antarctica - #648 | ecosystem: Environmental > Aquatic > Non-marine Saline and Alkaline > Saline | place: Antarctica: Organic Lake...
TGTCGCAATCGCCGCGGCGCCGCTTGGCTGCTTTATTGTTTGGCGACGTATGGCTTTTTTCGGCGATGCAACCGCACATGCCGCCATTCTGGGGGTAGCGTTGTCACTTACGTTATCCATGCCAATATTTGCAGGAGTCCTGGTCGTATCGCTGCTAATGGCTCTGGCCATTGCAACTCTGAGCGAGCGCGGTTACGCCATGGATACCCTGCTTGGTGTCTTATCGCACTCTTCGTTGGCTTTTGGTCTGGTGGCAGTGTCCTTTCTGTCGGGTATTCGCATCGACCTTATGGCCTATCTGTTTGGTGATATTCTTTCTGTGGGCACCCTTGACCTTGGTGTGATTTGGGGTGGTGCAGCCCTGGTTCTCACACTGGTTGGTTGGCGCTGGTCGGCTCTGCTTACATCAACCGTTAACCCTGAACTCGCTTGCGCAAGTGGCATTTCACCCAAGCGAGAGAACATAATTCTTACCTTATCGTTGGCGGTCGTTGTGGCTGTGGCCATTAAAGTAGTGGGAGTATTGCTGATTGCCGCCATGCTGATCATACCGGCAGCGACAGCCCGCCCCTTCAGCAGAACGCCAGAAACCATGGTCATTATTGCAGCGATTATCGGGTGCGGTGCCTCACTGGCAGGATTGCAGGTGTCTTACGTTATGGACACCCCGACAGGCCCAACAATCGTCTGTATTGTCGCTGTGCTTTTCGGTGTATCCAGCGCTTTCCGGTACTTCATTCAGCCACAAAAAACTCATGCCTGACGGGCGATCATAGGCAGTTCGGGGAGACAGTTCGCAACCATGTTATTTCGACACTTTTTTACACATACCCATAAGGCTCTATTGTCATTGGCGATCGTTTTCGTTGTCGTCGCTATTTTCGCTTCACCAGAGCATTCCGGCGCCGTATCAATCCAACTGAAAAACCCACACACCCTGAATGCTAAGCCAAATAGGGATTTGGCCGTCGTGTCTCAGCCCAAACCCGTGCCCTCTCCGCCTGCCAACGAGCCTGAAACACAGAGTTATGAGATCAAAAAGGGAGATACCCTAAGTGACATTTTCGAGTCAAAAGGCATTTCTGCGTCTGTGCTGCACCAGATTCTTGAAGCTGACGTCGAGTATCTGTCTCTTGAAACACTGAAACCTGGAAAACGGGTTACGTTCAAATACGACAGGAACCTAGCGCTTGAGGCATTAATGCTGCGCATTGATGCGGCCAGAACCCTTACCTTTGAACGCCAGGACGATGGCGCATTTGTCGCCCGCAAGCAGCAATCCGAAACGCACTGGCAATCAGCTGCTATCGGGGGTGCCATTAATGGCAGTTTTTATGCCTCCGCCGTCAAGTCGGGACTCAGTGAAGCCGAGGTGGCCGAGGTGGTTAACCTACTGAAAAGAAAAATTGATTTTCGGCGGGATCTCAGGTCAGGGGATACTTTCACTGTTATCACGGGTCGCGAGATGACTCACGATACGCCAACGGGCCGCCAACGAATTGAAGCGGTATCCCTGCTCCGCGGGCCTAAAACCTATAACGCGTTTCTCTTCGACGATGGCAACTACTATAACGAGACCGGCGAGAGCGTTTTGCTGGCATTTTTGCGTTGGCCAACCGAAAAACGCTTCAGAATAAGTTCTCCGTTCAGTCCTGATCGTCTCCATCCGATTACCGGCAGACGATCACCCCATAACGGTGTCGATCTCGCAACACCTGTCGGTACACCCATTGTAAGCACCGGCGACGGCGTCGTTTCGCGTGTTGGCAACCATCCCTTTGCCGGGCGGTATATCGATATCAATCACAGTGGGACCTTTGAAACACGTTACCTCCACTTGAGCAAAGTTCTGGTTAAACGGGGTCAAAGAATAAAGCGGGGCCAAAAAATAGCACTAACAGGCAATTCGGGACGATCAACAGGGCCCCACCTGCATTTCGAGCTTCATGTGGGCGGCCAGCCCGTTAATCCGTTGACCGCGGATATCCCGACTGCCGCCAAAGTGCCTGATATCGAACTTGCCTCCTTTAAAGCACAAGTCAGCAAACAAATGGTGTCCATGCAGTCTCGAATCAGCTCCGATCTTGTTTTGGCAATTAGGTCGCCGCAATCCACTCGAACCACTGAAAAAGATGAGGAGCGTCAAGACATCAACTAACGCCGGTCTTGCAGGCCAGAAGGCCCGCTTCAAAACCTTCAAAAACCGTCTCGTCATTGTCGATGCCTTCGAGGCAACTCTCCTGGGCCTCGTCCAACTCCACCTCAGTTAACGCCTGATCACTGAAGTTATAGCCAAAAACACCGTCTGGGGTAATGAATATCGCTTTAACCCTTTGAAGGGTAAGACCGGAAAAGAACTCAAACAACCGTCCCCTATCAAACAAAATACTGGCGTGAAAACGCCAGCCAACCGACGTAAAACCGTCAGCCTGTTTTTTGACTTTAATGTAATCACCCTCAGGCAATGGCTTGTGATCTGAACGCTCTGTGGACCCGGATTGCCCAACGGCGTTTTTTGATAATGCGGGTATTGTTAAGCGCCTCGACGATTCAGGCTCGGGCGTTGCGTGGCCAGAAGGGGCCAGCAGGGCACCGAACGGGATCTCCCCGAAACTCACTCGATATAACGGCTTTTCGTGACTGGCTTTTTCCAGAAGGTAAGCATTCAGGGAAGAAAAATCTTCATCCGTACATTGATCCGATTTATTCGCCACAAGTACATCGGCTACTGCAATTTGCTGGATGAATGTGGCGTTCCGGGCATAACGCGAATCTCGTATGCGCCGAGGATCAATCAAGGTCAGCGTCGCTCTCAAGTCAATAACGGTTGCGTAATGCGGCTGGCGCAAAGACTCAATAACTTCTTGAGGATGCCCCAACCCCGTCGGTTCGATGAGCAACCGGTCTGGATTTGCAGTCATCAACAATCGGTTCAACGCCATTTGCATGGGTAAACCTGAAACGCAACACATGCAGCCACCGGGCACCTCGCGGATAAAAACGCCGGTTTGAGCCGTCTGGCCTCCAGCTATCAAACCGCCGTCGATACCTATTTCGCCGAACTCATTGACCAATACCGCCCAACGCTCATTGGCGGGTTTATTGGCCAAGAGGTGCAAAATGGCAGTGGTTTTGCCCACGCCCAGGAATCCGGTGATGATATTGGTTGGCACTGCTTTGGTGATTTTCATACTGATACTCTTTGATTTAGCAATTTTCACTCCAATTCTCGGGGACCACCGAGCTGGCACATACTAAGCGGCTGTTGGCAGGATACCGGCAAACCCCTGTTCCGTTGCTACCGCAAGATATTTCCCGTCAAGCGCCCACGCGATATCGGTAACGCCGCCACCCCCGGCCGGCTTGATGACTGCAGCCTGCTCATTGTCATCACCATCGGCCAGTTGGGTAACTAGCACGAGCCCGTCATCGTAACCGGCAGCCACCAATGGATAGTCAGGTGCCGCAGCAACGGCCGTGACCAGTCCGGATTCGGCATAACCCAAGGAGACAGGCGCTTTGCCCAAGGGGCCCTTGCGACCGCTAAACGGCCAGCACGGGACAACATCGGCGTCAAAGCCTTTCAGGCGTTTCATCAAAGCTGAAATAATTCGGATCAGATCGCCCCGGACGGCACAGCAGATACAGCCGTTGTTCATTTCGAACACTTCTTCGTCCGCCCCGACAACCAGGTCGTTATCGATGCCAATCTCGCCAAATTCATTAACAATCACGGCGTAGCGCTTGCCGTGCTGTTCCGAGAGGATGCGATTAAGCAGTGTTGTTTTGCCAGCACCGAGATAGCTGGTGAGGACTGTTACTGGAACTTTATTCATTGAGCTCTCCCAACAATTTTATAAATTAGCATGTTATAACATTACACTTAAGCGACAGATGAGAGAAGGGTTTCGGTACTCATAATGCAAAACGGTATAGGAACAGCGTTTGCAGGGGGATCAGGTAAGCAGGAACGAAATAATGGGTCCGTATGGCTCAGGCACTGAAAGAGCCTGCTCAGGGTTCGCTCCTTATAAAACCTTCTGCTGTTTTTTCAGTCTCAAGGTAGCCGCTTTTATAGCCGTCTGTTTCTCAGGCCTTTTCATTCCTTTCCATGCTTTGATTTCCGCCCGTGTGCGGCCGCAACCCCGGCAGACGCCGCTGTCCAGTTGACAGATAGAGTTGCAGGGGTTTTCTACTTCCTTCGCCATAGGAGCTCCCTGCCTACGAATCGTTAGGTGTTACCTACCCTTAATGCCTGCTGCGCCGTAACTGTGCCAGCCGCGCCAACCAGTTACCCTTTTGGGAGTTAGTGCAGGCTTCCTCGCTGTCGAACTGCAGGCAACTGGAAATATGGCCTGGGTCCAGGCCGGTTTGTTCAAGCGCGGCCAGGGTCAGCACACGCGCACGGTGTTTAAAGCCATCTACAAGCGCTTGTTCAAGGTTGGCCCGGGTATCAAAAATCCAGGTCACTCGGAGCCCCGCCGGAAACTGATTTACCCCGTTATCGTGGGTAAGCCAGCAAAAACCGGGTATTTCAACTTTTTCAGCTTCACAGGCTTCGGTCAGCGCCACAACAAACTGGCGTTCCATTTGCTTAAGTTCACGTTTATCAGGTTTCATAGTGTTATATAGTAACATGACGAAAAGATCAGTTTCGCACTAATCACAAAACAAGGAGCCTCAGTGTCCACTAGCGTCGAAATGAGCGGCATTCACCTTGCCTATCCAACGGAATCAGGTGCTGTCGCCGTGCTCAACAACGCATCACTAAAAGTTCCACCCGGCGAGACGTTGGCGATCACTGGCCCATCCGGAAGTGGGAAAACTTCCCTGCTTCTGCTGCTTTCTGGCCTTGAGCGTCCGGACAAGGGCGAGATTCTGATTGGCAGCCAGCGCCTTGGTGGCATGGATTCAGATACTCTGGCCGATTGGCGCAGCAGGCACCTCGGCATTATTTTTCAGTCGTTTCATTTGTTGCCCGGCCTCAGCGCGCTGGGTAACGTCAGCCTACCGCTTGAAATTGCCGGGCAAGCCCACGCCCGTGAGCAAGCTATTTCCATGCTGGAAGCCGTTGGGCTGAGCCATCGATTGCAGCACTATCCAGCGCAGCTGTCTGGTGGCGAGCAGCAGCGTGTAGCGATTGCCAGGGCCCTTGTACATCAACCGAGTTTGCTGCTGGGCGATGAGCCAACAGGCAATCTGGACCAAGAAACCGGCGAGAAAGTGCTTTCGCTGCTGTTCGACCTGCATAAGAAAAGCAGGTCTACGCTGGTGCTGGTGACCCACGACGAACGTGTCGCAGAGCGCTGTCAGCACAGGGTTCGGATGGACGGTGGGCACCTTTATGAAATCTGAAAAATCCGCAAGACCGCTATGGATGATGAAATTTGCGATCTCGGATCTGCGTTCGCGCATCTCCGCGCTCAAGGTTTTTCTGGCTTGCCTTATACTGGGCGTAACTCTAGTGGCTGCCACGGCCAGTCTTTACCGGTTCATAGAGCAAAGTCTGCTGGCCGACACCCGTGCGCTGCTTGGGGGTGACATCGAGCTGGAAGCCAGCGAGCCTTTGCCAGACGAAGTACTCGCATGGGTTCGTGCTACCGGAAGCCTCTCGCTGGTTCGCGAGCTAGACACTATGGTCAGTGGCGCAACGATCAGTGGTGCAAGTGAAGACGGTGGGGCAAGCTTCGTCAGAGCCGAGATACTGATTCCTGATGCCGCCTATCCGCTTTACGGCGAGTTGAAACTAAAACCGGACCAACCACTGTCAGAACTCACAGCAACCAAGGATGATCTTTGGGGGGCCATCATTGACCCCTTGCTCGCCGAACGCCTGGGCCAATCCATTGGCGATCAAATCCAGATTGGTGCTGCAACCTTTCGCATCAACGGCCTGATTCAAGCGCAGCCAGATCGGAGCCTGAATGCCAACTGGCGCGGCTTACCGATCATGATTTCCGAAGACGCGGTGAAAGCAACCGGGTTAATCCGGCCCGGCAGCCGCGTTGATTACGAATACCGGGTGCAAACCGACCGGGACCTGAACGTCTGGCTGGAGGAATTCGAGCAGGCATTTCCCGATACCCGCTGGGATACCACAACCTTTGCCGAGCGCAGCGAGCGACTGTCCGAACGGCTAGACCAGGTTGCAACGGCGCTCATACTGATCGCTTTCACTACGCTGTTCATTGGTGGTCTGGGTGTTGCCAACAGCATACATGCCTATCTGGACGAAAAGCTCGGTACCATCGCCACGCTGCAAACACTGGGCTTAAGGCGCGGACCTTTAGTGTCCATCTACCTTCTACAAATTGGCATACTCGGCAGCCTGGCCGGAATTATTGGCGGCGCCATTGGATTGGTGATGTCAGCGGTGGCTATAAGTCTGGCGGGCGATGCCTTTTCGTTGTTCGAGTCTGGCGGCGTTAGCCAGTGGATGATTTTATGGGCCGTGCCCCTGCTTTTGAGCTGGTTGTTCGCTGTGCTTACAGCCTACGTTTTCGCCTTGCCGGCGCTGGCCAAAGCGCTTGCTGCTTCACCGGCAGGGCTGTTCAGGGGCCAGGTTCAGGCGGCCAGTCATGAGCCTCGAAGCTGGCGAATCGCGAGCTATCTGTTACTTGCAATCTACATCGCCGTTATTCTGTTCTGGCTACCCTCGCCGCAACTCGGGTTCCTGTTCCTGCTGGCTGTCGTGGTGCTCTGGGGCTTACTGGAGGGTCTGATCAAGGGGTTGCAACGCGCTGCCAGAGCGCTGGAAGACAGCGGCTTTGCCGGTCGAAATTTTGCCCGCCGACTGGCGCTGGCCAATTTACACCGGCCAGACTCACCCTTGCGGGCAACCCTCCTCTCCCTGGGCACCGCGCTGACGCTTGTGGTGGCATGCACTCTGCTGGTAAGCACCCTACTGCGAGCGCTTGAATCCACAATACCGGCCGAAGCCCCTGCCCTGATCCTGTATGAGGTTTTTTCTGATCAGATTGACCCGCTCAAATCTGGCCTTGCATCCCTTGATCCGGCCAGCCGGATTGAACTATTACCGCTGGTTCGTGGCCGCCTGGCAACGATTAACAACAAGCCAATAGCAGATGTTCTGGCAGACAACTCGCAAGCCAGACGCGAGGCCATGGGTGATCAATACAAGCTCAGTTATCTGTCAGGAAATCCGGAAAATCTGGAACTCGTCAGTGGCAGCTGGTGGTCGTCACCAGCTCCAGAGGGTGAGCCTGCCTTCATGGCGATGGAAGATCGGGAAGCTAACCAGCTCGGACTGACGATAGGAGACAAAGTAGGTTTTCAGGCCGAGGGCCAGGCTATTGCCGCCGAAATCAGAGCCATCTACAGGCAGAAAGGTCTTCAAACCCGATTCTGGTTCGAGGGCGTTCTACAGGATGGCGCGCTCGATGAATTGATCGTCAGGTATGTAGGCGTGGTTTACCAGAGTGACCAGGCTGCAAAAAAATCGCAGCAGTGGCTTTCCAAAAACATTCCGAATGTGATCACCCTGCGTACTGCCGACTGGCTTGAAACCGCCGGTGGTCTGCTCAATAAGGCGGCGGCTGGCCTTGCCACCGTTGCCCTGGTAAGCCTAACGGCAAGTCTTCTTGTACTGTCTAGCGTTGTCAGTGTCAGCCGCAGACGACAGCTCTACGAGGCCAACCTGCTTCACTGCCTTGGCGCCAGGCACCAGTCAATTCGGCAGTCCATGCTGCTGGAAACCGGGTTACTTACCTTGCTCTCTACCGTTTTCGCGACTGCACTTGGAGCGCTGATTGCACTGCCTCTGGCGGGCATACTGCTGAAGCTGCCAGCAGGCGATTTGTGGTGGATTGGTGCTTTGGTGGCGGGTACCGTCAGTTCACTTGCCCTGCTGGCCGGCCTGCTACCAACGTTGCGGGCCCTGCGACTAAACCCGGCCCTGTTGCTGCGCGAGGGTTGAGTCGCTATTAAAAAAATGTATAGGCTTGTTTTTCTGTGTTGACTAAACTGAAACGACTAGATCCTACCCATCCGTCAGGCACAGGTTCATGACAGCACAGACCGGCTTTGAAGAGTCCGATAAAACCAGTGAAAGCTCCCTAGAAAGCTCTCTGAAAAGCTCCGATGGAATGATTCAGGCGGTAAACGTGCGAAGCGTTTCACTGGTTATTCTGGCGACTATCGCAACCCTCGTTTTATCGACTGGGCGCAGGCCATTTTATTGCCCTTGGTGGTGGCCGTGCTGATCAGCTACGCGCTTGACCCGTTAGTGAGCGGACTCGAACGTTTGCGACTGCCGCGAGCTGTTGCAGCTGGGTTGGTGATATCAGTCGTTATCGCCCTGGGCGTAGCCGCGAGCGTGCCTTTAAAAAATGAAGCTATGGATCTGTTAGATAAAATCCCGCAAGCGCTTGAACGCTTCCAGCGTGAAGAGGCAAAAAAGCCGGCAGCCGAAGACAGCGTTATGGATAAGGCTCAAAAGGCCGCGGCAAAAATTGAAGAGACGACGGCGTCCGACGATCAAGCAGACCATTCTGGGCCTCGTGCCACATTGGTGCGGGTTGCAAAGGACCCTTTTGATCTTCGCAGTTTCATTATGCAGGGTTCACCCGCTGCACTGGTGCTGTTCTCGCAGATCTTCTCGGTATTGCTGCTGGTATTTTTCCTGTTGGCGGTGGGTAAGCTTTACCGTTTAAAAGTTGTTCGAATTGCCGGCCCGTCGTTTGGCCGTATGCGCAAAGCCGCCCGTATCATGGCCGACTTCCATCAGCAGGTGCGGCGCTTTCTATTTGTGACGTTCATCGGTTCCGTTTTTGTAGGCGTTATAACCTGGCTGGCATTCACGGCCTTAGGGGTTGAGCAAGCTGGCCTGTGGGGTGTGCTCGCCGGTGTGGCCAGTGCCATTCCTTATCTGGGCCCTGTTCTGATTTTTTTGACAACAGCTGCGGCAGCATTTGTTCAGTTCGGCACGCTCAATATGGCTATTGTGGTGTCTTGCACCTCACTGATCATTACCAGCATTCAGGGCAACATACTGACCCCGATTTTAACGGCGCGTGTTTCCAGCCTGAACGCCGTTGTTATTTTTATTGGTTTATTGGTCTGGGGTTGGTTATGGGGACCGATCGGCCTGATTGTTGCCACGCCCTTGTTGATGATGACAAAATCTTTGTGTGATTCTGTGGTCAATTTGAAACCGTTGGGCGAGCTGTTAGGAAAATAGGGGGAGACAGTTGTTAGCCGGCGTTTAAGCGACAATCAGGCGAATAACAATGGCGCCGACCATAATCAGAGTTAGCCATTTCACCCACTGGGCGCCCCGCGGCCCGACATTGACCTTCACCGCAATGATCGCCCCGGCAATATTACCTGCGGCCAGGGTCAGGCCCATTGCCCAGCGTACTTGCCCACTGCCTGCGAATATCGCCAGTGCCGGGATGGTATACAGAAGAATGATGAATACCTTAAGCACGTTCACCTGAAGCAGGTCTATCTTTAGCATACGATGCAGCGCCACAATAAACAGCGCCCCTACTCCCACCTGAATGAACCCACCGTAAAGACCCACCACAAACATGGCGGCGTAGATCACCGGGCCGAGTCGCTCGGGGGTTAACGGGCGAGTGTCCAGCTTTGGCGCTGGCAACAGTAAAAATGCCGAGGTGGCGATCATGGCCGCAACAAGGATGAACTCAAAAACAGCCGCCGAGACGTCTGTCGCTAGCCAGGCTCCAAGCAAGGATCCCAGCACGGCCGGCACGGCCAGCCGCAAACCAATATCGAGCTGGCCGTGCCCGTTCCGGAAAAAACTGCCAACGGCGGTAACGCTCTGCAACGTTATAGCGACCCGATTGGTGCCATTGGCGACCTGGGGTGGCAAGCCCAGAAACATCAGCAAGGGCAAGGTGAGCATGGAACCGCCGGCGGAGAGCACATTAATAAAGCCGGCGACCCCGCCTAGGGCAGCCAGCAAAACCATTTCAGTGAGTGTCATTCGGTGACCGTATCAATGTTGAACCAAGGGTTTGCGAGCTGCCGCGGCAGAAGATTTGTGACTGCTCCAAGCTTGAATGCTTAACGCAAGGCTAACGGAGGTTGCACCAGAAAAGCTAATAGTAGATTTTACAAAACGTCCCTGTGTCATAATTCCGTTCCATTAAAGTGTATTGCGGTCGAGTCGAAGATTAAATCTCGATCTAACTAACCGTCGCTGCCATGCTGAAAGGTGACAAACTCACGTTCAACC
>Ga0307967_1002674_pt1 | contig 10186 bp, 11 predicted proteins | sample OrgLakmetagen648_FD_201828 | JGI IMG/M metagenome (GOLD analysis project Ga0307967, IMG submission 201828) | Saline water microbial communities from Organic Lake, Antarctica - #648 | ecosystem: Environmental > Aquatic > Non-marine Saline and Alkaline > Saline | place: Antarctica: Organic Lake...
GTGTATGTACTTGCAGGTGTCCCCATTTGCAAAACTGATTTCACACAATTGTTCACACCAGGATCACGTGCTTGTGCTTACAGGTGCCCCCACTTGCAAAACTGATTTCACACAATTGTTCACACCAAAATCACGTGCTTGTGCTTACAGGTGCCCCCACTTGCAAAACTGATTTCACACAATTGTTCACACCAGGAGCACGTGCTTGTGCTTACAGGTGCCCCCACTTGCAAAACTGATTTCACACAATTGTTCACACCAGGAGCACGTGCTTGTCCTTACAGGTGTCTCCACGAGCGGGGCACTCTGGGGCATTGGTTGGCAGCACTTGGTACATCTTGGGGGGTGGCAACAATGTGAACGGTAAGCATCCTGGGGGGTGGCAACAATGTAAATGGTAAGCATCCTGGGGGTGGCAACCATGTAAACAGTGTTGTGCACATACGGCGTCAATCACAAATGGCACCGTTAATTACGGTGCTTAAATGACGGTTGACGGCGTCAACCGTAAAGTGCACAACACTGAATGTAAGCAGTAAGCATCCTGGGGGTGGCAACAATGTAAATGGTAAGCATCCTGGGGGTGGCAACATGTAAACGGTAAGCGCACTCGGCCCTTAGCGTGACCATCATTCTGTTCTTAGGTCAATGTGCAAGCCAGTGCGCAGATCTCTGTGTGTGTGTGTGTGTGTCACTGCAGATCAAAGGTGCACTTAAACGCAAGCGTAGCACAACGTAGCACAAGCTCAAGAGGTTGTGCGCACCTGCACAACGAGGAATGCTACGTGTGCATGTATGTGTGGTTGTGCTTGAGCTTGTGCATGGCGCGAGCGTCTTACCTTTGTAACGCACCTGTGCTAACGGGGTGATCACAATTGCGTTGACATACTCCAATGCTTCTAGCTTTCGCTTAATTTGCTGTCCTCTGCTCTTTGCTGGACCTAAATGCGTCCATCAGAGGAAGTTTTAAATGTGCTCTTTATTCCAATCAGAAACTATATACTTGCATCAGACTCCCTTGAGCCAATGCTCAAACCGTCTGTGTGTGTTTGTGTGTGTATTTATGTGTGTGTTTTGTGTGTGTGTGTGTGTGTGTGTGTGTGTGTGTGTGTGTGTGTGTGTGTGTGTGTGTGTGTGTGTGTGTGTGTGTGTGTGTGTGTGTGCATTTGTGCCTTTTGTAAAGTGGGTGGACAATTGGTCTCTGTCAGTCTTGGTGTAAAAGATCATACACTTTCTGGTGTTCTAGACCGGTATCTTCAATAAAGTCACATCCTTGTGTACTTTATATCTTCCTGCAACTTGCATAGGATGCACGGACCTGCTTGCTTTCGACCTGCGCGGCCTGTCAGCCTCTCCACCTGCCCTTGCATCTCCCCCCAAATTAGCCCTTTCGCAGCTGGGCTCGTTCCCTCCCCGCCACGCACTGTCCTCTGAGGTAGGCCTGCCACTTGTTTGCCAAGTGCGCGCGCGCACACACACACACACACACACACACTCTTACACACACTCGTTACTTGTTTCAAGCGGTATCTCAGACAACGGTGTCTCCTTCTAGGGTTTCATTGCACCAACATCCTGCAGTGACACGAAAGGTCAAATGCAGTGAGCATGTGATGCACTTCACATTTATTAAACGTCTATGAGCGTGTTTTGAGGGTTTGTTTGTGCGTGCAGCACTGCCATGTCATCAGCTCGAATGCTGCTATTGCGGATCTTGCTCGATTGTTGTCTCCTGTATTGCTGTCCACCCAAGCACAATGTGCTGTATTACATGGTTCGATCTGCTCCACATCCCGCCGTACAGCTGCATTTTGTTCTTATGTGTGTGTGTGTGTGTGTGTGTATGTGTGTGTGTGTGTGTGCGTGTGTGTTGTACAAACGTAACTGTGTTGCTTCTTTTGCATCCTGCCAGAAGGCACTCAATGCTGGATTGTGTGGTGGAGGACGTAAATGCTGGCTCAGTGCTGAAATGCTGGCTCAATTTTGTTACGAACTGTAGGGTATACTGCTGAGTGGTGTTACGCATTGTAAGGTATACTGCTGCACATGTGCAGGGTGACAGCACACCTAATTGACATTGCTTGTGAAGTGGTGTGATGATGGCCGTGTGGTGTGTATATTGTGGCTGGCAATGGCAAGGACGGGTGGCATGCTTGACAATTAGCTCAGCTTTGCAACTCTCTCTCTCTCTCTCTCTCTCTCTCTCCTCTGTTTGTTGGATCCAATATTTTTTGCTTGGGCCTGCTCCTAGCTATGACGATGGATGTCTTAGCTTTGAGGAAGGATGACGGTTAGCTATGGTGATAGAGGTTTGCCAGAATTGCACGTTTGCACGTTTGCACATGAAATCGTAGCAAGCTGTTATTGAATCATTGGACACTTAACGCAAAGGCTCGAAGCTGTCCTTGAAAGTAGCTCATACCTGGCAAGCATGTAGCTGAGCAGTATGCTATGCTGTGCTGTGCTGTAGCTGACAGTATGCTGTGCAGCATGCCAACGCTAGCTCATTCCTTTTTGTGTGACGCTGCTGATCTGTTATGCTTATTCTTGCAGGGTATTTCCCTCTTGGGCATTTGCAAGATTAATAAACTGCCCCCAGGCATTGGTCCAGACCCACACATGGGAATGCTGCTAGCTTTTGGCGGCTACAATGGTAAGCATGCAACGCATTGTGGTCGTGGGGCTTGATGAAATTGTGGGGCGTGAAGTTGCAGGGAGTGAAGTCGTGGGACTAGATGAAATGTTGTGGCATTGATTGCCGTATAAGGGGTGCAATGATTTTTGAAATGGCAAGAAGTAAGAGGCATGGCTTTGCATTGATCCAGCTGTGCAACACTCCATCTACACAAACGTGAGCATTGCTTGCTTGCTATACGCTTACCAGTCTGTACGCGTACCTCGAATCTTAATTGCATTAGACTCAATGAACGTGCACACAGGCAAGTACCAAAATATAATCAACGTGCTGCTAATGCATTTGACTGAATGAACGTGTACACAGGCAAGTACCAAAATATAATTCACGTGCTGCTTATGCACTTGACTTAATAAACGTGCACACAGGCAAGTACCAGAATGTAATCAACGTGCTGCGCGTACCCATGGATCTGCCAGACACTCCCCCGGCTTTGGAACCGGTCACACACAAGGAAGCGCAACAGGCAGCTGCTAAAAAAGCCGACGCGAAATCCTCAGGTGCGGAAGGACGCTCTGTTGGACTGAACATTTTTGCGGATTGACAAGCTTTCCAGAATCGAAGCAAAAGTGTGATTTGGTACAGCTTAATTATGGGTGGCTTTATGGCTTAGGCTGAAGTACAGCAGCAGCAGTGTGTGGCTGGTGTTACGTTTCATATAAGATTTCAATTTCGAATCGAACGTCCAAGAATGCCTTTTACCACGCGCTGCTACACTGGTATTGAAGCTCGGTTCTGGTGAACTGCTCATCATGAAGTCCCCGGTTCGACTCTCCGCGCATGCTGCTTTTCGCAGCAATCTCTCAAGCGTAGGAGTAGTGACCCTGCTTATGGGACGCAAGCACCTGTGGGTGGACGAATGTAACGATTTATAAAATTCAATTCCATTCATACATCTCAAGAATGTTTTTAAAGTGCGCTGCTACTGCTGGTGCCTGTATATAATGTCGGGTAGCTAGAACCTTGTTTACAACTAAGAGCCACTTATGCCGATGTGTTAGCTTTAAATAAAGACAGAGAGAGAGGGGCAGTTATGGAGAGCTTTAACAAAATCAATGTTCCTGTCTTCCGTTGTAATCATGCCTTTGAATCATAACCAATAAAACAAGGAATTGACGCTCAAGGATTTTTTATCAAATGTTATGACATACAATGGCAGCGGCTTACATAGACTGTAGTGCCATGGCATCAATTGCATGCAAGACATCAATTGTATTCAGCGGCTTACATAGACTACAGTGCCAAGACATCAATTGTATTCAGCGGCTTACATAGACTAGAGTGCCATGACGTCAATTTTGTATTTAGCGGCTTACATAGACTATTGTGCCATGACTTCAATTGTATTCAGCGGCTTACATAGACTATTGTGCCATGACATCAATTGTACTCAGCGGCTTACATAGACTATTGTGCCATGACATCAATTTTACTTAGCAGCTTACATAGACTATTGTGCCACGACGTCAGTTGCAAAACAAGACATCAATTGCTTTTAGTGGCTTACATAGACTAGTGCAATGACATCAATTGTATTTAGGTTGTCCTATGCATGGCACCGAACGTGTAATCATACAGGTAGCACACTTTGGTTGCTAAGGATGTGTTGCACGCTGCTGCAAAGAGGCTTCAGCCATCATGAATCTTGCGTTCAGCCCCCATCTGAAATCATGCCTTTGCAGTGACATGGAAAGGCATGCGCATGTTGCCGTCCTGACGCTGCAAGAACTTGTTTGTTTGCCCTCCACAGTTGCTAGTGGTGTCCCCGCTCCTCCAATGACAAAAGCTCCAGCAACACCAAACGGGGATGTGGTGGACGGCGCCGCCCCTGCTGCACAGCCAAGCCCTGAGCAACAAGTCCTACCTGACAAGGAACTGCTTTTAACTGCTTCAGAGCAGAAGCTCACCGCAACGCAGCAGCGATTGGCTGCTGTAGAACAGGTAGGTTGCTTGCTACAGACAAATTTGCTGTTCCGAGGTAATTCGTTATGCGTGGGTGCTGCAAGAAAAGTGAGGAGAGAGCAGTGATTTTGCTGTTGGTTATGTGCTATTGTTGAAAATATGTAGGGTTGGCCGGAACTGTGTATATACACCGTATATGGCCGTATATCTGGTGATTTCCCTGCCAAAAATACCATATATACACCGTATATATATATGGTTCTGGCCAACCCTAAAAATATGGCCATGTGTGCTCATGCATGAACAGTTGCTCATTTCCTAGCTAGCCCATCGAGGTTTGAAATCTCAGTGCGTGAATGGTCTTCCTAAGTATCCTTGCAGCTTATCTTTAAAGTGCAGCTTATTTTTAAAGGTAATGGTGGTGCACTTAAGGCTGAATTGGCCTACACTCCCTCTCGCCTTTCTTTGCTTCTAACCTCAATGAAGCATTCTCCGTAGTGCAAGGTTGGGGCAAGATGACCCTGCAATAATGCACGTTTTTGGGTTAAAACAAGGTAGCAGCTTAACATGCCTTCTCAGAATCCGTACTAAAGAGAATCATCTCTTTTGAACTGCTCTTCTCATTGGTTAGCTGGATAATCATGCCTTTTTGTCTGTGTTTTGCAACTCAAAGCCATCCTACACACTATGGCACGCTCTCAGGAGAAGCAAGCCCTGCAGAAACAACTGAATACAACCACGTCACAGCTAGGGACGGCCCAAAAGGTGTGGGATAAACTTGCTCTGCCGATTGACCTTCATGTCTTTCGTCCGTCCCCTCATTTCAAAATCATAAAGTTTTTTTTGATTTGCTGTCCTGTGCCTGCTGCGTGTTTGCAGCATATTGCCTCAGGTATGTGTAGGCTGTTAAGCGAGGGCGATTTGTGCCTTGGGTATAGTGAAGCTGTAGACGCACTGGTTGAATGCCTTTGTAATCCAAACTAAACTAACTAAACTAGACGCACTGCCTGCTCATGCGTGCAATGTTAGGGTTGTAAAGAGGTGTACACTTTCCCTTGTTACTTATAGGGCAATTTGCCTTGGGTATAGTGAAGCTCTGGATGCACTGCCTGCTCATGCGTGCAACGTTAGGGTTGTAAAAGGGTGTACACTTTCCCTTGTTACTAATAGGCACTGAAGGTTGCCAAACTGGTATCCATCCATCGGAATTGGTTGGGTCCTTTTGGCCTGGTGCTTCTGTAACGCTGCAATGTGCCTCCCCCTCTATTTGGCAATGCACAGGGCATGGAAGATGCCCGTGCTGCTCTGGGACGTGAATCATCAAAGGTGCTGCGCCTTGAGGCGGAGGCTGCAGAAGCCCACAAAAAGCTTGTTTTGGCAGGAGAAGAGCACAAGGAGTTGGTGCAGCTCCGAATGAAGGTAAAAGTGCTTGAAATTTGGGTCCCGGTGAAGGGTCGCCTATAGATTTCTGATTCATAGGTTATTGGCAAAATTACATTCTGTGATCAATAATTAAGAAATTCTGACTTGGCACAACAGCACAAGTTGTACGTGTGTGTGTGTGTGTGTGTGTGTGCGTGTGTGTGTGTGTTTGATCAATGTAAAGAGCTTGCATTGAGTGTCAAGCTCCAGGCTTTCCTCAAACGCTATGCCTCACAACCCCTCTAACCCCTTTGACTCAAAATTAAGGAAATTTCATTGCATTTCACCCTTTCAATACCCTGCTTCCTGCAATCCTGCATTGCCGATCACCTTTCTCTCTCCTTGCCCACTTCCACGCACATTTATTGTTCATGGTAATGCCGGGCTTTTTTTGAGTCATTGTTTAAACAGAGCCTCCAAACTGGTTAGTACCTATTATGAAACCAAATGTTGTACTGACCCCACCATCCGTCTGCAGATCAGTGAGGCGTCCGCCAAACCCCAAGGCGTAAGGGCCTACCTTGGATTTTGAGGTACTTCAACCCAAGTAAGCAAGGTCAAAAAGCACCTTTGCCAACTTTTTGATGCTTGAAATAAGCTAACGAGTCTTAATTTAATATAAAGTGCTCACTGTGTTGGGGAGCAAACCCTCTTCCTTAATTAATAAAGACGTGCATACCAGCATCTTCCATAGGCCTGCACTGAGTGACTGTGTTAATGGAGTGGCACGGCAGGTTCAGTGTTGTAGGGCTGGCAGAGTGAACAATTTGGAGGCTGGCAATGGCCGGGACGGGTGGTCTGTTAGACCTTTAGCTTAGCTCTGCAGTTTAAGTGCCTGTCGCTTTTGCTTGTTTAAGCATGGTGCTCCAGTCTCTTTGTGACTTCATTTCTCCTTCTGGTACTCTGTTAGACCTTCAGCTTAGCTCTGCAGTTTATGTGCCTGTCGCTTTTGCTTGTTTGAGCATGGTGCTCCAGTCTCTTTGTGACTTCATTTCTCCTTCTGGTACTCTGTTGGACCTCTCTGACTGGGCCTTTTTGTCTGCTGGTAAAGGAGTTTTACGGTACCCGGTACCAAAGTGGCTTTCTTTGTATTAATCAATGTGGGGAGTGGTTTTCACTATCTGTGAAGGTTTATATTTTGGACCCTAGGACACGAAGCGTCTAGGGCTTATGGATTGCTAGTGAAGCTGAGAGTCTTATAGCTTAAAAAGATTGGCTTTCTCCAAAAACAATCGCGCCAAATCGAGTAAAAACGTCATGCCGAGTAGGATGGTGCTTTCCAATTGTTGAACAGTGCCCTGGTTGTGAAGTCGGACGCTTTTTATTTAGCTCCTGGACGTAAGAACTAGATAAATGGAAAGAAGACTTAATTTAATACATACTGGGCCTCTCAAATGGCGATGCCGCGAAATGCAAATCCGTGTCCCGAGCGGGGTCATGTTTTTGCATGTTCGCGATGAGGAGGAAGTTAAACTTAATATCGCTGGAGCACAATTGCATTCCGGCCACTTGCTGTTGTGATGACGCGTCGCAGTAGAGAGACACAGAGTTGCTAAGTCTCAGCCCCGTAGAGGCATCCTCCACTAGGCGCAGGACAAGTTGCAACCTGTTGCCTGCACCAGCCATCTTACATGCTTTGCACTTTCTTTGCATGCATGACAGTTGGCACACACATCAGGTCAAACACAGGATCTTGAGGATCTTGAGGATGCAGGTATGCATTGAGCACCAGCATCGGGCAAACTCATGCACAGCTCATGCATTTGCACACGCAAGGCTAGCTGGGATGAGCAGGGTTCTAGGAGAGTGCACACAACTCTGCTTAGGGCAGCTTGAATTGCCTGACATAGGCTTAGGTGACCATGCCAATTGGGAATTCAATGAAGGGCAAGAAAGCCCTTGCTCATCGAAGAGCTTTGGCTGTCACAATGAGGTAATGGTACCAGCTTAAGCATGGATTGCAAGTATGGCGGGCTATGATGGATTGCAATTATGGGCCATGAATCCAAGGTTTCTGACCAGCTGGTTCCTAGAGACCCCAAGCACAGCGCCAGATGGATCGCAATTATGGGCTATGAATTTAAGGTCTCTGACCAACTAGTTCCTAGAGACCCCGAGCAAAGCGCCAGAAAAAGGTATGTAAACTGAATGGACCTAGGGTCCCCAAGCGCAGCGCCACTGTTTCTTTTTCAACCGGCATCAAAATGCGTGTCTGATATTTCCCACAAGCAATGCTTCGCGTTCTCATTTAGTTCACCGGATTCTCCATCTGTCATCTGATGTATGACGATAGGCACATGCTCCTGCAGGGGTAAAAATGCGACCGCATCTGCCTTGGATAACCAAGAGGCAACCGCTACCTTCCTTCTGCTCCCAAACTGGACGGAATACGTTCCAACGCTTTTCACAGAACGTGCACTGACAATAAGGATGTTTGAAACATTCTCTGGCTCAACTTCTACCGCCCAAACATCCACTCTTCCGACTTCCTGCAGCCTGATTGTTTCAGTTCCCTAATATGCTGCTCAGAGAGAACAAGGTGGGCAAAAGTGGCGCAACTCGAGCTGTAAATAAGTGATATTTAAATCTTTGATAGAAAGAAAGAAAAAGGAAAGCTACGCAGGCAGCAATACACTCCCTGCATCGAAGGGGGAGGTGAGAATGACATGATGAAAGGAAACACATAAAAGTAAATAGTAGGTATTTATTCATCCATCCCTACCAAATTAATTAATCCAAAACCGGTGTGTGCTGCATAAGCTTTGATTTCGAACACCCCATATGTAAAATATGCTTAGTAAAGGGTTTACAAAGGGGGGTAGCCGGCAGCCACATATGTGGGGCTGGTAGGCATTGCTGGATCAGCCAGCGTAAAGTAAACGTAAGGTTGTAAAAAAAGAACTGGTCTCAGCCAGTGCCATATTCTTTAAGGAAATGATAAGTAAGAAGTGATGAATGAATGATGAAGAAAGGCAAAACCTGAGGCAATAAAAAGAGCAATATGGAAAGCCACAACAAGCAGTTCAGGCGTGTTAACTGAACACCAGAATGAAAACCCAAGGGGAGGAAGGGAGCGCCGCCACATTAGAGACCCATGACTGTTTATGCAAACAAATTGGAAGCTGAGTTCAAATGTAACATTTGACTTACAACAGTGCACCAGCATGTACGTTCAAAGAAAAGCACAAGAAAAGTGTTGGAAGGAAAAAACCTTTGCCTCAAGTTGTTAGGTTGTTTGAGCCCCATCCTGGCCTAGCTGGTTGCTGCACATACATAGAAACTCAACCATCTCAGTCCACACTCCCGTGAAGTTTAAGTTCACAACAAGCTAGCCAACAAACACCACAGCGTTTTTTCACCCTAGAGGTGCAACTCACAGCAAGCAAAGGCACCACGACACACAGCTAGCCCAGGCTATCTCTTAGAAAAGGGGCGTTCCTTCGTTAACGAAGGGGGGGGTTGGGCCTGACTCTGTCGTACCGCCGAAATGCAAGCAAGCAGGCTCAACCGTCTATAGCTATTTACTCCATCCACTGTGTACCGTCAGTAGGCAAGCATAGCAAGAGCCCCATCTTGGCCTAGTGCAGGAGCTTTGTGTGCTTAATGAGTCATGCATCAATTCATTCCTTGCCTTCAAGCTGGCGTCTTTGCTGCTTGAGCTTGTCTTTTGCCCGATGCCGTTGTCTTGGGGTCTTCTCTGCGCCCTTGCTGGCTTGTAGAGGAAAAGACGTTGTTTGTGGTAGGGAGGTAGTGCTTGCTTTCGTCCAGCTGAAGATGGCCAAAGTGGTTTTCAGCAGGGTTAGGCGTTTGATGGAGGCATTTGTGGAGGCTAGGGCAAGGGCATGTGGTAGGTGCTTGCTTAGAGTGGGGTGGTTTTCTATTTTTTTTTTTGGGTGGTGTTACAGCTACGGCCCCCAGCAGGGACCTGACAGACAACAAAAAAAAAAGAGGAGAGAGGGCTCAAGCAGAGGAGAAAGCAAAAGGAAGCTGCTCAAGGAGACCCAGAACCAAAGAAAGGAAACCAGGAAAAAGAAAAAAATCAAGTAGAGTACAGAGTTGAGGGAGCGCAGGACAGAAGACGCAGAAGAAAACCAGGAGGATGGAAGGAGACGCCAAACACACGAAAAAGGGGGGGAGACGCACAAAGTTGCAGTTGTTGAGACAAGA
>Ga0307967_1002678_pt1 | contig 10183 bp, 13 predicted proteins | sample OrgLakmetagen648_FD_201828 | JGI IMG/M metagenome (GOLD analysis project Ga0307967, IMG submission 201828) | Saline water microbial communities from Organic Lake, Antarctica - #648 | ecosystem: Environmental > Aquatic > Non-marine Saline and Alkaline > Saline | place: Antarctica: Organic Lake...
GTTTGGTGTGACAAGTTAGAGGTTTGGTGTGACAAGTTAGAGGGTTTGGTGTGACAAGTTAGAGGGTTTGGTGTGACAAGTTAGAGGGTTTGGTGTGACCACACTACTATTGTTTTGAGGGTTTGGTGTGACAAGTTAGAGGTTTGGTGTGACAAGTTAGAGGGTTTGGTGTGACAACACCACTATTGCTTAGAGGAACGGGTATTGCCACTGATTCACGTAATGAACGTAGGAGGATGTTTTGCGCCACAGTGCACGTGGATTGATTTCACTGCAAATTAGGTTGAAGAGTTCCGATAAACAAGGGTTTTTCCATCGCTCAATCCTCTTCAGCGCACCAAGATTATATATATAAGCAGACGATGTAAACGTGTCTCGAATCCTGCCTAACGTCTTACTCCATTAAAAAGGAATGTTGAAACCAGTGCAGGCTGTATGATCACTCCCGACATTAATTCTAAGGAACAACTCTAAGGAATAACTCTAAGGGATGCTGAAACCAATGCAGACCGTGTGATCACCCCCAACGTTAACTCTAGAAGCGGAGGAGTATCTTTTACAAAAAGTTACAAAAAAAGGCCTTCAGTCAAGAAGTGCGGCTGCTAGCCTCACTCCCAATGATAGTTCTAGAAGCGGAGGAGCTTCTTTCGTGCTGGATACTGCAACATTCTTTCACTTCTAGAAGCGGGGGAGCTTCTTTTGTGCTGGACACTGCAACCTTCTTTCACCGTTGCAAAAAAGGCACATAGAGAAAGTATTGAGAAACCCTTGGAAATGTTTGTACAACAAAAAATTAATACAAAAGTGGCACTCCCCACATCTTTTTTGTCGCCATACATAAAGTGAGCCTCACAACATTGAACTCGCTCCTTTTGGCATCTGCAGGTGTGTGGCCTTTCAAGGCATGGCTTGTTGTCTAAATTCGTTGCCACGTCGTTGCAGTAAAACATTCAAACTGAACATAAATAACCTCCACATGTTTTAGAGGGGGGAAGGTGGTGTCACATTATAAGTGCATACCCTTCTCCTTACCCTCTGCGCTTATTCATCCACACACCAAGCACACAAACACACAAACACACAGACTCACACACACACATACACACACAAACACTCACACACACATACACACACAAACACACACACTCACACACACGCACTCACAAGCACACACACACACACAAACACACACACACACAAGCACACACACATCGCACACGCCCTCTTTCCTTGCTCACAGGGACGCTACCCTGTTGCAGTGCATTGCTTCTCTTTTCACTGCGCTTACCAATCCACGTGCCACAGACTGTCTTTCCGTACAGGGAAGGTTTTCCCAGTGAGCTTCCTTGCCCCTCTTTTCACTGCGCTTACCAATTCATGTGCCACACACTGTCTTTTCGCACAGGGAAGGTTTTCCAAGTGGAATTCCTTGCCCCTCTTTTCACTACGCTTACCAATTTACGTGCCACAGACTGTCTTTCCGCACAGGGAAGGTTTTCCCAGTGAAATTCCTTGCCTTTCTCATTGCTGCGCTTACCAATTCACGTGCAACACAGACACCCTTATCCTCACAGGGAGGCTCCCCTCGATACATCTTCCAGCCCTTCTCTCTTGCCCACCCATTGCACACACACTTAGGGTTGACCAAAAATTGTATATGACCTTATGTACGTGTGTACGTATATGACCGTATGTACGTATGTACGTATATGACCGTATGTACGTATGGTAATTGCCTGCTAAAAATGTTGTTTATACACCGTATGTACGTATATGTGTACATGATCTTGGCCGACCCTACACATATACATTCACACCAAACAAACACTTTTCCCTATAGGCCTGGGGGCTGTCTCAGTATAATTTCTCGCCCTTCTCTAACGCCAACCCTGCCAGCGGTCCCGCACCAGCAGCGCTCGCTGCTCCTCCAGGCACTACACAGGTGGGAGTGAGATGTGTGCATGAGTGTGTGTGCATGCCTGTGTGTGTTTGTTGATGTGTGTGTGCATGTGTGCACGTATGTGTTTTTGCCTGTATGTGCGTGTAGGCCATTGTGTGTGTGTGTGCGTGTGTGTGTGTGTGCGTGTGTACTTGTGCGTGTAGGCCATTGTGTGTGTGTGTGTGTATGTGTGTGTGTGTGTGTGTGTGTCGGTGTGTGTGAGAGGTCGTGGGATTGCCAGGAAATAAGAATGCTACATTCCACAGTTGAAATTGATGTGGTGAATGAAATTCCACATCTTGAACAAATAGAGAGCAAGGTCCCGGCATTTTTGACGCTCACACGTAATTAAAAATCAACGCATACACTCACGTACACACACCGGCTCACAATCATATATGCAAAGGCACACACACACACACTTGCACAAACCTCACACATACATCTCAAACACATGCAATTACACACACATACACATGCATACAGGGTTGTTCAGTTCGGGGCTCGATCAAAAGTTCGGGTTCGCGAACTATCACGCATTTTAACGAACCCTAAGAATGCCGTTTGAGAGCTATTAAAAGTCCGTCGAACTTTATGCCCTTTTTTCGAAATTTTGGGATCAAAATTGTAGTCAAAAATGCAGGAAAAAGCCTTAGATGGCCGTCAAACGTTCTGATTTTATGTGTACTGATTAGATATAATACATTATATGTACTTAAGACAACTCAAGCATGTTTTGGACGAATATGACCACAGAAACCAGCAAAATCCTTTATTTTCGAAATTGCACATCAAACTGCTCGAACAGTTCGAGGGTTCTAGAACTTTCACAAACTTTATCGAACCCTTGCTCCCAAAAAATCGAACTGAACAACCCTGCATGCATACACTCACACCTCACACGCACACACACAGGCACACACACACAATTGTCATGCACAGGTGCTAGAGCTCCCCCCCACCAAGCATGAATCTGCTAGGTTGCAGCAGCAGAAGCAGCAGCAGGAGCACCAGCAGGCGGTGCTTGCCATGTCACGCAAGGAAGAGGCCTGGTGGGCAGGTTAGTGCCTTTCATGGCTTAAAATGCTGTGCCTTGCCCTTGAATCTCCCTGATTTCACTTCTCAATCTTAAGTCAAACCGTCACGTGGTATCAGACAGGCAGGCCCCTCCTCAAACCGTCACGTGGTATTAGACAGGCCCCTCCTCCCCAAACCAAAAAGCAAATTCGAGACAACCTCCTGATACGAGCAGTTGTGTTACGTAGCAGAGCAGGTTGAGAACATCTCACAGGGACATAACAGAGACCCCATTGCTGAGAAACTGGATCTGTCATTGATGCAAGAAAACAGAGCTGCTCAAAATTTCCAAAAAGTATTAATGGTTATACCCCCTTTGACCAATGAGCACACTCTGTCAAATGAGCAGAGATGCAAGATTTTCGAGATTCTGTAGTGTTACAGAAGCACTGGGTCTAAAGGACCAAATTATTTTTACTGCACTTGTTTGTCACAGATTAGCCAATGTTATGGTCTCCCTGCCTATCCATATGTCATAAAAATATAACATATACCGAACCGCTTTATGAAAGTCATAGATCAAGGCTCATCATTAGAAATTACCTGCATCGTGAACTTGTACTGTTTACACTCACGGGACATAACCGATACCAATTTATTGTAATGGCAGGTTGCACCTCATCTAAAATGTTACAGAACACACATCAGGAAAGCACGATACGCAGACACGGTAGCTTGACAACGTAATGTACAGTAGAGTGCCAAAAGAAAATGTCACAAGAGACAAAAGTATCAGGCTTAAACAAGCCTCAGGCACTGGAACTGAGCTCAGAGTCAGGCCAGCCATCCCTGTGAGAGTTCTTGCCTCAAAGCCGAAAAGTACATTTAAGTATACAGGACCCTTGACTAGATATACCTAAGCATCCCTGCGCACTCAGTTTGTGGCGGGAGGTGCCCAGGTGGGCAGGGTGGAAATCCCTGTCAGAAAGTGGATTTCCAAAAGCTCCATCCGTGAGGCCACTAGGTGAGCTGTCATTAAAGATTTTGGATGTTCTTATAATACTAAGCCTATGCTTCTTATGTGGGAGGTTGCTAGTGCAAGCTAAAGTGGCTTTTGATAATCTCAGCTGTCGCTGCCCACCACGGCCCAAACCCAGCATTCCAGACCATAGAACTTGGCAGGGCATGCCTTGGGAGCATACTAAAGGGCTCCCGGCTCTCAGGTGATGGCCAGAAAGCTTGTTTCCAGGGTTTCCTGAAATGCACCATTTTTGCCCACAAACAGGCCCACGCACTGTCCTTTAGGGACAAATTTTCACCCCCCTTTATTTTTGCTTTGATGGGTATGGTTTAACCCCAAACCTACCTGGCAACAAAACAATTGGTGAAATTCAGACCAAAACCCGCATTTCTACACCCATACCACCTTTTTGGCAAAGAAATGGTACAAATCCAGCCCCCCACTCTCACCCTTAACCCTAAACCATTATAGTTCATGCAAAGGTGTTACATTTATGTATAGAGACCTTGGGTGACCTCAGATGTGCAATTCAGGAAAGGGGCATCAATTCCCCCTTTTTGGGTGGGGCTTGGCTGGGATGACTCAGAGTCTAACAGACCATCTGCACTGGCCTACTTTACCGTCTAGGGAGTAATTCCCGTGCAGTGTACCTTCCAGCTTTGCGCATAAGTGAATTGCGCGTAACGACGGCAGCCTAAGATTTTGCGTCATCTTTGACGTGTCTTCTAACCTTAGCATTACTAACATTAGCGCGTCACTGATGTAAGAAGAAGGCACGCTGATGATTACTGGAACGGTCCTTGTGATAGGGCCAGGCAATCAAGTCATTGGGTGTGTGATGCATGCGGTTCCACCGAGGCATCAGCAGCTAACTTGCGCAAGGTACATTTGAAGCAGGCCAAGTTAGCTACAGGCTGACTTCCTGTTTAACTCGCACAAGTCAGTTGTGTACATTTGCAAGTACTTGATCAATATCGTGAATGTAATATCGTGGATGTAATATCGTGGATGTCAGTACAGTTACTCCAAGGGGGAACCAAGCGTGACTGTGTTCATTTTGCAGCAATTCATGTGCTTCTGCCACGCGCGTGTGCAGAGCATTCACACCCACGAACGCACGCATACACACATGCACATATACACAAGGGCAGAACAGTGCAACTTTCCGCTACTGAAGTACACATCGTTACGCCTCACAGGCTTTTACCGTGCGTGTGGGGAGCAATGGCACACCGCCAGCCCCAGGGCACTGGTGCTGATGCTGCTGGGGGTGGCACAGCTAGCTTGCACCGCCCCTGACAGGTGTGCGCATGTGTGTGTGTGTGTGTGTTTGTGTGTTTGTGTGTGTGTGTTGGGTATGTGTGATCGTGCATAAGTGTGTGTGTGAGCTTGTACATCTGTACATGCCGTTGCGGATGTGTATATGTATGCATATGTGTGGCATTTGCTGCTGGTGGTATGTGATGAGGGTGTTGCATTTGTATTTTGCAGGTGTATAGGTGAGTGTGCATACTCGCGCCCCACACAGTTGGTCGTGTTTGCACAGCAGGAAGTGTCTTGGCCGGGCAAAACCTTTCCGAGCTTGAAGCCTAAATTTCCGTGCCAACATTGCCAAGATGGGTGTGCGTCCCTTGCGTGGTTGTTGAGCGTGCAGGGTAAATATCACCAAACGCACCGTATTGAACGTCCTTTCTTGTAAACACACACGCACAGTACACAGGGAGGGTGTCGCACACACACATACAAACACACACACGCACACGCACACAGGGAGTGGCAGCGCGGGCTGATGCGTGCCATACGTCTGCGCGTGCCGCGCCCTTCTACCTCAGACTCAGTGCTGCCTTCGCTGCTAGTGGAGGCAGGCCTTGTGGCTCCTGTTGTTCAGGGTGTGGGTGTGGGTGTGTCTGTACCTCAAAGTCTGGATGCGTTTATGCCTACGCCCCAGCCAGGTAAAAGTGCCAACAGCAGCGGCAGTGCTAGCAACAGACGCGTCGCTCAGAACCGTAAAAGGGTTCAGAAAGGGAGAGCTGGGGCTGCCGGTGCTTCTCCTTTGGTTTTGACAGGCCAGCAGCAGCAACAGCAGCAAGAAGGGGCACCGATGCCTCCTGTTATGAGCATGGAGGACGTGCTTGCGGTACTGCCTCCGCAGGCGGCCCAGAGTGTGTGGCTTGCTGCATTCCTGTCGGAGTTGAAGTCACAGTGGGGGTACCCACGAGCATTGTGAGGTGTTTTGTTTGCACAATACAATGTGCTGTGCACATGTTTCCTTTAAACATTGTGTGCACGGTATGTATATAGCTCCTTCTTGTAGGAAACTGTCTGATCTTAGTACATTCGGTCTGGGCCAAGCAAAAAAGTTCTGGCATCAAGAACTTATCTGTCTCACTTATCTTATCGTGTTTGCGCTTGCACCCCTGTAAGCATTGAAGAAGCTCCTGTCTCAATCGATGTTTTTGTATTTGCCAAGATGTCAAAAGCAATTTCTTTCCCCCTAAGAACCATTTGCCTCGTGCCTCGTTTGACTGGTGGCACCATTAATACAAGCGGCATCACCGCAACCGCGAGCAGTAAACCCAATGTTCCCTCAATTACCAATCTGTAATTTGGAGGGGCAGATCTGGAGGTTCGAATTTTGAGAACAATTGTTACTGATTATAAATTGTAAATAGAACTTAAAATGCCTGTTGAGAAGAAAGGAGGAAAGGATGCTACGGACGTTCAAGAAGACAAGGACCAGCCCATTCAGGCGCTGGACGCCCTGGATATTGCGTTCCTCAAGAACTACGGTTCCGGTCCTTACACCGCGCCCATTAAGAAAGCAGAGGGCGACCTGAAGGACATTCTGAAGCGTGTAAACGATGTGTGTGGGGTCAAGGAGAGCGACACAGGTCTGGCCCCTCCCAGCAGATGGGACCTGGTCAGTGACAAGCAGATGATGCAGGAGGAGCAGCCTCTGCAGGTAAAGGAGAGACAGGGGAGAGGCAGCAGTGCTCGAGTTAGGGCTTTCCTAATTGCCTTACGCCTTACGTATACGCAAACACACATACGCCCGCACACACATGCATGCATGCATACGCACAGATAATTCAAACCATTTGTCACGCATGCAAAAACCACATGCATACACAAACACTCATAAGGCGTACACACACTCAACACACGCACGCATGCACGCACACAAATGCAGCGCACGTGCATACACGCGCACACAAACACTTACACACACATGCACACACACTCACTCACTCAGAAACATGCACAAGCATGTGCACACTATAGACACACATACAACACACATGCACGCTCGGTTGCACACTACTCACAACCGCTCACCCGTGGACACAAATTGCACAGACACCATGACGCCCGGAAATGCCAGCGCATGTGCATGCATATAAACCCTCGCATGCAGGTGGCGCGCTGCACCAAGATCATTAACCCCAACACCGATGAGGCCAAGTACGTCATTAACGTGAAGCAGATTGCCAAGTTTGTGGTGGGCCTGGGCGACAAAGTGGCTCCCACAGACATTGAGGAGGGCATGCGCGTGGGGGTGGATCGTACAAAGTACCAGGTGTGTTTACGTGTGTGTGTGTGTGTGTGTGTGTGTGTGTGTGAGAGAGAGAGAGAGAGAGAGAGAGAGAGAGAGAGAGTGTGTGTGTGTGTGTGCGCCTGCTTGTGTGTACATGCACGTGTGTTTAATACCTACTGTATACACAGCTTCCTATTGCTAAGGCAGCACCTCTCCATCCATCCCCTACTTAGTTTGACACACCCCACCCACTACAGATCCAAATTCCACTGCCCCCTCGGATCGATCCCTCTGTGACGATGATGACTGTGGAGGAGAAGCCTGACATCACCTACAGGTGAATGAGTGTGTGTGTGTAACATGCATGTGCATACTCATGCAAGCACATGCATGCATGAGTTGAGTAATGAAGGAGAAGCCTGACTTCACCTGTAGGCAAGCGTGTGCGACATGCTTGCACAGAAGCACACACACACACACACACACACACACACACATTACACTGCGCAGTGACATTGGTGGCTGTAAGGATCAGATAGAAAAGATGAGGGAAGTGGTGGAGCTGCCCATGCTGCACCCAGAGAAGTTTGTGCGCTTGGGTATCGACCCACCAAAGGTGTGTTTGTGTGTGTGTGTGTGTGTGTGTGTGTGTGTGTGTGTGTGTGTGCGCGTGTGTTTGTGTATATGTGTTGCGAGTATGCAAAAGGGCTTGTGTGGGTATTCTTTTGTGCAAGGGCTTGTGTTTCTGTATGCTATCACTGCTTACTACAAGTGTGTGTTTGTGTGTAATGTGTGTGTGTGTGCACCCAGAATAAGATGAAGGTAAGGTCATGGACCACACACCCCCATGATAAAAACAAGGTCGTAATACACACACACAAACGTACACACACAAACGTACACACACACACGCACATGCACACACGCATACACACACGTACACGCACATGCAGGGTGTGCTGCTGTATGGCCCCCCCGGCACTGGCAAGACCCTGTTAGCGCGAGCAGTGGCCAACCGCACAGACGCTTGCTTCATTCGGGTCATCGGCAGTGAGCTGGTGCAAAAGTACGTGGGCGAGGGTGCACGCATGGTGCGCGAGCTGTTTGAGATGGCGCGCTCCAAAAAGGTGGGTGCAGCTGGGTATGTGCGTTACGTGTGGTACTTGTGTACGTGTGGTGCTTTAAAGTGGGCGAGGGTGCACGCATGGTGCGCGAGCTGTTTGAGATGGCGCACTCCAGAAAGGTGGGTGCAGCTGGGTTTGTGTGGGCAAGGGTGCACGAATGGTGTATGAGCTGTTTGAGATGGTCGCTCCAAAATATGGTTTATGTGTGTAGCTTTGTGGACGTTTGTGTGTGTGTGTGTGTAAAGGGCTGGGGAACAGGCTACAGCATGGTGCAGACGCGTCTGCTTGCCTGCTTGCATCTATGCGTGTGTAGTGACCTGCTTGTATATTGGTGTGTGTGATTGTTTGACGCACGCACACGCACACGCGTGACATACACTTCAGGCTTGATTGGTGTTCTTTGATGATACTTCACAAAAATAAATGCAAGCGCATACACACACACATACACACACACACGTGGCACATACTGCAGGCGTGCGTGGTGTTCTTTGATGAGGTAGATGCCATCGGCGGAGCGCGCTTTGACGACGGAGCCGGAGGTGACAATGAAGTGCAACGAACCATGCTGGAGATCGTGAACCAGTTAGACGGGTTTGATGCACGAGGGAATGTCAAGGTGTGCGTGTGTGCGTGTGTGCGTGTGTGTGTATGTGTGTGAGTCTGTTGCACCTTGGTAGAAGAAAGATTGTGAACCAATGCCGTGTTGTTAATGTTGTTGTGGGTATTGTTGTTGGTGGTGCTTCTTTGTTCAGCTTGCTGGAAAGTCGATTTCTTTAAATTTTATGTGTGTGGAAATGTTGTTGAGGAGGGTGTTGCTTTGTTCAGCTTGCTGGAGATTGGATGTTTTAGTTCTTATTACGTGAACAATACCAAGGTGAGTGAGTAAGATCAGGGATCCCGCAGGTTTTGAACTCCGCTGGTACCGGACTGAAAGTAAGCTATGGCGGTCTTGTGTGCTGAATGCGTCTATTCAATCCGCACCATCCGCACCCCCTCAACTATTTAGGGCGTCGCTAAGAATCAGGATAAGAGAAAATCCCGCAGGTTTCCTTAAACTTGTAAAAGTACGCAATTTTCGATTTATTAATATACACCACGCGTGAGTAAGATACCCCACGCATGATATTTTATAATATATTTTATTACCACTCATTACCTCAGCTGTGTGTGCCCTCATGTGTGTTTGTGTGTCACAGGTGCTCATGAGCTCCATCAATGCACTCTACACACACTCTTTACCGCACGCTCTTTCAATGCGTACCACCCTTTTGTGTGTTTGTGTGTCACAGGTGCTCATGGACTCCATCAATGCACACACATGCACATACACATACACACACATAAATACATCGCTCTTAATGGGTACCACCCTTTTATGTGTCGCAGGTGCTCATGGACTCCATCAATGCACTCACGCGCACACACACATGCACACACATATACACACACATTTACACACACATAAATACATCGCTCTTAATGCGTTCCACCCTTTTGTGTGTTTGTGTGTCGCAGGTGCTCATGGACTCCATCAATGCACACAC
>Ga0307967_1002681_pt1 | contig 10179 bp, 13 predicted proteins | sample OrgLakmetagen648_FD_201828 | JGI IMG/M metagenome (GOLD analysis project Ga0307967, IMG submission 201828) | Saline water microbial communities from Organic Lake, Antarctica - #648 | ecosystem: Environmental > Aquatic > Non-marine Saline and Alkaline > Saline | place: Antarctica: Organic Lake...
TGGGTTCTTCGAAGTGGCAGGGGGCAATTGAGGGAGACTGGAAGCACCTCAGCAGCACCGCCAGCCATCAGTAGAGCCACCAACCCCAGACAGCACCGACCTAAAGACCTCAGCAAACCTCGGCGTGACATCCACCTTGTCGAGATCAAGTACTGTGAGGACACCAGACCTCAGAACCAGCCGAACGCCGCAAAGGAACAGCACAAAGACCTTTGCTAAATTCTCCAAAGAGCCTCCGTTACTCTCCACATCATCCCTTTGGGTGTGGGCGGCACCATCTACAACACTCACACTCTGAAGCCTGTCAAGGAACTGGGTCTCAATTCTCAAAGAGTTAAGAAGTTTGCCTCCAAGCTCCATGTGCACTCTGTGAACTTTGCTGCTAAACTTGTCCATAGCAGTCTAGACGTGCCCTTTCCAGTACTGTTATCAACTCTCATCAGGAGCCGGTTTCAGGCCACGCCTGCAACCCTCCTGATCCACATTGATTTTTCATTTCCTTTTCACTGTGGAGGAGCTTTACGGTACTCGGTACCAAAGTGGCTCCTTTTCCTTAATTAAGGTGGGGAGTGGCTTTCACTGCCTGCGTAGTGTTTTCTTTTTCTTTTTCTTATTACCGTTGTTCCAGAAAGCATTTATGTTGTTTATTGACCAAGGTTCCAGTAGTTGTATTTCCCTGTGTCTGTTTCGGCACTCCCCAGTCTGTGTAATTTGCACATTTCTGTTTTCATCTTAGCCTTTAAATCAGAGAGTGCACAAAGCCAAGGTGTAATTGCCCCTCTTCCGCTGGGATCCTCATCGGTGCCTTTAGCCGCAAGCCAGTAAAGGTGTGTGTATGCATGCACAAATTTGGCAACTAAGCTGGCCTGACATCTTCGAGACCTTGCAGGGCAATGAAAAGGGAGAACAAATGCAAAAACAAATACAAATAAAGGACACTGCTTGAGTGGTTAAGGGTCTAGGGTCTTATGGTACAAAATATCTACATGATGCATACCCCGCATCACCATCTGCTAGTAAGAAGCACACGTGCTGATGTGCCTGCCACACCAAACGAAGGTCAGATCAGGGGGCTGCCAGTTTGAAAGCGTCCACTCATCTTATTCGTCAAGCACCGCAGCAGAGAAGGGGCTGCGTGAGGAAGATCAATGTCCTTCTCGCACCATTGACGTGCTCATGCTGCTAGTTATGACATAATGGAAAGGACACATAAGTGCCCCGTCCCATTGACCTTCCATTCCGTCTGCATGTGGCAAGCACAGCAGCCCTCCATCAATAAAAAAAATGCGAGTGTGGCATCGAGCATCTTGCACAAATTTCCAACGTGTTCTGGCTACAGATAATCCCAGAGCACACGAAACAGAAAGGCCTCAAAGGCTTTTGAACGGAGCCTTGGCAGCAACTGGATGCTGTATCTGAGCGAAGTACTTTAGCGTGTAGCCCAGGGAAGGCATACCAACGCAGGAAGCAGCTGGACGTGCAGCCTTAATGAGCCTTCCCTCATCTTTTACGAGGCTATCCGTTTCAATGGAAGCGAACGGAAGCAGAAGCGCCGAACACAAACCATCCAGGTGTACAGCTATAGGCTTGCGCACTGTGGACACACAGTTCTTTGTGTTCCTGCTATGTGTCTGTTTGGCCACCTCCCTCACTGAGGTCTTCCTCGTCTGCAGAAATCTCATCACCTTCCACATCAACGCTGCATGTGAGTACGTACGTATGTACATGTGTTTGTGCATGTGTGAATGCTTGTGCATGCGCTTGTGTGTATTTATTTTTCATACCTTTACATTGAGCAGTTCAGAGTAGGTAGTGAGGTGCTTCCTAGCGCGCAGCATAGAAAACAAACACACACCGAAACACACACGCAGCCGCACGCACGCACACACACACTTACACAGACACACACTCACATGCACACACATTTACACACACCCAGAAACTCGAATCACTGTGCACCCACTCACTCACCCATCCACCCCACTCATCCCCACAAAACGCACAGCAAGTTTACACCCGCTGCACCCCCACCGTGCAACGCACCTTGCGTCATCACCATCGTTCATAGAAACATAGTCCACGTTCTCCTCCTGTTGCGCATAGTCATCCTGCGGCTGGACTTGTGACTGCTGCTGCGCATGACAGGCATTGGACACAACGAAGAGACTGTTTGTTGCGCACAAAAACAACACTCACACACACACGCACACACGCACACGCAAAACACATCCTTGGAGCGCACAATAAGGATATGCATGCGTACACACACAAGCACATGCACATGCACATACACCACCATGGAGGCACAAGCCACGCACTTATTCACGCACTTATTCCCAGTCAGATACAATAGAGCACCCAACATTGGCAGCCTGGTCGAAGCCAGAGCATTTTGGAGGAGTGAAACACACAGGAGTCTCCTTGCTGTGTCGGGCAGTCACATTCAGGCAGGCAGGCAGTTAGGCAGGCACACAAATTGCTGAACACCTTGGATAGAAGTTGAAACCAAGGGCAGGTGGCCGTCACAAACACCGCCTGGCGACACACAGGTGCGCTGTGTGCCACCGCCTATACGTCCTTTTTTTAACAGAGTGCCGCCGCCTGCGTCCCTTTAAAACGGGCTTTCTGGACAATCAAATCCCTGACACAAGCTAGAGAGCTAGCTAGTCTCAAACACGTTTGAATTACATATGGACATGGCAGAAATGGGTCAATCGCCTATTCCTGGTTCATGTGTGGGTAGATAAAGGGTAGATAAAATCAGCCTTCACGACTTGTACTGAAAATTCACGAGCGCTGATTTTGGTACTCGCTCCAGCTTGACCAACAGTTTTCTAGTCTGCGTGGGTGCTGATTTTGTACACAAACTCTCCACTGTCTTAAAGCAAGAGTTGTCCTTATGATTTCGTACACACAGCGTTGTCCTTATGATTTTGCACACACTTTCCACTGTCTTAAAGCAGGAGTTGTCCTTATGGGTGCATTTCTCTCCGTTGCTTAACCGCGTCCGCAATTCACAGTATGTGTTTGGTTAGGACGTCGTGGCTATGTAAAACACACAGAGTCATTGGTCCTCAACACGCACCAGCTGCGTGGCTTCAAGAAAGATGGAAGTTATGCTGGAAGCCAGCTCGCTGAGCCGCTGGAAGGGGCGCATGATCCGTGGTGTGCAATCCTGCAAATCAGTTTGTGTACATGCATGTGTATGTAAGTACGTGTCCGAATGTGTGGGTGTGCACAACTGCTCCTAGGTGTGTGCGTGTGTGTGCATGTGCGTGTGTGTGTGTATGTGTGTGTGTGTGTGTGTCTACGGCTGCATGCACGTATGTGTGTGTAGGGACAGGGGGAGGATTGTGCAAAATGCTGTAACGGGTGGACGAACAAACTGTGAACAAAAACACGGCATTTTTTTGTGTTTCGTGAGCTTGCAATTCATATGCATACTTACACGTTCTCACATAGTCATCCCCCCCCAACCCCCCTTCCTAGCAAGCCTGCGTGCTGATCCTGCAGCTTGCCTTTGCCTTTGCTTGAGTACCTAATGCCTAATAATCCACCCCCACTTGCAGCTTCAACTCCACACACACACTCACACATACACACCCACGCCCACATCCTCAACGACGCCCACACCCACACCCACACCCACACCCACACCCACATCCACATCCACGCCCACGCCCACACCCACACCCACATCCACGCCCACACCCACACCCACACCCACGCCCACACCCACACCCACACGCACACCCACACCCACACCCACACCCACACCCACACCCACATCCACACCCACAAAGCACACCTGAGCAGGGACAGCGTCCCGCAAATCCTGCATTACTGCCAGATGTTGCATGTTGTTGCAGAAGCTGGAACAAATCAAGCGGAACATGTCTACGCTGAAAGCCTCCTCGGGGGTGAAGGCGCCCAGCACTGCTTCGTGCCCTGCTGAATGTAAGCTGACTTGCAGGCACACAGTGCGCACCTGTACACACACATACACACACACGCACACAAAGGAGAGGGTTTGGCTGTTAGTTTGGGTGTATGCGTGTGTGCCTACACGTGCTTGTGTGTATGTGTGTGTGCATGTGTGTGTGATTGCAAGAGTGGTACTGGTGCATTATAGTTTCATTACAAATCTGGCACACAATCTGAGCAAACGTACACACACATGCGTGCACACACAAACACAGACACAGATACGCACTTTCACACGTACACACACAGAAGTCGCGCAGGGTCGCTAGGGCGGGGGTGCGTGTGTACGAGCTGTTGCGTTGGTAGATTTGATAGGCCTGATATAGACTGGTTAGGGTGCAGTGTGTTTTTGCAATCACACAGGGGGCAGTGCATCACGCTTCAAACATGTACACACACAAGCTCACACACACACACACACACACACACACACACACATACATACAATCCTGTAACACACGCCTGATACACACACATATACATATACACGCAAGTTTCTTCTCACACACCCTTACACAGGCACACACACACACACACGCACATCCCCCCACAGAGTATCCTAGGCAGGGACTATGTGCCGAAGGTGTGGTAGGCTAGTGACGATGCCAGTGTGAGTGCACACGCCCGAGGGCAGACAACAAAGAGCGACTGGTGGTCTATGCAAACTGATTGCCGTCACGCTGAATGCGCGGCGCGCCCGTGGAATTGATGATGAGCGTCCCAAAATATTCCACGCCACAAACAATAAGGCTAACTTGTCGGTCACAAGAGGTTGCACAAGGCTTTGATTGTAGAGATGTCCTAGGCCTATATCCATTTTAGGCCTATATTATTCTAGGCCTATATCCATTCTAAGGTCACAGGGCAATGCAGGGTTGGCAGTTCAATAGGCTGCAGGTCCAAGGGGGCACGGTAAGCTGAGCTGTGCTTCCTACGATTCACTTAGCATCACATGCATGTAGGGTTGGCCAGCACCGTATCTACGCATTGCATGTAGGGTTGGCCAGCACCGTATCTACACACCGAATGTAGGGTTGGCCAGCACCGTATGTACACAGCATATGTAGGGTTGGCCAGAACCGTATCTACGCACTGAGTGTAGGGTTGGCCAGAGCGTCAAATCGATCTAAATGGTATATCGGCTGTGTTTCTTTTAAACACTGGCGTCCACCCTTGCGTCCACCCTTTTGTACTCACATGGGGCCGCTCGTACACAGCAGGCAACTCCATGCCGCCCAGAGCGTCTGCGAGCGCCAGCATGCCCGCCAGTTTGCAGAACAAATCAGTTTTGCCTCGCAGGAGGTCAGAGAGGGACGGGTTGCGGTTGTGGCTCTGTCGGTTGGAGTGAGCGGGTATGATGCCGTGCCTGAGGCGCAGCAAGCGGAGGGAATCAGGCAGGTCCAAGAGTTCACCTGCATGTAATTGTGTGTGTGTATGTATGTGTGTGTATGCATGTGTGTGTATGTGTAAGTGTGTGTGTGTGTGTGTGTTGCGAGTGCGTGGGAGCACGTGTGTGTCTATGCGTGGTTAATTGCATGCATGTGTGCGTGTGTGTTTGTGCGTGTATGTGAGTGAGAAATTTTGCAATGATGCTGAACAGCCAGAACGATTGCCCACTTCAACCCTGGAGAGGCAACATAAAGCCAAATGATTCCACTGAAAAAAGCAGGTAGTACCCAACCGGACTAGCAAACCAGCTAAGATGGCACATACTCATTTGCACGCACGCACGCACATACACAAACACGCACGTAAGCACACACACATACACACACAAACACACACGCACAAATACATGCAAATAACCACGCATAGACACACATGTGCTCGGGCACGCACGCACGCACGCACCTGCCACCATCGTTGCTCGGGCGACACACGGCAGGATTAAATTCTCTCCATGTGCGCATGTATTCGAATCCTCGTCTAAGGCCTGACGCACCATGCTGGGGTACCTGTTCAGGACCTGCACGCACAAACACGCACGCACGCGTGTATATGTGTGTGTGCACGTTTGTACGTGTGTGTTTACGTGTGTGTGCATTTGCGTGTTTGTGTGTTTGTGTGTGTGTACTTGCGTGTGTATGTGTGTGTGTGCGTGCAATTGCCTTGCGTGCATCTATATATGATGTAAACACACTTATAAGAGGAGGTTTGCTCAGTTATATAAAAACTCAGCATACCATTCTAGGTATAAATTTGTATATTAACGCAGCTCAATTTACGATGTGTTCATCACACCCCACGCGCACACTCACACTCACACACACCTGCACAGTAGCACTCTGTTGTTCCCAGCAGAGCAAGCGAACCATGGACGCATTGCTCATGTCTTTTAGCATTTCGACAGACCACATCAAGGCAGTGATGACAGGAAACCCCGTCTGGCTGACCTGTAACACAAATGTGTGTGTGTGTGTGTGTGTGTGTGTGTGTGTGTGCGTGCGTGTGGGTGTGGGTGTGGGTGTGGGTGTGGGTGTGGGTGTGGGTGTGGGTGTAGGTGTAGGTGTAGGTGTGGGTGTGGGTGTCAGATAAATTGTGGGTGTGGGTGTGGGTGTGGGTGTGGGTGTGGGTGTGGGTGTGGGTGTGGGTGTGGGTGTGGGTATGGGTGTAGGTGCAGGTGTGGGTGTACATGTGTGTGTCGTGTGTGTGTGTGTGTGTTTGTGTGTGTGTGAGTGTGTGAGAGAGTGTTTGTGTGTGTGTTAGAGTTTGTGTGTGTGCCCTCGCAAGGCATCGTGTCAGAAGGGAGAGAAAGATGAGCCCTACCATTTTGTATTTTCCTTACCTGATCTTACACACCCTTATGACATGCGCATGCATATGCATTTGTCCTCCCTTACAGAGCATGGTGGTAGAAGGGAGGGAGGAGGGGGCGGTGGTCGAAGCTGAAGAGGAGGAGCCACTGGAAACTGAGGGGGACGTGACGGGGCTCGAAGCAATGTACGCCCAAGTGAGTCCTAAAGTTAAATTACAGTAATTTTTAAACAGGCAAGTTTATGTGAGTTTCGGCAGTGCAGTGGATCGGTACTTTATTGATTTAAGAAATGTGTTGTTTTAAAGGACTGCATGGTTTTAGGATTGAGATGACAAGGCATCGAGTCCTTCAGTTGAGGACCAGATTGGCTGCTCTACCTAAGACACTGAAAATGAGTTCCATTCAAAAGAGCTGTAAAAGAATTGACGTACACTTGCAAAACACAGAGAGGAAGTAGGTGGGTGGTTGCTGCCTTTCAGAAGTGGTGACAGGCTTTTCGTGGTTGTATGGGCTGTGCTTTTGCTACTGCTTAGGTTGCAGCGAGGCCAAGCTCACGGTTGCGCACGTACTAACTTGCAACTGCAGTGCATGATACTAGCTGCACACTCACACGCATTTATTTAACGATAGTAAACACGTTGCTACGCAGTCATGGAAGCTTTGCATGTATGTACGCAATCTAACGGCACGCACGTTCACACACATATTCATGTTCACACACGTATTCACGCACACACACACATCGTGTACATACACTTAGCCCAGAAATAGGCACATACACATATATAGACACATCCACCTACGTGCCCCATGTAGACACACACATACACACACATGTGTACGCAAACGCACGCGCACACACACACACACATATGTACACACATACACACATATGCACACACATACACACACATACACACACACACACACACACACACACATGAACACACAGATGTTTGAGCTGCTGCTGGCCATTGCTGGCAGCTCTCGCTTGAACAACCTCGTCAGGCCGGTGGTACCACAAATGGCTTACATGTGCATCGCATACATGCAGGTGTGAGTGTGTGTGTAATTATGTAGTATGGCTATACCTATATTGTGTGTGTGTCTGTGTGTGTGTGTGTGTGTGTGTGTGTGTGCGCGCGTGTGCGTGTGTGCATGAGCGTGTGCATGCAAACTTTTGTATTGTGATTACATGAATTTGCAGAAGTGCGCATTTGTGTGAGTGTATGAGAGTGTGATAGCATAATATGTGTATCGGATCGGCATGGCTTTGATGACGACGACATCAAGATTGACACAATTCTCCAATGTTTTGCACTTATGATGATGTGGTGCACAACTCCAGTTTTTTTTTGTTATGACAGTTAGTGCATTACCGGTATGAAGGTGTTTGAAAACCCCCAATAATGCATCCCGCAGAACGAATTCCGCGCCTCCTGACTGCCTGTGACACAGATTTAAAAAGGACGACATGTACATGCATATTTCTTCACAATGACATACACACATATACACACGTACACACGCAACACACACACACCACACACACGCACACACACAGACGCACACACACACGTACACACACACACACGCAGATGACTGCCTCCCAGTACGAGTCCTGGGCTTCCAACCCCAACGCCTACATCGCTGATGAGGAGGATGAGATTTTCACAGCGCGTGTGAGCGGCGAGCTGCTGCTAGAGGAGCTTGTATCGGTGAGTCCTTATTTCTTTTGCACGGGTACCACTGATGTATTGAGTTCCCTATTTCACTGGCAAAAAGTGTGTGAGGATGCCTATGCTTCCTTACTAGTCCCCACTATGCTTTTATGCCTGCCTACGCACCTGTGTGTTTATGTAGGTGCACGTTTGCGTATTTGTACTGCATGTGTGAGGGTGCCTATGCTTTTGTGCCTGCCTATGCACCTGCGTGTCCATGTAGGTGCACTCTTGCGTATTTGTACTGGCATGAGTGAGGGTGCCTATGCTTGCCCAATCGTCTGTGCACTTGCGTCTTTGCGCCTGCGTCTGCATTCATCTTGAGCCCGTGCTTCCCCATTTGTCTTTGCACTTGCGTCTTTGAGCTTGCGTGTCCATGTCCATGCACTTATGTATTTGTACTGGCATGAGTGAGGGTGCCTATGCTTGCCCATTTGTCTTTGCACTTGCGTCTTTGTGCCTGTGTCTGCATTCATCTTGAAGCTCGTGCTTCTTCATTTGTCTGTGCACTTGCACTTGCAAAGATGCCTATGCGTCTCCATTCCTCTTAGTGCTTGCGTCTTTGCACTCATTTTTGAGCTTGTGTGTCCTATCAGGTGCACTTTTGCGTATTTGTACTGGCATGTGTGAGGGTGCCTGTGCCGTCTGTATTTGTCTGAGCGCTTGCGCATTCGTGCTTGCGTCTCCGTTAATCTTTTCGCTTGCATGGCCAAGGTTGATACATGCCTGTGTGTTGGCCTTAGGTGGTGCTCACTAGAAACGAATAGGGCCCTGTGTATGACGTGCACATCATTCAGGCAGCGCACATACACTCATGCACACACACACTCACACACGCGCGCGCACACACACACACACACACACACACATACTCTTGGTGGCCCAAAAATGGTCCAGGAGCGCCACTTGGTGATGAACATGCACTTTCATATGCACGGGCACATGCACATGGACACACACACACACACTCACTCACGTACAAACACACACACTCACGTACACATACACACACACACATACTCTTGGTGGCCCAAAAATGGTCCAGGAGCGCCAATTGGTGATGAACATGCACTTTCATATGCACGGGCACATGCACATGGACACACACACACACACACTCACACACTCACGTACACACACACACTCACGTACACGTGCACACACACACACACACACACACACATACTCTTGGTGGCCCAAACATGGTCTAGGAGCGCCACTTGGTGATGAACATGCACTTTCATATGCACGGGCACATGCACATGGACACACACACACACACACTCACGTATACACACACACACTCACGTACACACACATACATATGCAGACCCTGGGTGGCTCTGACGTTTTGCTGGAGGTGTTTGCCGCGGTGGAACGTCGTCTTGCAGAAACAGCGCACGATCTGTACAGCAGCAGCAGCGGGGTGCCAAGCTGTCATGCACAGCAGCAGGCAGACACAAGCGCCGCCACGCTGGAGCAGAACCCTGAACGCAGGTACAGTGTGGATGGTCACTGTGGATGTGCGTGTGTGTGTGTGCGCGTGTGTGTGTGTGTGTGTGTGTGTGTGCGTGTGTGGGTGGGTGGGTGTGTTGTGGGTGTGGGTGGGTCAAATGCATGCTTTGCCACGCTGGAGCAAAACCCTGAACGCAGGTACAGTGGCTGGTCACTGTGGATGTGTGTGGGTGTGTGGGTGTGGGTGTGGGTGTGGGTGTGTGT
>Ga0307967_1002684_pt1 | contig 10175 bp, 14 predicted proteins | sample OrgLakmetagen648_FD_201828 | JGI IMG/M metagenome (GOLD analysis project Ga0307967, IMG submission 201828) | Saline water microbial communities from Organic Lake, Antarctica - #648 | ecosystem: Environmental > Aquatic > Non-marine Saline and Alkaline > Saline | place: Antarctica: Organic Lake...
GAAAATGAGTTGCTGCAGGTAGATATAGCCATGGGGTCAACAACTCATGAGTCAACCTGCGTGCCTTGGTTTTGCTCTTTGGTAACGCTCTTGCATACCTTATGTCTTATGTCTAAGGGTGGGTAAATAGGGTGTCTGATTTTGCCAGCAAGGCTCGGCGAGCCTAAACGTGGCTCGGCACTCGCTGGGGAGACCCTAGTTGGTGCATTACGGTTAGAAAATCACTTTTCTCAAATCTGCACGGATTGAGCCGAAACTGTTCTGTTGTTCGCTTATATATATGAATATTAACGTTGAGACCGGGTGGAAAATATGGGCATGTGAGCCAGGAAAATTCGGTTTTCATTTACACCCCCCCTGTTGCACACCCCTTTAACTCCTCCTCTGGTGTTGTATACTATAAATAAATACTACTAATGAAGATATTTGGTTAAAAAGATGGGCCTGTCAGCCGATTCAGCCACGAAATTTTCGGATTTAGAAATTTTTGGGGATTTCTGGGGAGATGGGGCTGATTCCGCCCAAAAAGTGGACACCCTCGCTGGCCAACGAGTGTCTTCCACACCGGGATAGAGGCTCGCCGAGGCTTGGCGAGCCTTAAACTCGGCGAGTCTCGGCGAGGTCATTGACCCACCCTTAGTGTGACATAAGACACTTTTCCTTTACCAGCTCTTGAGAATGACTTGTTGAATTACATAACCATCGCCCTATATTGGCTGCCCTTACGACGCAAACGCTCTCAGGTGCTTGAAAACATCAGCCGCCAACAATTAACGGAGCACATGTCAGACATCCTCCCTGCAGTACAGGTAAGCGTGCTTTTTGCGTGTATGAATGCTTGTCATGCACCGACCATGTGAAAAAGCATGCAACGTACGTAAAATTGCCCACAACCGTGTGTAAATGGTTTTGGCCAGCCCTTGTCTTCAACTGCATGTCTAATTGCAAAGTGCCTGCTGTCTGGTCAGCCTTTATAAGGAAGAGTGTCACAATCGTGTACCTGCAAATGGTGTTGTATCGTAAACGCCAGAGTACACACATACTCACAGGTACGCATTCATACACGCGCGCACACACACACACACTCATGGTTGCACGCTTTCACGCACACATGCACACACACACACATCATGCAGAACGCGCTCACGGATGCGGACCCTGGAGTGCGTGAAGCTGCAGGAGAGGCCTTTTCCATCATGTTCAAGGGAGGTGCTGGTGGTGCAGTGGACAGTGTGGTGCCTCAGCTACTGGAGGGTGCGTGAGCGTCGTAGGTGTGGTGCGGTGGACAGTGTGGTGCCTCAGCTGCTGGAGGGTTTGGGTCATTCTCGTGGTGGTTTTGGTGGTGGTGGAAGGGTCAAAAGTAGGGGGTAGCAGCTGTGGTGATAGCAGAAAATGTCATTCAGACCGGCAGCAGGGTTAGGCTGGTGGACAAAGTGCACCCTCCTTTCCTTGAACACATTGAATGCCTCAGGCCGTTCCAACCCCCTTTTGAGGCTGTAGGTCATGCTCTCTGCTTTGCTGTTTGCGCCACACACAAACACACGTTTTCCTTGAAAACACTGGATGCCTCAGGCCGTTCCGTCCCCTTTTTGAAGCTGTAGGTCATGCTCGTTGCTTTGCTGTTTGCGCCACACACAAACGCACGTACCACACACGCATTCAACATTCAACACACATTCCTCTCCACAACACGCTCAATCCTGCTCCCTCCAATGCATACCAGGCCTATCCCAGCCCCCTCGCTTCAAAGAGTGCCTGGAGGGCCTGCGTGTCATCCTTGGCGTGCGCCCCCAGATCTTCAACTTTGTGCTTCCCAAGCTCACCAAGCAGCCCCTTATGGTGAGGCTTACGTGCTTACACAAGAGTTGCATGGAAGGCTCACATTACTTGGTGTCGTGGTGGATCCTGTGACGTGCACTGAAGGCAGCTGTGCAGCTTGCTGCGGTTGTTGTCATGAGCCACGTCATGAACCTGAGTCACCCCTGCCTTCACCACCATCTAGTTGCTGCCTAAAAGAGCCTGCCCTTCGTATGAAGACCGCTGTTATATGAAGCCCACTGTAATATGAAGCCCACTGCTATATGAAACCCACTGTTATATGAAACAGGTTGCCACTCACGCTCTCGAGCTTCCACACTCCATAACTCGCTGCACCTTCAGACCAACAAATTACCACGGTAGAAGTACGTTTACCCTGAATATCCTACCACCTACAACCACCTCCTCTTGCTATCGTACCGTTAACAGCCGTTTCACACACACCCTTATGCTGTATTTCAGCTTTACCAACATACACGCTTGTGCGCAGATGTATAACCTGCATGCGCTGACCGAGCTTGCCCCTGTGGCACACCCTGTACTCAACCACCACATTGCGGCAGTGCTGCCTCCTCTGCTGGCCTTGGCTGGCAAAGCACCCGCCCCCTGTCGTGCAGCACCTGCTGCTGCTGCCAACGGAGATGCTGCTGCAGCCAACGGCACTGAAAAGTGTGTGTGTGTATTTGATGTGTGATGTATGCTGCAGACCGCACCAGTAAGTTTGTTTGTTTGACAGATGTGTAAATGTGTTATTTGGTGTGCTGTAAGCTGCACTAGCGAGTGCGTTTGTTTGACAAGTGTGTGTATGTGTGTGTGATGTATGCTGCAAACGGCACCAGCGGGTGCGTATCTTTCTATTCATGTGAGAATGTGTGGTTTGACGGATAATTGACTATAGGTATCCAGGCTTCCGTCCATCCATCCGTTCTCATACTATTGTGTGGAGTTGCAGGAGCTAAACCATTCCCTGGGAGCCCTCTCTTCGTATAGGAGCAGCTTGCAGTGACATCAGCCTCACTGCTGTATCTCAAGTTGAGATTCTCAACACACACAAACATATGCACACACGCACAAACTTACACACACACACACTTACAGGGCCCCCTCTTTTGCAGAGGAGCACTGCGCTGCTGCCACTCAAGCAGCCGAGGCTGTGACCTTAGCAGTACAGGCGGATGGATTACAGCTCCTGGTCTCAGAGCTACTTCGTGCACTGGAGGACTCAGGTACATGCACGTGCTATGCACACGCGTATCTGCTGTATGTTACACACAATCACGCACACATACACACCACACACACACACAAAGTCACATATACACACACGTTTTGTGTAGCAATCTCTCTGATGCGCTTGTGCTCACACTGGATGGTCACATGCTGGATCGTCATATGAAATGCGTATCGGTGCTCACTCACACAAGCGCACACGCACATACAGACACACATGCACACGCACATGCAAAAATGCACACATAAGTACGTGCACATGTAAAAACAAATGCTACTGGATACTCCACACAGGGCCCAAGCGTCGTGCAGCAGCTGCGTTGCTGGCAGTATACCCGGGGCGTTGCACACACACGGAAGAGTTGCTGGAGCACGTATCCATTCTGCTGGATGTGAGTGGCGTGTGTGTGTGTCCTCTCTCACGCAACCTGCAGTCATGTTATAAGGAAGTTCCTGTCCTTTTCTTGTGCCCATGGTTAAAGCAGGCTAGTCTCATGTAAGTTACCAACTAGCTGTCTGACTGTTAGGTTAAAATGCTGCAGCTGCTGCTTTCTCTCAAATTCGTTTCACATCCTGCACTCGAATTCCTTTCACGTCCTGCACTCGGATTCCTTTCACATCCTGCACTCGGATTTCTTTCACCTCCTGCAAGGTGTTTGCAACCGCCCCTGCTGCCCTGCCTGCATGCGTGAGCATTATATTTTTCACATTGCATATTCAGTCAACAAAACATTTGGTCATGTGCTGATGGCAATTGTGGTAGTGCTGCTGCCTGAATCAGTGAAAAGCCTGTGTGTCTCAACCTGCTTGCAGCGCTTGATCTCATTGTTTTCTGACAACGATGCCGAAGTGGTTCTGTGCTGTTGGAAGGCTGTAGAGGCGCTGGTGGCCATCATTCCTAAAGAGGAGCAGGTGTGTGTGTTTGTATGTGTGTGTGTGTGCATGCGCGTCATGTGTGTGGTGTGTATGTTTATGTGTCTGGCATGTGTGTGGTGTGCAGGTGCGGGCATGTGTGTGTGTGTGGTGTGCATGTGTGCGTGGCATGTGTAACCTCTTTTGAGAGAGGTTCAAGAATGTCCACCATGAAAAGGCTGGAAATTTTTGGTGGCTACTGTTGGAAGCACGACCTGAATTTGCCTAGAGGAGGAGAAGACCATGCTGGTGAAATTTTGTTTGACAAGCGGTAGCAGCCGTCAGGCTGCACTATCGTTTTGTGCAGGTTTGTTTCATGTCTTTCGGTTTGGGCATGCCACAAGCATTTGCACGACGTGCTCTGTTGTGCTATATAGATCGTGTAATGCCTGATCCTGTCACACGTCAGTTGCACGCAGGATGATCACGCACAAGTGTACACATGGATATGCGCACATTCAGCTCACACACACACACACACACACACAAACACACAAGTTTGCACATGGATGTGTGCACATTCAACTCACATGCGTGTTTGTATAGCAAACACGCACAAGTATACACATGGATATGTGCACACTTATTTCACACGCACTCATTCATCCATACTCATGCACGTAATGGAAATGCTCATGGAATGCATACACCAAAAGGATGATCACGCCCAAACAAATTCTTTGCTTGCAGGCTGGCTACGTGCGCTGCATGCGGGAGGCCATCGCTACTGCAAAGGTATGGGGAAGGAGCAATCTTTTGGTTTGGAGTCTTGAGGGTGAGAGGCCAAGGAAGGAGCACAGTTATTAGACATGACTGCCAGACGTTTTTGTTAGCTGAAGGGGATTTCTGCTTCTTCAGGTGCAAACACTGGGCTTATTTGCTGTAGGAAGTGTTCGAGCATGTTTTCCTCTTTGATCTCGCTCACTCTTTGTGTGCATCGCATATGGGCTCTATGGGTCAAGTTGTTGCAGAATAGCAAATATTATGGCCCAAGTTCATGCTCAAAACAAGCGGATAACGCAAGTTGCCAATATCTCAAGAGCATGCCATGTAGGCACAAGTACCAGCATCTGAACAAATATAGCACAGGCACACCCACACACGCAAACATGCGCACTGGAATGATTGGAGGAAGCATACAAATGCTGGCATGCACGACAGCCACACATAATCATGCTTGCTTCACATTGCCGGTGCACACACACACACACACACACACACACAGGAGAACGAGCGGAGAAAGCGCACAGGCAAAGAACTCCTGGTGGCTGGGCTGTGTCTGCCCAAGGCACTGTCACCGCTGCTGCCTGTGTTCCTGCAAGGCATGCTGCAGGTGGGAGGGCATGCGTGTAGCTGTGTGTGTATGTTGTGTGCGTGCATGCGTGCGCGTGTGTGCATGCTGTGTGTTTTCTTGTTCGTTGGCGTGCGTGGGAACGCTGCGCCAAGGCTTGTTTTAGGGGTGTGTTGAAAAAAGGTGTTTTCATGCGCAGAAGCAGATGTTCACAAAGATCGTCGTTGGAAATTTCAGACGTTTAAACTCAAACAAGCAGGTAAATTAATTTCTGACCTCTGCTAAGCCTCGGCATAAGAACTTGCTACTGAACAAAATAAATGTACGTGTGTATGTTTCTACTATGTCAAGCATAGTTGGAGCAAAGGATCTCAAACAAATGCTCCTGACCATCTGGAGCCCCTTATAAAGAATGTTGTATGCTTTTTGTTGCCTACAGGGTTCCAGCACGGAGGCGCGAGAAGCAGCAGCAGAGGGTTTAGGGGAGATGGTGGCTGTGACCAGCCAGGACTCTCTGAGGCCTTTTGTGGTTCAAATCACCGGCCCGCTCATTCGTATCATCGGAGACAGGTTTCCTTCACAGGTTGGTGTGTGTTTGTCCGCGTGTGTTTGTATGTATGTTTGTGTGCCTGTTGGTAGAGAAGTCTTACGCTACTCATTCCCAGAGTGGCTCCTTGTTTAATGTAGGGGTTGATTGTCTCTACCTGCGTAGTTGTTCTCTCCATTTTCTTTGCATGTTTGCTTGTAATAGAGAGCCCGCTTTTGTGTGTGCATTTTTCCTTGCCTGTTGCATAAAGCAGACAGCAAATTGAGGCTCTTGCCTTGCGCAGGAACTCTTTTTGCGCAGCAGCTTACATTGTGAGCGTTCGCCGTAACGGGTGTACATTGTCGCACACACACATACAAACACAATTGAATTTATAAAACAAAATTGAGCAAATTGGAATTAAGGCGACCCCTGCCATGACTTGCATTCACACACACTGTCCACACACATGTCTTTTTATTTATGCATACGCACATATACACACACGCACACACAGATCAAGGCTGCCATCCTCGTGACCCTCGGCCTGCTCATCGTGAAGGCCGGGCCTGGGCTAAAGCCCTTTGTGCCTCAGCTGCAGACCACCTTCCTCAAGTGCCTGTCCGACTCCTCAGGTAAGGGAGAGCGTTGATCGGCTGGCTGTTCAGTGAGTGGTTGAACTCTGAAAATGATGGTGGGTGTAATGGATGGCTTGGCTCATGCTAGCTTGTGAATGGCAAGCCATGGCTGCGGACTGTCTTGCGCAAAAGCTTGTCCAGCCCCACGGATGAGGAGGGGATAATTGTGCTGGAGGCTTCCAAATAGAACACAATGAACGTGTCAGCTATTCTGTGCAATTCAGTACTTGCAGCCAAAAATGCTGAAATACTATAAGTGGCACAGGAAGCTTAAAAAAATACCCATGACAGTCACGTGTATAATTTGGGCCTCCGGCCCAAAATGCCCCATTCCCCACCCCCCTTCCTGACACCCCACACTTAAAAAATCGGTGTCAATCTGCACAGCATGTAAGCAGCTATCTGCCTGCACCATTATTGCGCCAAATAAATTAATGCCTGAAGAGTTATTAGGGCAATCACTGATATGCGCACGCTCTTGCACTGACCACCTGTTTAGTGCACAAAAAAAGAACCAAATTTTTTGCCAAACCACTTTTTTACTTCAATCATGCAACTCACGTAAATTGCAATACGTGAAATGCAAATTTGGAATCAATTGCTGGTAATTTGCCTGAACACATCCCCGCGGCCTGCTTAGGGGCATTCCATGCATTTCTGTGACCAGGCACCCAGACCACCTCCTTTAATCAAATCACCCAACAAGGGTGCCATTCAACAGGGCTTGCGCTGAGGATCTCAAAACTGTATATATTATTTGCTGGAAGTTGACAGAAAATTTCTGGAGAACCCCCCAAAAATTTCCGAGCACCCCCAAATGACCACCCACCAACCGACCCCTCAGACTCGACTCATTAATATACCAATCGATAGCTCTCAACGTCAGGATTCTGAGTAAGTGATTTTTATTTTAATCGATACGTGATGCCAAAAAGCTATGATCCTTGACGCCTCCTGAGTGGCAGGTTTCTTTTTCTGCCGAATACGCGCTCTACCACTGAATGGATAAACACGTGTACTCTCACGCACACGCACATGCACAACACGCATGCCTCCTGCAGACAACGTACGTGAGCGTGCTGCCACAAACCTAGGAGGCCTTTCCAAAATGAGCCCCCGTGTGGACCAACTGGCCAACGATCTTGCACAGTGTGCACGCACCGGAGATCCTGGGGTGAGCACTTACGTATAACATTGTGTGTCCCTGTGCGTATTGTTAACGAGCCGATGTCAAGTCAGGGGCCTTGCCTGGCGGCAGAGTTGGCATTGCAGCTCTTCAGGACACAGCATTGCAGCTAATACTTCATCTTGATTCCAGCATTGTAGGAGTGGCATTGCGCGGTGCTTAAAACTTGACTTCCTAGAAGCACGTGCACAGCACTTCCCCTTCCAGGGGTGGATCCAGACATGTAGGAATAGTTGCTTCTATAGCTGGTCTGACCCCGTATGAGATCTAACCTCTACAAAAATGTGTATCATTGTGGCATAACAATTCCACTTTGCTCTGCCAGAAGAGAGATATTCCCGTGACTTCTTTCAGCCTCAACCATGTCAGCATGCTATACCGTTCAATAGTTTGAAATGGAATGGCTCTCGTGTTTTCATACCTGCATAGACGCACCTTGACATACAATGCGCACATTAGCGCACGCGTGGACACACGCATAAACACATACACACAACACTCATACACTCACTTTATACACTTAGTCGCCAACCCACGCATTCTTACACACTTCCACAAGCACACGCGCACTCAAACAATATTTAAGTACACATTTACACAATAACTACATGCGTCCAAATCGCAACCCCACAAATTCCCTTCTGCTTGTATGTGCTCGCAGATCCGAAACGCGTACCTCATGGCCTTGAGCGGCTTGCTCAGTGCCTCTGGTGAGCGCCTCAGCCCTGAAGTCATGAACACCGTTGGTGAAGCTTTGAGAGCGTCTGCGTCCATTGCAGGTATGCGTGCTGCTTACTACCACTTTGGTTACTGCTCATCTTCAAAATAGGCCAGGCGTAAAATTAAAAAGAATGTGCGCATAAACAAAAAATGTATGCTGTTAAACTTCAAGATGATGTACCTGGGAAACACACATTCCAGAACTTGTTCACTCCTGAGCTAGGTTGTAAGAGGTGTTGGGTAGTGTCTACAGCGCTGTCATAGCCTATGGCGTGGCAGCAAACGATGTGCAAGGTGCACACTGTGAATGCTGAAAGATGGCTAAATCTTGGCGGCAAGCTATAGGCCAGCTCCTGCAGCTGAGCAATGAGGGACCCCCCTATATCCACAGACCGCTTGCCGTGGTAGAATTCATATGCTGTCTGATGTAGCCCGAAAACATACACACACGCAAATGAGCACGTTATGTGTGCGTGTTGTCTAAGGTAGCTCACATTCCATGACTCCCTTGTCCTCTTTTGGTGCAGCCACAGCAGAGCTGAATTTAGCACTTTAATCCGTCCATGCATTCTCCTTATCCTCCTTTTGTCCTTGCAGCCAACGACGAGGGCTTCCGCTACGGCCTGGCCTCTTGCTTAGGAGCACACGCAAGGTCAGTTGCTGTCCCCCATGAGCCTAAGAGTGCTGGCCCTTGGGTAGATCCTGGACATAGCTTGTTGTTAATTCGATCAACTACTCAATACGGCATGAACATGCTGCATGCTAGGTGTCGTAATTAGGTGACGTGCATGTTTCGGGATGAGAGCAAGCTGGGAGCAACAAAGTATATTTAAAAGAGCTTGTTTGTGCCTTGCAAATCCCCAGAGCCGAGGCAAGCTCACATAAGTGCAACAATGCCCACACACGCATGCACTTAATAAGCTGCCAGGTCAACCTTGGACATCTAGATACACACTTGCATACATCTCACAAAAGTATACCAACTCACTAAGGTGACACTCATTTGCTAATTCACCCCGTACACCCTGACCAATTGGAGATCTGTAAAAAAATTGTGTTGTGTAGTACGAAGAGGGGCAAGGCAGACACCCTTTGACCAGTCTATCAGATGTTTTGGAGTTAAAAGCACAACACCCTCTTGGGTTCTGTACTAGTCTGTTGACACCGCAAACAAATGCTTTCATTCCAGGCACGCACCCTTTGACCTGTTGACGACAACTCTTATGGCCCCTGCTGTCGGTCCTCTGGCCCCCGGTGGTTTATCTCCAACCTTGAACGAGCGCCACCTACAAGGTATTCAGAAGAGGTGTAGAAAAAAAACCATCGCGCAGTCCATTTGGCATCTTATTTCGATAGAGATCAATTTCTGGTGTCCTGCTGAATGATTTCAATTGGAGGAAACACTGCCGCTGTTTTTCTGCTGCCATTGGATCGTGGCTTATTTTCATGACGGCCAGCAAACAGCTATTTCATTGCCGTGTACCTCAGCATTATACATGCATACACACATAGGTACATAAACATATCACACGTACACATTCGTACTCATAAAACTAACATCTACACAAGAGCACGCACACACACTCACATTCCACACGTACTACACATTTGTACACATACAACAAAAATATATACATGAGCACGCACTCACATTTAGACACTGATTTACACACACACACACACACACACACACACACATACACACACACACACCAGTGCTTATACATACACACACACATGCATGTACAGGTGCTGTGCTGGCTACTGTGGCAGGCTGTGCTGGGCCTCGCTTGCAAGAGGCAGGCGTGCTGCAGGCTTGTGAGGAGTCCATGATAAAGTGCGTGGCTTGCATGC
>Ga0307967_1002686_pt1 | contig 10165 bp, 9 predicted proteins | sample OrgLakmetagen648_FD_201828 | JGI IMG/M metagenome (GOLD analysis project Ga0307967, IMG submission 201828) | Saline water microbial communities from Organic Lake, Antarctica - #648 | ecosystem: Environmental > Aquatic > Non-marine Saline and Alkaline > Saline | place: Antarctica: Organic Lake...
GATGCGGGGGGCACCGCTGCTGAAATCTCGGAATACTGGCATCCGGCATCTGGCATCTCGTATCTGCCCCTTCTGTCCCATAACAACAATACGATGCCACTCAGGGTCTTTACCAGGAGGCATTATAATGTTCTGAAGGCTGGGGGGACAATTCGGTGGTGGTTGGGGGGTGGTTGGTGCAAGCCCAGGGTACCCCCCAAAATAGCAAAAATACGTTTGCGTATTATACGCGTATGTCGTATTAATGGTGTATTAATTCGTATGGGACGTCTCAAAAGTCCGTATGACCCATCCCTGGTTTTGGCCAACCCTAGTCATAACGTTCTTTATTTACCCCCCTCTGCACCGCAGTCCGCACTGAGGAGCGCCAGTCCCAGGTCAAAAAGTTTCAAGATCCCAAGAGCACCATCCCTGTGTTCTTGTTAACCTCACAGGTGGGAGCTCGTGCGCTAACTGCTGATTAAAGTATTGTGTGTGCCTGTCTGGTTGACAATCTGCGTATTGCCTAAGGTTTTGCTCACCCCATATGCGCTACCTGCTAAATGAAGTTTTGGTTGTGCCTGCGTGTGCCTACCTGGAAGACGATTTGTGTGTCGCCTAAGGCTTTGTTCACCCCACAGCTATGTCGCCTGCCTGCTTAGAATTTGGTGTTTGCCTGGTTGACATCGTGTGCGCCTAATGGCACCACTCTACTCTGCATAACCTACCTCTACCTTGCATTACCTACCTACCTTGCATTACCTTGCATTACCTTGCTTCACCTACCTCTATGTTGCATCACCAAAGCTCATTGGGTTAAGTCTAGTGCACTGCCTGCTTATGCAAAATGGAGTGTGTGTTGCGCATTGATTCATTGTGTGTCTGAGCATATCAATTTCTCGTGTCTGGCTGCATGCATTTGTTTGTGTGCCTGCTTCAATTATGTATCTCGCCCATTTGTTCACCTCACAAAATTTTTAAGTAGGCAGAATGTGTGCGTGCGCATGTGTGTATTTATTTGCCTGCCTGTGTAGGATCGGAATCAGACAGATCACTCGATTTCAAATTCAAGGCGGTGTACAGGAGGTTTGAATGCCCTGTGCGTGTGGCATGGGTTATGCTTGTGTGGAGGTTCTTAGGCTGGTATCAGGTGGACCTGGCCTAGACATCACCTGTAAGTAACCCAGTGTTTGTGTGTGTGTGGCCAAAAGGCATGCATGAATACCCGACAGAAAATAAAGTGGGTCAGGCAGGTGATAAAATACATTTGGGTCCAGAGCGCACAGTAGCTCTTAGTGTCTTTATAACGCGTGGCATTTGTCTTTCCCTGTCCCCTTCAACCCTTTGAACATAATCGTTCCTTACGGGTTTGGCACAACTACTTATTTCTTGTATAATCACTGCTTTTCTTTACAAAATCTGCACGAATGCTTTCCCTCCCAGAATCCTTCCAGTGAGCTTTCAGCTACTCACACACATACAGTAAAATGCACACTTGCACAGACATACACGCTCACACTGTAAGCCAGAAGAGCGTGTATGTACTGCATCAATAGAGAGGAGGATGTGCCATCTACAGAGAGGGACCGCTTGTATTAAAACCATATGTCATGTATGTACTGCATCAACACGCACACAAACACACACACAGGTTGGTGGGCTAGGCCTCACCCTTACGGCTGCTGACCGTGTTGTGATTGTAGATCCCAGCTGGAATCCTGCAGGTGAGTAATTGCCTCTCTCTCTCTCTCTCTCTCTCTCTCTCTCTCTCTCTCTCTCTCTCTCTCTCTCCTGTACATAATATCTCAATACTTATAGAATTTACATACACGATGTGTACAGCAATCGTACGCGGCCACACATCAGATTCTCGGGTACTGCAAGCCCTACGCTTTAATCTTTGACAGTCATTAAAGGCATATGAAGTCCTTCAATTTCCAGCTCAAAAGGCGGTCACGGTTCCATGTAAACATCTGAGCTGTGTACATCTGTGGCTCATTATCAAACCTACTTATTGTAGCACACTGACCTTGCGTTTTTGTTTTAACATACAGGCTTGGCAATGCACACACACGCATACACGCACACAAATGCACATACACTCACACACACAGTCGACAACCAAGCGGTTGACCGGGCTTACAGGATTGGTCAGCAAAGAGACGTGGTGGTGAGTGAATGTGTGTGTGTGTCTTTTGGCATGTATGAATGATGGCTGTCTCCTGGATTTGATGTGGGGGTTTGCAGCACGTCATATGAGTAGGGTTGGCCAGAACCTTGTATGTACACCGTATATGACTGTGTGTATGGTAATTTCTCTGCCAAAAGTAGCGTATACTGTACGGTACTTATATCGCCACGCTCCGCAAACTTTTATACCCCCTCGCGGTGAGTCGGGAGCAACGAAGGGCCTCGCGAAGCTCGCAATAATTAATTCTAAGCATGAACAGGGACAGGCCTCCCAAGCCGCCCCTCAAGGGACAAACAGCTTTGAGGCCAAGAGACCTCTTGGGGAAAAAGGACACCAAAAGGAGGGGCGTCTTCAATCCCTTCACATGCGCATGCACACACACACACACACACGTACCCACACGCTCACACACACACAAACACACACACATGCGCACAAGTACATAACGCACGCACACACACGTACACAACGCATGCACACATACATACGCGCACGCACACAAACAAACACGCACGTAAGCGCACGCACGCACATACACACATGTATGGGACATGTGTACATACCTATGTATACACACACACGTACGTACACACGTACGCATTCACATGTACGCGCGCACACACACACATACGCACACGCACACAAACACAAACACGCACAAACGTGCACGCACGCACATGTACGCGCGCACACGCGCGTGCATACACATGTAGGTGCAGCTCATAGGGCCAGAAGGCCCTCGCGTAGGCTCGCATTAGGTCTATTTATTATGTGTTGCCCCCCTTGCATTGGTCGCATTGGGGTTTATTGATTGGGTTTTTCAAACCTCAGATTGGTCAGTACGGTAACACCATATATACGCATGTAAGTATGGTTTTGGCCTACCCTATATATGAGCACATGAGTCTGTGTCACATCTGTACATGTATCTTAATATTATTCAACACCGCCAAAGATGTGCACCAAGCAAATAAAGTATCAAGGTGTAAAGACCACTTTGATCACTCTAATAACAGCAACTTGCACTATCCACGCAAAGGCATTCATCATACACCCCTGTCACACCTATTGTTGATGTTCTCATTCTGATGCTCGGTTCAGATCTGATCTGATACCCTACAATTTGAATAAATACAGAGGGGAGGGTGCAGAACACAAACCTCTCGCACACGACAAGTAATGCAATCTTTGCAGAGGCCTTACACCCTGAAACTCAAATGCACATACAGGTGCATGTGCTGCTGTCACTGTTTCTATATCTTATGGCAACTGATACAGTCCAAGCGGAGGCCTTACACCCTGCATCTTAATGCGCACAGGTGTACAGGCAGGTCATTTTGTTCACTTCTTTCGCAGCTAGTTGTACAAACAGGCCTTACACCCTGCATCTGAAACGCTGCGCACAGGTGTACAGGCTCATCACATGCGGCACTGTGGAGGAGAAGATCTATTCACGGCAGGTGCGTGCATTAGCTGCATAAGAAAAGGTGACTCACGGCAGGGTGTGTCTTTCACCAGCAAGCATCGATTAAGCGCTCTAAAGAGGTAGAACCCCACCAAAAGCACCTGCTGTATTATTACAGAACTACTCATGACCGGTTCATGTGCTTAAATAAAAGCAACAGAGTGCTCTCATAGAGTGTATACAATAGTCGGCTCGCAAAAGTCTTACCACAAACTTCTAAATGTCAGAGCTTTGTGGTCAAGGTATATTGCAGACTTTAAACACGAGTCAGAAGAGGTCTGCAATGCTGGGATGGCACTTGCTGCGGCCTTGTGACTAGTAAATTAAGGACCCCAGCAGCTTGGTGCATTGTATCCTTCAATGATAGGAACTGCATCTGCTTCAAAAGGATCAAATGCAGTTTGTTTTCAAGGGCTGTCCACGTGAGTCTAAGACATGCTCGTATCGAGTACGTCGTACCGCAAGTCGCCCCTTTCCATCAGTGTCTTTATTTCACTTTGTATTTCGTGTCTTGCTTTGCTACTCTATATTCCTCTGCACATTCCATGCTGTATGATATCTGTATTGCGGGTACGCAAAACGTGGTCTGTATATAGACACTCGTAGCATGTGCAATTTGTGTTGGCAATCAGAACATTGACTGTTGTGCATGTGCTTTGTTGTAACGTACAAAGGTGCTTTTAGGTACTCGAGAATGTCTGGCATGCATGTGAAATACATCAGAGGGGGGACACTGAGGCCCAAAATGGGTATACTTTTGCATGCTCCTAGGGCAGGTGGCCATAACTGGCAGGTTTCAAGCTCAGCTCTGCTATGTATTTTATTGCAGCTGAGCTTGAAACGTGCAAATTACGGGAGCCATACCTAATCAACTGTGTGTGAACCGTACCTATTGAGCAGCCATATGCTGTATCTGACCAGCCAAAGTATTGAATCTAGTGATATTTTGTGTGTCAGAGTCCTTATAATAAATAAAGATCATTGCAAAAACAATGGGGCAAAAAGAGCAAGTGGTTGGCGAGATATGCAAATTAATGTGCCATTCCCCCTAGAAAGCACCCATCTAGGGTACAGGTGCACGACGTGTGCTTTAAGTCCTGTCATTCTGTACGCAGGGCGATTTGTCTAAATCTGAGCACATGCTCGGATAGCTTATAAAGTCAGCATCAGTTTGAAGCTAGGTTGGGTCCAATTTGATGAAGTGACGTGTGAGTAGTTGCACCTTTCATGCAAAAAGGAGCATGATTGGGTTTTTGCCCAGTGTCCCCCCTCTGGAATTACTTGTTATCATTTGCAGGTCTTCAAAGGCGGCCTGAGTCGTGCAGGGACTGAGGAGGGTGCACAGTTTAGGTGCGTGAAGAATACATGTGCGGTGCAAAAGTGTATGCAAGGAGAAGGTGTGTGTTCGTCCAGGCTCGTTTCTGAAACTCTTTGATGCTTTCCTGATTTTCGCAAATGATAAAATACCCCCTGCGGTTCATGGTTCACTGGGTCTTGTTTGAACCACATCCCAATGGTTCACTTTTGTTTTCACTACATTTTGTTTGCCTTATTCCACCTGCAGGCAAGCAGACCTTATCTACAGAATCACACGGTCACGTGTCCATTCATTGCAGACACTTTCCACGGCAGCCTGTTCCTGTGGAGTTTCCCCTCAGGTTTACTTGTCTGTTGGCTGCAGGTATTTTTCCCAACAACAGCTGCGTGACTTGTTCACAGTCACCCCAGAAGGCCTGGAGACCAGCAGCACACAGCAGCACCTACACAAGCTACACGCAGGTGTGGTGTAAGTGTGTGTGTGTGTACATGTGTGTTTGTGCAGGTAGTGGGTGTGTGGGCAGGCTGTATGTATGTGAATATGCAAGCAGGGTGCATCAGAACAAAAATAAGTTGATGGGCGAGTTAATAACAACATGAGGGTGTCACCTGCACACATACTTATAAGAAACGGCTGACCCTCTCCATGTGAACAAACACACACATGGACCTTGTGAACATGCACACACAACACTTGCAGGCCAACGCCATGCATCGGCTGAGCTGCAGGAGCACCTTGGCTTCCTTGAGAAGATCGAGAGCTACGCAGGTGGGTGCAGCTGCTAATCAAGGTATTGCATTGCATTGCAAGCAATGGGAACACCTTGAGCACTGGTTGAGGTGTCCTTTGAGATGGTGCAGAACGCAGGAAACTGGCCTGCGCTGCTGCCGAGGCATGCAGTGCAACAGCTGAGTGTACAAGTATGGGGAGGGTACTGGACCCACTCTTAGTAATTGCAGCAAGTTGTGTGGCATGCAAAGTAGAGGAGGAAAAGTGCCTGGTGTGCCGACTGCAAAGATGCCGCGATGGATCACTTGCTTGTATGCTTGCGTGTTCGTTTTGCGTCACACTGTTTGTGTCGGTGCTTTAGACGCTGTTCTTGTAAAGACTGCTGCCCCCCTTTATTGCGTCGCATTACAGTACTTCAGTATAGCTGGTGTTTGCATATTCTGGGAGTTTGTTTTCTGACCAAGAAAAAAGGAGCAATGTAACATCTAAAATTGCTCACACACGCAAACGCACACAGGGATCTCGGACCACGACCTCCTCTTTTCCTGCAAGCCCCAAGACCCCGCTCCGAGCAGCGACCCTGGGTCCATCGCTGCTGAATACATCAGTCGGTGTGTGATACAGTCCTGTTACGGCTCATTGATTCCGTTCAGGACGTCAAGGGCAGCAAATGCAGGCAGTTTCATAGACAAGATGATTTGCCTTGAAAAGCTGGAACTCTTATGCATGCCGCAGAGAAATCAGCACTGATTAACTTATAAGGCACTATATAATTGAATGTAGTACTAGAGGCTTAGATGACATCTTTAAGTTGTTGATAATGGCTTTTCAGCAATTGGCTGAGTTAAGTGACACTTTCGTTTGAGCGACAGGCCTGGTTTGTTTGATTGTTTAGCGTATTTCAAAGAACCCACACAACAATTAATAGAGGTTTCCAGCTGTATGATATGAGGACTACATAAGGAACTACTGCTTTCTTTGGTCGTACCTGTCTTGCAGTAATATCTTGCTGAGTTTCGTTGTGGTTTCTGTGTACATGCTTTTGTACTGACACGTGTGTGGATACATCTTTACTGATTTTGTACTAACTGTGTGTGTATCTCTGCAGGATGAAGATTGGGCCAGACAGTGGCACCCGGGGGGGAGCAGGTGCGGCCTTTGTGTGCGTCATATATAACAAGGAAACAAGAGGAAAAGGAATTGTATATTACAGCAATGAAAGCAACATTATTGCTTTCCATTTATGAAAAAGAGTGCTAGTTTTCAGTAAAGGCTGGTTATAGAGGCACAGCTAAACGGAAGCAGGTGTGGCATTTGTGAGCATTTCTTGTGTGGCCGCTAGTGTGCTAAGTTTTGATTAGAAGAAAGCAAATTGGTTTGTAATAATGGAATCATCCCCATGGACTAAATACATACAGCGGCCTTGTCAGTTGTTTTATGCTCTATGGCGTCTTTTGCGTGTGTGCAGTATAATCCGGCTTAGGCATTATAAAGCTCTCACCATTGAACCGAGGCTTTGTCCCAGCTTATAAAGTAGCACACTTTACACACGACATGCCTGAAATCGTCCACATTGTGTTCCTCTTTCAAATCGTAGGGTCTGACATGCAAGACAAGTTTGGTGCTGCCATGCGTGCCACAGGGCAGACAACGAGCAGTGTTCCGACCGGGCAGCAATTACAGGTAATGGCTAACGGTGGCTGCACGGTGGCTAAAGCATATAAATGTGAATATGAAAAAGGCTGGCCAACTCAGCCATCTTCATCTACTGTGTCATGGCATACAAAACTTCTGGCTCTGGCCGAGCAAAAAGAAGCACCCGCGCAGGATGATGAGGTGCCTCAGCTCAATATGAAGGGGGAAGGTTTAAGGCTTTGCTCTGAGAAAACAAGATAGTTGCAGATGACGGCAAGGATGAGCGTTTTGTGGCTTGGTTACTTGGTTCTACTCCCTTTGCATCGTGAGATGGCGTTGGAATTATTTACAAGGAAAACCATCAGTCGCGCTGAAATTCAGTACTGCATGGCTGACGTAGCAAGGAGTTTGTTTTCCAAAGAGTGTTGCATGGCCTTAGATGTTTTCCAGGCTCCATGAGTCTGAAAAATGTGATCAGGCACTTTCTTGGCTGCAACAAGGGTAGCACCTCCAGAACCTAGGGAGTGTAGACCATAGGTAACCGTAAAATCGTGAAAAGGAACATTGGCAGTGTCAGCTAGGGTGCTCAAAACGTGGGTACGTGCTTGGCTGTATGGCTAAGCAGAAAAAGGGTGATTGATTTTGGAATAAGAAATTTGAGCAAAAGAACAAATACTGGGATATGCTGAGTCAAGATGTTAATTGCTGTGGAAACAGAGTGGAGTAACCGGTCAGGGCAAGCGTGTGAGCTGCCTTGAGCAATACAATGATAGAGCCTTCTCGAATTTGATCATTCTTCCGTTTGCCAAGGAAATTTTCCATATGTGAAGGGTAAAAGTGAACCTCGTCTGCGTAAATATGGCACGCCTCGTCATACCTGAGGAAGCCAGAGAAGCATACCATAATGTATGCTGCTATTTGAAGGTTCAGAAGGGGTGGAGAAGGTGACCTTAGCAGAAAGGATACAGCAGCCATGCATGGGCTGAGAGATAAAGGGTCTTTTCTGTTCACCCCCCCACTTGACAAAAGCTTACGAGAAGCACAGTTGCGCACGGCTTTGCTGGTAATGCTGGTAAGTAAGCAAGTTAGCGGAAATACACCAGGATTTAAATCAAGACCGAGGGCCTCGTAACGTAGCATAGTGCTGCAAGCGCGAGAACCGAGGATACATTGGACCGTAAAGTTGTGGATGTGTCTGAGATCAGGAGAGACTCGTTGATTGATATAAACTGCTGCCACATCTGATGCCATTACTATGTTTGTGCCTGTGTGTGGGGCAGATAATATGGCACGGGTATGGGTTAGCAAGGGGAAAGTCAAAGGATAACAAGAGGGCTAGAGACTTCCACAGCAACAAAGTTTTTTGCCTGTACTGAGTGCTAGGGCCGGGGCAAAGAGATCTGGCAATTGCGGAAGCACCAAGCAGTCGCGAATAAAAGAGTGAAAGGCAAGACCATTGCTGGAAAGAAGTGGCCACCAGGGGTGTGACGGCCAAAAGGGATTGAGAAGGACAGCCTTGGCTTTGAAATGCTTAATTATGGTGATCATCTTAGGGATGAAACTATGGGGGGGATTGCACTAGTTGAAATAAGTGTGCCAGTCGCATTGAGCAAAAGCATTGATGCCTGAAGTGTTCGAGCACCAAAAACGGGAGTTTAATCCATCAAACATGTAGTTAGAATGGCTAGCAAAGCGGTCAAAATTTGGCATTCCCAACCGTCTGGTGATAAGATTAAAGGAGTGAGAATAAAAGGACCAATCTGAATCGTCTTCCCAGTGCGTGGGATTCAGGTAGGAAGTAGAGCTTCTCTACCTTGGTAGGCGGCTGGTTAAGCTGCAGTTTTGCGCTCCCTTTGCCGATGACAGAGACCGCATTCTGGCTGTCTGTAAAATCTGTGCTGATTTGTTGCGGAGAGATGAGGCAAAGGACCCAATGCTGTGGAACAGGCACCATAGATCTCTCAGCAAACTGTCAGAAGTAGAGTGGGTAAGATGGTCAGGGAAAAAACCTTGAGCTTGTTACCCCCCTTTTTAAGATTGCTCCTTAACTACGGGCGCCAGCGTCACAAGTAACTAGATATATCCGCGGAAAAGGGTGGGGGTCAAATATGAGCGGCAAAGTGAGTCCTGGGAAGATCCTGGGAAGATCCTGCAAGACCAAAAGATAAGCTCAGATTAAAACTCTGAAGAAAGGGTAGTGAAATAAATTAGACAGATTTTGAAGAAGGATGTGGCATTGCCTCTCTCGAGAGATGAGTGCGTTGGTGCCAAAGCTAGAATGATGGCCAGCAATTCTTGAAACCAGGCGTACGTCGATAACGTCAGCGGTAAGAGCTGTAGCAAGGAGGATTGAAAAACGTTCCAACTTTCTTTACCGTACGTACACGCACTCACCACCCCCCCGGAAAAACTTTTTTTACAAAAAACAGCGACCACCCCCCTAAAATTATTTATTTTACAGTAACATTCAGCAACCACCTTCTCTCAAAGGAGTAAGTCACTCTTGCTGTTGTTGCTGTCACTGCTGCTACTGCTGCTGCATGCGTGTGCTAGCTTTGCGTGCTGCTTGGGTGCTGTAGCTAGAGTGTGTGCATGAGTGTGTTTGTGTGTGTGTGTGTGTGTGTGTGTGAGAGCGCGTGTGTGCAAGGGTGCTAGGTAGTGTGTGTGTTGTGTGTATGTGTGTGCTCATGTGCATGTGTGTATGTGCGCCTGTGTGAGTGTGTGTGTCTATGCATGTGTGTGTGTGTGTGTGTGTGCATGTGTGTTGGCGAGTTTGTGTGTGCAGGCTCAGCCCGGACCGCTCTTGACTGCTGCAGGCGGGCAGGGTCTGGGGGAAATGTGCAGGGGG
>Ga0307967_1002697_pt1 | contig 10147 bp, 8 predicted proteins | sample OrgLakmetagen648_FD_201828 | JGI IMG/M metagenome (GOLD analysis project Ga0307967, IMG submission 201828) | Saline water microbial communities from Organic Lake, Antarctica - #648 | ecosystem: Environmental > Aquatic > Non-marine Saline and Alkaline > Saline | place: Antarctica: Organic Lake...
GATGGCATCGGACACGACCGGCCCGGCGTCGCTATCGTAGACAATGGAGATGATTGAGCCGGGTGCTGCGTCAGGGGTAAAACGAAGCTGCCCTGAGGTAATACCCAGGTGTTTGAGCAGACTCTGGACCTCGGGGGAATCGATGACGTTGAAGCGACCGCACATGGTCATGTCTCTGATTTTTTTAAGTAGGCAGGAATTATAGCTTGAATTTAGTATCCTTCACCTGCTTCAGTGGATTGCCCCAGCGACATCCGACCCTACCCCCGTGTCGTACGCCCCTTACCATTAAGAGCTTTGGCATGCGCTACCCGGATACGTTAGCATAAGCAACAGAGAACCTCCGACTAACGTTATGTAACATAGCGCCGACTCTGACGTCAGGGGTGTTAACAGAGGCAATAATTAATGGAATCGATATATTACGTCTTGTGCTGGCATTGCCACCGGCGTTGCAAACACTGTTATGAAGACCGGTTTCACCCCTACGTGCGCGAGGATCTTGAATCGGTGGTGCGTGAGGCCGAGATAAACGCGCCGCGCATTGTCGCCAATCTGCCGGACACCATGCAATATCTGGATCGCACGCAATTGGATGATTCAACACCGTCCGGTTTCTCCATCAGCACCGGACGCATCATTATTTCCGGCGGCGACGTGCTGACGGAGCCGGTGCGCGAACGTGTATTGTACCCAACCCTGGACGCTATTCGCGATAAATACCGCGATGCCGGCGGCGTCAAGGTTATTGTGCAGACAACGGGCGATCTGTTGACGCCGAAAATTGTTCAGGAGCTGCTGGATCGCGGCGTCTGGTCCATCTCCGCTGCCGGTATGGACGACTACCATGTGGGTATGCAGGACAATGGTAAAAAGCTGCTGGCCGACAAACTGACGGCCATGTTCGAAGCCGCCGGCATGGTCAACGCGGCCGAACACGAAGCCCGACGCCAGCTGGGCAAGGACAGCCCGCCGGTTTATAGTATGTTTGGGGCCACCGAAGATGCATGGATAGGCAAACTGTGGCCACGCGGCCGGGCCTGGAGCAATGGTCTATCCAATGCCACCAAGGCCGATAATTTTTGCAATGCCTGGTCTGGTGGCCTTGGTTTCCTGGAAGCAGGCTATGAGGGCTCTGAGGTGTCCATCGACCCCAGTGGCGATGTCTACCCGTGCTGCATCAAAACAGCGGAGCCTTTGGGCAACCTGACTGACGAGCCCTTGCTGGATATATTGTCCAGCCTGGCAGGCGAACCCGCCCTTGAAGCCATCAATGCGGGCAAACCGGAACGTATGGGTCTGACCCACGGCTGGAGTGTGGAAGACTTCATGGACGCCAGCGAAACAAAAACGCCACAAGGCGAACGCTACGCAAACCTGTGCATTGGTTGCGACGCGTTTCACAGGAACGTCCTCGGCGGCATCCTGCGCACCCGGCGTCAAAAAAGACAGGCTGGACGCATGGGTTTGCTGACCACAACTGAGCTGGCTGGATAATGCCGGTGATCTTTACTTCTGCGTATCTTACCCGGGTTGCATCGGTTGCCCGACAACATCTGGCTGTCCTGACGCTGGCTGTGCTGACGCCCGCTGTTGTTACGCCCGCGGCAGCGGCGCCTGACCCGAAGGACTGGCCCCAGGTGCTGCAGCAGGCCCGGGGACAAACCGTTTATTTTAATGCCTGGGGCGGCGAAGCACGCACCAACGCGTATATCAACTGGGCAGCCGAACAAGTGGCCGGTGAATACGGCGTGGCCCTGCAGCACGTCAAACTGAGCGATTCATCGCAGGCCGTCTCCAGGGTGCTGGCGGAAAAACAGGCCGGCAACACCGACAATGGTGCGATCGACCTGCTCTGGCTGAACGGGGAAAACTTTGCCAGCATGCAAAGCAACAATCTGTTATTCGGCCCCTGGGCGGAGAGTCTGCCCAACTTTCAATGGGTGGACGCTGATAACAATCCGGATATGCGCCAGGATTTCACCGTCGCGGTCAACGGCTACGAGTCTCCCTGGCTGCGTGCTCACCTGGTATTTTTCTACGATACCATGCTCATTGAACAACCGCCTGGCACTATCCTTGAGTTATTGCCGTGGGCCCGCGAGCACCCCGGCGAGTTTACTTATCCCAGGCCGCCGGATTTTCTGGGCACAACGTTCCTGAAACAGGCGTTGCTGGAATTAACGGACTATTCCAGTGCACTCTACAGCCCGGTGGACGACAGCAATTTCGACACCGTGACCGCGCCTTTGTGGCGCTACCTGGACCAGCTTCACCCTTTGCTGTTGCGGCGCGGCCGCACCTTTCCCGCGTCAGGGGCCGGGATGCGGCGACTGATGTCCGATGGCGAAACAGCACTGGCGTTTTCCTTCAGCCCCTCCGAGGCGCCTATAGCGGTTGCCAATGGTGAACTGCCAGAGACCATCCGCTCCTACACCCTGAATGGTGGCACCCTGGCCAATGTGAGTTTCGTGGCGATACCGTTTAATGCCGCAAATAAGGCAGGTGCAATGGTCGTGGCCAATTTTCTGTTATCACCTGAAGCGCAACACAGAGCCCAGGATCCTGACTTCCTGGGCGGTACCTCGGTGCTGGCGGTAACCACCCTGTCTGCCGACTGGCAACAACGCATGCGCCAGACCCGCCGCCATCCCGCCGCACCGTCTCCCGACGACCTGGACAGACGTCTTGCAGAACCACACCCCAGCTGGATACCTGCGCTGGAGCAGGCCTGGCTGACACGCTACAGCCAACCATAACGGGCAACGTAATATGCTGCGAAGCGCGCCTGTGGTGCTGGGAATACTGATGGCAGGGCCGGTAGTGCTGGGCTTGCTGATGGTGATATTACCGGCCTTTGGCTACCTGCCGGCCGTCGGGCGCGAGGAATTTTCCACACTGCCCTGGCGCGACCTGTTCAGTGCGCCCGGCATACACCGAAGTGCTCTGCTCAGTCTGGTATCCGGACTGGTAACACCCATTATTGCATTGACCATCGTGATGCTTTTTCTGGCGGGTATTTCCGGCAGCAAATTTGACCGTCTTATAAGGCGCCTTGTGTCACCTTTATTGGCCATCCCGCACGCGGCCGCCGCGTTCGGGCTGGCATTTCTGATTGCACCCTCGGGGTTTATTGCACGTTTGGTGTCCCCCGTACTGTCCGGCTGGCAGCGCCCTCCCGACCTTTTTATTATCAATGATCCCCTGGGACTGACGATGATGGCCGGGCTGGTCACCAAGGAGATTCCTTTCCTGTTGCTGATGGCGCTGGCCGCCCTGCCGCAGCTTGATCCGGGCCGCCGGGTCATGATGGCGCGGTCGCTGGGATATCGGCCTGTGCTCGCGTGGCTATTCACCGTAGCGCCGGCCTTATACCCGATGATCCGACTGCCACTATTTGCTGTCATTGCCTTTGCTTCTTCGGTGGTCGACGTGGCCATTATCCTGGGGCCAGGTTTGCCGGCAACGCTCAGCGTCCGCATCCTTGGCTGGTTCAGCGATCCCGACCTGAGTCTGCGTTTGATGGCCTCAGCCGGCGCCATTCTGCAAGTCATCATCAGCCTGACAGCCATTGCCTGCTGGCTGCTGCTGGAAAAAGTGGTTGGGCACCTTTGGCGATACTGGACTGCACGCGGTCAGCGACGCCGCTTCAACGGACTGCTCTTGATCAGCGGCCGGATAGGCATGACGGTCACGGTCATGCTGCTGTCTGCCAGCGTCTCCGTGTTGGCAATCAATGCCTTCGCAGGACCCTGGCGTTTCCCGGCCAGCCTGCCAGCCAGCTGGACCTGGCAGCATTGGGCCAATACCGCCTCTAACCTGGTAACGCCGGTGGCCAATACCTTGCTGATCAGCATAACCGCCACAGCGATTGCTCTGGTGCTGGTACTGGCGACACTGGAAAATGAACAGCGCCATGGCAAGTCCCGCTTCACCGCCTTGTGGTTGCTTTATATGCCACTGCTGGTACCCCAGGTCGCATTTATATTTGGCCTGGTCGTGTTTACCGAAACCATGACCTGGCAGCCGGGTACCTGGCTGGTCGTTGTCGGCCACTGCGTATTTGTCATCCCCTATGTGTTTCTGACCTTGTCGGAAGCCTTCCGCAGACTCGACCCGCGCTGGGTACACATGGCACGTTCGCTGGGCGCTTCTCCCAACCGGATATTCTGGCGAATACGGCTGCCCATTCTCCTGGGAACGGCCCTGACCGCCAGTGCCATTGGCGTGGCCGTCAGTGTCGGGCAATTTCTTCCGACCCAGCTGCTGGGCGCCGGCCGCGTGCCCACGGTAACGACGGAGGCGGTAGCGCTGGCCTCTGGCGGAAGCCGTAACGTCATTGCCGTGTGGGCGCTGCTGCAGTCCCTGATCCCGGCCGCCGGTTTTATCCTGGCATTGACCATCCCCCGTTTATTATGGCGCAAGCGGCGCGCCATGCAGGAGAGCGCATGAACGAGCATTATCTTGAATTACGAGACCTGTCCATATCGCTGGCTGGGCGAACCCTGATTAATGTTGACACTGTTGTCAGGGGCGGCGAAGTGCTAACCGTGATGGGCCCGTCGGGTTCCGGCAAATCCACGCTGTTGGCCGCCATCGCCGGGTTTCTGCCGGCGGATTTCACCATGCAGGGCGAAGTCTGGCTGGACGGTAAACGGATTGACCCTGTTCCGGCCGAGCAGCGTGGCGTGGGGTTGCTGTTTCAGGACCCCCTGCTGTTTCCACATATGTCCGTCGCCGGCAACCTGCGCTTCGCCATGCCGGCAGCAGAGCAAGACAAAACTGAACGCCTCAAGGCTCAGCTTGATGAGATGAATCTGGGCGGTTTTTCCGATCGCGATCCGGCAACGTTATCCGGTGGCCAGAAAGCGCGGGTGGCCCTGCTGCGGTTGTTACTGTCACAGCCTCGTGCAGTGCTGCTTGATGAGCCCTTCGCAAAACTCGATACGCACTTGCGCAACGATATTCGCAGGCAGGTCTTCGCCCGCCTCTCCCAGGCCGCCCTGCCCTGTCTATTGGTGACACACGATGCCGAGGATGCGGCTGCCGCAGGCGGGCCAGTAATAGAACTGGCAATCTGAATCGCCTGACTGGACATGCCGGCGATTGCCGGCCTTTTTGTTTTGGGCTCGCAACCTGATCCCCCGCCCTGGTGTCACCCCGCCAATGGCATACATAAGCCCTCCCTTCGACTTCACTAAATTGTTGGTTAATATCGCTAACTTTTTGTCTGCCTGACTGCTCGCCTCTTCAACTGACGCCAAAGAATAAAATTATCTACTTGTTTTTTATAGTAATAAAGACATGGCACCGGTATTGCAAAGCACTATGGCGACAGAACGCTTTACCGCATTTAAAACAAACAGTAAAAACAAAAATTGCGACCGATAAGCGCAACGCCAACAGGCAGAAACGGCATGAAAATAAGCGATACCTCGTCACAGGATGTGATACTGGAACCACAAGGTCGCAATCGGCTTTGGCTCAAACTGACTCTCTCTGTGCTGGTCATTTTCACTACCGGGTGGTTCACAACACCCATGGTCCAACGCTGGGCACAGGCCGACGAATCCGTCTCCGGCGACCGCGTGCGCACGGGCTTAGTCGATCGCGGCGATTTTGTGCGCGATGTAACGGTGCAGGGCCGTGTTGTTGCGGCGGTCAGCCCAACACTGTATGCCAGTCAGAATGGCACTATCACATTTGCCGTCGACGCAGGTGACAGTGTGAACCAAGGCGATGTACTGGCCGACATAGACAGCCCTGAGATGCGAAACAGGCTGCTACAGGAAAAATCCCGGTCGAATTCTTTACAGGTTGAGTTTGACCGTCAGCGTATTACGTCACAGCAGGAGCAACTTGAGAATCAAAAGTCTCTGGACTCAGCCAGTATTGCCTTAAAAGCGGCTCAACGCGAACTACGCCGCCTGCAGCGAGCATTCGACCTGGGGGCAATCAATGAAGTCGAACTGGATCGCGGCAAGGACAATCTGGAAACCTCAGAAATTCTGCACAAACATGCAGAACTGGATTTTGCCCTCGACATTGACCGACTTGAGTTTGAGCAACAGACCCGTCGTTTGCTGGTTGAGCAGCAAGAATTGCTGGTTTCTGACCTTGAACGACAAGTGGACGAACTGACCCTGCTGTCTCCCGTCACCGGTATTGTCGGCAATCTTCTGGTTAATCAGAAAACCAATGTTGCACGCAATCAGCCGGTGCTCAGTGTCGTCGATCTGACAGTATTTGAGGTTGAAATAAACGTGCCTGAGGCCTATGTCGCCGACCTTGCGATTGGCATGGATGCGGAAGTGAGAACCGGCATCATCGCGCATGAAGCCACGCTGGTTGCAATATCACCTGAAATTGTTGCCAATCAAGTCAGTGGTCGACTGCGCTTCAGCGCGATCGCGCCTGATACCCTGCGACAGAACCAGCGTCTTACCACACGTATTCTCCTGGAAGAGAAACACGATGTTGTGATGGTGCCACGCGGTCAGTTCATTGAAAGCGGCAATGGTCGTATTGCCTATGTTGTGAGAAACGGAATCGCCTACCGCACCCCGATCGTGATGGGAGCAACCAGTTTGAGTCATATTGAAATTCTGCAAGGATTGACAGCCGGCGACACCATAGTGGTGTCGAGCACAGATTTGTTCAACAGCGCGGAAACAGTGCTGATCAATAATTAAGGAGTGAACCCTATGCTACAAATGAACCAGATTAACAAAGTATTTCTCACAGAAATGGTTGAAACACATGCACTGAAGGACTTTTCGCTACAGGTGCTCGAAGGTGAATTTGTCACAATCACGGGCCCTTCAGGCTGTGGTAAAACGACCTTCCTCAATATTGCTGGTCTGCTGGAGACATTCAGCAACGGTCAGTACCTGCTGGATGGTGAAGATGTATCACGCCTGAGCGACTTTCAGCGCGCCAAAGTTCGAAACGAAAAAATAGGCTTTATTTTTCAGAGTTTCAATTTGATGCCTGACCTCAACCTTTTCGATAACGTCGATGTGCCGCTACGCTACCGAGGCGTGCGCGCAGCAGATAGAAGGACTCGTATTGAAAAGGCACTGGACTCCGTTGGACTGTTATCACGCAAGAATCATTTGCCGTCACAACTTTCTGGCGGCCAGCAGCAACGTGTCGCTATCGCTCGGGCACTGGTCGGTGAACCACGCTTTTTACTTGCAGACGAACCCACAGGAAACCTCGACTCCAATACCGCCACCGGTGTGATGGAATTGCTGCATGAAATCAACGCTGCCGGAACCACCATCGTTATGGTGACCCACGACCCGTCGCTGGCGACACAGAGTCATCGCAATATTCATATTCTAGACGGTCAGGTAAAAAGCGATAACATCAATCAGGTACAGGCTGCCTGACGGCGAAGGGAGAACTCCATGTTTTTATACTACATACGCCTGAGCCTGCTCAGCTACAAACGCAACCCCATACTAAGCTCGCTCATGGTGCTGGCCATTGCGATTGGGGTGGGCGCCTATATGGTCATTTTCACCTTGAATTACTATATGGGGGGCGATCCTATCCCGCATAAGAGCAGCCAGCTGTATCACGTACAGTTTGACTATGGCGATCCGGCAATTGCCGACTTTGAACCACCGCCGCAATTGACGTATATCGATGCCACAGCGCTACTGCGAGCTACCGCCGGGCATCCACGCACCGCCAGCTCAAAGTTTGTATCAGTGATGGAGCCTCCGGGCGATGAACTTCGCCCGTTCTATGTTAACGGACGTGGCAATTCGTCAGACTTTTTTGCCATGTTTGATGTTCCTTTTCAGTACGGCGCCGGTTGGGACCGTCGCGCGGATGACACACAACAGCAGGTAATAGTCTTGTCAGACGAACTCAACGAAAGATTGTTTGGCGGTGCGGACTCTGTTGGTCAAAACGTTGTGTTGGATGGACTTAACTTTACTGTCAGCGGTGTCCTTGGTGCGTGGTCGCCCGCACCCAAATTTTATGATGTTAACAATAATTCATTTGAACCCATCGAAGAAGCTTATATACCATGGTCACTGGTGGTTGGTCAGGAAATGCAACGCGCCGGCAACACCAACTGCTGGAAAGCGTTCGAGGGCAATTCGTTTCAGGCTTTCCTGAATGCGGAGTGTGCCTGGATTCAGTTCTGGGTTGAATTGAACACCGCTGATGAGCAGGCGCAGTATCTGGACTTTATCAATAACTATGCCGCAGAACAGAAACAGCTCGGGCGCATGCCTATGCAGATAGAAAAGCGTCTCTATGACGTCAACGAGTGGCTGGCCTACAACGAAGTTCAACCCGATGAGACACGAATTCTCACTGCACTGGCGACTATGTTGCTGGCTGTCTGTTTGCTGAACACCGTGGGGCTTCTGCTATCCAAATTTCTCGGAAAGTCATCAGAGATTGGTGTCCGGATGGCATTGGGCGCAAACAGAGGCTCGCTGTTTATCCAACACGTGATTGAGGCCGGCGTCATCGGTGCGATAGGCGGCATCCTGGGGCTGGGCGTTGCTGCGCTCGGGCTGGAAGGCATCAAGGTGCTACTGGATGACCTTATTGTCACTGACTGGATGCAGCTGAACCTTACCGTAGCCTTCATCACCGTTGCGTTGGCAATCGTCAGCACCATCGTGGCGGGTATATATCCGATCTGGCGAGCCTGTAATGTCAATCCGGCAAGCCACCTTAAAACACAATAGACCACATCCACACCAGTCACTACGAGGACTTTCAACATGGAAATCGGACCCATATTCAGAGCGCTTATGCGCAACCGGCTAGGTGTTATTCTGATCGCAGCGCAGATAGCATTTACACTGACTGTTATCGTCAACGCAGTGTACATCATCGTTGACCGATCGGAGCGCATGGCCAGACCCAGTGGCACGGATGAAACCAATCTATTCTTTATCAACAGCATTGGCTACGGCGAAAATTACAACGAAGCTGTCATCACCGCTGAGGATCTGAATATGATCAGGCAGCTGCCTGGTGTGGTATCGGCCACCGTGATTAATGCCATACCAGTCAGTGGCAGCGGCTCCTCAAGCCCCATGTCAACGGTCGCCGGACGTCTTGAAGGGATAGTGCCGACAGCGCTCTACACGGCTGATGAGCAGGCTCTTGCAACGCTAGGCGTCGAGTTGGTTTCCGGCAGAGACTTTACTGCGACTGATGTCAGTTATCGCAACGACCAGATCGCGCGCGGCGACAACGAAATCATCATCAGTATGGCTTTGGCCGAAGCCCTTTTCCCGGGCGAAGGGTCACAGGCGGTCGGCCGCACAATATACGATGTCAATCAGAATGCCTCAGTCATCATAGGGCTGGTGGCAAAACTGCAGGCCCCATGGCCGGAAGCACCCTTTCTGGAAAACTCAATGCTGGTGCCGGAGGTGTACGATGACAACAGCTCGATGTACCTGATACGGACAGAACCAGAGCGACGCGATCAGTTAATGGTAGCGGTGGAGGAACGGCTGGCAAGCAGCGGGCATCCCAGAATACTGCGCAACAATCGCTCACTGGAGGAAACAAAAGCTGAAAGCTACAGATTGGATAGCGTCATGTCGACTATCCTTGTCTCCGTGATCGGGACACTGATGTTTATCACAGCCATGGGGATTGTTGGCCTGGCGGTATTCAGCATCAATCGTCGCCGTAAACAGATAGGCACCCGCCGTGCACTGGGTGCTACCCGGTTCGATATCCTGCGTTATTTCCTGCTGGAAAACCTGATGATCAGCTCAGTTGGCGTAACAACAGGCGCTGTACTGGCAATCGCATTTAATCTGTTTTTGGTGCAGAACTTTGATATGCCACGCATTGACTGGTACTACGCACCCGTTGGTATGTTGGTACTCCTGGTGCTTGGGCAATTGGCTGTCATTGGTCCGGCCAGCAGTGCCTCACGCATATCACCAGCGTTGGCGACACGCTCCGTGTGACACTGCAATGTCGCTCCGCGTTACTCAATCCAGGGCATCGTGACCGATATCTGGGCAGCGGGCCAGATCGGATGTGCCTTTGTCGGGCAGGTTTTTTGCCAGATCGCGCAGCGCGCTGCGCAAGCCTTCCTCGACGACCGGGTGATAAAACGGCATGGCCAGCATGTCCTGCACCGTCA